>OBLI01001520.1_pt1 | contig 22362 bp, 21 predicted proteins | sample 1519701 | NCBI WGS metagenome assembly OBLI01 (sample SAMEA3663005, study PRJEB22513) | pig gut metagenome | biome: pig gut; feature: pig-associated habitat; material: faeces | place: France | collected 2012
GTAAGCTCACTCCCGCCCAGCTCACTCCGAGTAAGCCCCCTCCCGCCTCGCCCCCTCCCTCCCAGTCTCTCTCCGAGTCGCGATAGCTACTGTGTCAGCCGATTCCATCGGCTGATTTACCATCCCCCGTTCCCCTTTTTTACCCTCACATCTCCACTTTTTCCCGCTTTTATAGTAATTATCTAATTTTTAATTATTATATTTGCAAATTAGAGTCTTTATTAGCTCTCCTCTCCCTTAGCAGAGACTCTTCAGTTAGTATGAAAAATAGTTTCGATTCTGAAAATATTAGTGCCCTTAAGCACTTGATAAATAAGAATGATAAGATTGTTCTTACTTGTCATGTGCGCCCAGATGGCGACGCTATGGGTAGCGTCCTCGGCCTCTATCACCTCCTTAAGGCTATCGGCAAAAAGGAGGTCAATGTCGTGATTCCCGACTCCGCCCCTCATACCCTCGATTTCCTCCCCGCTATGAAGGATGTCGCCGTCAATTCTAAGTATGATTCTTATTGCGCTCGACTCGTCAATGAGGCCGGACTTATCATAATGTGCGATTTCAACGCATATTACCGACAAGATAAACTCGGCTGTGTAACTCAAGCCGCATCTTGCGATAAGGTGTTGATCGACCATCACCTCGGTCCGGATATCGACGCTAATGTCATCTTCTCCGACCCTTCGATGTCGTCGACTTGCGAACTCGTGTTCCGAATCATTGCCTCGTGCGGATATTTCGGCCTCGTCAATAAGGAGGCTGCAACTTGTCTTCTGACCGGTATCATCACTGATACTCAGAATTTCACCGTCAATTGCAATAACCCGGAGATCTATGAGATCCTGATGAGACTCATCGAGAAGGGTGCCGATAAGAATTATATCATCAATGAGGCGGTGAAGTCTGTAAGTTATAACGCACTGAGGCTCAGGTGTTTCGCTTTAGCCAATAAGTTGCAGATCTTCGAGAGAAACCGTTGCGCCCTGATCACCCTCTCCCAAGATGAACTTCGTCAATACAACTACCAGCGTGGTGACACCGAAGGCCTTGTCAATGAGCCCCTCAACATCCCCGGCGTGGTATATAGCGTATTTATGCGCGAGGATCCCAATTGCATCAAGGTCTCTATGCGCAGCAAGTTCGACTTCCCCGTTAATCTCATCTGCCAAGATCATTTCAACGGCGGTGGTCACCTCATGGCTTCCGGCGGCGAGTTCCTCGGTTCGCTCGAGGAGTGCCGTAACATTATGCTCGAGTGTATGAAAGATTACGACCGATACATCCCCTCCGGATTGCCTCGGCTCGTCATTAAGTCATAATTTTTTAACCCTATCCGATTAAGGTATTAGTCATAGATATTCTTTAAGTTTTATGAAATTTAAATTCAGTTCGATCTCTATCCTATATGTGTCGCTCTTCATGATCGTGGCCACCGGATTCTCTTCTTGCAAGGAGGGAGAAAGTTATTCCGACCTCCTCAACGATGAACGCGAGGCGGTCAATTGGTACCTCGCTCAGCATCGTGTCGTCCCTTACATCCCGGAGGATTCAGTGTTTGAAGTGGGTCCCGATGCCCCCTTCTATCGTATGGATAGCGATGGTAGTGTATATATGCGAGTGCTCGATCCCGGCGATATGGAGAACCGTCCCGTCTCCGGACAAACGGTCTATATCCGTTTCACTCGCCAGAATATCAAGTATCTCCAGCAGGGCATCACCGGTGTCTCCGACAGTAATTCCGACGATATGACCACCGCTACCGTGAGTCTGATCTATGGCAACAGTGTCCTCCCCTCCACCACCAAGTATGGCGAGGGTCTTCAGGTGCCTCTCGATTTCCTCGGTTATAATTGCGAGGTAGACCTAATCGTTAAGTCTGTTCTCGGTGCAACGGGCGATATCAGCCAGTGCATACCATATATTTATACTAAAACCAAGTATTTTAAAGCTGAATATTAATTATGTCTCTTATAAAGTCAATATCAGGTATTCGTGGCACCATCGGCGGCCGTCCCGGCGAGGGTCTAAGCGGTGTCGATGTCGTGAAGTTTACTGCCGCTTACGCTGCATTCCTTCGCAAGTCTTATCAAGGTGATTCCAATAGAGTAGTGGTGGGTCGCGATGCTCGCCTCTCCGGCAAAATGGTGGAACACCTCGTAGTAGGCACTCTCATATCCATGGGATTCGATGTCGTGAATATCGGCATGGCTTCTACACCCACCACCGAACTCGCTGTAACTGCCGAAAAGGCTTGCGGCGGTATCATCATCACTGCCAGCCATAACCCCGTGCAGTGGAATGCCCTCAAACTCCTCAACTCCCACGGCGAGTTCCTCAACGATGCCGAAGGCAAGGAGGTGATCCGCATCGCCGAAGCCGACGATTATTCTTTCGCCGACGTCCATAGCCTCGGCACTGAGTATCACAATGATGCTTATATCCTCCATCATATCGAGGAGGTCAAAAATCTCAAACTCGTCGACCTCGAGGCTATCCGTAATGCCAATTTCACCGTCGCAGTCGATGCTGTCAATTCCATCGGCGGTGTCATTATACCCCAACTTTTACGCGCCCTCGGCGTTAAGAATATTATAGAACTCAACTGCGAACCCAACGGCAAGTTCGCTCACACTCCCGAACCGATCCCGCAGAACCTCGGGCAGATCGCCGAGTGTATGCGCCAATCCGTTGCCGATGTCGGTTTCGTGGTCGATCCCGATGTCGATCGCCTCGCCATCGTTATGGAGAATGGCGAAATGTTCGTCGAGGAGAATACCCTCATCGCCATCGCCGACTATGTGCTCGAGCATACTCCCGGTGCCACCGTCTCCAACCTCTCCTCTTCGCGCGGACTCCGTGATGTTACCCTCCGCCATGGGGGCGAGTATACAGCCGCTGCTGTCGGTGAGGTTAATGTCGTTACCAAAATGAAGGAGGTAGGAGCCGTGATCGGTGGCGAAGGTAATGGCGGTGTCATTTACCCCGAACTCCACTATGGCCGAGATGCTCTCGTAGGTGTCGCCCTTTTCCTCACTCTAATGGCTAAGTCCGGAAAAAAGGTCTCTCAAATCAAGGCTGACCTCCCCCAATATGCCATAGCCAAAAATAAAATTGAACTCACTCCCGATATTGATGTCGATGCCATCCTCGCTGCTGTCAAACAAAAGTATGCAGATGAAAAGGTCACCGATATCGATGGCGTAAAAATTGATTTCGCTGATTCCTGGGTACACCTTCGCAAGTCGAATACCGAACCCATAATCCGCATCTATAGCGAGGCTGAAACCATGGAGAAGGCCGACGCTCTCGCTCAAGATATGATACAAGTTATCAAATCACTATAATTAATGACCACTAATAACTAATATCTGATAACTAATATCTGATAATTAATATCTAATAAACTAACTACAATGCTTAAACGTTTTTTACTCAACATCCTATCCTCTTTCGTAGGATTTTGGCTCGCTATTACTCTCTTTGTGATAGCCTCTATACTCCTCATGGTCGGCATGATGGGGTCGATGGCTACTTCCCTCGCATCTTCCTCCACCACCGAAGTGGTGAAGTCGCGTAGTATCCTCAAACTTGACCTTAATGGCGCTATCGAGGAGTATCAGAAACCCTCGGAGCCCGACCTCTCTACCCTTATGTCAGGTGGAATCTCTGCTCCCCTCTATCTCGATGTCATCATCAATGCCATCGATGAGGCTGAGGATAATGACGATATCCTGGCTATATACCTGAAGTGCGGTTCTATATCCGCTTCTCCTGCCACTCTCAATGCTATCCGCTCTAAACTCCTCGATTTCAAGAAGGAAACCAATGGCAAGAAGAAGATCATCGCTTACGCCGATTCTTATTCCCAGGGTGGTTATTACATCGCTTCCGTTGCCGATGAAATCTACCTAAACCCTGCCGGTGAACTTACCCTCAAGGGCCTCGCTTCTTCCGGTTATTACATGAAGGGCCTTTTCGATAAGATCGGTTTGCAGTTCCAGGTAGTCAAGGTCGGTACTTATAAGTCGGCTGTCGAACCTTATATCCTCAATGAGATGAGCGAACCGGCTCGTGCTCAACTCGATACACTCTTCTCCGGTATGTGGCAGTATATCCGCAAGGGTATCGCCGACTGCCGTAAGGATGTCATCGCCGAAGGAATCGATTCGCTGATCAATCGCGATTATATCTCTTTCTCCGGCTCTGAAGCAGCCAAGAAAGCCGGTCTCGTCGATAACCTCTCTTACGAACGTGGTGTCATCGAGAAACTCTCCAATATCGCCGGTTGCGAAGTCAAAAAACTTAATTTCGTAGGCCCCGCCACTGTGGCTGCACTCTCCCCTTGGGCTGATGATTATAACTCCAAAAAGCGCGTAGCAGTGCTCTTCGCTGTCGGCGAAATCGCTGATGGCAATGATAATCAGATCAATTTCGAAAAACTCGTCCCGGTGATCCAGGAACTCGCTGAGGATGACAATGTCAAGGCACTCGTGCTCCGAGTCAATTCACCCGGTGGATCGGTCTTCGGTAGCGACCTTATCGGTGAGGCTCTCGATTATTTCAAGTCCAAAGGCAAACCTTTCGTGGTCTCTATGGGTGATTATGCCGCTTCCGGCGGTTATTGGATCTCGGCTCATGCCGACTGCATTTTCGCTGATCCTCTTACCATCACCGGTTCTATCGGCATCTTCGGCCTCCTCCCCAATTTCAAGGGTACGCTCGATATGCTCGGCTTGAATATCAACACTGTTGCCACCAACCCCAATGCAATTTTCCCCAATGGTTACGCTCCTCTCACTGATGAGCAACTCGCCGTGATGCAGAAGTATGTCGAGACCGGTTATGACCGTTTCGTGTCGCGTGTGGCTGATGGCCGTAAGATGAAGAAGGAGGATGTGCTCCGCATCGCTGAAGGTCGAGTATGGGGCGCGCAAACTGCCCTCAAGATCGGTCTCGTCGACAAACTCGGTTCTCTCATGGATGCCGTCGATTATGCCGCCGCTCAAGCCAAACTCGGCGATGATTACGATCTCGCTGCCTACCCCCAACTCCAATCTACTGTCTGGGATATGATCATGGTTAACGGTACTTCCATGAGCGATCTCTGTAAGCAACTCAATGCCCGCGATGAGACTACTATCAAGTCTTATCTACTCTATCGTATCCTCAATCGTTATCCCATCCAGGCGCGTATGCCTGAGTATAAGGTCGTTTTCTAATCTTTTCGAGTCTTAGGAAGGTTATTTTCTAATCTTTTAATTCTTTATGTTGATATGAACAGCCAATTTCGAAAAGCTTTACCATATTTCTTAACTCCGTTCTCTTATATTTACGGAGCGGTCGCTTTTGTGCGTAATTGGTTGTTCGACCGTAAGATCCTCCCTGTCGAGGAGTTCGATGTCCCCGTGATTAGCGTTGGCAATATCAGCGTCGGAGGCACCGGCAAAACCCCTCATGTGGAGTACCTCGTGAGTCAACTCTGTTCGACTTTCAAGATAGCTGTCCTCAGCCGAGGGTATAAGCGCAAAACCAAAGGTTTCATCATAGCAAATGCCAAAAGCACCCCCGATGTTATCGGCGACGAACCCCTCCAGATCTATCGAAAGTTCTCCTCGTTCGTTAAGGTAGCTGTCTGCGAAAATCGCCGTAAGGGTATCAACGAACTCCTCCGGGTCTTCCCCGATACCCAACTCGTTATCCTCGACGATGCTTTCCAACATCGCTATGTCAAACCGAAGGTAAATATCCTTCTGACAGAGTTCAATCGTCTCTTCACCAAGGATCATCTCCTTCCCCTCGGTCGTCTCCGCGAGTCATCCTCGAGCGCCGAACGAGCCGATATGGTTATCGTCACTAAGTGCCCCGCTGATATCAGACCCCTCGATATCCGCATCACTTCCAAGTCGCTCGCACTGATGCCTTATCAGCACCTCTATTTCTCGAAGTATGCATACGGTGAGTTACGTCCCGTCTTCCCCGACGAAAACCCATATTATGTCGACCTCACTTCTCTTACTTATAAGGATACCGTCCTCCTCCTCACCGGCATCGCCAATCCCGGTGGATTTATTCGCCATTTCAGTCGGTTCCCTTTCAAAGTAAGAGTAAGTTATTTCCCCGATCACCACGATTTCTCGCGCGATGATATCAAGTCGATTGAAAATATGTTCGCGTCAAGCCGTGGCGAACGTAAACTCATCATCACCACCGAAAAGGATGCCGTTCGTCTCGCTTATAACCCATATTTCCCCGAGGCGCTTAAACCTTTCGTGTTCTATATGCCTATTTCCGTAGAAATGATCCCGGGGCTCAATAATGACGACATTATCTATGACATTAAAAAGACGCTCTCAAATAATTCATAACTAATAATTAATAATTAATAATTAATAATTACTCTCCTCTCTTCACATTTTTTTAATCCTAAAATCAGTATATAATGGAAAAATCTTATTTGGAAATTATCCGTGAAACCGCCGCTTTCATCCGTGAGAAGGTGGGCGATCTCCCCAAAATCGGAGTAATCCTTGGCACGGGCCTCGGTGAACTCGTTGACCATATCGATATCAAGTGCACTCTCGATTATCATAACATCCCCAATTTCCCCGTTTCTACCGTTGAGGGTCACTCCGGTAAACTTATCTTCGGAAACCTTGGCGGCAAGTATATCATGGCTATGCAGGGGCGTTTCCACTATTATGAAGGTTACGACATGAAGCAGGTCACTTTCCCGGTGCGTGTGATGCGTGAACTTGGTGTCGAAACTCTCTTCGTCAGCAACGCTGCCGGCGGTATGAACAAGGATTTCGTCGTCGGCGATGTTATGGTCATCACCGACCATATCAACCTCTTCCCCGAGAATCCCCTCCGTGGCAAGAATTTCGAGGAATTTGGTCCCCGTTTCCCGGCCATGACCGAGGCTTACAATCACGACCTCGTGGCTCTCGCCGATAAGATCGCCGAAGAAGATAACATCCGTTTGATGCATGGCGTCTATGTAGGCACTCCCGGCCCCACTTTCGAGACCCCGGCTGAGTATGAGTATTTCCGTGTCATCGGCGGTGATGCCGTCGGTATGTCTACCGTGCCTGAAGTCATCGTAGCCAACCATAGCGGCCTCCGCGTGTTCGGCGTCTCTGTCATCACCGACCTCGGCGGTAAGGATATCAAGGAAGTTCCTACCCACGAGGAGGTGCAGAAGGCTGCCATCAAGGCTCAACCCGTCATGACTCACATCATCAAGAAAATGCTCGAGAGAATCTAATGATTCTATCATCCATATCATCATTGAGACGTATAGCCTGTCATCTCTGCAGATGCAGGCGATACGTCTCATCATTTCTGTAACCCATAAATTATATGGAAAAAGTAACTGAAATTTCTTCGCTCGGCGAGTTTGGACTTATCGATCGTCTTACTCGCGATTTCCCTCTCCGCAATGCCTCTTCGATTCTTGGGGTCGGCGATGATGCCGCTATCCTCGATTATCACGACCATAAAACCCTCGTTACGACCGACCTCCTCCTCGAGGGTATCCATTTTGACCTCCGTTATGTGCCCCTGCGCCATCTCGGCTATAAGTCGGCTATCGTCAATTTCAGCGATATTTATGCCATGAATGGCCACCCTCGTCAGATCACTGTCAGCCTCGGCATCTCAAGCCGCTTCACCGTGGAGCATATCGACGAACTTTATGACGGCATCCGTCTCGCTTGCGAGGAGTATGGCGTCGATCTCGTCGGTGGCGATACCTCCGCATCTGTCACTGGTCTCGTCATCAGCATCACTTGCATCGGTGAGGGAGAGGAGGGTAAAATTGTTCGCCGTAGCGGCGCCAAACCCACCGACCTGATATATGTCTCCGGCGACCTCGGTGCTGCTTATATGGGCCTGCAACTACTCGAACGAGAAAATCGTGTCGCCGCTCAGTCTCCCGATAATAAGTTTTTCGAACCCGATTTCACCGGTAAGGAGTATATCCTCGAACGCCAACTCAAACCGGAGGCGCGACGAGATATCGTCGATATGTTCGCTCAGTATGATATCCTCCCCACCGCTATGATGGATGTCAGCGATGGTCTCTCTTCTGAGTTGCTACATATCTGCAAGGCTTCCGGTGTAGGTTGCCGCCTGTATGAGGATCGTATCCCTATCGACTATCAGACCGCCATCATGGCGGAGGAGTTCAATATGAACCTCGTCACTGCTGCCCTCAATGGCGGTGAAGACTATGAACTCCTCTTCACTGTCCCTCTCGCCATGAAGGATAAGGTGGATATGCTCAAGGGTATACGCATGATCGGTTATATCACCAAACCGGAACTCGGCGCCGCCCTCGTGACTCGCGACGACCAGGAACTCCCCCTGAAAGCCCAAGGTTGGAATGCTTTCAATCATTAAGAGCGCGCTCTAATCCCCCTTTTTTGCCTCTATTTCACTATCTTTAAATTTTAATAAACTTATTTTAACACCCACTATTAACATAATTAAGTTAATTGTGCTAATTTTGCAAAGAATTATGGCAGTAAGCATCTTTTACACTCCGCTTTGAGTCGTTTTAATGCCTGTTTGCCACCAAAAATAAGTTTTTTCGTATGGATGAAACAGTTAATATTAGAGAACTTCAAGATCTGATTGCTTCGAAAAGCAATTTCGTTAATATGATCCGCACCGGTATGGATCATCGCATCGTCGGCCAGAAACACCTCGTCGATTCTTTGCTGATCGCCCTCCTTTGCAATGGTCACATCCTCCTCGAGGGTGTCCCCGGTCTTGCCAAAACATTGGCTATCAAGACGCTGGCTAATATCGTTGATGCTAAGTTCAGCCGTATTCAGTTCACTCCCGACCTCCTCCCTGCCGATGTCATCGGTACGCTCATCTATAGCGTGAAGCGTGAGTCGTTCGAAGTGAAAAAGGGTCCCATCTTCGCCAATTTCGTACTCGCCGATGAGATCAACCGTGCCCCCGCCAAGGTGCAGAGTGCTCTCCTCGAGGGTATGCAGGAACGCCAAGTCACCATCGGCGATAATACCTACCCTCTTCCCACCCCATTCCTCGTGATGGCTACCCAGAACCCTATCGAGCAGGAGGGTACCTACCAACTCCCCGAGGCGCAAGTCGACCGTTTCCTCTTGAAGGTTGTGATCGGCTATCCTACTCCCGAGGAGGAGAAGAAGATTATACGTCAGAACATCTATGGCGCTCCTTCCGACACGAAGGCTCTCGTCACTCCACAGGATATCCTCGAGGTGCGTCAGATCGTCGAGAAAATATATATCGATGAGAAGATCGAAAATTATATCGTCGATCTCGTCTTCGCTACTCGTCAGCCCTCGCGTTTCGGCCTCGATGACCTCAAAAACATTATCTCGTTCGGCGCATCTCCTCGTGCTTCGATCAGCCTCGCTCTCGCTGCCCGCGCTTACGCCTTCCTCCAAGGTCGCGGTTATGTCATCCCCGAGGATGTCCGCGCTGTCTGTCATGACGTGCTCCGCCACCGTATCGGTCTCTCTTACGAGGCGGAAGCCAACAATATATGCGCCGACGATGTCATCAATTCTATCCTCGATAAGGTACAAGTGCCATAATCTCCCGCCCTTATTATGGATGCTAATGAACTTCTCAAGAAGATCCGTAAGATCGAGATCAAAACTCGTGGCTTGAGCCAAAACATCTTTGCCGGTGAGTATCACAGCGCATTCAAGGGGCGCGGTGTAATTTTCTCCGAAGTCAGAGAGTATATGCCCGGCGACGATGTCCGCGATATCGATTGGAACGTTACTTCTCGCCACAACAAACCTTACGTTAAGGTCTATGAGGAGGAACGTGAACTCACCGTCATGCTCCTCGTTGACGTGAGCGGAAGCCGTGATTTCGGCGCTTGCGGAGTCGCTAAGAAGGAACGTATGGCCGAAATTGCTGCCACTCTCGCTTTCTCTTCTATCCAAAATAATGATAAGGTCGGCGTAATTTTCTTCTCCGATAAGATCGAGAAGTTTATACCCCCTAAGAAGGGTCGTAAACATATCTTGCTAATTATCCGAGAAATCATCAATTTCGAGCCCGACAGTTCCGGCACCAATATCGATGTCGCTCTGCAGTTCCTTAATAACGCTATCAAGAAGCGCTCGACTTCGTTCCTTATCTCCGATTTTATCGATGATCATGATTATTCCCGTTCGATGACCATCGCAAATCGTAAGCACGACCTCGCCGCTATCCAGGTCTATGACCGCCGTGATGCCGAACTCCCTAATGTCGGACTTATACGCATGAAAGACATGGAAAGCCTGCGCGATGTCTGGGTCGATACCTCTTCCAAACGTGTCAGACAGTCTTTCGCGCGTATTTGGTATCAACGTCAGCAAGCCCTCTCTTCGATCTCTACTCGTTGCGGCGTCGATATGGCTTCGGTTTCTACCGACGAGGATTTCGTCAAGGCCCTCCTCGGTCTCTTCCGTCGCCGTGCTTTGATTAGATAGTTTGTTTTACCTCTTCTCCCGCTGTTATGACTCTTAAGCGTTTTTATATATCTTTTACCCTCGCTCTGCTCGCGGTCGTTGCCCCATTCGCTTCCCTTGCCGCTAACCCTGTCGTCAAGGCAAGCCTCGATTCGGTCAACCTCCTCATGGGCAAGATGACTACCCTACATCTCAAGGTCTCTCAACCCAAGGATGCCAAGGGACGTTTCCCTATGTTCGATAATATCCAAAATTCCGGATTCGTTACCCTCTGTGGAGATAGCATCGAGTTGCGTGCCCCGGCTCGTATCGATACTACCCGTTCCGGCAATTTTGTCGACCTCACCTTCGAGGTTCCTCTCCAGGCTTTCGATTCAGGGTATTATCAACTCCCCGAAATCCCCTATATCATCGGTAAGGATACCATCCTCTCCAATTCGCTGGCTCTAAAGGTATATCCCGTCGTCGTTAAGGATAATGAGCCTATCTATGATTATGCCAATGCCGCCGACCCCGAGGCGTCTTCAATATTCGATTATATCCCCGATGTAATCTATTATTATTGGTGGGCGTTCCTACTCGGCTTTGCGCTTCTTGCCCTGGCGATTTACCTCTTCTTGCGATATCGCCGAGATGGTTATATCATACCTCCCAAGCCGGAACCGGCCCCCGATGTTGTGGCTTTCGCTGCCCTCAGAGAACTCAAGGAGAAAAATCTCTGGCAGCAGGGCCTCGAGAAGGATTATTATACCGATCTTACTGAGATATTACGTGTATATCTCTTCAAACGCTTCGGTATCAATGCTATGGAGATGACATCTCGCCAGATCCTGGCCTCGCTCTCTGCTCGTGACGACCTCAAGGATAAACGCAATTATTTCCGACAGATCCTTAATATGGCGGATTTCGTTAAGTTCGCAAAGGTGCGTCCCCTCCCCGATGATAATGTCGAGGCTTTCGACAATGCATATAAGTTCGTCGAGGAAACCAAGCCGCAACCCCTCCCCGAGGAGCAAGAAAATGGCAATGGCGTCGTAATCCCGCAGAAAGCCCCCGCCAAGAAGTTTCTGTTCAAGAAAAAGAAAGGAGGTAAAGCATGATTTTCGCTAAGCCTTATCTTCTCTTCCTCCTAATATTAATCATACCCCTCGTGGCGTGGTATGTATGGAAGTGGCGTAAGTCCGACCCCTCTGTCGGCGTGTCGACTGTCGCCCCGATCCTCTCTTTCGGCACTCCCTATAAGGTGTGGCTGATGCATGTCGCTTTCGCTCTCCAGGTAGTCGCTGTGGCTGCCATCATCGTGGCGTTGGCGCGCCCTCAGACCCACGATAGCCAGCGTTCTTCCAGCGTCGAGGGCACCGATATCGTCTTGGCTCTCGATATCTCCAGCAGTATGCTCGCCAATGACCTCCAACCCAACCGTATCCAGGCTGCAAAGGAGGTGGCTTCGAAGTTCGTGTCCCGTCGCGACCATGATAATATCGGCCTCGTCGTCTTCTCCGGTGAGAGCCTCTCGCTGATGCCCCTCACCACCGACCGTGCCTCGGTCATCAATGCCATCGCTGCCGCACAAACCGGCGCGCTAAATGATGGTACTGCCATCGGTGATGGTATCGCTTCGGCTATCAATCGCCTTATCTCGGGCCAAGCCAAGTCGAAGAGCATTATCCTACTCACCGACGGTACAAACAATGCAGGCGATGTCGCACCCGCTACTGCTGCCCAAATCGCAAAGCAAAAGGGTATCCGTATTTATGCCATCGGAGTCGGTACAAATGGTTCTATCCAAATCACCGACCCTTACGGTTTCTCCACCACTACGATGGAAACTAAAATCGATGAGGCTGCCCTCAAAAGCATCGCCTCTACCACCGGCGGTAAGTATTTCCGTGCCACCGATACTCATACGTTGAGAAATGTCTTTGCCGAAATCGACCAACTCGAGAAGTCAAAGATCAATGTCAACAATTATACACAGACTGAGGAGAATTTCTTACCCTGGATCTTGACCGCTCTCGTGGCTTTATCCATCAGCCTTCTGCTCCGATATACTATCCTCAGACGTGTCCCCTAATTTTGTCTCGCTATGTTTAGTTTCGCATATCCTTATCTGCTATTCCTTCTGATTCTCGTGCCGGTGATAGCCCTTCTCTATCTCTTGGCGCGCAGGGCGCGTAGCAGAAAACTCAAAAAGTTCGGCCGCCGCGAGGTGCTCGCTTCGCTCATGCCTGAGGTCTCTCCTTATAAACCACCTCTCAAACTCATTTTCGCCCTCTTGGCTCTTGGTTCTCTTATCTTCGCCTTGGCGCGACCTTGGGGCGGTATCAAGGATGAGAAAACCGTCAAGAAGGGTATCGAGGTTGTCATCGCTGTCGATGCATCCAATTCGATGTATGCTGCTGCCGGAGATTCACCGGATGGCCCCGACCGTATGCGCACCGCCAAACTTATCCTCGAAAAATTAATCAACCGTCTCGATAACGACCGCGTCGGTCTTATTGTTTATGCCGCTAAGGCGTATACTCTTATCCCTGTCACCAATGACTATGTGTCGGCGAAATTGTTCCTCAATTCGATCGACCCCTCTCAGATCACTCAGCAGGGAACCAATATCACCGATGCCGTAAGCATGGCGGTCGCCTCTTTCAGCGAGGATAAAAATATCGGTAAGTCTATTATCCTTATCACCGATGCCGAGGAACTCGAGGATAAGGAGAGCGTTATGAATGCAGTCAAGGAGGCCGCTTCCCGTGGCATCCAAGTGAATGTGATCGGTGTCGGTTCGGCTACTCCGGTCACTATCCCCGAAAATGGTGGCCTTATGATCGATGACCAGACCGGGCAACCTGTCCGCACGGCTCTCGACGAAAAACTCGCCGCCGATATCGCTGCTAAGGGTAAGGGTATTTATGTCAATGCCTCTGCCCCCGATGCTCTCAATGACCTCGAGTCTCAACTCTCTACCCTCAAGAAGACTACTCTCCAATCAAGCTCTTATTCCAAACATGATGAACTTTTCTATATCTTTGCCATCATCGCTCTCGTATGCGTGGTATTCGATATCTTGCTGCTCGATACTAAGATCAGCTGGCTCGATAAGTTCACTTTCTTTAAAAAGGAGGATAAGAAATGAATGTAATGTATGTGCTTAATATCAAGGTCTTAGCCCTCTGCGCTATCCTCGTCGCTGCTGTCGCAACACCGCTCTCCGCTCAGTCGACTCGCGCCGAACGTCGTCATATCAACACCGGCAATCGCCTCTATGAGCAGAATAAGTTCGTCGATGCGCAGCGAGAGTATCAGGCTGCACTCAAGGCTAACCCATCTTCTGCCGTGGCTACTTATAACCTCGGCCTCTCTCAGTTGCGTCAGATCAAAAATCTTAAGGATACTACATCCAAAAATTCTCCTCTCCGCAAGGAGGCTGTATCCAACCTCTCTGCCGTAGCTAATATGGCTGCATCCAAACCGGGTCTCGCCGCTAAGGCTAATTATAACCTCGGTAATATGGAGTTTAATTCCGAAAATTATAAGGGGGCTATAGATTATTATAAGCAGTCGCTCCGTATCGACCCCTCCGATGAGCGCGCTCGCAAGAACCTTCGTATTGCTCAAAAGAAACTCCAACAGCAACAGCAAAACCAGCAAAACCAAGATAAGAAGGATCAGGATAAACAAGACCAAGACAAGAAGGATCAGCAACAGAAACAAGATCAGAAGCAACAGAAGCAGGATCAGAAACAGGACCAAGAGAAGCAACAGCAGATCAGTCCACAAACTTCTCAGCAGATCCTCCAGGCTGTCGATAATAAGGAGAATGCCGTCAGGGCTCGTGTTAATAAAGCTAATTCCGGTAAGAAGTCGGGTGAGGCTGCAAGAAGTGTAAGAAGATGGTGATGCGTCGTTTTTTATTTCCCCTCTTGGCTATCCTCTTCTGCCTACCCGCAGTGTGCGCCGATAGCCTGGCTCGTGACAAGGCCCCCGAACTTTTCATAGAGTGTGTCCTCGGCGATGATGTCATCTATGAGCGCCAACCTGTCGCAGCGGTTATCACCCTCTTTAGCACGTCTCCTGATGTGGCTTCTGCCGACCCTGTATCGGAAGTCGCACTCAATAAGGGTGAGTTCGCATCTCTCCAACCTGTCTCTCCCGCCGGCCGCTCTTATCGCAAAACCATCAAGGGGGTCGAGTATTATTGCTATCCCCTCCGCGCTTTTATGTTCTCGATGGCTGAGGAGGGTAGTTATTCCCTCGACCATGGCATGTTCGATGTCGCCGTTTCTATACCCCAAGTGGTCAATGACCCATTCTGGGGGAAGGTCCGTACCTCGAAACTTGAGTCGTATAAGGTGCCGGTCCGTAAGGCTTCGTTTAAGGTGAAGTCTCTCCCCAATCCCCCGGAGTCGATCGATTTCTCCGGTTCGGTCGGCAAGTTCTCTATCGAGACTGTTATCCCTAAGGGGAATATTTATGTCAATGAGGAGGCTACTGCTGTCATCGTGCTCCGAGGCACAGGCCTCATCGCCGAACAAACCATGCCGGAGTATCGAGGCGCTTTCTCTCAAGGCGTGAAACTGAAGTCGGTGTCGGAGTCGCGTACCGCTGCCTACGACAATGGCGTCATGATCTCCGAACTCCACCTGGAGTGCACTTTTATCCCTACTTCTTCTGCCGATGCCCAAATCGGCGTCGTGTCGTTCGATTATTTCGACCCCGAAACCAAGAAGTATGTCAAAGCTGAATCCACCCCGGTCAAGATTGATGTAAAGTCTTCCGTAGCCAAACGCCAATCCCTCTCCATTTAACCCATTTCATAATTCATAATCTCTCCCCACTAATCACTAATCTCTACTAACTAATAATTCCTAACTCCTCATCCCTATTTGCATATATGTTTAGAAGATTTATCATATTATCCTCGCTTCTCTTTTCCCTCGCTTGCGCTTGGGCCGGTTCGGTCCATCTCTCCATCGAGCCGCAACGTGGCAAGCGCTCGATCGAGGTCGGCGATATGTTCTACCTCTATGTCAAGGTCTCGGATATTTCTGCCCGCCCCAACCAGCCATCTCTCCCCGGCGCCAAACTTATCTATTTCGAACAGACCGGTTCGGAGTCGCGCTTCGAAAGCATTAATGGCGTGAGCCGTCAGTCTTCGTCGGTGATCTATACCGCTACATTCCGCGCTCTCAAGGAGGGCTCTTATTCTTTCGGACCTATCAATGTCGGCGGAGCCAAGAGCAATCAGGTGAAGTATGCCATCGGTGCTCCGATGCCCAAAAATAATTCCACACCGGCTCACTCCGGTGGCAACGCCAAACCGACCCCCGATGGTAGCGACAAACCGAAGTATATCGGCAAGGGTGACGGAAATCTATTCCTCCGCGCTAATGTCTCGACTTCTTCCGCCTATGAGCAGCAGGCTATCGTTTATACCGTTAAACTCTATACCACCTATGATGCTATCAAGTTTATCGGCGCTACTTCTGCTCCCAAGTTCGACGGCTTCGTAGTCGAGGAGTCGAAAGATGTATCTAATTCTCTCTCTTACGAAACTTATCAGGGTAAGACCTACGCAACTGCCGTGATCGCCCGTTATATCATATTCCCGCAAATGACCGGTTCGCTCAAGGTCACCGGTAATACTTATACCATTTCGGTAGACCGTCGCGAGTATTATCAGGATTCTTATTTCGGCAGTATGTCTTTCGCCGTGCCGATGCAGCTCAATGTCACCCCCAATGACTTGGTGATCAATGTAAAGGCTCTTCCCACCCCCAAACCTGCCGATTTCTCCGGTGCTGTCGGAAATTTCTCTATCTCTTCTTCTCTCCCCGGTTCGCAGTTTAAGACCAATCAGGCCGCTTCTATAGTATATAAGGTGCAGGGAACCGGAAATATCAAGTATGTCCAACTCCCCGACCTGTCGGCTCTATTCCCCGCAGATATCGAGGTCTATACCCCCAAGAATACTCAGAATGTCAATGTCGGTGCCTCTTCTGTCTCCGGTTCGGTGTCGTTCGATTATTCGTTCATGCCTCTCGAGGAGGGTTCTTTTAAGATCCCGGAGGTGAAACTTATTTATTTCGACCCCGTTGCCGAGGAGTATAAGACATCGGTTGCCAAAGGCTATACCATCAATGTCGGTAAGGGGGCCGGTGCTAAGTCGGCTCGTCGGAACCATCTCCGCTTTGACCCGAAGTTGCTCGATGTCGACTCTGATGCTCTCCTCCTCTCTCGTTCGCCGATGGTATATTCGTTCTCTTATTGGTTATGGTTTATACTCCCGGTGGTGATCCTCTTGACGTCGTTCTTCTTCTATCATCGCTATGTTTCTCTCCATGCTGATATGGTGGCGTTCAATAGCCGCCGCGCCAATAAGATGGCTCGCCGCCGTCTCCGTAAGGCCAATGCCGCTATGCGTCTTAACGACCATGACCGTTTCTACGACGAACTCCTCCTCGCTCTCTGGGGATATCTCGGCGATAAACTCAAGATGCCTACATCCGAATTGATGCGCGATAATGTCCGCCAAGTTCTCTCTGAGAAGTCGATCAGCTCCGATACTATCGATCTCTTCATCCGTATCATCGATGATGCCGAGTTCGCCAAGTATTCTTCCGCTGCCGCCGGACGTACACTCAAGGAGGCTTATCAGGAGGCTGCCGATATCATCGATCGTCTCGAGAAGGAGTTTAAGAAGTAGTGCTCCCCCTCATGTTTTTTTATGTAGTAGTTTTGTTTCACCTCGTTTTGATTCATTTCTGTTATGTTTAAGTTGATGTCTCATTATATTCATTATATATTGTCGCTCGTGGCAATCTCTCTCCTCCCGCTCCTTGCCTCGGCACAGTCGACTGCGGAAGCCGATTCGGCTTATTCCCAAGGCGATTATTCCCGCGCTGTCCTCCTCTATGATTCAATCGCGCGTCAGAAGGGAGTATCTTCTGAACTCCTCTTTAACCTCGGTAATGCCTACGCTCGCGGCGGCGATTATGGAAATGCGATGGTCTCTTACCTCCGAGCCCTCCGCATCGACCCCTCCAATTCCCATGCCAAGGCTAATGTCTTGTATATCGAGTCGAAGGTGGCGGAAAACAATCGCGCCGAACTCAAGGGTAAGAAGTTGTCGTTAGACCCCGATGCCCCCTCTTTCTTCTCTTCGATCAGAAATTTTATCGTTAGAGATCACCTCTCCGATTCTTGGGCTCTCCTGGCCGCTATCTTTTTTATCCTCTTCGTGGCTTGCCTCGCCGCTTATATCTATTTCAGAGATGTCTTGATCCGTAAGATCGGCTTCTTCGGTGGCCTCTCCACGCTCTTCCTCTCTGTCGTGATGGTGGTCTTCTCGCTTATGGCTGCATCTTATCATAGCAACGAGGGCGTTATCCTCTCTCCCAAGGTCAAACTCCTTAGCGAGGCTTCTACATCTGCCAAGGAGATGCCGGTCGCGCTGACTCGTGGCACTCGTCTCTCTATCCTCGATGCTCAAGCCATGGAGGAGGGTAAGGTTCCCGAATGGTATAAGGTGAGACTCAATTCTGATTTCGTCGGTTGGATCTCTGCCAAGGATTTCCTCCCTGTCGAACCATGATTTTTGCATTTTTGACCCTTTTTACCTGTCAGATTGCAACCATTTTTCCTCTTTCTATCAAAATATGTTGAAGAACACTATAGTTTTTCTCATTTTAGTTTTGTAAAATCACCTTTTTTTTCTAATTTAGCAAAACATAAACGATACTCTCCATCGAAAACTCGAATAGTAACTTATTAAATTCTAATAATTATGAGCAAGACCATCACTTTCAATGAACTCCGTCGTCTCAAAGACAGTTTGCCCGACGGCTCCACCCATCGCATCGCTGATGCACTTAACGTAACCGTTCAGACCGTGCGTAATTATTTCGGAGGCGTCAATTATGAGTATGGTAAAAATGCCGGTCTACATATAGAGCCGGGTCCCGATGGAGGTATCGTGGTACTCGATGACACTACTATCTATGACATGGCTATCAAGATCCTTGAAGAGGAGAAGAATAAGTAAGCCACTCGTGTTGCTGCCTGTTCTCTCTTTTTCATGATCTTTCCTTTTTGCGCACGCTATGGGGAATCCTTCTGATCTTATCTCGCTGGTCGTTTTCTCTAAACCTCGAGCCCTGGCGTTTAAAAACGCCCTCCAAGCAAATGGAATCAACGCTTCTCTCGTTGAGGTCGATGCCCCCGACCCTGACGGTCTCCACCCTCAACATGTATTCGTAAGCCCCGATTCCCTCTCGCGTGCCCTGAAAATACTCGAAAGCGGAGATTTCGCTCCGGTTTCCCTCCTTAAAATGACGGGTATGGGCAATAATTTGCTCATCCCCGTCGATTTTTCTCCTTCTTCCATCCTCGCCGTCCGTGCCGGTTTCGATCTCGCTCGGAAGTTCGACGTCGAACCTATCGTGATGCATTGCTTGGACGATCTCCGTTTCGACCCTAATCGTTATTCACCTCGCGATTTTGCCAAGAATTTTTCCAAGGATCTTGCCAAGGACCTTGCTAAGGAACTCACCAAGGATTTCGCAAAGGATCATGATAAGGTCGACCCTCGACTCCTTGCTCTCGCCTCTCAACGTCTCGATGAGTTTAAGGAGCATGTCGCCGGGCTTCAAGCAAGTGGAGATCTACCCGATGTCCATTTCTCTACCGCTCTTCTGCGTGGCGTCCCCGAGGAGGTCATCATCGAGTATGCCAAGCAAAATAAACCGGTGATGGTGGTTATGGCTACTCGTGGCATCGACCGTAAGGAGTCCGACCTCGTCGGTAGTGTCACCGCTGAGGTCATCGACGCATGCCGTGTCCCTGTTTATTCTATCCCCGATAATTATTCTTTTACCGGTATCGAGGGTATCAAAAATATCCTCTTTTTCTGCACTCTCTCTAATGTCGATATAGTTCTCGCACGTGCTCTTATGCGTACGTTCGATTATCCCGATTGCCGTGTTTTCCTCGTCCCCGTTAGCGATCGTCCTATCCATTCTGCCGGCACTAAACTCGATGAACTCGCTGCTTATTTTAATAATGCATTCCCCGCTGCACGCTTTTTTGCCTTCCCTCGTTCTTCTCGTCGTTTCGATGATGATATGCTCCGCCTTATTGATGACAATAATATCCACCTTATCATCGTTCCTAATAAGAAGGCAAGCGCTATATCTCGTTTCTTCAGACCTACCTTAGCCCATCGCTTTATCTTCGAACGCGATATCCCGCTCCTCGTCTTCCCGGTCTGAGACCCTTTCAACGATCCGCTCCTCTTATTAACTCCTCCAACTCATTCCCTCTTATCAACTCCTCCAACTCATTCCCTCTCATCCTCTTCTTCTCATCCTCTTCTTCTCCTCTCATCATTTTATTTATTCTTTATCCGAAATGGTCTATCCTTCAGATTTCGAATCTAAAATCGGATTCGATACCATCAGACATACACTCTCTTCTCTCTGCATATCTCGTCTCGGAAAGCAACTCGTCGATGAACTCGCTTTCTCTTCCGATCGCGACCTGATCTTACATCGACTCGGTTGCGTTGTGGAGATGGTCGATATACGGCGTTCGGCTCTACCTTTCCCGGGTCTTTGCCCTCACGATGTTATCCCTTATCTCAATGAGATACGCGCTCTTCATTCTTTTATGAGCGCTTCCCGGCTCCTCCATCTTCTGCAGATGCTCTCTTCTTTCGCAGAAATCCGTGCTTTCTTCGATGATGCTCGCGCTGAAGAGTCGGACCTCCCCCGGTTCCCTCACCTCTCTGACACGGTGGCATCGCTCGCCGATTTCCCTCTCCTCGTCAGTGCCATCTCGCGCGTCATTGATAAGTTTGGCGAGGTGAAGGATTATGCCTCTCCCGCCCTCTACGATATACGCCGGTCGATGCAACGTATGCAGGGCTCGATGCAACGCGCCGTGCATCGTGTGCTCGACGCTGCCATCGCTTCCGGCATCGTCGATAAGGATGCCTCTCCTGTCGTGCGTGATGGCCGACTCGTTATTCCCGTAGCCGCCGGTCTTAAACGTCAGATCAATGGTATCGTCCATGATGAGAGCGCTACCGGTAAAACCGTCTACATCGAACCGGCTGAAGTCGTCGAGGCTGCCAACCGCCTCCGTGAACTCCAACTCGAGGAGAAACGTGAGATCACCAACATATTAATAGGTGTGGCGGATGTCCTCCGCCCTCATGTCGATGATATCGCACATGGGTGCCAACTCATCGGTCAACTCGATTTCATCTCCGCCAAGGCTGCACTCGCCATCGACCTTGATGCTCATCTCCCTCATGTGGAGAAGGAACCCCTCTTCGAGTGGTATCATGCCGTGCATCCCGCTCTATTCCTCTCTCTGCGACAGCAGGGCCGTAAGGTCGTACCTTTGGATATAAACCTCGACTATGACCGCCGTATCCTGATTATCTCCGGCCCTAATGCCGGCGGTAAGTCGGTGTGCCTCAAAACCATCGCCGTTGTCCAGTATATGCTCCAATGCGGACTCCTCCCTACGCTCTATGATAATTCCCATGTCGGCATCTTCGATAAGATCCTTATTGATATAGGTGATGAGCAGTCGATAGAAAATGACCTCTCTACATATTCTTCCCATCTGAGGAATATGAAGTTTTTCCTCGCGAATGCTTCGAAACGCTCGCTGATCCTCGCCGATGAGATGGGTTCGGGAACGGAGCCCCAGATCGGCGGTGCCATGGCACAGGCCATCCTCTCCAAACTGGGCGAGTCTGAATGCTTCGGCGTCGTTACCACTCATTACCAGAATCTGAAGTCGTTTGCCGAGGCTGCTCCCGGTTTCGTCAATGGTGCCATGCTCTATGACCGTGCCCACCTCGAACCCACCTTCCAACTCGCCATCGGCACCCCGGGCAGTTCTTTCGCCATCGATATCGCTCATAAGATGGGCCTCCCTCTCGAAGTTATTGAGGAGGCTAAGAATATCGTCGGATCTGACTATGTCAACCTCGATAAGTATCTCTCCGACATCGCCCGCGACCGAAAGTATTGGGCGAATAAGCGTCTCAATATCCGCGAGAAGGAGAATAAACTCGATAATCTCCTCTCTAAGTATGAGGAGGTGGCGGGCGACCTGAAGTCGCAACGTAAGGAAATCCTCAGTGATGCACGCCGCGAAGCACAGGAGATCCTCGCCGGCGCTAATGCCCGAATCGAACGTACCATCCTCGAGATCCGTAAGGCGCAGGCGGAGAAGGAACGCACCAAACAACTCCGTCAGGAACTCCGCGAGTTTACCGAGGTTAATCAGCGTCAGGAAGCCTCTGATGGCGAAACGGAACGTATCAAGACCCTAAAGCATAAGAGCCGCAAGGCGAAGCAGAACCAACAGAATAGGGTAGTGGAGGCTACCCCGAAGCAGGTGAGACCTCTCGCCGTCGGCGATTATGTCCAACTCGATGGTGCCGGTTCGCCGGGACAGATCATCTCAATCACCGGCAAGAAAGCAGAGGTGGCTTTCGGTGCCCTCCGCACCATCGTCACCCTCTCCCGCCTCAAACCCACCAAAGCCCCCAAACCATCCGCCACGGCAAGTGCTTCTCTCGGTGTCGTCTCTTCCGACGATTCACGCCAACGCCAACTCAATTTCAAAACGGAGATCGATGTGCGTGGCATGAGGGCTGATGAGGCAATTCAGGCTGTTACATATTTCCTCGATGATGCCATCCAGTTTAACGCCGGCAGAGTACGAATCCTCCACGGCACCGGCCATGGCATCCTCAAGACACTGATCCGCCAACAACTAAAAGCCAACCCGGCCATAGCCGGTTTCGCCGATGAAGACATCCGCTTCGGAGGAGCCGGCATAACAGTAGTAGATCTGGCATAAAGCCCGAGCCTCCTCCCCCTCC
>OBLI01001521.1_pt1 | contig 22347 bp, 20 predicted proteins | sample 1519701 | NCBI WGS metagenome assembly OBLI01 (sample SAMEA3663005, study PRJEB22513) | pig gut metagenome | biome: pig gut; feature: pig-associated habitat; material: faeces | place: France | collected 2012
ATGTGGCTATTATTATGGATGGCAATGGCAGATGGGCTACTGGCCAGGGGCTGATCCGTACTGCCGGTCACAAGGCCGGTGTAAAGACGTTGAAGAAAATTGTCAAGGCGTGTACTGCCCTGGGGCTTAATGCTCTGACAGTATATGCATTTTCTACTGAAAATTGGAAACGGCCTCATGCGGAGGTTGATTTCTTAATGGATCTGTTCTCGGAATATCTTGCCAAAGAGATTGATGAGATGGATGAGGATAATGTAAGGATTGATTTTATTGGCCGCACCTGGGAGCTTTCCAAGGGGCTGCAGAAGCAGATTGCGGATGCCAGGCAGCAGACGAAGGACAATACCGGGGTGAGGTTCACTGTAGCCGTGAATTATGGCGGCCAGGATGAGCTGGTGCGTGCGGTGCAGGAGCTGGCTGCCCAGTCTGCTAAAGGGATGGTGAAGCCTGAGGAGATAAGTGCGGAGGATATTGAGCAGCAGCTGGATACCTGCGGCCTGCCCCCGGTGGATCTTGTTATCCGCACCAGCGGCGACATGCGCCTCAGCAATTTCCTGCTGTGGCAGACTGCCTATGCGGAGTTCTGGTTTACGGATACCAACTGGCCTGATTTTACCCAGGAGGAGTTTGGCAGGGCATTGCATGAGTATGCCCATCGCGACAGGCGTTTTGGCGGCTTATCGAAGAAATAATAATAGCCTGCTGACTGGCGGTGAGGTGTGCTGCATAGGTGGCAGGTCTTGTGGCCGGCAGCGGGCAAGGCTGTATAATGAGAGGTTGTTTGCATGTTAGTTAGGATAATTACCGGCATCGTGGGCATCGGCCTGGCGGCCTTTGTCATTCAGGCAGGCGGTGCGCTGTTTGCTGTCTGCGGCCTGGTGCTGGCACTGGGTGCCTGGTTTGAGTATTGTAATGCTTTTGATAAGAAGGGATACCGTCCTGCCCTGGTGATAGGCGGCTTGTTTGTGTCTGCCATGTGCTATGCTGCTTATGGCGGTCTTGACACGGGGCTTCTGACTATGCTGTCCCTGGGGGCGGTACTGGTGATGTTTTTGCTGACGGTGCTGCTACATGGCTCCTTCAGCGTGCCTTCGGCAGCTGTTTCAGCAGCCGGTGTGCTGTATCTGGGCATGTCCTTTGCCCATCTGATCGGGCTCCGGGTGATGGAGCATGGCATGGCGCCGGTGGAGACTCAGCTTGGAGTGTTGGAGCCGGGCTGTGCCCTGATCTGGACTGCTTTGATTGGTACCTGGGCCAGCGATACCTTTGCCTATTTTGCCGGGTCCTTTTTGGGTCGGCACAAGCTTTGCCCGTCCATCAGCCCGGGCAAGACTGTGGAAGGCTTTGTTGGCGGCCTGATTGGCACTACTGCTTCTGTGGCAGGGCTTGGGGTGCTGTTTGGCTTTGATGTGCAGGTGATGGCTGTGCTGGGGTTGTGCATCTGCATTATTGCTACACTGGGGGATCTGGTGGAGTCCGTTATGAAGCGTTATACGGGTATCAAGGACTCCGGGCATATTATTCCGGGCCATGGCGGTATCTGGGACAGGTTTGACAGCGTTATTTATACGGTGCCTTTTGTGTATTATTTTGTGCAGTTTGTGGCTTTGAGGTAACGGTTTATGAAAAATTTGATTGTTTTGGGCTCTACCGGCTCTATCGGCACCCAGACCCTGGATGTGGTGCGGGAGCATCCTGATTTATTCCATGTGTCCGTGCTGGTGGCTAACCGCAGTGATGAGCTGTTGGAAAAGCAGATAGAGGAGTTTCAGCCGGAGCTGGCTGTGCTGTCTGATGAGATAGCCTATGGGAGGCTGAAGGAACGGTATCAGGGCAGGACGGAGCTGGCTGGCGGACGCCGGGCGGTAATTGAGGCGGCGGCTTATCCTGCCGGGGATGTGGTGGTGACTTCCCTGATGGGCTTTGCCGGGCTGGAGCCTACCATGGCGGCACTGGAGGCAGGCAAGGATATTGCCCTGGCCAACAAGGAAACTTTGGTGGTGGCAGGTGAGCTGGTCATGGCAAAGGCCAGGGAGCTGGGCCGGGCTATCCTGCCTGTGGACAGCGAGCATTGCGCTCTGTTCCAGTGCTTGCAGGGGCAGGATGCCTCTGCTGTGGAAAAGCTGATCCTGACTGCTTCCGGGGGACCTTTCCGGGGCAGGAAGGCAGCAGAATTGACCGAAGTTACTAAAAAAGATGTGCTGGCGCATCCTACCTGGAATATGGGACAGAAGATTACGGTGGATTCGGCCTCTCTTGTGAACAAGGGGCTGGAGGTTATAGAGGCACGCTGGCTTTATGATGTGGATTATGACCGCATTCAGGTGGTGGTGCACCCTCAGAGCATAGTCCATTCCATGGTGCAGTATCATGATGGCACTGTCATGGCGCAGCTGGGCTGCACGGATATGCGTCTGCCCATACAGTATGCCCTGACCTATCCTGACAGGGTGGCATCCGGCTTCCCGCGGGTGGATTTTTATGAGCTGGCGAAGCTGACCTTTGAGAAGCCTGACCTGGACACCTTCCGGGGCTTGAAGCTGGCCTTTGAGGCAGGCCGTACAGGGGGTACTATGCCTTGCATCATGAATGCTGCCAACGAGGTGGCTGTAGAGGCATTTTTGCAGGGCAGGACAGGCTTTTTGGATATTTATACCCTGATTGAAAGGGCTATGGAGGCTGGCGATGTAGAGTATCAGCCTGACCTGGAGCAGCTTTTGGCGGCTGACCAGTGGGCCAGGAGCTTTACCAGAAGCCGGCTGGAAAAGATGAGGTGACTTTATGACGACAATTGTGGCGGCGATTTTTGTTTTTGGCCTTCTGGTGCTGGTGCATGAGCTGGGACATTTTATAGTGGCAAAGCTCACCGGCATGCGGGTGGATGAGTTCGCTATCGGTTTCGGGCCGAAGCTGTGGAGCCGCAAATACGGTGAAACACTGTATGCTATTCGTGCCGTGCCCCTGGGGGGCTTTAACAGGATTGCTGGTATGGATTATGAGATCATTGAGCGCATGGGCAATGAGGCGGAGGAAAATGCAGAGGATGATGGCAAGCCTGGTGGCTGGAAGCGCTATGTGCCATCTGTAAGCAGGGATAATGTGGTGATGGTGCCGGATGAGGAAGGTGCCGGTGAACGTGCCTATTTCCGCCGTCCAGTCTGGGCAAGGATGCTGATGGTTCTGGCAGGTTCCTTCATGAATTTTGTCCTGCCTATGTTCATCTTTTTCGGGATTTTTTATTTTTCCGGAGTGGCAACGCCTTCGCCGGAGCCGGTTATCGGGGCTGTCATGGCGGAGAAGCCGGCAGCCATGGCAGGGCTTATGAAGGGTGACAGGATTCTGACCATTGACGGCAGTGAGGTTACCAAATGGGAAGATATTTCCCGCCAGATTCAGGGTGCAGAGGGCAAGCCTTTTAAGCTGACATATCAGCGGGATGGTGAGGTTCGGTCTGCTACCCTGATACCTGAGGAGGAGCCGGACAGCAAGCGTGTTATCATTGGCATCACCAGCAGTGCTGATATCTATCAGCCGGGGCTTTTGGAAGCCGCAGGGCTGGCTTTCCAGAAGGTGGTCTTTGTGCTGATGGCCATGCTGGGGGCACTTATCCAGCTGGTACAGGGCTCTGTGGGGGCAGAGGCGCTGTCAGGTCCTGTGGGGATCGTGCAAATGACCGGCGAGGTAGCCAATCAGGGGATTTTGCCTCTTTTGAACTTTGCGGCGTTTTTGAGCCTGAATCTGGGGCTTATCAACCTTTTGCCTGTACCTGCCCTGGATGGCGGCCATTTTGTGATGCTGGTGCTGGAGGGACTCAGGGGCAAGCCACTGGGGCCGAAGGCAATGTATTACATTCAGGCGGCAGGTGTCACCCTGCTGGTGTCCCTGATGATATTTACGACGTTTAATGACCTGATGAAGTGAGGTTTGGGTACATGATAGAACGGAAAAAAACTCGCAGGATTTATATTGGCGATGTGGCTATCGGGGATGGTGCACCGGTTTCGGTGCAGTCCATGACCAATACTAAGACTACGGATACAGAGGCTACGGTGGCACAGATCAATGCCCTGCAGGCGGCAGGCTGTGACATTGTGCGGCTGGCGGTGCCGGATATGGAGGCGGCACTGAATCTTGGCAATATTATCAAAAAAGTCAATGTGCCGCTGGTGGCGGATATCCACTTTGATTACCGCCTGGCACTGGAAGCCATCAAGCAGGGGATTTCTGCCCTGCGCCTGAACCCTGGCAACATCGGTGGGGAGGAAAATGTCAAGGCTGTGGTGAAGGCGGCCAAGGAGCGGCGTATTCCTATCCGTATCGGCGTCAATGCCGGTTCCCTGGACAAGGTGCTCCTGGCGAAGTATGGCGGCGTAACGGCGGAGGCTTTGGTGGAGTCTGCCCTGCAGCATGTGAGGATTTTGGAGGCGCAGGAGTTTTATGATCTGAAGATTTCCCTGAAGGCTCATGATGTTCCTTTGACGCTGGAGGCATACAAGCTCATGTCGGAAAAGGTGGATTATCCGTTGCATCTGGGCATTACCGAGGCTGGTACGGCACGTACCGGCATGATTAAGTCTGCGGTAGGCATTGGCGCCCTTTTGGCACAGGGGATTGGCGATACCTTCCGTATTTCCCTCACCGGAGACCCGGTGGTGGAGGTGAAGGTGGCCAACGAGATTTTGAAGTCCCTTGGCATGAAGGAATACGGCCCTACGCTGATTTCCTGCCCGACCTGTGGCAGGACCTGCATTGACCTGGCCGGTATTGCCGACCAGGTGGAGGCACGGCTGGCTGATATCAAGGAGCCGATTTCCGTGGCTGTCATGGGCTGTGTGGTGAATGGCCCCGGTGAGGCCCGCGGTGCAGATGTGGGCATCGCAGGTGGCAAGGGGGAAGGCCTGGTGTTCCGCAAGGGGGAGATTGTCCGCAAGGTGGCGGAGACTGAGCTGGTAGATGAATTGTTCAAGGAAATAAAATCCATTCTGGAGGAGGAAAAATAAAATTGCGTACTACTAATCTTTATGCACCTACATTACGGGAGACTCCGGCTGAAGCGGAGGTCAGGAGCCATCAGCTTATGCTGCGGGCCGGCATGATCAGGAAGGCTGCCGGCGGCCTTTATACCTATCTGCCTCTGGCATGGCGTACTATCAAGAAGATTGAGCAGATTATCCGTGAGGAAATGGACGAGGCAGGCGGCCAGGAGATTTCCATGCCGATTGTGCAGCCTGCGGAAATCTGGCAGGAAAGCGGCCGCTGGGGCGTGTACGGTGATGAGATGTTCCGGGTGCGTGACCGTCATGGCCGTCAGTTCTGCCTGGGGCCTACCCATGAGGAAATGGTGACTACCCTGGTGCGTGATGAAGTGCGTTCCTACAAGCAGCTGCCTTTGATGCTGTATCAGATTCAGAATAAGTATCGTGATGAGATCCGTCCTCGCTTTGGCTTGATGCGTGGCCGTGAGTTCATCATGAAGGATTTGTATTCCTTTGACAAGGACGAGGAAGGCATGAATCTCTCTTATCAGAAGATGTATGATGCCTATACCCGTATCTATACCCGTATGGGGCTGGATTTCCGCCCGGTAGAGGCTGATAACGGCGCCATCGGCGGCGGCCATTCCCATGAGTTCACCGTGCTGGCAGCAGCCGGTGAGTCCAACATAGCTTACTGCGACAGCTGTGACTATGCAGCCAGCGATGAAAAGGCGGAGCTGAATGTCATCAGGGCATTGGAGGAAGAAGCAAAGCCTTTGGAAAAAGTGGCAACTCCGGACGCCCACACTATTGAGCTGGTGGCAGAGTGCCTGAACCTGCCGCTGGAAAAGTGCATCAAGGCAGTGGCTTTCCAGACGGATACTGATGAGCTGGTGCTGGCATTTGTCCGTGGTGACCATGAGGTAAATGATGTAAAGGTCATCAACCTGATTGAGGGGGCGATTGAGCTCAGGATGGCTGATGAGGCTGCGATTGAGGCGGCTGGCGGCTGTCCTGGCTTCATGAGCCCTATCGGCATCAAGGAAGGCACCAGGATTGTCGTAGACCAGACCGTTATGGAGATGTATAATGCCTGTGCCGGTGCTAACGAAAAGGATATGCACTACATCAACGTAAATCCGAAGCGTGATTTCAAGGATGTAGTTGTAGCTGATATCCGCATGGTGAAGGCAGGGGATATCTGCCCTCGCTGCGGCGGCACCATCAAGATGACCAGGGGCATCGAGGCTGGCCAGGTATTTACCCTGGGCACCAAGTATTCCAAGGCTCTGGGGGCTACCTTCCTGGATGAGAACGGCAGGGAGCAGCCGATGGTCATGGGGTGCTACGGCATCGGCGTAGGGCGCACCATGGCGGCTGCTGTGGAGCAGAACAACGATGAGAACGGCATCATCTGGCCGAAGGCTATTGCACCGTTTGAGGTTGTGGTTGTACCTGTCAACGCCAAGAATGAGGAGCAGCTGCAGCTGGCGGAGTCCATCTATGCCGAGCTGAAAAAGGCAGGGGTGGATGTGCTTCTTGATGACCGCAAGGACCGTGCCGGTGTCAAGTTCAAGGATGCAGACCTGATTGGCTATCCGCTGCGTATCACCGTAGGCCCGAAGGCTGTGGCAGAGGACGTGGTGGAGCTGAAAATCCGCCGCAGCGGCGAGACAGTCACCGCCGGCAAGGCCGATGCCGTGCAGAAGGCCCTTGAGCTTCTGGCAGGCTTGTAATACTGTTTGTTTGTCTGTGGACAGCATTATTGCGGTAGGTGTACGCAGGTGGACATTGTCATGCCGCCATCATGCCACAATAAAAAACAGCCTGTCAAGAACTTTTACTTGACAAAGCATTTTTCTGTAGCTATAATTATTGAGGTTGACATTTCTATGATGAAAATCAATGTAGCAAATTTAGCTGACCGTCCCGGTGAGGAAATTCCTTTTGAGTTTACCACTACAGCCGGGGAAATAGATGCCATTGCTGACACATATTCCTTTGAGGGGGATATCGTTGTCAGGGGCGTATATGTGCATACCGGTCGCTGTTACCGTTTTACCGGGCAGATAAGCTGTACCAAGTCCTTCGTCTGTGACCGTTGCCTGGAGCCATCCTCCTTGCAGCAGGTGCATGACTTCAATGAAGAATTTCAGCGTGGCAGTGAGCCTGTGTCCGGTGGCGAAAAGGCAAAAATAGTGAATTATTTTGACGGCGATGTGATAGACCTGTCTCCTGTGGTCAGGGACGTGCTTCTGTCCGACCAGCCGTTAAATAATATATGCAACGCTGATTGTCGCGGTCTGTGCCTGAAGTGCGGCGCAAACCTCAATCATGGCGATTGTGGCTGTGACCGTACTGTTATTGACCCAAGACTTGCGGCATTGCAGCAATTATTGAAGCAAAATAATTCGAGTATCGAATAATTTCCAAGGAGGTGTATCCTGAAATGGCAGTACCTAAGCGTAAGATGTCCAAGGCTCGTCGCGATTCCCGTCGTGCTAACTGGAAGTTGGAAGTTCCTGGCTATGTTGAGTGCCCTCAGTGCCATGAGCCAAAGTTGCCTCATCATGTTTGCACAGAGTGTGGTTACTATGATGGCAAGGAAGTAATTTCCGCAGCTGAATAATGAGTAATATGAGCAGAGTTTCGTTCCTTCAGTTTTATGAGGATTGAAATTCTGCTCATTTTACTTTGTGCATGCATAATATTCATGATATTGCAATATTATTGCTACATAATTGGAAAAAACACTGTACTAAAAGCCTAAAATTTATTATACTGACATGGGGGTGTTTTGCTCAGCTGTGTGAGTTCCATTAAAATTTTATAATTTTCGCTTGCCTTTTTATATATAACCATGTATAATTGCAATCAAGTTATATGAGCTGGTACTAATTTTTCGTGAGCAGGCATCCTGGTGCAAGCAGATTGCAGCACTGTGCCTTGTTTTTATGTACAGGTGATAGAGATGGCAAGATTGAAAAAAAAGGAAAGACACGAAATTCTCTTGCGCCAGGTACGGGAAAAGCCCTTCCTGACGGATGAGGAGCTGGCGGGACTTTTTGAGGTCAGCATTCAGACCATCCGCCTGGACCGGATGGAATTGGGCATACCTGAGGTGCGTGAGCGCATACGTCAGGTGGCTGAGAAGGCTCAGGACAACATAACCGCTTTGGAAAAGACTGAGGTTGTAGGTGACGTCATTGATTTGGAAAGAGGTCACTCAGGGATATCGCTGCTGAAGATTACCGAGGATATGGTTTTTGCCAGGAATAAGATTGCCAAGGGGCATTTTATTTTCTCTCAGGCCAATTCCCTTGCCCTGGCCCTGATTGATGCACCGCTGGCTGTGACCGGCGTGGCAAATATCAAGTACAAGGTGCCGGTGAAGGTGGGGGAGATGCTGATAGCCAAGGCAGAGGTCATCAAGCAGAGGAGCAACAAGTTTTTCGTCTGGGTAAAGACCAGGAACGAGAAGCAGGAGGTGTTCCGGGCAAAGTTTATCATGGTGTCTTTGGCAGAAGTTAATTAGGAGGCTTTTTTGTGAGAATTGCAGTTGATGCGATGGGGGGCGACTACGCACCGGCGCAGATTGTGCTGGGTGCGGTAGAAGCTGTCCGTAAGTATAAATGCGATATAGTTCTGGTAGGCGATGAGGAAAAAATAAAGGCAGAGCTGGCGAAGACCGGCATGGCCAATGATCCTCACCTGATCATTCATCATGCCAGCGAGGCCATTGAGATGGGGGAGCATCCCGTGGAGGCCATCCGCCACAAGAAGGATGCCAGCCTGGTGGTTGCCACGAAGCTGGTCAAGAGCGGTGATTGTGACGGAGTGCTGTCAGCCGGCAGCACCGGGGCAGCTACGGTGGCTGCCAAGATGTTCCTGAAGATGATTAAGGGGATTGACCGTCCTTCGATTGCCACGCCGCTGCCTACCACCCACGGCATTGCCCTGCTCCTGGACTCCGGTGCCATTGTGGACTCCAAGCCCCGGGATCTGACGGAGATGGCAATGATGGGTTCGATTTTCAGCAAGTATGTTTATGGCATAGATAACCCCAAGGTGGGGCTTCTGAATATCGGTGAGGAAGAAACTAAGGGCAACAAGAAGGTTCAGGCCACGTATCCCATGCTGAAGCAGGCGAAGGATGTAAATTTCATCGGCAATATTGAAGGCCGTGATATCCCTAGCGGCAAGGCGGATGTTGTAATTTGTGATGGATTTGTTGGCAATATTGTGTTAAAATTTGCAGAAGGATTGGCTGTGACCTTATTCCAGCTGATCAAGGATGCGATTAAGAAAGGCGGCATTCTGGCAAAGCTTGGCGCGGTGCTGGTAATGCCGGCCCTGAAGAAGCTGGGCAGGCGTCTGGATGTTTCCGAATATGGCGGTGCGCCGCTTTTGGGCGTAAATGGCTGCTGTATAATATGCCATGGTTCTTCCAACGCTAAAGCGATTTGCAGTGCTATTGGCGTAGCCATAGAGTGTGTGAAGAATGATGTTACGGGCCATATCCGTGACAGTATTGCAGAGGAGGAGTTGCTAGCGAATGACAGCGAAACTATATAGTGCAGGTATTCTTGGAACTGGCTATTATGTTCCAGAAAAGATAATGACTAATGCTGATTTGGAAAAGATAGTTGATACCAGTGATGAATGGATAGTTGAGAGAACAGGTATCAAGGAGCGCCGTATCGCTGAGGACGGGGTTCCTATGTCCGATTTGGCTATGAAGGCTGCTGAGAGTGCGCTGGCTGATGCCGGTACGGCTGCTGAGGAGCTTGATCTGATAATTGTTGCTACCCTGACGTCTGACAGAATTATTCCATCTACTGCTTGTATGCTTCAGAATCGTCTGGGAGCAAAGCATGCTGCGGCTTTTGATTTGTCTGCTGCATGCTCCGGGTTTGCCTATGCAGCCAGCGTGGCAGCCCAGTTTATTGAGACCGGTGTCTACAAGAAGGCACTGGTGATAGGAGCAGAAACTCTTTCCAAGTACATCAACTGGGAAGATCGCAATACATGTGTGTTGTTTGGTGACGGTGCCGGTGCTGCTGTGCTGGGGCAGGTTGAGGATGGCTATGGAATACTCAGCTTTGACCTGGGCAGTGATGGCTCCGGCGGCGATGCAATACAGATTCCTTCCAGCGGCAGCCTGATGCCTGTCAGCAAGGAATCCATAGACCAGCGGCTCAATCTCATTCACATGAATGGCAAGGAAGTCTTCAAGTTTGCTGTAAAGGCAATGGGCAGGACTGTCAAGAACTCCCTGGAGAAGATTGGCATGCCACAGGAAAAGATTGACTGGCTGGTGCCGCATCAGGCTAATATCCGTATCATAGAGTCTGCCGCAAAGCGTTTGTCCATGCCGATGGACAAGGTGATTGTCAATATCCAGAAGTACGGCAACATGTCTGCTGCCTGCATTCCAATCGCCCTGGCTGAGGCATCTGCTGCCAAGCGGTTCAAAAAGGGAGACATTATAGCACTGTCTGGTTTTGGTGCAGGGCTTACATGGGCATCCTGCATTATCAGATGGTCTAAGGAGGATTAACATGTTTGAGGAAAATCCAATTTGTAAATTATTAAATATCAAGTATCCAATATTCCAGGGCGGTATGGCGTGGATTGGCACGGCGGAGCTGGCTTCTGCCGTATCCAACGCAGGTGGCCTGGGCATTATTGGTGCCGGTCACATGCCGCCTGACCTGCTCCGGGCAGAAATCCAGAAGGCAAAGCGCTGGACCGACAAGCCTTTTGGCGTAAATATCATGCTGATGTCTCCTTTCGTAAAAGAGGTTATGCAGGTTGTGATTGACGAGCGGGTAGCAGTTGTTACTACCGGCGCCGGCAACCCGGCCGAGTATCTGCCGGCTTTGAAGGAAGTTGGCACCAAGGTTATTCCTGTGGTTGCCTCTGTAGCACTGGCAAAGCGCCTGGTGCGTTCCGGCGTTGATGCCGTTATTGCCGAGGGTACTGAGTCAGGCGGCCATATTGGTGACATTACGACCATGGCACTGGTACCTCAGGTTGTGGATGCAGTGGATGTGCCTGTTATCGCTGCCGGTGGTATCGGTGATTCCCGTGGTATCCTGGCTGCCTTTGCCCTGGGGGCTTCCGGCGTGCAGATGGGCTCCCGCTTCGTGGTTTCCGAGGAGTGCATTGCCCATCCGAACTACAAGAATCTGGTGCTGAAGGCAAAGGACCGCTCCACTGTGGTTACCGGCCGCTCTACCGGCCATCCTGTCCGCGTTATCGCCAACAAGATGACCCGCGAGTACGCAGAGCTGGAGACAAATCAGGCTTCTGTGGAGGAGCTGGAGAAGTTCGGTGCAGGCCGCCTGAATATGGCAACCCACAAGGGCGATGTGGAGAACGGTTCCGTCATGATCGGCCAGATCTGCGGCATGTTCCATGAGATTAAGCCTGTGGCTACTATTATTGAGGAGCTGGTAGGCGGGATTGCTGCCGTAGGCGAGCGAGTTCATAATACTCTGAAATAATCTATCTGTATTTCAAGCAATACTTTGACTTATTGCCTGTGACTTTGTTGCAGGAACATAGAGATTGTGTTTTAAAAGAAAGAGGTAAAAATGAGTAAATTAGCTTTTGTATTCCCGGGACAGGGTGCTCAGAAGGTGGGCATGGGCAAGGATTTTTTTGACAACTACGATGTTGCCAAAAAAATGTTCAAGGAAGCCGATGAGGCTCTTGGCTATTCCATCATGAAGATGTGCTTTGAGGGGCCTGAGGAGGACTTAAAGCTGACTGCCAATACCCAGCCGGCTATTCTGACCATTAGCTGCATCGCTAATGAGATTTTAAAGGAAAACGGCGTGCAGCCGGAGATTACCGGCGGCCATAGCCTGGGTGAGTATTCCGCACTGGTGGCAGCAGGTGTGCTGAAGTTCCAGGATGCTGTTGCGCTGGTGCATAAGCGTGGTGCCTATATGCAGGAGGCCGTGCCTGTAGGCGAGGGCGGTATGGCTGCTATTATAGGCGTAGACCGTGAAAAGATTGTGGAGATCTGCCAGTCCGTTTCCGCTGAGAGCCCTGTGCAGGCAGTAAACTTCAACTGCCCTGGGCAGATTGTTATTGCAGGTGCTACCCGCGGCGTGGAGCTGGCTGTGGAGGAGCTGAAGGCAGCCGGTGCCAAGAAGGCGGTTATCCTGCCTGTAAGCGCACCGTTCCATAGCACATTGATGAAGCCGGCTGCCGAGAAGCTGGCTGTGGAGCTGGACAAGGTTACCCTGTCTGATGCCAGGATTCCTGTGGTGGCAAATGTCAATGCCCAGGTGCTGACCAAGGCTGAGGATATCAAGGCAAGCCTGGTTGCCCAGGCAGCAAGCCCTGTTCTGTGGGAGGACTGCGTGGCAAAGATGAAGGAGTTCGGTGCCGACGTACTGCTGGAGGCAGGTCCTGGCAAGACTCTGTGCGGCTTCAACCGCAGAATTGACAAGTCTATTAAGAGCCTGAACGTAGAGGATGTAGAATCTTTAGAAAAATCTCTTGACTATTTCAAGGAGGTTCGTTAATATGCTTTTAGAGGGAAAAACTGCGCTTGTTACAGGTGCGTCCCGCGGCATCGGCAGGGCTATCGCCCTGAGGCTTGCCCAGGAAGGGGCTGCCGTGGCTATTAACTATGCAGGCAATACTGCTGCTGCCGAGGAAGTAAAGTCCATGATTGAGGCAGCAGGCGGCAGGGCTATTATCGTCCAGGCTGACGTTTCCAATGGTGAAGCTGTTGATGAGATGGTCAAGACCGTTGTGGATACCTTCGGGGGCGTTGATATTCTCGTAAACAACGCCGGCATTACCAGGGACAACCTGCTGATGCGCATGAAGGAGGAGGATTGGGATGCTGTTATCAACACCAACCTCAAGAGTGCCTATTACTGCACCAAGGCTGTTACCAAGCCTATGATGAAGAAGCGCTTCGGGCGCATTGTAAATATGACTTCCGTAGTTGGCCTGACAGGCAATATCAGCCAGGCAAACTATGCAGCTGCCAAGGCAGGCCTCTTGGGCTTTTCCAAGTCCATGGCCAAGGAGCTGGCAAGCCGTGGCATTACCGTGAACATGGTAGCACCGGGCTTTATTGAGACTGATATGACGGCAGTGCTTTCTGACAAGGTCAAGGAGGCTATGATGACCGGCATTCCTATGGGCAGGGCCGGCCAGCCTGATGATGTTGCCAACGCAGTGCTGTTCCTTGTTTCTGATTGTGCGTCTTATGTTACCGGCCAGGTCATCAATGTTGATGGCGGTATGGTCATGTAACATGGATATATAGAGAACCGTAAGAGGAGGTGAAACATACATGTCTACCTTTGAGAAAGTAAGAGATATCGTAGTTGATCAGTTGGGTGTTGAGGCGGATGAGGTTTCCATCGAGTCCACTTTTATCGATGACCTGGGTGCTGACTCCCTGGATATCGTAGAGCTCATCATGGCCTTTGAGGAGGAGTTCGGCATCGAAATTCCTGATGAGGCTGCAGAGAAGATTAAGACCGTTCAGGACGTTGTTTCCTACATTGACCAGAACAAATAATTAGTGTCTTACCTTTAGGAAAGTCCCGTGAATCCATTTCGCGGGATTTTCTGACAGGGGTAGGGCGGGCCTACGAATGGAGGAGTAAATTTGAAGCTTCCTGAACTGAAGATTGGTACTAAAATTGCGAAGGTTCCAATTATGCAAGGTGGAATGGCTATTCGCTTGTCTACTGGTGCTTTGGCAGCAGCTGTGGCAAATCAGGGCGGTATCGGCCTGATTGCGGCTTCCGGCATGTCTCCGGAGGAGCTGCGTTATGAAATCAGGATGGCCCGGGCACTTTCCAAGGGCATTATTGGCATCAATATCATGTTTGCGGCAAAGAAGTTTGCCCAGATGGTGAACACTGCTATTGATGAGGGTATTGACCTGGTAGTTGCAGGTGCAGGCTTTTCCCGTGACATCTTTGCCTTGGGCAAGGAATCAGGGACTCCGGTGGTTCCGATTGTATCATCTGTAAAATTAGCGAAAATTTCTCAGCGTCTTGGTGCTGCTGCCATTGTGGTAGAGGGCAAGGAAGCAGGGGGCCATCTGGGAACTGATCAGTCCATCAAGGACATCATCCCTGATATTGTGGCTGCTGTGGATATTCCTGTCATTGCTGCCGGTGGCGTACTGCACGGCCAGGATATTGCTGATTTAATAAACATGGGGGTAAGCGGTGTCCAGATGGGTTCCCGTTTTGCCGCCAGCGCAGAGGCCAACAGCGCCCCTGCACTGAAGGAATTCTACTTGAAGGCAAAGCCGGAGGATGTAGTGGTTATCCATAGTCCGGTAGGGCTGCCGGGGCGTGCTGTCCGCAATCCGTGGGCGGAGCGTGTCATGGAAGGTCCTGTACCGCCAAACAAGTGTGATAACTGCCTGAAGGCATGCAAGCATAATTTCTGTATTATCCGCGCACTGAGCCGTGCGCAGCAGGGTGACGTAGAGACCGGCCTGGTATTTACCGGCGAGTATCTGCCTACCATTGATAAGATTTTGACCGTAGAGGAAATCTTCCGGCAGATTGAAGCAGAGGTTGCTGCTATTTAAAAAATTGTGAGGTGTTATTTTTGTCTAATCGTGTTGTGATTACCGGTTTAGGTGTAGTGAGCCCGGTTGGTATCGGCAAGGATGCTTTTTGGGATGCTATGATGACCGGCAAAAATGGTATTGATAAAATTACCCGCTTTGATGCAACTGAGTATAAGGCGCAGGTGGCTGGCGAGGTAAAGGATTTTGAGCCGGCTGATTATATGGACAAGAAGGAGTCCAAGCGCATTGACCGTTATGCCCAGTTTGCTGTAGCTGCGGCAAAGATGGCTATCGAGGATGCCAAGCTGGATCTGGAGGCAGAGGACCGTGAGCGCATCGGTACCTATGTAGGCAGCGGCATCGGCGGCATTGAGACCATGCACGGCCAGTATGAGAAGCTCTTTGACAAGGGACCTTCCCGTATCAGCCCGTTCTTCATTCCGATGATGATCGGTAACATGGCTGCCGGCCATGTATCTATTGCCTTCGGCCTGAAGGGACCGAGCAGCTGCGTGGTTACTGCCTGTGCTACCGGCACCAATAACATCGGTGATGCTTTCCGCGTGCTGCAGAGAGGCGATGCTGATGTTATGCTGGCTGGCGGTACTGAGGCCAGCATTTCCCCGGCTGCTGTGGCTGGCTTCTGTGCTATGAAGGCTCTGTGCAGCGACAGCAATGACAATCCACAGAAGGCTTCCCGTCCTTTTGATGCAACCCGCAGCGGTTTTGTTATGGGCGAGGGTGCCGGTATTGTTGTTCTGGAGACATTGGAGCATGCTGAGAAGCGCGGTGCCCATATCTATGCCGAGGTTGTGGGCTATGGCACCAATTCCGATGCTTATCATATTACCAGCCCGGCTCCCCATGGCGAGCTGCAGGCAAAGTGCATGGCACTGGCATTGAAGGATGCTGGCCTGACTCCGGCCGAGGTTGATTATGTAAATGCTCATGGCACTTCCACCCATCTGAATGACCTGGGTGAGACTGAGGCTATCAAGACTGTCTGGGGCGATGAGGCAAAGAATGTTTCCGTAAGCTCCATCAAGTCCATGACCGGTCATCTGCTGGGAGCTGCCGGTGGCGTTGAGGCTATTGCCACTGCCCTGGCTGTGGAGAATGACATGCTGCCGCCTACTATCAATTATGAGCATCCGGAGGAAGGTCTTGACCTTGATTATGTGCCGAACAAGGCAAAGGCGAAGACCGTTCGTGCGGCTATTTCCAACAACTTTGGCTTTGGCGGACACAATGCCTGCCTGGTGCTGAAGAAGTATGCTAAATAATGGCTGAAGTGCTTGAGCAATGATTCGGTTACGCCGGTGACCATTGTTTAGCAGGTGATTTCGTAATTTTATATGTATTGAGGAAATGAATTAGAGTTGAAGTGTTTTGTTATGAATGGTCGTGTGAGTGATCGTGTTACGGCTGAGCGCCGCCGCAGGCTGGAGGAGCTTTCCAGGAGGCTGGGGGTTTCCTTCCGCCACATCGGCTGGCTGCATCAGGCACTGACGCATACCTCCTACGCTAATGAGTCGCGTGTGAAGGTAGAGCATAATGAGCGCTTGGAATTCTTGGGAGATGCGGTGCTGGAGCTTGCTATCAGCACCTATCTCTTTAATCATTTTCCTGGACTTCCTGAGGGTGATCTGACAAAGGCCAGGGCAGCAGTGGTATGTGAGGCTAGTCTTTCCAGCCGGGCCGCGGAGCTGCATTTGGGAGATTACCTGTTGTTAGGACATGGAGAGCAAACATCAGGAGGACGGAGGCGGTCTTCTATTCTGGAGGATGCCTTTGAGTCTGTTATCGGTGCCATCTACATGGATCAGGGCTGGGAGAAGGCCCAGAGCTATGTACTCAGGCAGCTGGAGGAGCATCTGCACAGGGTTGAGGATGGCAGCACCCGGGTGAGGGATTATAAGACCATGCTGCAGGAGCTGGTGCAGCGCCGGGCTGACAGCCATGTCAGCTATGAGCTGCTGAGTGCCACCGGGCCTGACCATGCCAAGGTATTTGAGTTTGCTGTTAAGCTTAATGACGAAGTTTTAGGAACAGGTAAGGGTCCAAGTAAAAAGGCTGCTGAACAGCAGGCAGCACGCCAAGCTTTAGAGATTTTGAATAATCGCAAGAAAAAAGAGGCATAAACGCCTCTTTTTTTGTTATAATGGGATTTGCCAGGCAAGATAGATTCCATGGAGAAGGGGGCTCTTTTGCCGCAATAAAGAAGCATATAATAATAAGCGAAGATGAGAAAGATAAGGAGTATGAGAGATGAATGGTGTGAAAAAGCTGATTATGCTGGGCACAGGCAATGCAATGGTAACCAAGGTATTTAATACCTGCTTCTTGATTGAGCTTCCGAATGGGGAGCTTTTTATGACGGATGCCGGTGGCGGCAACGGCATTTTGAGGCAGATGGAGCTGGCAGGGGCAGATTACAGGCGGCTCCATCACATGTTTGTGACTCACGGCCATACGGACCACATCCTGGGGGCAATCTGGATGATCAGGAAGATTGCTTCATTGATGAATAATGGCAAGTATCAGGGGCAGCTGCATATTTACTGCCACGATGTGGTGAAGGATATGCTGGAGAAGATGTGCGCCATGATGTTGAAAAAGAAGGATTTGGCCAATGTAGGCAGGGATATTCTCATCCATGAGGTCAGGGATGGGGAAAAGGTGGAGCTGCCGGAGCTTACCCTGACGGCATTTGATATTTTCTCCACCAAGGCAAAGCAGTTTGGCTATCGGATGGTGTTCAAGGATGATGGCTTGGTGCTGACCTGCCTGGGGGATGAGCCATACAATCCTCAGTGCCGTCAGTACGTTGAGGGAGCGGACTGGCTGATGTCTGAGGCATTCTGCAAGTACGATGACAGGGATGAGTTCAAGCCTTATGAAAAAAATCACAGTACTGTCAAGGAGGCAGGGGAGCTGGCGCAGCAGCTGGGAGTAGGGCATGTCGTTCTTTATCACACTGAGGATAAGACTATTTCTACTCGCAAAAGGGAATATAGGAGAGAGTGTGAAAAATATTTTAGCGGCCACGTTTTTGTGCCTGATGATTTGGATGTAATCGGGCTTGTTAGATACAAATTTTGATGGATTGTGATAGTTGAGTTTTTAGGTATTTTTCATAATAAGGGCTTATACTGTACAGTGCCTGAAATAGTGCCTGTATATGTTGACTTTTTCTCGGAGTGAATGTATCATGTACAGGGATATATTGTTCGTATTCAACCTTATTTATGTTTATATGGGAATAATAGGAGGTAGGTAGATTTGTCTAAAAAAGCTATTATAGCAATAGCCATCGTGGTGGTGGTTATTGCTGGAACACTTTTGATGGGAGTTTTTGGCGGTGGCGGCGGCCAGCAGAGAGCTATGGGGGCCGTGCAGGTCAAGGCGATGAACGTGCTGGTGCAGGATACGCCTCTGACTCTTGAGTATGCAGGCTCCGTCAAGGGCAAGGATGAAGTAAAGGTGCAGGCCAGGGTGTCCGGTAATGTGACGGACAAGTATATCAAGGGCGGACAATATGTGTCTGCCGGTCAGGCACTGTACAAGATTGATGACCGCAATTATCGGGCTGCCCTGCTGCAGGCTCAGGCTAATCTGGCTCAGGCACAGGCAACCTATAACAATGCTTTGATTGATTTGCAGCGCAATGAGCAGCTTTTGGCAGCAGCTGCTGTTTCTGAGCAGGTTGTTACCACTCAGCGCGCCCAGGTGGCTGCCTATCAGGCAAATGTGAATGCCATGGAAGCACTGGTACAGCAGGCTCAGCAGAACCTGGATGATACTGTGGTTTATGCGCCGATGAGCGGCAAGCTGGCAGTTGATGATGTGGCTGTAGGTACTTATGCTGCTGCAGGCAACACTACGCTGGTGACGATTGGTTCCAGTAATCCGATTTTTGTGCAGTTCAGCATCAGTGAGGGCGAGTACCTGAAGTATGTGGGTGCCGCTATAGTTCCCGGGCAGGCATTGCCTAGCAAGAGCGTAAGGATTACCCTCAGTGATGGTTCTGAGTATCCTGTTGAGGGCAGCATTGTAGAGGTTGACCGCGCCATGCAGGACAATTCTGGTTCCTTGATTGTCAAGGCGCAGTTTGACAACTCTGATGGCGTCCTAGTGCCGGGCATGTTTGCCCGTGCCAAGCTGACTGGCGACACCCTGAAGGGAGCAATTCTGGTGCCGGAGCGTGCTGTGCAGCAGCTTCTGGGCAAGTCCTTCGTGATGATTGTGGGCGAGGATGGCAAGTCCAAGGCCCAGAATGTAGAGCTGGGCACCAAGGTTGGCAGCTACTGCATTGTTGATAAGGGCTTGACCGGCAAGGAGCAGGTTATTGTAGAGGGGCTTACCTCCCTGACCGAGGGCATGGATCTGGCTATCACCGAGGTAAAGCCTGAGGATATGGGCTTCTCCCTCACAACGAGCAATTTATAAGGGGGCGTCCACTTGGCTAAGTTTTTTATACATAGGCCGATATTTGCAATCGTAATATCCTTGCTGATTGTAATCATCGGTGTGCTGGCAGCCTTTCAGCTGCCGATTGCCCAGTATCCGCAGATTTCGCCGCCGACGATTTCCGTCAGCACCACTTATGTAGGTGCCAATGCGAAAACTGTTAATGATACGGTGGCACAGGTTATTGAGCAGCAGGTAAACGGTACCCAGGGCATGGACTACATGTCCTCTACTGCTGCTGACAGCGGCAGGTACAGCCTGAGCGTAGTGTTCAATCTGGGCACCGATGGCGACATGGATGCGGTAAAGGTGCAGAACAATGTGGCAATTGCCAACTCCAGCCTGCCTGAATCCGTAAAGTCTATGGGCGTAACTACCAGCAAATCATCCAATGATATGGCACTGATGATGGCAATGTATTCCCCGAACAAGACCTATGACCGCCCGTGGATGAAGAACTATGCGGATATTTATCTGCTGGATCAGATCAAGCGTGTAGACGGCGTAGGTGACGTAATGGTGTTTGGTGCTGACCATGCCATGCGCATCTGGGTGAACCCTGCCAAGATGGCAGAGATTAATATTACGGCTGCTGACATCATGGCAGCCATCAATGAGCAGAACGTGCAGGCTCCGGCAGGTACGGTAGGTGCCGCGCCTGTGGCTGACAGTCAGGAAAAGCAGGCCACCGGCAAGATTGATGGCCGTCTGACCAGTGCCGAGGAGTTTGGCAACATCATCCTGAAGGCTACCACTGACGGACAGTATGTGCGCATCAAGGATATTGCCAGGGTAGAAACTGGTGCTGAGGACTATAACTTCATACCTAGCTACAACGGCATGGATGCGGTGGGCTTCGGTATCCAGCTCACCAGTGATGCCAACGCTATGACTACTGTAGCGGAAGTAAAGAAAATCCTGGAGAATGCCCAGAAGGACTTCCCGCCTGATTTGGAAATCAAGGAGATTGTAGACAGCACCAAGTTTATCGGTGCCTCTATCAATGAGGTTGTGCATACATTTATCGAGGCACTGGTGCTGGTTGTGCTGGTAGTATTTGTTTTCCTGCAGAACTGGCGGGCAACCCTCATTCCTCTTTTGGCAGTGCCTGTATCTTTGATAGGTACATTTATTGCCTTTACTTTCCTGGGGTTCTCCATCAACACCCTTACCTTGTTTGCCATGGTATTGGCAATTGGCCTGGTAGTAGATGATGCGATCGTTGTTATCGAGAACGTTGAGGCGCACATGGAGAAGGGACTGAATCCTGTGGACGCTACTGAGCGGGCCATGGACGAGGTACAGGGCCCTGTTGTGGCTATTGCCTTCGTACTGGCGGCAGTATTTGTGCCGGTGGCATTCCTGGGGGGCATGATGGGTGTTCTGTATCGCCAGTTTGCCCTGACCATCGCTATTTCCATGGCCTTGTCGGCTTTTGTGGCACTGACACTGACACCGGCTCTCTGTGCTACTATCTTGAAGCCTCATGAGAAGAATGAAAATGAGGGCGTACTGGGACGGTTCTTTGATAAATTCAACGAGGCCTTTAACAGGATGCGCCTCAGCTATCAGGGCGTGGTGGGCTGGTTTATTGGCCACATCAAGGTTGCCCTGGTGTTTGTGGTGATTGTCTGCGGCCTGACAGGGCTCTTGTACAAGATTGTGCCGTCCACCTTCGTGCCGGATGAGGATCAGGGCTACTATGCTGTAGCAGTAAACCTGCCGGAGGGAGCTTCCCTGAACCAGACGACGAAGGTTATCGACAAGCTGATACCTGCCTTGTTGCAGGTAGAGGGTATTGACGGTGTCATGGGTATTCCTGGCTTTGACATCATGGCCTTCAGCGGCAAATCCAGTGCTGGTGCCATGTTCGTTGGCTTGAAGCCTTGGGCTGATAGGACTACTGCGGAAACACAGATTAATGCCATCGTTATGAAAACCTTTGGTGTAGGTGCCATGGTTGCGCCGGAGGCGCGGGTTATAGCCTTTAACATGCCTGCTTTGCCAGGCCTTGGTACTGTGGGCGGCTGGCAGATGGAGCTGCAGGATTTGTCCGGGCATACCGATGAGGAACTGGATCAGATTACCAAGAAGATTCTGGCTGCGGCAAATCAGCGTCCTGAGCTGCAGGGTGTGCGCTCAACTTATTCTATTAACTCTCCTATTTATCAGTATGATATTGACAGGGAAAAGGTTAAGGCTATGGGGGTCAGCCTTTCTGATGTGTTCACTGCCATGCAGGTATTCTATGGCGGTAATCAGGTTAATGACTTCAATGAGTTTGGCCGTACCTACAAGGTAGTTGTGCAGGCAGATGAAACCTTCCGCAGTGATGTGGAAAATATGCGCTTCATGTATGTGCGCAGCAATACAGGTGCCAAGGTGCCTCTGGATTCTTTGCTGAAGCCGCGTGAAACTACTGGTGCCAGCAACATCAGCCGCTTTAATGCAGCCCGTTCTGTTGGTATTCAGGGCAACGCAGGCAACGGTTATTCCTCCGGTGAGGCCATGGCTGCCATTGAGGAAATAGTCAGGGAGGTTGCTCCTGATGGCTTTGGCATTGAGTGGTCCGGTCAGGCCCGTGAGGAGCAGAAGACCAGCAGCTCCACCAGCCAGGTGCTGGCTCTGGCATTTGTCTTCGTATTCCTGTGCCTTGCCGCTCTCTATGAGAGCTGGAGCGTGCCGTTTGCGGTGCTGCTGTCTGTACCGGTAGGTATCTTTGGTGCGTTGTTCTCCGAGTATTTCCTGTCCATTGTACAGGCTCTTGACGGTACGCCGAATGCCGGATTGCAGAACAGCGTATATATGCAGATTGGTGTTATCATGATTATTGGTCTGGCAGCCAAGAACGCCATACTGATTGTAGAGTTTGCCAAGATTCGTGTAGATGCCGGCATGAATCCTTTAAAGGCAGCTATTGAGGCGGCAGGACTGCGCTTGCGTCCTATTCTCATGACCTCCTTTGCTTTCATCATAGGCTGTCTGCCGCTGGCTATGGCAACGGGTGCCGGTGCGGCTGCCCGTAACGGCATGGGTGTGGCGGTAGTTGGCGGTATGCTCTTTGCAACTGGCATCGCTATCTTCATCATCCCTGCCTTCTATGTGATGACCGAGTACATTTCCAGGACTTTGGGCATCAGGAAGACGGAGAAGAAGAAGACTTCTACCGATTACATGTAATGGTGCGTAATTGCAAATTTGCTTGAAATATCAAGCTCGGATTTTACAATCTGTGTATTGTTTTGACGGGGCGGCGTAAGCCGCCTTGTTTTTTTGGCAAAATGCCAGGTATAAATGCCATTGAATGTAAATCTATATTTATATATATAT
>OBLI01001522.1_pt1 | contig 22345 bp, 20 predicted proteins | sample 1519701 | NCBI WGS metagenome assembly OBLI01 (sample SAMEA3663005, study PRJEB22513) | pig gut metagenome | biome: pig gut; feature: pig-associated habitat; material: faeces | place: France | collected 2012
CCAGAAATATGTTGTACCTTTGCCATCGTATCACTTTTGTGATTCCCCCAATTTTTCACTTTCTGAGGGTGATTGGGGGATTTTTCTTATCTTCTACAAAGGTACAAAATTTCTATCACATTGAGGATTAGATAGTTATAAATAATCTTAATATTTAACGACACTCCCTATTATAGGGTATTATGCAAATATCTATACGACTTTTTTATACATTTACAACTATCAATAAGATGGCGTCTCATTAACTAATTTGGCTTCTTTAATTTACAATTATTCAAAGCATAATGTGGAGTGCCTAAAGCACAAGTACAAAGACATGGTTAAATTGAGGGGAATAGGTTTGACTAATAGATTTCAAAAACAAAACTGGCTCTTCTTTTGCGGATAATACGCAAACGAAAAGCCAGTTCAATTTATGTTAGTGATAGTATTTTTTCTGGGAAAAAGGAGATGAGATGTCTCTCTTATTCGGCCGACTCAAACTCGCGCAGGAATCGGGTATCGTTTTCTGAGAACATGCGCAGGTCGCTGACCTGATATTTGAGGTTGGTGATACGCTCCACACCCATGCCAAAGGCATAACCAGTATATATAGAACTGTCTATACCACACTGCTCGAGCACGTTTGGATCTACCATGCCACAACCCAATATCTCTACCCAGCCAGTGTGCTTGCAGAATCCGCAACCCTTGCCGCCGCAGATATGACAGGAGATGTCCATCTCGGCACTTGGCTCTGTGAAGGGGAAATAGCTGGGGCGCAGACGTATCTTGGTGTCTGCACCAAACATCTCGCGGGCAAACGACAATAGCACCTGCTTGAGGTCGGTAAACGACACGTTGCGGTCTATGTATAATCCTTCTACCTGATGAAAGAAACAATGGGCACGGGCGGTGATGGCCTCATTGCGGTATACACGTCCGGGACAGATAATGCGTATTGGTGGTTGTGTGGACTCCATGACGCGTGCCTGCACTGAACTGGTATGGCTGCGCAGCAGAATATTCTTGGTCACGTCGCCCAGGGCACTCTGCTCTACAAAGAAAGTGTCTTGCATGTCGCGGGCGGGATGGTCGGCGGCGAAGTTCATCTTGGTGAACACATGCAGGTCGTCTTCAACCTCTGGTCCGTCGGCAAGGATGAAGCCCATACGCGAGAAGATATCAATAATCTCATTTGTCACGATAGTAAGCGGATGGCGTGTGCCAAGGGCAATGGGATAAGGGGTACGGGAGAGGTCGATGCCGTCGGTTTGCGAGTCGCTGGTTTCAAACTGCTCCTTTAGTGCGTTGAGTCTATCCTGTGCAGTCTGCTTGAGTTCATTGATTTTTATTCCTACCTCTTTTTTCTGTTCGGCAGGCACACTGCGAAAATCATTCATGAGCATAGAAACCTCGCCTTTCTTGCTCAGGTATTTGAGTCTGAGGGCTTCTATTTCTTCAGCGTTTGTGGCGCTCATGGCTTTTACTTCTTCCAGAAGAGTAGCTATTTTGTCGAGTATCATCATTGCTATAGATTAAAATTTTCTGCAAAGGTAATATTTTTCTGTTGAAAACGTGCAATATATGAAAATAAAGTTGTACTTTTGCCGAAATTTGAGAGGCGGGAGACCCCGTATAGTATAATGAAAAGGATTTTAATCGTTGTAGTTGCATTTGTTTGTGTTATGTTTTCCTGCCAGGGAGACAAGACCGAAAATGCTGTGAGCAACAATGACTCAGACTCGGTGGCTGCCGATACCGTGGCTACCGACACTATCGAACAACTCGTGGAAGAGACACCTATGCCCAAGGCGGCAGATGAACTCTTTGATGATTTCTTCTTCAATTTTGCTGCGAATGGCAAATTGCAGAAGCGAAGGATTATGTTTCCATTGAAGGAGATAGACGGCGAAGAGGTTGTAATGATTAACAAGAAGGACTGGAAGACAGAGCATTTCTTTATGAAGCAGGGGTTCTATACGTTGCTCTTCGACAACCGCAAGCAGATGGAACTGGTGAAAGATACTACTATCAATCATGTGGTGGTGGAGAAGATTTTTCTCAACAACCATAGGGTGACCCAGTATATCTTTGACCGCATAAAGGGATTATGGGTAATGAAAGAGATTGTAAAGAAAGCCATGAGCGAAACCAACAATGCCTCATTCCTCGATTTCTATCGACATTTCTCTACCGACACACTCTTCCAGATTAACAGCCTCGATAATCCTGTGCACTTCGTGGGCCCTGACCCCGACGATGACTTTGCCACCATGGAGGGACTGATAACTGCCGAGACATGGCCGGCTTTTGCACCAGAACTACCGTCTGACGTGATATATAATATTATCTATGGGCAGAAATACACTGAGAGCGACCATAAGATCTTTGTGCTTAGAGGCATAGCAAACGGTTTTGAGATTGAACTCACCTTTGTGCGCAAAAATAATAAATGGTTGCTTGAGAAAATGGTTAACTGACAAATCAATTTTACCATAAGACAATGACAATATATAATGATTATGACCTGACCTGTCATAATACCTTTGGCATTAGCGCCACATGCCGCAGATATATCGACTATGACAGCACCGAAGATGCCATAAAGGCGGGGCGCATGATTAGCCAACAACCATATATAATAATAGGTGGAGGAAGCAATCTGCTGCTTGTGGGCAACTATGATGGCACTGTGGTGCACTCCTCTGTGATGGGCATTGAGTCTGACATCATAGGCAATAATGTGATGGTGAGGGTGGGCAGCGGCGAATGCTGGGACCACCTGGTTGCACACTGTGTGGAGCAGGGATGGCACGGACTCGAAAACTTGTCGCTCATTCCTGGTGATACGGGTGCTGCGGCTGTGCAAAACATTGGTGCATACGGTGCAGAGGTAAAGGATTATATATATAAGGTAGAGGGCATAGAGGTTGATAGTGGTCGCATGGTTTCTTTCGGTGTGGCTGAATGCCACTATGCATACCGCGACAGCATATTCAAGAATGAACTGAAGGGGAAAGTGCTTATCACCCACGTAACCCTGCTGCTTTCGCGCGAATTTGTGCCCAATATATCATACGGGGGCATAAGCACCTATCTCACTGATCATGGCATCAAACACCCAGATGCAAGACAATTGCGCGCTGCAATCATAGACATAAGGAGGAGCAAACTGCCAGACCCTGAAGAGTTGGGCAATGCTGGTAGTTTCTTTAAGAATCCCGTAGTGAACAAGACCGTGTATGAGCGGCTGAAAGAGCGTTTCGGTGATGATATGCCCCATTATTCCGTGGATGATGAGCATGAGAAGATACCCGCAGGATGGATGATAGAAAAGTGCGGATGGAAGGGCAGGAGAGTGGGCAATGCCGGAGTGCATGACCGCCAAGCCTTGGTGCTCGTAAACCATGGTGGCGCATCGGGACAAGAGATACTGGCATTGTGCAACAGTATACGTAGCGACATCAAAGACATGTTTGGCGTTGACCTGCAGCCAGAAGTGAATATCGTTTAGGTGGGTGATTTGTTGTATCCACCCATCGTTATTTGGTGAGTAATTTTTGGTTTATCTCTTGCCAGCGAGATAAATGACAAATTTCTCCTTGAACCATGGCTCGTCAAACCAGTTGGATATCTCCGTCACGTCTACGATATGGCGGAAGGGGGCCAACTCGGCCTGCAACTCGCCACCTTTAAGAACAATAAATCCATTAGGCATAGAGTTTTGCTGCTCTTTTCGGATATTCTTCTGCGAAATCTTAACAAGGTCGGGCAGGGGCATAACGGCACGACTAACAACAAAATCATAAAGCCCTTTTTCGTCCTCTGCCCTGAGATGGGCAGGATGGCAGTTGGTCAGTCCTATGGCATTGGCCACCTCTTGTGCTACCCTTATCTTCTTGCCTGTGCCATCGATGAGTTTGAATTCTGCCTCTGGAAACATGATGGCCAATGGAACTCCGGGAAAGCCGCCACCCGTACCGAAATCCAAGATGCGTGTGCCGGGACGGAACGATATGGCCTTGGCTATGGCCAGCGAGTGCAGCACATGATGCTCATATAGATTGTCTATATCCTTGCGAGATATGACATTGATCTTGCTGTTCCAGTCGCGGTAGAGGTTGTTGAGTGCCTCAAACTGCTCTTTCTGCTTATCGGTGATATTTGGAAAGTATTTGTTTATCTTGTCCATAGAAGGTTTGATTGTGAAGGAATGAGTGGGGCTATGATGTTCAAATATACGGGTTGCAGTCTTTCTCTTGTCTTATGGTGGTGGCTGGTCCATGTCCGCAGTAAATCCTTGTATTGTCGGGCAGCAGTTCGCCAATGGTTTGCAGGCTATGGATGATATCATCATACGACCCGAGTTCGAAGTCGGTACGTCCAATGCTCATGTGAAAGAGGGTGTCGCCAGAGAATGCCAGTTGCTCCTCTTGGCAATAAAGGAATACCGACCCTGGAGTATGTCCAGGTGTCGGTATAACCTTAAAGGTATGCTGACCGAATACTATCTCTTCGTTGTCGGCGAAATAACGTCCTACGGATGGTTGCGGATGCTTGAGCGGACTATTGAGAAACAACATCGACTGCCTGTCGAGGCCGCTCATCAGCACCTCATCTTTTGCGCTTACCCATGGATGGATGCCATAGCGCGAGGTGATAAGGTCGTTGCCGAAGTTATGGTCGAGATGTGCATGTGTGGCCACGAGCATCACGGGTTTGAGGCCGTTGCCATCTATATAGTCTGTCAATGCTTGGCGCTCGCTGTCGTAAAAAGCGCCGCAATCAATGATCATGCATTCGCCCGACTCATCACTCACCACGTAGGTGTTTTCCTGAAACGGATTGAAGCAAAAGGTCTTGATATTCATATCTGCAAAATTCCTTATAAATGCAAAGTCCTGTTTGTCTGCAATATTACTTTTTTGATTATATCAGCCTGCCTTTGACCTTATCCACGTATGCGTCTATCACTGCCACGGCAGTGATGTTTACCACATCGCGCACTGAGCATTCGAAGTCGGTGAAGTGGATTGGCTTGTTGAGTCCCATCTGTATAGGACCAATGATCTCGGTATCTGGATCGAGGCTCTGCAGCAGTTTGTATGCACCATTTGCGCTGCTGAGGTTAGGAAACACGAGTGTGTTTACATCCTGTCCTTTGAGTCGTGAGAATGGATATTTGGTATCTCTGAGTTCTTTGTTGAGTGCAAAGTTTACCTGCATCTCACCATCGATGGCCAGGTCTGGATATTGCTCCTGCATGGTCTTGACGGCTTCATGCACCTGTACGGGGCTTCCTGTCTCATCTGTACCGAAATTGCTGTAGCTGAGCATGGCAATCTTGGGCTCGTCATTGAAGAACCTCACGGTCATGGCGCTCAGTTTGGCAATGTCTATGAGCACATCCTTGTCTGGATGGCGGTTGATGAGGGTATCAGAGATGTAATAGGTGCCTTTCTTTGAGTTGATGATATGCATGGTGCCGAAATGCTTGTATTCATTGCGAATGCCTATCACCTCTTTTGCCACCTTGATGGTGTTTGAATATTTGGTGTAGAGACCGGTGATGAATGCGTCGGCATCTCCCGTTTCCACCATCATCATACCGAAGTAGTTGCGTTCAAACATCTTGTCGTTGGCCTCTTCAAAGGTGTATCCCTTTCTTTGGCGTTTCTCGGCCAGTATGCGTGCATATCTCTCGCGGCGCTCTGCCTGGTTGTCGTGTCTGAGGTTTACAATTTCAATGCCATCCAGGCTGAGCTCCAGCTCCTTGGCCAGTTTCATTATCCTCTCGTCGTTGCCTAAAAGGATAGGATGGCAGATGCCCTCTGCTTTGGCCTGCACGGCAGCCTTGAGCATTGTGGGGTGTATGCCCTCTGCAAACACCACTCTCTGTGGATGGTTGCGTGCGGTGTCGTAGAGCTTTTGTGTGAGTTTGGTTTCCTGTCCGAGCATCTCGCGCAACTGGTTTTTGTATGCGTTCCAGTCTGTTATCTCCTTGCGTGCCACACCGCTATCCATAGCTGCCTTAGCCACTGCTGCCGACACCTCTGTGATGAGTCGTGGGTCTACGGGTTTGGGTATGAAATAGGATGGTCCGAAGGTGAGGTTGTTGACATGGTATACATCGTTGACCACGTCTGGCACGGGTTGCTTGGCGAGGTCGGCGATGGCCAACACGGCAGCCATCTTCATCTCTTCATTGATGGCGGTGGCATGCACGTCGAGGGCTCCGCGGAAGATATAGGGGAATCCAATTACGTTGTTTATCTGGTTTGGATAGTCGCTGCGGCCTGTAGACATTAGTACATCGGGGCGGCTGGCCATGGCATCCTCATAGCTTATTTCAGGCACAGGGTTTGCCAGTGCAAACACGATGGGCTGTTCGGCCATGGAGCGTATCATGTCTTGTGTGAGCACATTTCCTTTTGATAGGCCCACAAACACGTCGGCACCATTTACGGCCTCTTCCAGGGTGTGTATGTCGCGGCGTGAGGTGGCAAACATCTTCTTTTGTTCGGTCAGGTTGGGGCGGTCGTCGGTTATCACTCCTTTTGAGTCGAGCATAACGATATTCTCAATCTTTGCACCCAGAGCCACATATAGTTTGGTACAAGAAATGGCTGCTGCGCCGGCACCGTTTACCACTATTTTTACCTTTGATATATCCTTGCCGTTAACCTCAAGGGCGTTTTTGAGACCTGCGGCAGAAATGATGGCTGTGCCGTGCTGGTCGTCGTGCATCACGGGTATGTCAAGGCTTTTCTTGAGTCGCTCTTCGATATAGAAGCATTCGGGAGCCTTGATATCCTCGAGGTTTATACCACCGAATGTGGGTGCAATCTTTTCTACTGCCTCACAGAATTTCTCTGGGTCTTTCTCTGCCACTTCAATATCAAACACGTCTATGCCACCATAGATTTTAAAAAGCAATCCCTTGCCTTCCATTACGGGTTTGCCGCTCAGAGCACCTATATCTCCGAGTCCGAGCACGGCAGTTCCATTACTGATTACGGCCACAAGATTTCCCTTGTCTGTATATCTGTATGCATCGTTGGGGTTAGCCTGAATCTCGAGGCATGGAAACGCAACACCTGGTGAGTATGCCAGACTGAGGTCTGTTTGTGTGCGGTATGCCTTGGTTGGTTTTACTTCAATCTTGCCTGGTCTCCCATTCTCATGATACAGGAGAGCATCTTCTTTGGTAATTTTTGCCATAGTTGTTTATGTTGTATTTGTTTTCTATTGGTCAATCACTTTTCTGTTACGTCTGTTTTTAAAATCATGCGCAAAGTTAGCAATAAATTTCATAAACCAATCTTTTTTTTTCTTCTTTTGTAGACATTATCAATAAAAAAAGAGCCATATTGTATTTTTTTCAAATAAACAATACCTTTTTCTTAATAATTTGTTGTATTTTTGCAAAGATTATTACACATATTGTTTATATCGCATAAGATACTTAATTATAAAATTACTCGGAGAATGGGACACATATCAGAATATAGGGCAGCATTGAAGGGTAAGATACTTGACAAAGCCCTCCAACTCTTTTTTGCCAATGGTATTAGGGCTGTCAAGATGGATGATATTGCCAAGTCGCTGTCTATATCCAAGCGCACGCTTTATGAACTCTATGACAACAAGGAGATTCTGCTGTTTGAATGTCTGAAAAAGAACAAGGAACATCGCGACAAGGAGATGATAGAACATTTGAGTAAATGCTCTAATGTGATGGACATATTGCTGGAAACCTACCGCATGTCGGTGGATGAGTTTAGGCGTATGAGTCCATGTTTCTTTTCTGAGATTTCCCGTTATCCACAGGTTATTGATTTTATTGAAAAAAAGCGCGTGCATGACCATGAGCAGTTTATGCTCTTTATCCAAAGGGGAATAGGCGAGGGCTTCTTCCGTGAAGATGTAAACTATGAACTTGTGCTCATGGTGCATGATTCCATACGCCGCACCATCATCGAGGGCGACCTATATAATAAATATGGTATGGATGGATTGTTTTTCAATCTCATCTTTGTTTCCTTTCGCGGTGTGTGCACAAAAAAAGGCGTAGAGGTGCTCGATAGGTATCTTGCAAGACAATAGGGGGATTGCAACAAACACATATCAGGTCACTGGAGCGAGATGATGCCGCGGCAGTGACCTGATTGCTTTAATGATAATCATTATAATATTACTGGTGCTGATCTCTGAGCAGGTCGTTGACGGTCTTCACGGGGTTGAAGGTGCCCAGTGGCACTTCTACGAATACTGTACTCCAATCGCTCATGGCGCCATTCCACAAGCCTGGCAATTCGAGAGCCTTGAGCTCTTTGCCGTTCTTACTCTTACTAGAGATAAAGCCTGTTGACTTGTCTACAAAGTCAGGAAGATTGAAGGCGTTGCCCTCGTAATCCTTGATGGCGCAAACCAGGTCTACGGGGTTGAAATGGGTGCCTTGAGTAAACATGTCCATATACTGTTTGTTTGACTTGTCTATCTGGCTGCTCTCCAAGATCTGCAGGCTCACGGTACCATCGGTATTGTAGGTGAGGAATGGACCACCACCAGGCTCGCCCACATTCTTTACCACTCCGCACACCCTCATAGGGCGGTTGAGCTTGTGGCGCAGATATATAACAAGGTCGGCATCCTCCAATTCCTTGATGTCAGCCTTGCGGCAGCACAGTTTCTGCTGTACAAAGCGGATAATCTCTTCTATGTCGTCATGATTATAGCATCCCGAGTCGAGTTTGCGCAGATATTCAAAAGCCTTGGCCTGCAACTGCACGAGAAGACCTGCCAATACCTGCTTATACTCTACTGTCTCATCCTTCAGACGGTCGGGCACCACATTATCAATATTCTTGATGAACACCACATCGGCATCTATCTCATTGAGATTCTCGATGAGGGCTCCATGACCACCAGGACGGAAGAGCAGACTGCCATCAGCATTGCGGAAAGGTGTGTTGTCGGGGTTTACAGCCACGGTATCGGTGCTCGGCTTCTGCTCCGAGAACGAGATGTCATAGCGTATGTCATAAGTAGAGGCATACTTGTCGGCTTTGTCAGAAACCATGGCTTTGAAGAGGTCGAGATGCTCATGGCTAACGGTGAAATGCACATTTGACACACCATTGCTGGCACCATAGAGGGCACCCTCCACCAAATGCTCTTCCATAGGAGTGCGCGCACCGTCGGCATAGTTATGGAAGAGCAGAAGACCCTTGGGCAACTGACCATAGTTGAGTCCCTTGGACTCCAGCATGTTGGCAACCACAGCCTTATAGTTGCCCTCCGAAATCAGGGCGTCAATACCTTTGCCTTCGTTCTCCTCACATTTAGCATTGAGGGCATCGAAGAAAGCAAAGTCGTGGATGCGGTCGAAATATTTCTTCTCAAAATCAGTGGTGGGCACATCATAGTCGGCCGAAAGGAATGAAAACATATCCTTAAACATACGACTGGCGGCACCCGATGCGGGCACAAACTTGACAATGCGTCTACCCTCAGCCTTGTATGCCTCCCATGATTTCTCATAATCGGCACGCTGGTTAGCATCGGGAGCGATAATGCCATTGCCCACGCTTGCTGCTGCTTCTAACTTGAGGAAAGGAAAACCAGTCTCAAATTCCTTAAACTGCATTTCAAGTTTATCCTGGCTGATGCCTTTGTCGGCAATCTGCTTCAAATCTTGCTGTGACAACATAAATGATATATTATTTTGGTTATAAATATTAAAATCGTGATACAAATATACTCGTTTTTTTTAATTAAACAATCAATAATCAGAGAAAAATTGTAACTTTGCAACAAAAATATAACATTTAGTGCCCTTTTGTATGATTATGAATGAGAAATTTGCATTTTCACAACAGGAAAAAGACGAAACCCTCAGCCTGCTAAGCCGGTTGAGGGCGGCAATCGGCGATACCCTCATGCCAGATGACGAGGCAACACTCAGAAGTCAGCTCACCGATGCTATTGGCAACAATAAAATAAGTCGAGATGCCTTTGGGCTCAATCCTGTGCTGTGCTCTTTTCAGACCGCACTACTTGTAGTTGAAGAGATAGGGCTTAAGAGAGATGGCGTTGTGGCCATACTGTTGCATCCTCTCGTGGCAGGAGGGGATCTAACCTTAGATGAGGTGACCAAAGGATATGGACACTCGGTATCCATAATACTAAAGGGGCTCATGCGTATAGCCGAACTTTATGCCAAAAATCCCGTGGTGGAGAGCGAGAACTTCCGCAATCTCCTTCTCTCATTTGCTGAAGATATGAGGGTGATACTCATCATGATAGCATCGCGAGTAAACCTCATGAGACAGATAAGAGACATGCCAGACAATCCCGTGAAGCACGAAGTTAGCCAAGAGGCTGCATACCTCTATGCACCATTGGCACACAAACTCGGACTCTATAAACTCAAAAGCGAACTCGAAGACCTCTCACTGAAGTATCTCGAGCACGACGCTTATTACATGATCAAAGACAAATTAAGCGCAACAAAAAAAGCAAGGGACCAGTATATTGAATCGTTTATCACACCGATAAAGGAAAAACTCGATGCTGCAGGACTTCATTTCCACATGAAGGGACGCACCAAGAGTATACATTCTATATGGCAAAAAATGAAAAAACAAAACTGCGGATTCGAGGGCATCTATGACCTCTTTGCCATCAGAATAATACTCGATTCGCCATTGGAACTCGAAAAACAGCAGTGCTGGCAGGTCTACTCCATTATTACCGATATGTATCAGCCAAACCCCAAAAGACTGAGAGACTGGTTGTCGGTGCCCAAGAGCAATGGATATGAAAGCCTGCATATAACCGTGCTCGGACCAGAACAGAAATGGGTAGAAGTGCAGATCCGCACCGAACGCATGGATGCCGTGGCAGAGAGAGGAGTGGCAGCTCATTGGAGATATAAGGGAATAAAGGGAGAAACTGGTCTCGACGAATGGCTCAACAACATACGCAGTATTCTCGAAACAAGCGATGGACTGCAAATGATGGACCAGTTTAAGATGGATCTATATGAGGATGAAGTGTTCGTCTTTTCTCCAAAGGGTGACCTGTTTAAATTCCCCAAAGGGGCCACGGTACTCGATTTCGCATACCACATACATTCCAATGTGGGAAATAGATGCACGGGGGCACGCATCAATGGCAAGATGGTCAACTTCAGAGAACAATTGCGCAGCGGCGACCAGGTGGAAATTATTACTTCTAATAACCAGAAACCAAAGCAAGACTGGCTCAATATCGTGTCTACATCAAGGGCAAAGTCGAAAATCAGACTCGCACTCAAGGAAACGCAAGCCAAAGAGGGACTGTTTGCCAAAGAGATGATAGAGAGGAAATTCAAAAACCGAAAGGTGGAACTGGAAGAGAGCACACTGGCACGGGTGATAAAAAAACTCGGATATAAGGAGGTGAGCGACTTCTATCGCCATATCGCCGATGGACAATTGGAGGTGAATACCATCATCGATGCTTATCTCGAGATACAGATGCGAGACAATCCTACCGTCCAGGATGTTCCCGTAAGAAGCGCAGGGGAGTATACATATCAGGCCGACAACAAACAGACAGAAAATGATGATGTGCTCGTCATCGATCGCAACCTCAAGGGTGTGGAATATCAACTGGCCAAATGCTGCAATCCTATCTATGGTGATGAGGTGTTTGGCTTTGTAACCGTGAATGGAGGTATCAAAATACATAGGTGCGACTGTCCAAATGCACCCGAACTGCGCAAGCGATTCGGATATAGGGTGGTAAGGGCTAAATGGAGCGGTAAGGGGGCATCGCAGTATTCCATCACCCTGAGGGTGGTGGGCAATGATGATATCGGTATAGTAAACAACCTAACAAGCATCATAAGCAAAGATCAAAAACTCGTGCTCAGAAGCATAAGCATCGACAGCCACGACGGACTCTTCAGAGGAAATCTTGTGGTAATGATCGATGATACGTCAAAACTCGAAACACTAATCAAAAAACTACAAACAGTGAAGGGCGTGAAGCAGGTGGAGAGGATTTAGACATACTTCAGAGTTAAATAATATTAACTGCATCACTATTTGAATGATAATTATTTCATAATTAGGATAAAAAGCAGTAATTTTGCAGCCGATTTAGTCCGTGGAGGCTCAAACAAGAGGTTGCACGATGCAATCCGCCTTGCGGAAAAACCCGTTTAATATATAAATAATGTACGCAATCGTAGAAATTAACGGTCAGCAGTTTAAGGCTGAAGAGGGCAAAAAGCTCTTTGTGCATCACATCAAGGATGCAGCAGAAGGCCAGGCTGTTGAATTTGAGAAAGTTCTCCTCGTAGACAACGAAGGAGCAATCAAGGTTGGTGCACCTACCGTTGAAGGTGCCAAGGTAGTGTGTGAGGTAGTGAATCCTCTCGTTAAAGGAGACAAGGTTATCGTCTTCAAAATGAAGAGACGCAAGGATTACCGCAAGAAGAACGGTCATCGCGAGCAATTCACTCAGATTGTAATCAAACAAGTAATCGCTTAAATTTTAGGAGGAACTGAAAAATGGCACATAAAAAAGGTGTTGGTAGTTCGAAGAACGGACGTGAGTCAGCTTCACAGAGATTAGGCGTTAAGATTTGGGGCGGTCAGAAGGTTATTGCTGGCAATATCATCGTTCGCCAGCGCGGTAGCGTTCACAATCCTGGTGCTAACGTAGGTATGGGCAAAGACGATACCTTGTATGCACTTGTTGACGGTACTGTTTGCTTCAAAAAAGGCAAGCGCAACAAGAGTTTCGTTTCTGTTATTCCCGAAGCTGAAGCGTAAAGAATTAAACAAAAAATAATTTATTCCAAACAAACAACAGATATGTCCCAATGCTCTGAACTGAGCATTGGGACTTCTGCGTCTTATTGGTCGCCTTACAAAAGTAAAGTCAACCATTTTCTCATTCTTTGTCAACTATTTCCTCATTCTTTGTCAACCATTTCCAAATGTGTGGGAATAGGACCTGTGTGTTTGGGTATCTACCAACCATTTTTACTGATATTGGTCAAAGGATTAAGCATAACTACATTTTTTTTATCATTTTCTTCTCAATTACCGATTTTTGTAGTAACTTTGCACCTTAGTATAACAAAATTTAAATTATTGACGCAATATGCTTACACTTAAACTCATTACAGAGGAAACAGAACGTGTGATACGCGGACTTGAAAAGAAACATTTCAAAGATGCTAAAGGTGCTATCGACAATGTGCTGGCTGTCGACAAGCAAAGAAGAGAAGCCCAGAAACAACTGGATAAAACCAAGCAGGAAGCCAAGCAAATGGCTGCTCAGATTGGTTCTCTTATGAAAGAGGGCAAGAAAGAGGAGGCTGAGGCTATCAAAGCCAAGGTGGCTGAACTCAAAACCATCGACAAGCAGTTGCAACTCGATATGGACAAGGCCGAACAGGAGCTCAATACACTGCTCTGTGCCATACCCAATATCCCAAATGATGATGTGCCCGAGGGTGAGGGTGCTGCCGACAATGTAGTGGTTACCACTGGCGGTGTGGTGCCCGAACTGGGCGATGATGCCCTGTGTCATTGGGATCTCTGCAAGAAATACAATCTCATTGATTTTGACATGGGGGTCAAGATCACGGGTGCTGGCTTCCCTATCTATGTAGGCAAGATGGCACGCCTACAGAGAGCTCTCGAGGCTTTCTTCCTCGATGAGGCTCGCAAAAGCGGATATCTCGAGGTACAACCACCATACGTGGTCAACGAAGCTTCTGGCTATGGCACTGGTCAGTTGCCAGACAAGGAGGGACAAATGTATCACTGCAATCTTGACAACCTCTATCTCATTCCTACTGCTGAGGTGCCAGTCACCAATATCTTCCGTGATGTGATTCTCGACGAGAAAGACCTGCCCATCAAGCGAACAGCCTATTCGGCATGCTTCCGCAGGGAAGCTGGCTCTTATGGCAAGGATGTAAGAGGACTTAACCGCCTGCATCAGTTCGACAAGGTAGAGATAGTACGCATTGATACCCCACAGCATTCATACGAGAGCCTCAAGGAGATGCTTGATCATGTGGAGGGACTGGTAAAGAAACTCGAATTGCCATACCGTATACTACGTCTGTGCGGTGGCGACATGAGTTTCACTTCTGCTATATGCTATGACTTTGAGGTCTACAGCGCAGCACAGAAGAGATGGCTCGAGGTGTCTTCAGTATCCAATTTCGAGAGTTATCAGGCCAACAGGCTCAAGTGCCGCTATCGCCGTGCCGACGACAAGAAGATTGAACTCTGCCACACACTCAATGGTTCGGCTCTCGCATTGCCCCGTATAGTGGCTGCCATCATTGAAAACAACCAGACCCCAGAGGGTATCAAAGTGCCCAAGTGCCTGGTGCCTTACTGTGGATTCGACATTCTTGACGACAATAACTTCCAGTAATCACTCACCCTAACGACATACAAACTATCAAACTGAATACAACCAAATCGAAAAAACCGGATTTCACAATCCATAATAATGACAAAGGATGAATAGAATTGTAAAGAAGAAACAGTTTTCTGAAAAGGTATTCCTCTTTGAAGTAGAGGCACCTCTCATTGCCAAGAGTCGCAAGGCTGGCAATTTCGTCATAGTAAGAATAGGTGATAAGGGCGAGCGTATGCCACTCACAATAGCAGATGCTGATATTGATAAGGGTACCATCACACTTGTTGTTCAGAAGGTTGGACTTTCTTCTACCCGTCTGTGCGAACTCAATGAGGGTGACTATGTTACCGATGTGGTTGGGCCTTTGGGAAATCCCACACATATTGAGAATTTTGGTACTGTGGTTTGTGCTGGCGGTGGTGTGGGTGCAGCCCCAATGCTGCCTATCATCCGTGCACTGAAGGCTGCTGGCAACAGGGTGTTGTCGGTAATAGCTGGACGCTCCAAGGATTTGGTTATCCTCGAAGATGAGGTTAGGTCAAGCAGCGATGAAACCATTATCATGACTGACGACGGCAGTTATGGCGAAAAGGGTGTGGTGACCGTGGGTATCGAGAAATTCATCAAGCAGGAAAAGGTAGACAAAGTGTTTGCTATAGGTCCAGCCATCATGATGAAGTTCTGCTGCTTGCTCACACAAAAATATGGTATACCTACCGACGTATCGCTCAACACCATTATGGTGGACGGAACGGGTATGTGTGGAGCATGCAGATTGACCATTGGCGGCAAGACCAAGTTTGTATGTATTGATGGTCCTGAGTTTGACGGAGCACTTGTCGACTGGGATGAGATGTTTAAGCGCATGGGCACCTTTAAGAAAGAGGAATTGCGTGAGATGGAAGACTATATAGCTCATCATGAATTGTCTGACGAAAAGTCGGAAGTGGTTGAAAACCATAGTCATGAGGAGATAAAGTCGGCCGAGATTGGTGATGTTGAACCTATTGAGGTGCTCACTGACAGAAATGCCGAGTGGCGCAAGACTCTGCGCTCATCCATGAAACCCAAGGAGCGCACTGCTATAGAGCGTGTGGTGATGCCCGAACTGGATGCCGAATACCGTTCTCACACCCGCTTGGAGGAAGTTAATACAGGTCTTACTGCCAAGTTGGCAATGACAGAAGCAAAAAGATGTCTCGACTGTGCCAACCCCTCATGTGTGGAGGGCTGCCCAGTAAATATCAATATTCCTTCATTTATAAAGAATATTGAGCGAGGCTATTTCCTCTCTGCAGCAAAGGTGCTCAAGAATACGTCTGCACTGCCTGCAGTGTGCGGTCGTGTGTGCCCACAGGAGAAGCAGTGCGAGAGCAAGTGCATACATCTAAAGATGAACGAACCTGCCGTAGCCATAGGATACCTAGAGCGTTTTGCTGCCGACTATGAGCGCGAGAGCGGCAATATATCATTGCCCGATCTGGCACCTGCCAATGGTATCAAGATTGCTGTAGTGGGATCTGGTCCTTCAGGTCTAAGCTTTGCCGGAGATATGGCCAAGTTCGGTTATGATGTGCATGTGTTTGAGGCCCTGCATGAGATTGGCGGTGTGCTCAAATATGGAATACCAGAGTTCCGTCTGCCCAACCATATCGTGGATGTGGAGATAGACAACCTCAAGAAGATGGGCGTGCATTTCGTGACTGACTGTATAGTGGGCAAGACCATCACTGTGGAGCAACTTGAGGCAGACGGCTTCAAGGGAATATTTGTGGGTTCTGGTGCCGGACTACCTAATTTTATGGGCATACCTGGAGAAAACAGCATCAATATCATGTCGTCAAACGAGTATCTCACACGTGTAAACCTCATGGATGCTGCTAATCCATCCACCGATACACCTATCAACTTGGGCAAGCATGTGCTCGTGGTGGGTGGAGGAAACACGGCCATGGACTCATGCCGCACTGCCAAACGATTGGGGGCCGATGTGACCCTCGTTTACCGACGCTCAGAGGCTGAAATGCCTGCACGACTCGAAGAGGTTAAGCATGCAAAAGAAGAAGGAATTAATTTCCTTACACTCCATAATCCTATTGAGTATATTGCCGACGAAAATGGTGCTGTGGCCAAGGCTGTGCTGCAGGTGATGGAACTAGGCGAACCTGATGCCAGCGGACGCCGAAGTCCTGTAGCTGTAGAGGGTAAGACCGTGGTTATGGATGTAGATCAGGTTATCGTGGCTGTGGGTGTATCGCCAAACCCATTGGTTCCCAATAGTATAGAGGGACTGGAACTGGGTCGCAAGAATACCATTGCTGTTAATGACGAGATGAGGAGCTCGCGTAGTGATGTATTTGCTGGAGGTGACATCGTAAGAGGTGGCGCCACCGTGATACTCGCCATGGGCGACGGCCGTAGGGCAGCCCTCAACATGCACAAATCATTGCAGCACAATTAAGATATGAACGGTTTTTATACTATCCTGTTGCTGTTGCTCAGCAATGTCTTCATGACATTAGCATGGTATGGGCATCTAAAACTCCAGCAGAGTGGGGCCTCTTCTTCATGGCCTCTCATCGGTGTTATCGCATTTTCTTGGGGAATAGCATTCCTCGAATATTGCTGTCAGGTGCCTGCCAACCGCATAGGATTTGAAGCCAATGGAGGACCATTCAGTCTGGTACAACTCAAGGTAATCCAAGAGTGCATCAGCCTGGTGGTCTTCGCCGTTATAGCCAATATCATGTTTCAGGGACAAAACATCCACTGGAATCATGTGTTGGCTTTCTTCCTTATTATTTGTGCCGTATATCTCGTGTTTATGAAGTAAAGAGCCCACCAAAATGCCCAAACCCACTGAAGAGGACATTCTACTGCGACGAATAAGCAGGAGGTTTCAAAAGGCACTCACCGACTATCACCTCATCCAAGATGCCGATAGGATTCTGGTGGGGCTCTCTGGCGGAAAGGATTCGCTCTGCCTGCTCGAGATGCTTGCGCGTCGGCGCAGAATACTCAAACCTTCTTTTGATGTTGAGGCGGTGCATGTGCGCATGGACAACATACGCTATGAGACAGATCTTTCCTATCTCGAGCAGTTCACTGCTGATCTTGGCATACGCTTGCACATAGTAAATACGGGGTTTGAATATGACGAGAGCAAAGGTAAACCACGATGCTTTCTCTGCTCATGGCAGAGGAGAAAGCAGATGTTTAATCTCGCCCAAGAATTGGGATTCAACAAGATAGCCTTAGGGCACCATCAGGACGACATCATACATACGGCCATGATGAACATCTTCTTTCAAGGACATTTCTCTACTATGCCCGCCAGCCTCACCATGAAAAAGATGCCCATCACCATCATACGCCCATTGTGCTTAGTGGCAGAAAAAGATATAAGACTATTGGCTGATCTACATCATTACCAAAAACTCATCAAGATCTGTCCTTACGAGACCGACTCGCATCGAGCAGACATGGCAGATATGTTTGCAAAGATAGAAATGATGAACCCCGAAGCACGCTATTCTGTGTGGAATGCACTCGAGTCTGAGGGAAAACTGATGGAATAGTGTATAAATGTTTGTTAATTCTTTCTTTAATACAATTGTTTTGAATATCTTTGTATTTTAAAAACATAACAAAACGACAATACAATTGTATAATATGAATATCAGATATTTGTTTGTGGCCGCATTGATGATTGCAGTCATGTTGCCTGCCTCAGCGCAGCGAAGAACTAAAACTGCCAAGAAGAAGTCGAAAGGCAAAGTGGAGAATGCCATGACAGAGCAGGAGATGAGGCGCCAGCAATACTACGACATGCTGCTCTCTGCCACTCAGGATGTGGTAATCATCGACAGTATGGTGGTAGACAAAAAGGATGTGTTCAAGCATTTCTCGCTCAGTCAGGAGGCCGGAGAGATAGCCTCCTATGATGACTTCTTCGGCACTGATAACCAGAGCGATGCCACCGTATATGTCAATGATCTCGGCGACAAATGCTTCTATTCGATAGCCGATACGTCCAGTCATAGTCGCCTTTATTCCAGTAATTTCCTCGACGGTAAATGGTCTGCTCCCGACAGCATCAAGGGCATAGCAGAAGATACTGCCTTTGTAAATGCCGACTTCCCCTTTGTGATGCCAGATGGGCAGACTCTCTATTTTGCAGCTAAAGGCGAGGGTAGCGTGGGCGGTTATGATATCTTCGTGACCAGATACGACAGCGAGACAGGGCAGTATCTCAAGGCCGAGAATATCGGAATGCCATTTAATTCCACTGCCAATGACTATCTCTATGCCATCGACGAAATGGAGAATATCGGATGGTTTGTTACCGACCGCCGCCAGCCCGAAGGCAAGGTGTGCATCTATATTTTTGTGCCATCGGAGGTGAGAAACTCTTATAAAGACAAGGGCATAAGCGATGAGCAAATCAAACGCTTGGCCGAAATATGCTCCATCAAGGATACATGGGGCGACGGCACACAGCGCATCAAAGCTTTGGCACGTCTCTCTACCCTAAAAACAAAAAAGAGTAAGAAGGTGGAGCATGCCACATTCTCTTTTGTTATCAACAATGACTATGTTTATTCTGATATTTCGCAATTTAGAAGTAGTGAGGCAAAAGTGCTCTTCACCGACCTGCAGTTCAAGGAAAACGAAAAACGAAAACTCATGACCAAACTGGATGCCGACAGACTCACGTATGCCAGTTATCAGGGAAACAAAAGACAGCAACTCAAGGCTGAGATCTTGCAAAACGAGATCAGGGTGGAAACTCTCTCCAGAGAAATAGCCGATATGGCCAAGAGCATAAGAACCAAAGAATTAGAAGTAATCAACAAATAAAACACAAAGCCTATGAAAAAGTATTTTGCAGAGTCTGAACTCATCATCAATGGTGATGGCAGCGTATTTCATCTCCATCTCAAACCCGAGGAGTTGGCCGACAAGGTAATACTTGTGGGAGATCCTGGCAGAGTAGACATGGTGGCAGGGTTTTTCGACTCTATTGAGCATACCGCCGCCAACCGCGAATTCAAGTCTGTAACGGGCACCTATCATGGCAAGAGGATAACAGTGCAAAGTACTGGCATCGGATGCGACAATATAGATATAGTGCTCAACGAGATGGATGCCCTCGCAAATATTGATTTCAATACACGTGAAGAGAAAGAAGAAAAGAGGCAGTTGACCTTTGTACGTATTGGCACTTGTGGCGGACTGCAGGAAAACACGCCCACGGGAACATTCATCGCAAGCGTCAAGAGCATTGGCTTTGATGGCCTCCTCAATTTCTATGCCGGACGAAACGAGGTCTGCGACTTGCCCTTCGAAGAGGATTTCAAGAAACACATGAAATGGAATCCGCTCCTCTCGGCTCCTTATGTTATAGATAATGACCCAGAACTGTTAAACCGCATTGCGGGCAATGATATGGTTAGGGGCGTAACTATTGCTTGCGGCGGTTTCTTCGGTCCTCAGGGTAGGCAACTGCGCATACCTCTGGCTGATCCCGACCAAAACAGCAAGATTGAAGCCTTTGAACACAACGGCCTGCGCATTACCAATTTCGAGATGGAGAGCAGTGCAGTTGCTGGTTTATCTGCTCTGCTCGGTCATAAGGCGCTCACATGCTGCATGGTTATAGCCAACAGAAGAGCCAAGAAGGCTGATGCCGGATATAAATCACATATCTCTGACTTGATCAAAATTGTTCTCGACAGAATATAACAATGCCGAACCCCATGATTACTAATTATTGGTGGTAAGCATTATAAAAATCTATCTATAAAAAACATTACAAAATGAATACTGATACTATCTGCGCCCTTGCCACTGCCACGGGTGGAGCCATCTGCATCGTCAGGGTGTCTGGTCACAATGCCATTCCCATTGCCGACAGTTTGTTTAGACCTGCCACAAACAATGCAAAATCATTGGCAGATGCCAAAGCCAACACACTGCATTATGGCAGCATCATCAATACCGAGGGGGAGGTGGTAGATGATGTGATTGTATCAGTATTCAGGCATCCGCATTCCTATACGGGCGAAGACTCGGTGGAGATATCATGCCATGGTTCCAGATATATTGCCAATACCATAATCCAATTACTCATTGAGCACGGATGCCGCCAGGCCAATCCTGGAGAATACACTCAGAGGGCTTTCATTAACGGAAAGATGGACCTCAGTCAGGCAGAGGCAGTTGCCGACCTTATCTCGTCTACAAACAAGGCCACTCATAGCATGGCCATAGCACAATTGCGAGGCAATTTCTCATCATTGCTCGCACAACTCCGCGACAAACTTCTACATATTACCACATTGCTTGAATTGGAACTTGATTTCTCCGAAGAGGATGTTACTTTTGCCAGCCGCGAAGAGATCATTTCATTGGTCAATGACATACGCATCCATATATCATCATTGGCAGCATCTTTCAAGACTGGCAATGCCATAAAGCATGGTGTGCCTGTGGCTATCATTGGCAAAACCAATGTGGGCAAAAGCACTCTGCTCAATCATCTGGTAGGAGAGGAGAGGGCCATAGTGAGCAATATCCATGGCACCACCCGTGATGTCATTGAAGATGCTGTTGACATACGTGGTGTAACCTTTAGATTTATTGACACTGCGGGTATTAGACATACTGATGATGAAGTGGAGAAAATAGGCATAGATCTTGCTTATCGCAAGATTGAGGAAGCATCGGTTGTGTTATGGTTGAGTGACGAAAAACCAGATGAGTTGTCTGTTGCCGACATGCTCGAGAGATGCCGAAACAAGAAGCTATTGTCTGTATGCACCAAGTGTGATGATGGCCAGTCGCGTTTTGACCTCTCGTTGTATGGTATCCCCACCATATCCATCTCGGCAGCAAATGAGATTGGTTTGGATACCCTTCGTGACAAGATTTTTGAATTGTCAGACATACCAGAGATTCATGCCAACGATGTGATAGTAACCAGTGCTCGTCATTACCACTCGCTCATCCATGCTTTGGATTGCATTGACAGGATAGAGCAGGGCCTTTCCTTGGGATTGAGTGGCGACCTGTTAAGCGAAGACCTCCGTCTATGCATAACCCATCTCTCCGATATTGTTGGCGGCACTATCACCACCGATGAAGTGCTCTCAAACCTCTTCAGTCATTTCTGCATCGGAAAGTAGCGTTTCTGCGTGGGAAAGTGATTTTTTGCAAAGAAAAGCTACTTATTCCGGAGCATACCCGTTCATTCAACCGCTTGGCATATAACTTTGCCAACGATACTGAAGATCACCAACGGACTGAACGGAGATCACCGGAATTGGTTAACGGGTATCGACCAGAATACGCACGGCAGCCTTGAGGTTGGAGACTCCCTCCTTCTTCAGGAGAAGTAGTTGCTTAATCTGGCTCATTTCTTTTGTCTTTCCTGCCATGGTCATATATTGTATGTTAGATTCGCTTCTACATAACAATGTCCTGACGATACAAATAACGAGTCAAAGAACGACAAAAACTCCCCCAAAATGTTGATGAGAGTGACCTCTGAAGGCATACACTCGTCAATCAATATCCGTTATTTTGAATTAAACGACATTCCCTAAATACCCAACAATGAGATTTCAACCAAGATTATCAGTTATTTGCGATTATAAAGTCATTCAAAACATAAAACATACTATTTTTGATGCACAAAGCAAAATAAATGGGAAAAACCTTTGGTTATATCAGATTATTTTAATACTTTTGCATCGTTTTAATGGTGTATTAAAATGAAGCAGAATGGTTAAAACGAAAGATATTTTCATATTAGGAAGACCCTTACAGCTGCAAGAACGAAGCAAAGCGCAGATGAAAGGTGTCACCATCGGGGACTCTCTTGCATACAAGTTCTACGATGGCGAGTTCCATGGAATGT
>OBLI01001523.1_pt1 | contig 22308 bp, 23 predicted proteins | sample 1519701 | NCBI WGS metagenome assembly OBLI01 (sample SAMEA3663005, study PRJEB22513) | pig gut metagenome | biome: pig gut; feature: pig-associated habitat; material: faeces | place: France | collected 2012
GCCCACGCTGCCGCAGACGCACAGCACCTTGCCGAACGTCCCTTTGTGCCCCTCGGGATCGCGTCGGGGCAGGCTCCGGCGCACGAAAGCACCCGTAATGGTTTCCAAGGGCAAGCGCCCCCTTTCCTTTTGCTTTGCAACAGTATAGCACGAATTCGCCTTGACGGCGATACTTTTTTCGTCAGTCCGACGAAAATTTTCCCTTGAAAAGCGGAAAAAAATATGGTATAAATGAACATATTAAAAGCTATGAACGGGAAAATCCGCGCATAACGGCTGCCAAGAGAGGGTCGGTCACCGGCTGCAAGCCGACCTGCTGCCTGCTGCGGTGTTCGCCCGGGAGCTGCTGCGAGGAAATGCGCAGCCGGTTTGTCCTCCGTTATGGGGAAACGAGTGCGCAGGGTTTTCCTGCGAATTTGGGTGGTACCACGGAACGCTGTATGCCTTTCGTCCCTTATTTTGGGGAGGAAAGGTGTTTTTTTATTCCCAAAACGAATCCCACTTTGAATGAGGAGGAATCATTACCGATGAAAGAAAAACTGAACGCGCTGCTCCGGGAGGGCAAAGAAAAGATCCTGTCAGCCAAGAACGAAACGGAGCTGCAGGACATCAAGGCCGCCATTTTGGGCAAGCAGGGCGGCCTGACGGCGCTGCTGAAGGAGGTGCCCAAGCTGGACGTGGCGCTGCGTCCGGAGATGGGCAAGGCCGTGAACCAAGCCAAGGCGCAGCTGACGGAGCTTATCGAGCAGCACCGAAACGACCTGAAGCTGAAGGCTTCTCAAATTGACTCGGACTTTGACATCTCCGTCCCCGGCTATCTGCCTCCCGCCGGAGGGCTGCACCCCATCACCCAGATGTGCTACGACCTCAACGACGCCTTCCGCTCCATGGGCTTTGAAATTTACGAGGAGGACGACATCACCAGCGAGCTCTACGGCTTTGACAATCTGAACTTCCCCCCCAATCATCCCGCCCGGGAGAGCATGGACACCTACTGGCTGGCGGGCCATGACAAGGGCGAGTGCTGGGACAAGCTCTGCCTGCGTCCCCACCTCACCGGCGGCTCCGTGCGCTATATGCAGACCCACAAGCCCCCCTATCGCTTCGTGTACCCCGGCCGTGTGTACCGCAACGAGACCACCGATGCCCGCCACGAGCGTGCCTTCTTCCAGTATGAGGCGCTGATCGTGGACAAGGACTTCACCTTCGCCTCCGGCAAGGTGATGATCCAGAGCATCCTCTCCAAGGTCTTTGGCCGGGAGGTCCCCGTGCGGATGCGCGCGGGCTTCTTCCCCTTCGTGGAGCCGGGGTTTGAAATTGACATGGGCTGTCTGGTCTGCGGCGGCAAGGGCTGCTCGGTGTGCAAGCAGGTGGGCTGGATCGAGATTATGCCCGGCGGCACCCCCCACCCCAATGTTCTCCGTGCGGCGGGGCTGGATCCCGACGAATACACGGGCTTCTATGTGAACATCGGCCTGGACCGCCTGGTGATGATGCGCTACGGCGTGGACGATGTGCGCCTGTTCCACAGCGCCGACCTGCGCTTTTTGAAGCAGTTCCATTAATAAGGAGGGTTTTACACAATGAAAGTTTCTCTGAACTGGGTCAAGGACTATGTAAAGCTCCCTGACGATATGGACCTCAAGCGCCTTTCCTACGACCTGACCATGTCCACCGTGGAGGTGGAGGACGCCACCGACCTCTCCGAAAGCTTCCGCAACATGGTGGTGGGCGTGGTGCAGCAGGTGCAGCAGCACCCCAACGCCGACAAGCTGAAGGTCTGCAAAACGGACATCGGCGGCGAAGTGAAGGACATCGTGTGCGGCGGAACAAATCTACGCGAGGACATGAAGGTGGCCGTGGCGCTCCCCGGCGCGCACTGCCGCTGGCACGGCGAGGGTGAGCCGGTGGAGATCAAGGAAAGCAAGCTCCGGGGCGTGGAGAGCTACGGCATGATCTGCGCCAGCAGCGAGATCGGCCTGTTTGACCTGTTCCCCTTTGAGGAGGAGGCCACCATTCTGGATCTGTCCGATTTTGACGCCCCCGCCGGCACGCCGCTGGCGGATGCGCTGGATCTCAACGACATCATTCTGGAGATCGACAACAAATCCATGACCAACCGCCCCGATCTCTGGGGTCACTATGGCATTGCCCGCGAGATCGCCGCACTTTACGACCTGCCCATGCAGTCCTTCCCCCGCTTCGACCGGAACGTGGAAAACACCGCCGGCCTGCACATCACCGTGGAGGATAGCGTCCGCTGCCCCCGCATGACCGGCACACAGATCGAAGGCCTGAGCGTGAAGCCCGCCCCCTACTGGATGCAAAATCGCATCTGGAAGGTGGGTATGCGCCCCATCAACGCCCTGGTAGATATTACCAACTATGTGATGCTGGCCACGGGTCAGCCCTCCCACGCCTACGACTCCGACCACATTGCCGGCCACATCATCGTCCGCCGCGCCGCTGAGGGCGAAAAGCTGCAGCTGCTCAACGGCAAGGATCTGCCCCTGTCCACGGACGACTTGGTCATCGCCGACGACGCTGGCGTCGTGGGTCTGGCGGGCGTCATGGGCGGCGCCAAGGACTCCATCCTCCCCGCCACCAACAAGGTGATTTTGGAGATAGCCAACTTCCAGGCCGCCGGCATCCGCCGCACGGCCCTGCGCTACGACAACCGCACCGAGGCCTCCGCCCGCTATGAAAAGGCCATCGACCCCGAGCGCTGCGACCAGGCGCTGGATCTGTCCATGCAGCTGTTTGCGGAGCTTTACCCGGAGATGAAGGTCACGGGCTTTGTGGACAGCTACCCCAATAAGCTGCAGCAGGCGGAAATCGACGTCTCCCTGAACTGGCTGGAGCGGCGGCTGGGCAAGCGCATCCCCAACGAGGACATCGCCAAAAAGATGGGCGAGCTGGGCTACGACCTGACCTTCGACGGAGACAACCTGCACATTGTGGTGCCCACCTGGCGCTCCACCGGTGACGTGTCCATCAAGGCCGACATCATGGAGGAGGTCGCCCGCATGTACGGGTATGAGAACTTCAAGGCCGCCCCCATCACCACCTCCTTTGACGGCGCCATCAACCAGCTGGATAAAGACTTGGAGCGGCGCATCAAGGAGTATCTGGCCATCCGCTGCGGGATGCAGGAGATCTTCACCTATCCCTGGATGACCGACCAGTATGTAAATGCCATTTTGCAGGATACCAGCGGCATCCTCTCCCTGTCCACGCCCCCCTCTCCCGACGAGAGCCTCATCCGCTCCTCTTTGCTTCCCAACCTGTGCAAAGCCGTGGTGAAGAACGAGCGCTTCTTCAGCGAGTTCTCCATCTTTGAGTGCGCGCAGGTATTCCGCGACGCGGACTACACCGCTCCCTACGACAATCGGGAAAAGCTGCCCTCCCAGCGCAAGAACATCGCCGGTGCCTTTGTCGGCGACAGCAAAAACGTGACGGAGCTGTTCCGCAAGGCCAAGGGCGTGGTGGAGATAATGCCCCGGTACACCCACATGGAGGGCTTCACCTTCCGGCAGGAGGAAAAGCCCGTGTGGGCTGACGACGTGGTGTGGCTGAACATCTGCTTGGGCGAGGCGCGCATCGGTGATCTGGCGCTGCTGAGCAAGAAGGCCTCCATGGCCTGCGGCATCAAGAACCTCAGCGTCATGCTCTTTGAGCTGGATGTGGATGCGCTGGTGCCCTTCCGCTCCCGCACCAACACCTTCACCCATCTGGCCGAGTATCCCATGACGGACTACGACATCTCCCTGCTCTTTGACGCGCAGACCAAGTGGGCGGATATGCAGAAGATTCTCTCCGGCATCCACAACGAGCTGCTCCACGGCGCCGCCTTTGTGGACGAGTACCACGGCAAGCAGATCCCCGAGGGCAAGAAGTCCGTGACCATCCGCCTGACCATCGGCTCCAAGGTGAAGACCCTCACCTCCGCCGAGATTGAGGAGTGCGCTGCCGGTGCCGTGAAAAAGCTGGTGAAGCAGCTTGGCGCGGAAATGCGGGCGAAATAACTCCCGCACAAACCATCTTTTTCCCTTTACTTTTTCCGCAAAATAGCATATACTGATTGCAATAAGCAAAGAAAGGCGGTGTCCCCTATGGATGAATTCACCCGTAAATTCAATACGGCGGAGGATCGAGAGGAACAGACCCATCACATCCTCTCTGCGGTGTACGATGCGCTGAAGGAAAAGGGTTACGATCCCATCAACCAGATCGTCGGGTACATTCTCTCAGAGGATCCCACCTACATCACCAACCACAACGGCGCCCGCACGCTGATCTGCAAGCTGGATCGGGACGAGATGCTGCAGGCTCTGGTGAAGCACTATCTGGATCTGTAAAAATGCCGTCCCCCTGTGGAGCAGCTGCTCCGCAGGGGGACGGCTGTTTTTCCGGCAAAAAAAGAAGCCCCGCGGGGCTTCTTTTTTTTTGCCATAGGCTCAGTTGTCCTTCTTCTTATTGCGGCAAATGATCACGGTCGCAGCACCGCCCACGGCCACTACCGCAATGGCGATATACAGCACCACGCCGCTGTCGCCGGTGGCGGGATTCTTGCTGCCGCCGTCGGTTTCGCCGCCGGTAGAGCCGCAGGTGCCGTCCTCATTGCCGCCGTCCCCGGGGCCTTCCTCAGAGCCACCGGCGGGCGCGCGCAGGACGAAATGATCCGCTACCGCCAGCTCACCCTCCACCTCGGTGACGATGGTGATGGCATCGCCGGGCTGGACGAACTTACCGCCCTCAGGCCCGACCACATAGTTCAGCACCTCGCCGAAGTCCGCCAGATTACAGTTTTGTGTATATGTTTTACCATTTTATAAAATCCTTGTCAACGAAAAGGCCAACGAATGCCCCCACTGCCCGCTTTTTCCCCCGCTTTATTTGACAGACGAAGCGCCTTGTGCTATGATAGAAAGCAAGTTATGGGAAAAGGAGTTGTATTTTATGGCTGATGTGAAAAAGGGCGAAGGCCTTGTTTATAAAAATCATCCTCTGCGCCGGGTAGATAACCTGATTTATTACGGCAGCATGGCCGACGAATATATCGTCATGCTGCAAATTCTGGAGACTAAGAAGGAAAAGGACATGGATGTGGCCAGCCGGGTGTCCGTGCAGCTGCAGCTCACCGCCCCGGACCTGAAGAGCCGCGATCGGGTGGTGAAGAAGACGGAGAAGGACAGCCTCTATGCCGCCATGGACGTGGGCGCCATCTGGCTGGAGCGCGCTCTGGCGGGCAAATAATAACGCTGACAAAGCAGCAGCGTGTCGAAGGGATTCCCCCTCGGCACGCTGTTTTTTTATTTTTCTTTGGGCAAAACCAGATGCAGCAGCACCGCCATCAGCGTGGCGATGACCACCGGCGACTTGCCGAAAATGGTCGTTACCGCAGCCGGAAACCGGCTCAGCGCCTCCGCCGCCTGAGAGATACCCACGCCCAGCGCCGCAGACAGACCCACGATGGTGGTGTTGCGGGGGGTGATCCCCTCCGCCGCGATGAGCTTCATGCCCGTCATGGCGATGGTGGAGAACACGGCCACCGTGGCGCCGCCCAGCACGCACTGGGGGATGGTGGTGAGGATGGCCGAGAACTTCGGCACCACGCCCGCCAGCAGCAAGAAGACGCCCGTCATGGCGAAAACCGTGCGGTTCACCACCTTGTTGGTGGTCACAATGCCCACGTTCTGGGAGTAGGTGGCCGTGGGCAGGCCGCCGAAAAGCGCTGTGATGATATTGCTGACGCCGTAGGCCACGATGCCGCCCTGCAGCTCTCGGTTCGTGGGCTGGCGATCAAAGCCGCCCACGGTGGTGGCCGTCAGGTCGCCGATGGCCTGAATGGAGTTGATGGCGAACAAAAGCCCCAGCGCAATGCAGCCGGAGGGCTCAAAGGAAATGCCGAAGGGCATGAAGGACGGCAGCTCGAACCACGCCGCCGTCTGCACGCCGGACAGATCCACCATGCCCGCCGCAAGCGCCACGCCGTAGCCGGCGAGAATGGCCAGCAGGATGGACGAGAGCTTCCACACTCCCTTGCCGAAGTTATTCAGCAGCAGCACCACCGCCAGCGTGAAGGCGGCAATGGCCCAGTTCTGCCACGAGCCGTACACCAGCGCCTCCGTCAGCCCCCGCTCCACCACCACGGACTCATAGGTGTTGCCCGAGCCGCCGGCCATGTAGTTGATGGCCGTGGGGTACAGGGAGAGGCCTATGGTGAACACCACCGTGCCCGTGATGACCGGCGGAAAGAGCTTGCGCACGGGCTTAATGAACACGCCCACCAGCGTGGCCACGACGCCGCCCACGATCATGGCGCCCGCCACGGCGGCAAGGCCGCCTCCGTCTGCGGCGATGGCCAGCATGCTGGGCAGGTAGGCAAAGCTGACGCCGAAAATCACGGGCAGCCCCGCTCCGAAGCGCCCGCCTATGGGAAACAGCTCCAGAAGCGTGGTCATCGCCGACATGACAAGGGACGCCTGGATCAGCAGCACACGCTGGTTCTGGGGCAGGCCGAGAGTGCCGGCGATGATGATGGCCGGCGTGACGCAGCCCACGATCATGGACACCAGATGCTGCAGCGCCATGGACACCGTCAGCCCCAGCGGCGGGATGCCGCGGAACCGAAACAACACCTCACGACTGGGTTTTATCTTTTGCATAGGAGCCCTCCCTGTTGGCTTATTAACGTGAGTGTTGCACTTTTTTCATTAAAATAAACCGGTTATAACGCCGCTTTCGGATATGTCGATATTCTCTGCTGCCGGATGTTTGGGCAGACCGGGCATGGTCATAATTTCGCCTGTCAGGGCCACCACGAACCCTGCGCCGGCGCTGACGCGCAGGGAGCGCACCGTGAGGGTGAAGTCCTCGGGCGCACCCAGCTTTTTCGCGTCGTCCGACAGGCTGTACTGGGTCTTGGCTATGCACACCGGCAGGCCGCCGAAGCCGAGGCGCTTCAGGTCCCGCAGCTCCTGCTCCGCCCGGGGAGTAAGCGTCACGGAGGCGCCGCCGTAGACCCGTTTTGTCACCGCCAACAGCTTTTCTCGCAGGGGCAGCGCCAGGTCATAGGCAAACCTGGGCGCGGCATTTTGCGCGCTCTCCACCGCAACGATCACTTTTTCTGCAAGGTCAAGGCCGCCTGCCCCGCCCTTTTCCCACACTTGGGACAGGGCGACCGGTGCGCCGAACGCGGCGCAGGCTTTTTCCACAAGGGCAAGCTCCGCCGGCGTGTCGGAAACAAACCGGTTCAGCGCCACCACCACCGGCAGGCCGAAGGTGTCCCGCAGGGTCCTGATGTGGTGGAGCAGATTGGGAAGACCGCGCTCCAATGCGGAAATATCCTCTTGCTCTAATAGGCTATAGTCGGCTCCGCCGTGCAGTTTCAGCGCCCGAACGGTGGCCACCAATACGGCTGCGTCCGGCCAAATATCCGCCATACGGCACTTGATGTCCAAAAACTTTTCCGCCCCGAGATCGGCGCCGAAGCCCGCCTCGGTGACGCAGTAGTCCCCCAGACGCAGCGCCGCCCGCGTGGCCGCCACGCTGCTGCACCCATGGGCGATATTGGCAAAGGGGCCGCCGTGGACAATGGCGGGGTTTCCCTCCAGCGTCTGCACCAGATTGGGCAGCACAGCCTGCTTCAAAAGCGCGGCCATGGCGCCCTCCGCACGGAGGTCATGGGCAGTGACGGGCGCGCCGGCTTTGGTATAGCCCACGATCATGCGGCCAAGACGGTGCTTCAAGTCCGAGAGGTTCTCGGAAAGGCAGAAAGCCGCCATGACCTCAGAGGCCACGGTGATATCGAAATGCTCGGGGCGCGGCACGCCGTTTATTCCGCCGCCCACGCCGGTTTGCAAGGAGCGCAGCTGGCGGTCGTTCATGTCCACGCAGCGGCGCCAGGTGACCCGCTCAATGCCCAAGGCATTGCCTTGATAGATATGGTTATCTATCAGTGCGGCCAGAAGATTATTGGCGGCACCGATGGCGTGAAAATCGCCGGTGAAATGCAGGTTGATGTCCTCCATGGGAGCCACCTGCGCATAGCCGCCGCCGGTGGCGCCGCCCTTCATGCCAAACACGGGGCCTAAGGACGGCTCACGCAGGGAGAGAACTGTCCGCTTCCCCAGCCGGTTCAACGCATCTGCCAGACCGATGCTGGTGGTGGTCTTGCCCTCGCCGGCCTTGGTGGGGTTGATGGCGGTGACGAGGATCAGCTTGCCCCGCTTTTCTTCCGGCTCGGGCGGCGGCAGGCGGAGCTTGGCCATATATCGGCCGTAATGCTCCAGATTTTCTTCCCCCAATCCCAGCTTCTGTGCCACTTGGGAGATGGGACGCAGGGTATGGCTTCGGGCAATCTCAATATCAGGGCGCATGGAAACATCCTCCTCTCGTCGGCTTGTTATCCGTTGCGGCGGCGCTGAGCCGCCAGATAAGTGTTTTTCATGAGCATGGCGCGGGTCATAGGCCCTACGCCGCCGGGGACAGGGGTGATATACGCTGCTTTTTCTGAAGCAGCGGCATAGTCCACATCGCCGCAGAGCTTGCCATCCTGCCCCCGATTCATGGCCACGTCTATGACCACGGCACCTTCTTTCACCATGTCGGCGGTGATAAGCCCCGCATGACCTACGGCGCTGACGAGAATGTCCGCCTGCAGGCAATGGCTTTGCAGGTCGGGGGTCTTGCTGTGGCAGACGGTAACAGTGGCGTCGGCTTGCAGCAAGAGCATAGCCATGGGCTTGCCCACGATGTTGCTGCGGCCTATCACCACGCAGCGCTTGCCCGCAGGGCTGATGTCATACGCCCGCAGAAGCTCCATGATCCCCGACGGCGTGCAGGGCAGATACTGCGGCTGCCCCAGCAGGAGGCGGCCTACGTTTTCGGGATGGAACGCATCCACGTCTTTTCCGGGGTCTATGGCTTGCAGCACCTGCTGCGCATCCAGATGGAGCGGAAGGGGGAGCTGCACCAGGATGCCGTCCACCGCTGCGTCACGGTTGAGCCTGTCCACCAGCGCCAGCAGCTCCTGCTGCGTGGCAGACGCCGGCAGACGGTGATCGGCGCAGGTGATGCCGCACTCGGCGCAGTCATGCTCCTTATTGCGCACATACACCGCCGAAGCGGGATCGTCCCCCACCAACACCACCGCCAGAGACGGAGGCCGGCGCATGGCGGCGCATTTTTCACGGATATCCCGCCGGATCTTTGCGGCAAGGGTCTTGCCATCCATCATTACTGCGCTCATATCAGTCCTCCTGCGGTTTGTCGTCCTCCTGCGGCTTGTCGGCGGCCTGCTGCTCCGCCTGCCGGCGGGCAGCCACCTGATTGACATACAGCTCCTCGGGTTTATGAGGGTGCAGCACCAGATTCCACAGGAGCATGAACAGGCTCACCAGCACCATGACGACGCTGAGCGCCTGCGACACACGGATGGGCTGGCCGAACAGCTGCCAATTGAAAAGATACAGGCTGTCGGTGCGCAGACCCTCCACCCAGAAGCGGCCAATGCCGTACCAGAGGAAGTAAAACCAGGTATTTTCGCCGTCGAACTTCCGATGCTTGGACACGACGAACAGAAGCAGTAGAAGACCCACCAGATTCCACACGCTCTCATAGAGGAACGTGGGGTGCACCTCGATGAGCTGACCGGCCTTCGTGGTGAGCTGCATGCGGAAAACGGAGGTAGTTTCGGAGCCGAAGGCCTCACGGTTCATGAAGTTGCCCCAGCGGCCCACGATCTGCCCCACCAGCAGACCCATGACCACAAGATCCGTCATGGCAAAGAACTTAAAGCCCCGTTTCCCCTTGCGGCGGGACAGGAAAAGACCCAGAATGACCACGGCGATGACCGTGCCGTAAATGGCGAGGCCGCCGTCCCAGAAGGCGATGGCGGAGGAAAAATCGAACTTGCCGTCCGCGTCGCGGAAACGATCCAGATAGAACAGGACATAGTAGACCCGCGCCCCCACGATGCCCACAGGGATGCCCCAGAGCAGGCCGTCATAGAGGTTATCCTCGCTGATGCCGTACTTTTTGCGCTGGCTCAGTGCCAGCAGCAGCGCCAGAAGGACGCCCAAGGCAATGAGGATGCCGTACCAGTACACCCCGTGGCCGACGTTGATGGCCTTGGAGCTGGCGGTGAACGTCCAGTCGCCGAAAAGTCCGGGGAAACGGATGGGGCTGTCGGTCATGATCATATCATTCATATCTACCATAGTATCACTCCTTCGGATAAACAACGGACAGAGTCATGTGCTCCCGACACAGGTTCTCCCGCATAAAAGTCAGCAGATCCTCCTGCGTGATGGAGTCGTACATCTCCGGAAAAAGCAGGGGGTCATACCCTTCAAAGCAGCCCTCCACCAGCGAGATGGCGATGGACTCAAAGGAATTGAGGCTCTTGAGGGTGGAGCCGTAGTTGGCGCGGAGGATGCGGCCGAAATAGTCTGCATCAATGCCCTCCCGCACCAGACGCTGCACCTCCTGCAGCACCAGCTCCGCCACGGCGTGGGGATCCTTGCTGTCGCCGCCGATGTAGGCATAGGCCACGCCCGGCAGGGTGTCGAAGCTGTAGCCGAAGGTGCCGTTGATAAGCCCCTGGCTATAGAGCCTTGCGTACAGAGGGCTGGAGTCGCCCAGCAGCACATCGCAGGCCAGCTCCCCGATGAGGGTGCGGCGCATCTGCTCCTGACCGCCGCTCATGGGCGGGCACTTGAAGCCCAGCAGAAACGTGGGCATGGCGATCTCCATTTGGCAGGAGGTTTCCGCCTCCAGGGGGGTTAGCTCCTTTTCCTCGCCGTAATCCCGCGGGATGGTGGGGCCGCTCTCCTTGGGAAGCACCTCCTCCGCCAGCGAAAACACGGCGTCCGGCTCCAGATCACCCACGACCACAAGGCACATGTTGGCAGGGGTATAGAACGCCTTGTGGCAGTCATAAAGGGTCTGGGCGGTGATGTGGCTGATGCTCTCCACGGAGCCGGCCACGCTGACGCGGGCGGGGCTAGTGCGGTAGAGCGCCTGCATAAGCCTTTTATACACCTGCCACTCGGGATTATCCTCGATCATGCCGATCTCCTGGCCGATGATGCCCTGTTCTTTTTGGACGCTTTCATCGGTGAAATACGGAACGGATACAAAGGAGAGCAGGATGCGCAGATTCTCCTCAAAATGCTCGGTGGAATCGAAATAGTAGCCTGTGATGGCGTTGGAGGTAAAGGCATTCGGCTCGGCGCCGTTTTTGGCCAGCTCCTGCAGGGCGTTGCCGTCCTCGGTATCAAACATCTTGTGCTCCAGATAATGGGCGATGCCGGCGGGGGTATCCAGCCATTGGCCGTCCAGCCGGAAGCGCAGATCCATGCCGCCGTAGCGGGTGGCGAAAAAGGCGTATTTGCGCGTGTAACCGGGCTTGCGGACGACGCAGACCGGCAGGCCGTTGGGGAGCGTTTTCCAAACGGCAGTTTCTCCGATGCGGTGATAGGTATGCTCTGTCATTGTGCTGCCTCCTTTCCGCGCAGGAAATACACGGTGTCAAGCTGTATACTTTCGGCCGCCTCGCAGATGCGCTCCGGCGTGACTGCCTGCAGGCTCTGCATCAGCTCCTCCGGCGTTTCCCGCTGATCCACCGCTGCGCGACTCATATAGAAATTTTCCAGCGCGCTCTGGGAATCCGCCACGGAACGCAGGGAGTTGAGGGCTGTGCTCCGTGCGCCGTCCAACTCCCACGGCTCCCACTGTCCCTCCTGCACCTGGCGGAGCTGGTGCATAATTTCATCCAGCGTGCGGTCATAGTCCTTTGGTTCGATGCCCGAAGACACCGTGAGGATCTTCTTGGAGCGGGCGTAGGTGCTGGAGGCATAGTAGCAAAGGGAGAGCTTCTCCCGCACGTTCAAAAACAATTTGGAATTGCTGGAGCCGCCGAAAAGCAAGTTGGCAAGAACCATGGCGGGGGCATCGTCGCTGCCGCAGCGGAAGCCCATGGTGAGCTTGCCCTGGGTGACCTCCATCTCCTCCGTGACGAAGCGGGGCGACTGAGGCGCGGCGATGATCTGCGCCTCCGGCAGCTCCTCCATCTCGCCCCGGGGCAGAGCGGCAAAGGCTTGCAGCACCGCCTCCTCCACCCGCTGCGCATCGGCGCTGCCGCAGTAGAGCAGCTCCAGGCGGGCGGCGGACATAAGCTGCTGGCCGTGGCGGTAGAGAGTGTGGTTGGTGATCTTCTGCACCGACTCTTCGTCGCCCAGACGGCTGACACCGTAGGGCTCACGGGCGCACATCTCCTGCAGCAGACGCAGGTTCGCCCAGTCGCGCTTGTCATTGCGGATGGCGCGGATGCTGTCTGTCAGATTGGTCTTTTCGCTGTCTACATACTCCCGCAGGTAGCGGCCGCCGCGGGTAACGGGATCCAGAAACAGCTCACCCACCAAGGCAGCCATTGGCTCCAGCAGCTTCTCGCCGCCCAATGCAAAGCGGTCGTCGATGCAGCCGGCCACAAAGCCCACGCACTGGCGCTCGGCGTTTTTGCGGACAGTGGGGGTGACGGTGGTGCCATAGAGGGTGTCCATGGCGGCGGACAGCGACTCCATGTCGGGATAGCGCATGGTGCCGCGGCTCAAAACCGCCGGAAGCAGCGCATTATAGGACGCGGTTTCGCGGCCGAGCGCCGTCACAAACTGGGCAGACAGGCAGCCGGTCTTGAATTTGCGGGCGGGCAAAACCGTGAGATAGACATTGCGCATGATCTCCTTGCGATATTCGTTCATTGCGGATCTCCTCCTGCCGATTCTATTACATTGTCGAAAAAAATGATGGGTTTTTCCGGCAAAAGGCTTGCAGCCTGCCGCCTGCGGGCGGAAAACGCTGCGATACCTTTTCACACATACAGATAGTTTATTATAAGGCAGAAAGGGAAAAAAATCAATTATATCCGCTCAAATGGATAAAAAAAGAGGGCGTGCAGGGCAAACCGCCCCGAACCGTGCGAGCCTGCACGATCCGGAGCGGTACAATGACAGCTTGTTGTATTGAATTGACCCGTCAAAAGCCTTGCCGGCTGGCCACCGCCAGAAACTCCAGCGGCTCATCCGACATATTTTCCCAGTAGTGCGGCTGCAGCGCACTGTAATACACAAAGTCGCCCTCATGGAGGGTATAGGTCTTGCCGACGCAGCCGTAATGCAGCACCAGCTCGCCCCGCAGGATATACACGAACTCGTCGCTGTCGTGCATCTTGGCGCCGCCGGAATCCGTGTGGGGCTGGAGATGCATGACCGTTACCTGCATGTCGAAGGAGGAGCCGCGGGTCAAAAACTCCTGATATACGGCCTCCGGATCCTCCGACGTTTCCGCCAGGGCAAAGCGCCTGTTGCGGGGCACCAGCACCACGTCGTCCGACTCGTCTGGCGTGAGCAGAATGTTCACGGTGGTGTCCAGCGCCTTGGCGATGGCATAGAGCGAGGCTATGGTGATGTTGGCTTTTCCATGCGGGTGCTGGCCCATGACCCCTTCTGCCCTCCAGAGGCCTTTGCCGCCTATGGCGCCGAAAACTGCACGCTGGAGGAGGTTCTGGCGCAGGGTGACATCATCTCCGTGCATCTGCCGGTGCTGCCCTCCACCGTGGGCATGATCGACAGCTCGTGGTTTGCCCAGATGAAGCAGGGCGCCCTGCTCATCAACACCGCCCGAGCCAAGGTCATTGACCAGCAGGCCATGGTGCAGGCGTTGACGCAGGGCAAGCTGGCAGGCGCCGCCGTGGACGTTATGTGGCAGGAGCCGTGCCCCGCCAACCACCCCTTCCTATCCATGGACAACGTGATCGTATCCCCCCACATGGCGGGTGCCACCGTGGGCATCGACATGTGGCAGTCGCGGCTGGCCTGCGAGGATCTGGAGGCCTATCTCAACGGGCAGCCCTGCCCCCATGTCTTCAAGGGCTGATGTAGCCGTTTTCCTCTTTTATATGCGGGCGAGATGCGTTCCCCTTTCGTATTTCGCCCGCAGTTTTTTGCGGCAAGAACGGTATGCGTGATTTTTGCTCCCAGCGCAAAAAAAGAACCCGCAAAGCCTCGAAGCATAGGGCTTTGCGGGTTCTTAATTATTCATTAATCAACAATATCGACCGAAACCTTCACGCCGGTGCGCTGGGCATAAGACCGCACCACAGTGCGGATCTCCTTGGCAATGCGGCCCTGACGGCCGATCACCTTTCCCATATCCTCGGGTGCCACACGCAGCTCCAGCGTCAGATCGTCCGCCTCGCCGACCTCCGTGACAGTGACCTGATCCGGATGATCCACCAGGCTTCTGGCGATATAGAGCAGCAGTTCCTTCATGGCCGCACCCTCTGATTAAAGAACGTCGACCTTCTTCAGCAGAGCACGAACGGTGTCGGTGGGCTGAGCGCCGGTCTTGATCCACTCACGGGCACGGTCTGCGTCGATGCTGATCTCGGCGGGGGACACGCAGGGGTTGTAAGTGCCGATCTCCTCGATGAAGCGGCCATCACGGGGATAGCGGGAGTCAGCCACCACTACGCGATAAAAAGGAGCCTTCTTAGCACCCATTCTTCTCAGTCTGATCTTAACCATGGTCATTTTCCTCCAAATATAAATAATTATTTTGATAAATGCAGTCGCACTTATTTCTGTAACCGGCGAAAAATCTACGATTTTTCTGCCAAAGGGATCGCAGTCTGCGAACGCGAACTCTGCGAGGCTTTTTGCAGCTTTACTTGAGCCGCTTTTTCCGGCCGAAGCTGCGCATGCTGCCGCCGCCGAAGCCGCCGCCCATGCCGCCCATCAGAGCGCCCATGCCGCGCATCTTGCCCTTGGTCATGGCCTTGGTGAGCTGCTGCATAGCCTCAAAGGACTTGAGCAGACGGTTCACATCCACCACCTCCAGGCCGCAGCCAGCGGCAATGCGCCGCTTGCGGGAGGCGTTGAGGATCTGGGGATTTTCCCGCTCCTTCACCGTCATGGACTGGATGATGGCCTTGTTGTGCAGCATTTGCTTCTCGTCGATCTGGCTGGCATCAAACCCCTTGCCCAGATTGCCGGGGAGCATGGAGGCGATCTGGCTCAGGTCGCCCATTTTCTGCAGCTGCTCCAGCTGATCCAGATAATCCGAGAGGTTCAGGCGGTTTTTCCGCAGCTTTTCCTCCAGCTTTTTGGCCTGCTTCTCGTCATACTGCTGCTCGGCCTTCTCGATGAAGGTGAGCATGTCGCCCATGCCGAGAATGCGGGAAGCCATGCGCTCGGGGTGGAAAGGCTCGATCATGTCCAGCTTTTCGCCGGTGCCCACGAACTTGATGGGCTTGCCCGTGGCCGCCCGAATGGACAGAGCAGCGCCGCCGCGGGCGTCGCCGTCCAGCTTGGTCAGCAGCACGCCATCGATGCCCAGCGCCTCGTCAAAGGCGGTGGCGGCGTTCACGGCGTCCTGACCGGTCATGGCGTCCACCACCAGCAAGATCTCGTTGGGGTGGATGTTTGCCTTGATATTCTTCAGCTCGTCCATGAGCTGCTCGTCGATATGCAGGCGGCCTGCGGTGTCCAGAAACACCAGATCGTGGCCGTGGTCGGCGGCGAACTTCAGCGCCTCCTGGGCAATCTTCACGGGATCGCCCTGCCCCATCTCGAAGACGGGAATGTCCAGCTGCCTGCCCACCACCTGCAGCTGGGTGATGGCGGCGGGACGGTACACGTCGCAGGCCACCAGCAGCGGCCGCTTGCCGTACTGCCGGCGCATGAAGCCCGCAAGCTTTGCGCAGTTGGTGGTCTTACCGGCGCCCTGCAGACCCACCATCATCACAACGGTAGGCCCCTTGGGAGCCGTGGCGATGCGGGCGTTGCTGCCGCCCATAAGCTCCGTAAGCTCCTGGTTCACGATCTTCACAATCTGCTGGGCAGGGGTCAGGCTCTCCAGCACGTCGCTGCCCACACAGCGCTCGGTGACCTTGGCGATGAAGTCCTTGACCACCTTGTAGCTGACGTCCGCCTCCAGCAGCGCCAGACGCACCTCGCGCAGGCCGGCCTTGACGTCGCTCTCCGTCAGCCGTCCCTTGCCACGCAGGCGCCTGAAGGTTTCATTTAATTTTTCGCTCAGTCCCTCAAAGGCCATGGTTTTTTTACTCCTTCAATGCGGCGGCGCAGGTGAGGATCTCCCCTGCCAGCCGCTCCAGCTCCGGATTTTCATACTGGCGGTAGTTCAGCTGCCGAATTTCGCCGGCGGCAGACTCGATGGCGTCGATCTTCTCCCGCAGGCGCATAAAGCGCTTGAGCAGACCGGTCTTGTCCTCCAGCTCGTTCATGGCGGCCTCGGCGCGGACGATAGCATCCCGAACGCCCTGACGGCTGATGTCGTAGTTCTCGGCGATCTCCGCCAGGCTCAGGTCCTCGTTATAGTACAGGTCAAAGAATTCTCTCTGCCGCTGGGTCAGGATCTCGCCGTAAAAATCGAGAAGCATGGTCATGCGGTAAGTCTGGTTTTTCACGGTTCGCCCTCCTTCTGTAAAGTTCATTTGCTTTACAACCTCGCTTATAATACCTTATTTCCCCTAAAAAGTCAAGGGGATTTTGGCGGCAAGCGGCAAAAATTTTAGCGGCGAGCGGCAAAAAATCGTGACGAACTCCCCGCAAAAAGGGAGATGCCGCATCCTGCGCCGCATCTCCCTCTGCTTATTCCGTTTTTTCTTCCTGTTCGGCGGCAAACTCGTCCTTGGCCTGCTGCAGCACCTTTTTGTCGTGCTTGGTGGTGACGGCGCTCTCATCGAACTTCGCCCAGAGATCCGGCCGGCGCGCCATGGTGCGCTTGTAGCTCTCCTTTCTGCGCCAGTCGTCCACGCCGCCGTGGTTGCCGCTGAGCAGGATGGCCGGCACCTTGCGCCCGTGCCACTCCTCGGGGCGGGAATACTGCGGGTACTCCAAAAGCCCGTTCCAGTGGCTCTCGTCGGTGTAGCAGCTCTCCTCCGGCAGCACGCCCTCCTCCATGCGGAACAGGCAGTCCGCCACGGCCATGGCCGGTATCTCGCCGCCGGTGAGCACAAAGTCGCCCATGCTCAGCTCCTCGTCCACGCACTCGTCGATAAACCGCTGATCCACGCCCTCGTAGTGGCCGCAGACCAGAAGGATGTTCTCATAGGCGGCCTTCAGCTCCTTGGCCACCTCCTGCGTAAACGTCCGTCCGCAGGGGGACATATAGATGGTGTGCGGTCTCTCGCCCACCTCCCCGCAGACGTGCTCCCAGCAGCGGTACAGGGGATCAGCCTGCATCACGGCGCCCCGACCGCCGCCATAGGGATAGTCGTCCACCTGCATCTGCTTGTTGGTGGTGTAGTTGCGGATCTGGTGGGTGAACAGCCGGATATAGCCCCGCTCTCTGGCGCGGCCGATGATGGATTGCCCCATCATGGCCTCAATAGCGTCGGGAAACAGGGTCATGATGTCAATTCTCATCGGTGGCCAGTCCTTTCATCATGTGAATACGCACGACGCCGGCGTCAGCATCCACCGAGGCGATGAACACCTCCGGCACGGCGGGAATGAGATACTCCCGCTGCCCCCGCACCTCGTAGACCTTGTGGGCGGGATAGTGCAGCACCCGACGGATCGTGCCCAGCTCCTCGCCGGTGGCGTCGTCCAACACGGCAGCGCCCATCAGCTCCGCGTCAAAATACTCCCCCTCCGGCAGCGCAGCGTCCTCCCGCCGGACAGAGACCTCCCGCCCCTTCAGCGCCAGAGCGGCGTCCATATCCTCCACCTCCGGCAGCGTCAGCAGAAGCGTGGATTTGTGGACCCGCCGGCTCTTCACGCGAATGGCCTGTCCGTTTATATAGAGCGTGTCAAATTCCGCCACGAACTCCGGCGTAAATCCCTCCGGATTCAGCTTGACCTCTCCCTTGATGCCGTGGGCGTTGACGATATGCCCCACTGGAATGAATTCAGGACGCATGAACGTTCCTCCTTGCCCTAAAATACCGCTATCATTATACCGAATTATGCCGCCGCAGGCAACAGGGAATGTCTCCGTTTTTTTGATGGAGATTTGTAACCGTTTTGTCTTTTCCGCCGCGCAAAATGAGAAATCTTTTTCGGTTTGAAGGCGCATAAATCCGGCCAATACCGGAAAAACTTGACATATCCGCAAAAAAGTGTTATACTTCTGCCAAATTTGTTTTTGTTACAAGTATTACAAAACGATTACAAACAAGATTCATTTCCTTAATTTTTGAGGATGCAATTCTTATTATTATTCACAGAAAGGAGCCTCCGCTCCGGCAAAAAACGCGCGGAGGGAAAAATACCGCATGATTCGAACGCTTTTATCCCGCATGGGCTGTCTGCGAGACCGCCCTATGAAGCGCCGCCGGCTGCTGCTGGGTCTTGCCCCGCTGACGCTGCTGGGTCTGGTGCTCTGCGTCTGCATGGGGCCTGCCCCCAAAGACACAGGCGTATACCTGCTCATAGACCAGAATGACACCTACACCGTCACCGCCGATTCCACCCTGGCCTACCGGAGCGAAGCGCTCTACGTCAGGCAGAACAACACCGGCGCCGTGGACGTGCAGCTCATCCTCCCCAAGGGGCAGGAGGTGCTGCTCACCGACACCGAGGAAGGCTCCTCCGCCTCCCTGCAAAGCCCCTCCGGCGATGTGCGGCTGCTGGCCGCCACCGACGGAAGCGATTCGGAATCCACCTCTGTCACCACCCGCCGCGAAACGGTAGCCAACCTGCTGCGCCGATCCAATATCGAGGTGGGCGGCGATGAAATGGTAGTCGTTGATCTCACCTCCGGCACCACCAACATCACCGTGTGCCGCCAGTACACGCGGCTGCGCAACGTGCAGGTGCAAACGGACTACGCCGTGGAGCGGATCGCCTCCCCTCTGATGAAAAAGGGCACGGAGGAGATCATCACCGCCGGCGTCCCCGGTTCCGTGACCCAGACCTATCTTGACATTTTTGTAAAAGGTAAATTGGAAAAATCCGAATTTATTTCCGCCACAGCCGACAATTCCGTTACCCAAGTTGTAAAATACGGCACGCTGGTGGACTCCGTTTCGAGGGACGATAAGCTGGTGAATGTCCATCGCAACAGCGACGGCAGCGGCTACTTGGTCTTCGCCTCCGGCGACACCATGGCCTTTTCCTCGCAGGTCACCTGCAACGCCAGCGCCTATTCCACCAAGGGTCGCGGCGCCTCCGGCCGCCCCACGCAATACGGCAACATCGCCGTGGACCCCTCCGTGTTCCCCTACGGCACCCGCTTCTATATCTACACCGACGACGGCTATCTGACCTACGGCATGGCCACCGCCTCCGACTGCGGCACCAGCATCAAGGGCTACAAGCTGGATCTGTGGTTCGACACCTATCGGGAGGCCTGCCGCTTCGGCCGCCGCAACTGCACCGTGTTCGTGCTGAAGTAAAATTCAAAATTATACTTTACCCCCTGCCGCTTTGCCGGTGGGGGGTTTTTGCAGGGATATGCGGTGAAAATGCTGCTCTTCCCAAAATATTGACAGTTCCTCAAAAAAATGTTATAATGCAAACGACAAGTTAAATACCAAGGACACCCGAAAATACCGCAATGCTTTGTGGTTGCCGAGCGCTCCTGCATTTTATGCAGTATACTTTGGTATCTTACAGGCATTGCACATAGGAATGGCGGGTGTGGCCGCTGTTTCTTATGTGCTTTTTATTTTGAAAGGGGGAAAGCATTATATGGTATGAAAATGATGGTTGAAAAATACTCACCTGAATCCGTTCGTTAAAAAAAGAGAAATGAGGTAACAGCATGAAATCAAATCATTATCGCGCTATCTCATTAATTTCGCAATCATTATTTTGTTCTCGGTAACCACAGCCTATGCGCAAGGCCTTACCCGCTCAACAACCAGAACTATCACAAAGGATACGATTTATAGCGGAACTCTTACGGCTGGCTCCACAGATACTTACTATTTCACGCCTTCCTATTCCGGAATGTTTACCGTGGAAACCTTTGGCTCGACCGACACATACGGAACAGTTTCAGGAAATACGGGAACGATTTTTCCCACAGCCTCCGATGACGATAGCGGCGCCGGAAGCAATTTTGCTATCGGTTTTAGCCAGCAGGCCGGAAGCACGACAACTATAAAAGTCCGTCACTATAACAGCTCTTCCGGCACCGGCTCCTACACACTTCAGGTGCGCGACCAAAGAGCTCAAATATTCACATTTGATTATGGCAGCGGCGATATAAATACCCTGAACGATTCTACCAAACCCGCTTCGCGGTTAAGGACCATGGGCTACGCCGTTGGTGTTCACCAAAATGCACCCGCATCGTTTGTTGACATCACGATCGCATCGACTTTTAAGGTATTAAATAGTGAAGTGGTTTTCTTTTCCGGACACGGTGACGCGGGACATCTAACTTTCATTGATAGCAACGGCAATCGTAATCGGCTCTATGACACTTCCACGCTTTTTTCAAGTATGTCAAACACAAAGGTCGCGGTTTGGTCTGCCTGTAAATCTGCCGTCGATCCTGATGGAACGGGTTCCCGACGGTCAATCGCACAAAAATCTATTGATATGGGGGCAAAATCTGCGATAGGATGGAACGATGTTACATATGTTCCAGCGGCAAAAAAATGGACGGATCAATTTTTCCTTGAGTTGGGAAATACAATGACCGTTCAGGAAGCTGCAGCCTCTGCAGGTAGCGTCTTTCTCTGGCCTTGGGAGCATACCTATGCCGGATGGCAGGTCTTTGGCAACGGCACAACCGTGGTAGCCTATCCCCATGTTAACCGCAAAATAGCCGCATACTCTCCAGCAAAAATGGCAGATGCCGCTCTTTTGCAGAAACTATCTAATACCGAGGAGTACACGCCGTATGAATTGAAAGGCTTGGGAACTCGCTACTACAAAACCGTAAACGGGCATCTAACCAACGAATTCTATGACATTCACGACAGCGGCGTTGTAAAAACCTCGTCGGTCGTATTTTCCGATGCAGATATTCTCAGCATTGACCGGCAGGAATTGGCAATCAATACATTTTCTCCGGCGGAGCGCATTTCGGCTTATGGTGCTACTTTCAACAGGCTGATCGCGTCGGATGAACATATCGTTTACATGAAACTGGATGGCAATATCATCCCCATCAAATTGATTTATTCAGATTATCAAAATGATGAGGGATTGACCTATCAGGATGTGGTGTGCATCAATTTGCTGGATAACTCCTATATCGATTATGCCGACATTTGCGCGAAATAGAGAGGCAGACATTATGAAGAAAAAAGTTCTTATCATCTGCGCTATTCTTTTGCTGATCCTCATTATTCCCATACCAGCTATCCAAAGCAAAGACGGCGGAACCAAAAGATACGAAGCGCTGACATATAAAGTCGTCGCTTGGCACCGCTTTTACGATGATGACAAAATCTTTGAGAAAACAAGTATATACTTCTTCCCGGAAAGTCGGCTGTCGCTGGATGAATTGTTTGAGCGGGAAATGCAAAAGCTGGAGGAGCCATGAGCATGAAAAAGAAAATTCTGATCATCTGCGCTATTCTTTTGCTGATCCTTGTTGTTCCAATTCCCACTGCCAGAATGAAAGACGGCGGGTCGAAAGAATATATAGCGCTGACATACAAAATTATTGCTTGGCAGCACGACTGTGGCGACAAAATCTTCGAGAAAACATGTATATACTTCTTCCCAGATAATCGACTGCCAGTGGGGGAATTGCTTGATCGGGAAATGCAGAAGCTGGAGGAGCCATGAGCATGAAAAAGAAAATTCTGATCGTCTGTGCTATTCTTTTGCTGATCCTTGTTGTTCCAATGCCCATTGCTAAAATGAAAGATGGCGGATCGAAAGAATATCGAGCACTGACATATAAAGTCATTGCTTGGCACACTTGGGACAAAGAGGATAAGCCCTTTGTGAAAACATGTGTATACTTTTTCCCAGACAATCGGCTATCAGTGGATGAATTGTTTGAGCGGGAAATGCAAAAGCTGAGGGAGTCATGAGCTGCGCAAAAATACTGCCCTTTCGGAAGCGAATCCGAGAGGGCAGCATTTTTTATTTTAGCTCCGCTTGCGCGAAAAAGCTGCGGACGGTCTGCTCATATTCGGCGCAGGAGCGAGCCTTGCGCACCCCGCGCAGAAGCGCATCCGTGTTTTGAAAGCTGTCCGACAGGTACGTCCACAACTCCCGCATGCGGTGCAGCGCCGCCGTGCCGCCGCCGAAATCGCGGCGGTAGGCTTCGTAGAGTCGGTCGTGATACTTCTGCAGCTCCGCCGCCGATGCC
>OBLI01001524.1_pt1 | contig 22286 bp, 18 predicted proteins | sample 1519701 | NCBI WGS metagenome assembly OBLI01 (sample SAMEA3663005, study PRJEB22513) | pig gut metagenome | biome: pig gut; feature: pig-associated habitat; material: faeces | place: France | collected 2012
TGCATAAACGTACAGTGCAAACAACTCTGCTCATAATAGCAGGTTGCCTTGCATAGCTGTTGGCAGTATCAGGTCTCGTCAGCTCCTAGCGCCCCCCTTTTCAGGCTTGCTCGTAAAGCATCATTATGTTGCTATGGCAAAATATAAGGGATTGCTGATAAGTAAGTGGGGAGCTGTCGCAGGATTGTAACTGTTAGCAGATAATGTGATGGGCGGAGAAGGCGGTGCCAATGCAAGGCACTGAGACGCGCCTCGGTGCTTAGCGAGTCGCAAGCCGTAGGCGCAGCGAGAGCTTAGCATCCGCTAGGCGTGGATAGTAGCGCGAGCGTGCCTGCATTGGCATTGCCTCTCCGACCATTGGAGTATTTGCTGATGTTTTTCTGACAGCTCCCCTGCACTAATAATTAAAACGTACATATATCGCAAAAGTAACAATCAAGCACTACGACAAACTGAAATTTTCAAATTTATTGGAATATCTTCTTCACCTTGCTGAAAAAGCTTTCCTGCTCAGGATTTACCTTGTTGCCGCTGAGGTCAGCAAACTCCTTCAAGAGTTCCTTCTGCCTGGAGGACAGCTTCTGCGGTGTCAGCACCTTGATGCGCACATGCTGGTCGCCATTGCCGTTCCTGCGGAGCATCGGAATGCCCTTGCCCCGTAGCCGCATAATAGTGCCGGACTGGGTACCGGCAGCCACCTTCATCTCCACCTTGCCGTGGATGGTAGGCACCTCGATAGTATCGCCTAATGCCGCCTGAACAAAGGTAACCGGCACCTCGCACAGCACATCATACCCCTCACGGGTAAACAGCTCATGCTTCTTGATATAAACATAAACATACAAATCACCGCTAGGGCCGCCACGCTTGCCTGCCTGGCCGCCGCCGGAAACACGGATGCGCTGACCTTCGTCAATACCGGCAGGAATCTTGACCTTGATAGTCTTGTTGACCTTCTTCTGGCCACGGCCGCCGCACTCCTTGCACGGAGTCTTGATAATCTTGCCGGAACCGCCGCAGCGCTCGCAGACATGGGAGTTCACCATGCGCCCAAAAGGCGTATTGGCATAGGACTGCACCTGGCCGGTGCCATGGCAGTTGGAGCATTCCTCAGGGGATGTGCCCTTGGCTGCACCGGTGCCGCCGCACTCCGTACAATTCTCCATGCGGGGAACCTTCAGTTCCTTCTCCACGCCAAAGGCCGCCTCCTCAAAGGTCAGCTCAATGTCCATACGCAAATCCGCCCCCTGCTCAGGGCCGTTCCTGCGGGCCTGGCTGCGGCCGCCGCCTCCGAAGAAGGTATCGAAAATATCGCCAAAATCACCAAAGCCGCCGCTGAAGCCACCGCCGCCAAAACCGCCGAAGCCGCCAAAGCCGCCAGCTCCGCCACCGCCACCGGCAGTGAAGGCATCGTGGCCGAACTGGTCGTACTGAGCCTTCTTCTGAGGGTCCTTCAGCACATCATAAGCCTCATTGATTTCCTTCATGTGGGCTTCGGCTTCTTCCTTGTTATTCAGATTGCGGTCCGGGTGATATTTAATCGCCATCTTGCGATAGGCCTTCTTGATTTCATCATCAGAGGCACCCTTTTTTAAGCCCAGGACCTCATAATAATCACGCTTTTCGCTCATTTATCTCACCTTTACCTGTTTTACTATCACACGAAAATATGAGCTGCCACCTTGGTGCAGTGACTCGATAGACCACACGCGGGCAGCAGCCCATACAAACTTCAACTAATTATTTGCTTTCAGTAAACTCTGCATCGATTACATCGTCATCCTTCTTGCCAGCGGACTGCTGTGCACCTGCATCCTGCTGGGCACCAGCTGCCTGCTGAGCCTGCTGTGCCTGCTGATATGCAGCGGCACTGATAGCGTGCAGAGGCTCCTGCAGTGCCTCGGTAGCTGCCTTGATAGCTGCGGTATCAGTACCCTTGAGGGCTTCCTTAACCTTCTCGATAGCAGCCTTTGCCTTATCAACCTGAGCGGCATCTGCCTTATCACCCATCTCCTTGATGAGCTTCTCAGCCTGGTAAACCATGGAGTCAGCATTATTGCGAATCTCAATGCCTTCCTTCTGAGCCTTGTCCTCTGCTGCGTGAGCCTCGGCCTCCTTAACCATGCGGTCAATATCTTCCTTGCTCATGCCGCTATCGGACTGGATGGTAATATTCTGGGACTTGCCGGTACCCAGATCCTTGGCGGATACATGCACGATACCGTTGGAATCGATATCAAAGGTAACCTCAATCTGAGGCACGCCGCGCGGAGCTGGCGGAATATCGGTCAGGCTGAAACGGCCAAGGGTCTTGTTGCCGGCAGCCATCTCGCGCTCACCCTGCAATACATGAATCTCAACAGCCGGCTGGTTGTCAGCGGCAGTGGAGAATACCTGGCTCTTGGAAGTAGGGATAGTGGTGTTGCGCTCGATAATCTTGGTGCAAACGCCGCCCAGAGTCTCAATGCCCAGGGACAGAGGGGTAACATCCAGCAGAACAACATCCTTGGTGTTGGTCTCATCGCCGGACAGGATACCGCCCTGAATAGCAGCACCTACGGATACGCACTCATCAGGGTTGATGCCACGATGCGGCTCCTTGCCAAGATACTTGCGAACTGCTTCCTGAACGGCAGGGATACGGGAAGAACCGCCTACCATCAGAACCTTGGTGATGTCGCTGCCGGATACGCCTGCATCCTGCATAGCCTTGCGGGTAGGAATCATGGTGCGCTCTACCAGGTCAGCAGTCAGCTCATCGAACTTGGCACGGGTAAGAGTCAGATCCAGATGCTTAGGGCCGGAAGCATCAGCAGTGATGAACGGCAGGTTGATGTTGGTGGAAACCATGTTGGAAAGCTCAATCTTGGCCTTCTCAGCTGCCTCAATAACGCGCTGTGCACTCATCTTGTCTGCGGACAGGTCAATGCCGTTTTCCTTCTTGAACTCATCCACAATCCACTGCATTACTGCATGGTCGAAATCGTCACCGCCCAGATGGGTATCACCATTGGTAGCACGAACCTCGAATACGCCATCCTCAATGTCCATGATGGATACATCGAAGGTACCGCCGCCCAGGTCGAATACCAATACAGTCTGAGTCTCGTCCTTGTCAATGCCATAAGCCAGGGCAGCAGCAGTCGGCTCGTTGATGATGCGGAGCACCTCCAGGCCTGCAATCTGGCCTGCATCCTTGGTAGCCTGGCGCTGGCTGTCGTTGAAGTAAGCAGGAACAGTAATAACTGCCTTGTCAACCTTCTCGCCCAGATAAGCCTCTGCATCAGCCTTCAGCTTCTGCAGAATCATAGCGGAAATCTCAGGCGGAGTGTAGCTCTTGCCATCGATGGATACAGTGTAGCTCTTTTCACCCATGTGACGCTTGATAGAAGCGATGGTGCGGTCAGGGTTGGATACAGCCTGACGCTTTGCCAGCTGGCCTACCAGGCGCTCGCCGGTCTTGGTGAAGCCCACAACGGACGGGGTAATCCTGCTGCCCTCCGGGTTGGTGATTACTGTAGGCTCGCCGCCTTCCATAACGGATACTACAGAGTTGGTAGTACCCAGGTCAATACCTATTACCTTAGACATAATCTATTTCCTCCTTAAAATCAATCGGCACGCCTTGTGCCTTGAAGTGTATCTGCAAATTTTAAAATCATATCTGCCAGCTGCCACCAGCCAGCATTTATAAAAATGCCCTGCCGTCAGCACTAGCTGTTGGCCACAACCTGCACCATGGATGGGCGGATGACCTTGCCCTTCACCATGTAGCCCTTCTGCAGCTCCATGGCAATGGCCTCATCCTCCAAATCAGGATTTTCCACCCGCATCACCGCCTGATGGAAATTCGGGTCAAACTTGGCATCCTTGGTGTCAATCAGCTCCATGCCCTTGTTTTTCAGGATTTCGGTCAGCTGGTTGTAAATCATCTCCACGCCCTGCTGGAACTTGGCAGCATCAGTTGCCTCCGCAGCCATGGCACGGTCGAAGTTGTCCAGCATCGGCAGCAGCTCCTTGATGAAGTCCTGCACCACCATATTGGACAATTCCTCTTTTTCCTGACGGGTACGGCGACGGAAATTCTCAAAATCTGCCTGCAGGCGCTTCATGCGCTCCGCCCCCTCGGCCAGCTGCACCTTCAGTGCCTCAGCCTCGGCAGCAGGATCCTGTTCAGCTTCAGCCTCAACCGCAGCCTCATCATTCCCTGCCTCCGCCTTGGCTTCAGCCCCGGCAGCTTCCTCAGCTGATACCTGAGCCTCCTCCCGGCTTGCAGCCGACTCCTCAGCACCGGCGGCGTTTTCAGCCTGTGTCCCGATACCTTCGGCAGTATCCTTGATTTCCTCATTTTCTAAAGGCATTACCTTTTCACCTCTTTATATATTGTAGATAGGACGAAGCCATTTAAGAAACGTCCTACCAGTGCAATCTCTTGATTACCTCGGTCAGGTTATTGTTCATGTAGTTCAGCAGGGACATGGTGCGCCCGTATTCCATACGGGTAGGCCCCAGCACTGCCATGGAGCCCAAAAGCTCCCCATCCAGATGGTAGGTGGCAGTGATGATGCTGCAATCCTTGATGCCGCTGTACTCATTCTCCTGTCCGATAGTGACAGTCAGCCCATCTCCCAGATGAGCCTTCAAAATATCCTTCATCAGCTGGTCCTTCTCCAGCATGATGAGCAGCTCCTTCACCTTGTCCACATTGTGGAACTCCGGCTGCTCCATCATCTCCGTGGTGCCGCCCAGGTAAAGCCGCTCCTTGCGCTGCGAGTTCAGTGCCTTGTCAATCAAGGTCATGGCGGACTCGTACAGGCCGTTATCGCCAATCTCAGCCTCAATCTGCTTCAGGCTCCCATTCTGGATAGCTCCCAGGGTATGCCCGGCCAGGCAGTCGTTGATGACCTTCGCCATCCGCTGGAAATCCTCAAAGGAGCTGCCGGCAGGCATCTCCATGATGCGGTTCTCCACAAAGCCTGCATCCGTCATCAGCACCGCAATCACCCGATGGTCATCCAGCGGCAGGAACTGCATGCAACGGAACGCCGCCTTGGAAATCTGCGGTGCCAGCACCAGTGACACATTCCTGGTCAGCTTGGAAATAATCTTCGCTGTCTCCTGAAAAACCTGATCCAGCTGCTGCACCTTGGCCTTGTACCACTTGTCAATCATGGCCTTCTCTGCATCAGTCATAGGCTGTACCGGCAGCAGCGAGTCAACGTAGAGCCGGTATCCCTTGGAGGAAGGCACCCTGCCGGAGGATGTATGTATGTGCTCCAGATACCCTAGCATTTCCAGGTCAGCCATCTCATTCCTGATGGTGGCAGGGCTTACGCCCAAATCATACTTTCTCGCCAGTGTCCTGGAGCCCACAGGCTCCGCCGAGGATATATAATCCTGAATGACAGCCTGAAGGATACGCTGCTTTCTTTCATCCAGCATTTGCAACCCTCCTCTTGTTAGCACTCAAATCCAGTGAGTGCTAACTTCTGAACATAATATACCGCTTATTTGTCAAAATGTCAATAAGTCAAAATAAAAATTTTACTTTTTCTGCCAAAAAAATGAAGCTGCAATAACAGCAGCATGCCGCCCTTACAGCCTCATCCCAAAATTTCAGCCTCACCCCAACGCCTTTGCCAGTTCCTGCATCAACTCCCGGACATTAATCGGCTTGGCAATATGCCCGTTCATGCCGCAGCGGTATGCCTCCCGCTTGTCCGCCTCAAAGGCGTTGGCTGTCATGGCAAGAATCGGCAGCCTTGCCTTCCGCTCATCCGGCAGCCCCCGGATGAGGCAGGTAGCCTCATAGCCGTTCATATTTGGCATCTGGATGTCCATATCTTTAGCTAAAATACATTACAATAGCTATTTTTCAGACGTTCATCATCCATAACCCATCCTTTGATGGTATAGTCCTTTACGATGCCATTAGCCCACTTACGAAACTGCACTGCTCGCTCATTATTTACCTTGAATCCAACAGCAATAATAATTTGAAGATTATAATGTTTCGTATCACGAGTAACCTGACGCGAACCTTCGGTTTGAACTATTCGGAAATTCCGAATAGTTGCAGACTCTTCTAATTCACTATCTGCATAAATCTTTTTAATATGTTCATTTATTGTTGGTAAACCAACATCATACAGCGTGGCCATCATCTTCTGTGTCAGCCATATATTTTCATCCTCATAGCGCATCTCAATACTGTCCTGCTGATCACCGATAGATGCAACATAAGTCAGGTATTCCGCTGCGCTGGAGCGGATGGTTATCTCATCTTTTTTCTTTTTCAAATAAGAGGCCTCCTTTAACATTCCCAGATCATTATTCTGCCTGTGCATCATAGGATTGCTTCACAATTTTCATAATTTCATCTTGTGAAAACAAAACTATCAGCAAAATACTTTTTGCCACAAAATTTTACTCCGGCAGCAGAAATTCCCCAAAGACCTGATTGCCGTACTTCATGCCAAGCTGAGACAGATATAGCCGCTCCCTGTCCTCCAGCAAAAGCCCCTTTTCCACCAGTCTGCGAATCTGTTCGCCATAAAGCTCATGCACATCCCTGCCAAAAACAGCCGCAAAACGCCTGACGGATATGCCGGCTGCCGTGCGCAGCGCCAGGAAGCAGAATTCCTCAATATGTGCCTTTTCCGTCACCTTTTCCTCTACATGGCACATGGCTCTGCCCTGAAAGACTTCCTCCATATAGACCTCTATCCTGGCAGGGTTCTGATAACGGCAGTCCCCCCAGTAGCTGTGTGCCCCGGAGCCGAAGCCCAGGTAGGGCACATCCTGCCAGTAGGATAGATTGTGCCTGCTTTCATAGCCAGGCAGGGCAAAATTGGAAATCTCGTAGCGGTGATACCCCTGCGCCGGCAGGAAGGCAGTAATGTAATCATACATTTCCTCCGTCAATTCATCAGAGGGCAGCACCAGTTTCCCCTGCTGATGCAGCTTGTCAAACACCGTCCCTTCCTCCAGCTGCAAGCCGTAGATAGAGATATGCTGCACCCCCAAGGACAACGCTGTTTCCACTGACTCGCGCAGCATATTCATATCCTGCCCCGGCAAGCCGTACATCAAATCCACGCTGATATTGGCAAAGCCTGCATCCTGCGCCTCTGCCACTGCCTCTGCCGCCTCCTGGCCGCTGTGGATGCGCCCGATAGCCTTCAGGCAGCCATCATCAAAGGACTGCACCCCCAGGCTGAGCCTATTGATGCCGAAGCCGTGCAGCAGCCGCAGCTTTTCCCCATCCACAGTGCCGGGATTTGCCTCGATAGTAATCTCCCCGGCATGTTCTACATCAATATGCTTTTGCAGGAGATAAAACACATCTGGTAGAGCTACGGTCTCCAAAACCGTTGGCGTTCCGCCCCCGATGTATATTGTCCCCGGTGCCAGCTTCCCATCACTGCCAAATACTGCCTCGCCCCTATCCCACAGCCTCTGCCGCACCTGGCCCATTTCCTGCTCCAAGGCTTCCAGATAAGGGCCTATCATCCTTTCCTTCCCGGCAAAAGAAGGAAAATCGCAGTAAAAGCACTTCTGGCGGCAGAAGGGAATGTGTATGTATATGCCAAAATCCTTCATCAGAGCGTCCCTGCCTCCCGATTGCCCAGGCTGATAATAATCGCCTCTAGCTCCACAATATCCCCCTGTCCCGTCTTCAGTCCATAATCTGCCTCAGAAAGAGCCAAAAGAGCATTTTTCAGGGCACCTGCCGGAAAGGTGGCCGCCTCCCTGCCGGTCTTTTCCGCAATAAAAGGAGGCTGTCCCAGATGAGTAGCCAGCGCCCTGCCCCGGATGCCCCTCGCCTGCAATTCCTGAGCCAGCCACCAGAGCCGCACCTGCCGCGCCAGCATACCCACAATCAGCACAAAATACACGCCGTTTTCCAGCTGCCGCTGGAAAAGCTTCAGTGCCTTTGCCGTATTCCTGTCCCCGATGGCATTCAGCATAGCAAAGCTGGAAATCTCCGGCACATCGGAAAACACCTGCAAAAGATGCTCCCGGCTGATTTTCCGCTGCCCCGGCCCCATGAACAGGGCCAGCTTTTCCAGCTCCTTGCTGAGAAAGCCCAGGTTCACCGACTGCATGCTGCTGACAGCCCCCACAAAATACTCATAGGCATGTCGGTCCATCTCCTTGTTCAGCTCCTGCATCCTGCCCTGGAGCCAGTCACCGATATTGCTGGCACGGATGGGCTCCGCCTCCATGACCTGCCCGGCACTGCTGATGGCCTTGTAAAGCTTTTTCCGCTTGTCCGCCTTGCCATGCAGCTCAAAAATCACATAGGAAAACTCCGGCAGGTTTTTCAGCAGTGCCAAAAACCGCTCCTCCCCACTGCCCGACTTCCTGCCGGATTTTCCCTCATCTTCATTCTTCTTATCCTTGAACAAACCTGCCGCCTTGACTACAATGACATTTTTATCCAAAAAGAAGGGCACTGTCTCCACCGCTTCCATGATTTCACTCAGGGAAGCACCTTCCTCCAGTACCTGCACGTCTTCCTTCTGATACCCTGTAGGGAAAAAGCACTGCAAAAGCCGCTCCTTCGCCTTTTCAATAAAATAGCTTTCCTCCCCTGCCAGAAGGTACAGATGCCCCGGGCTGCCCTTCCGCAGCCCAGCCATCAGCTCACCATATTTCATCGGGATTCACCTCGCATCATTCTCTACCTAGTATACCATACCAATGCAAATCCCCCCAAACATCCGTCATCCATTTTTCTATTATCAATCCCGATAGCATTCCACCTTCATGCCTTTGCCATCTGTCCGAAAGACAATGGCCCCCTTTTCATCTGTCCGCAAAAGCTCCGCCCCGGTCACATCAGAAATACGCTGCACAATCTCCTTATGGGGATGTCCGAAGCTGTTGGCATAGCCGCAGGATATAACCGCCCACCTGGGATTTACCGCCTGCAAAAATGCCTCCGAGCTGGATGTACGGCTGCCGTGATGCCCCACCTTCAGCACCGTGCTCCCCAGCTGCGTTCCCCGCCGCAAAAGCTCCGCTTCCTGTGCCGTCACTAAATCGCCTGTAAACAAAAAACTGGCATTTCCATAGCTCACCCTGATGAGATTGGAAAATTCATTGCCCGTCGCCTGGACATTTCCTTCCCTGACTTCCCTGCGGTCAGGAGAATACAAAATCTCAATCCGCACCCCGTCCAGCTCCATAGAGGTATTTTCCCTGAGAGGTGCCAGCAGCTTTTCCAGCCTGGCTGCCTCTCCCCTGCCAAAGACCTTCAAATACTCACCGGTTCCCTCATGGCCTGTCATCACAGCCTTGACAGGGATTTTGCCCAAAATCCCCCTGACCCCTGCCGCATGATCATCATGGGCATGGGTGAGAAAAATATAATCCAGCTGCCTGATGCCATAATGCAAGAGATAGGGCACATCCACCATCCTGCCAATATCATATCCCCCTTCCCGGACACCGCCGGCATCCACCATAAAGGCATGGCCGTGGGGCGTAATCACCAGCGCGGCATCCCCCTGCCCCACATCAATAAAATGCACCTGCAAATCACCGGGACGGCACGCTTTCCAGCCACCTATGAAAATCAGCAATACCAGCATCAGCACCGCTATTTTCTGTTTATCCGCAAGTCCCCCATTCCGCCACTTATCAGGCAAATACAACATAATCAACTCAACAAGCCTTCTTCTTGCCTGTCCCCGGCAATTTGGCGGCAGCAATAGCCAGCCCAGTGCCCCATAATACATCAGGCATCCCCATACCCCAAAAGACGGCACATAAACCTGGCTAAAGGGCAATGCCGCTACCAGCCGGGACATTTCATACACAGCCCCCAGCATCACCCCTGCCCCCATAAAAACCAGCCTGCCCACAAAGGGAAGCAGGCTTCCGGCAAGCCCCGCAAAAAGCCCCACCACAATAATCTGCTCCACTACAGGGGTAATGACAAGATTTGCCAGCAATGAACTAAAGGAAATCACGTTAAAATACCAGGCAATCACCGGCAGGACAGACACCTGGGCACCTATAGTCACCGCCAGGCTATCAGCTGCAAACACAGGCAGCTTTTTCCTTAAAACGCCCCTCAAAATAGGAGCAATATACAAAAGGCCGGCCGTTGCCCCGAAGGACAGCTGAAAGCTGATATCATACAAGAGAGGCGGCGCATAAATCAGCAGTCCCAGCGCCGTAAGCCCCAGGATATGCCGGGCATCCCTCTCCCTGCCCATGGCAAGGGCCAGCAAGGTAAGAAGCCCCATCAGGGCTGAGCGTATCACCGGCGGTATGGCACCTGCCAGCAAGCTGTAAAACAAAATGGTGACTGCTGCCAGCCCCGTTGTCACCCTGCCTGGCAGATGCAGCAGCCTGCCAATAATACCTGCCGTTCCTGCCATCAGGGTAATGTGGGAGCCTGACACTGACAGGATATGCACTATCCCCGTAGCCGTAAAAGCCTCCAAAAGCTCCGGCTTGATGCCCTGATAGCCGCCAAAGAGCATGGCAAAGATAGCAGCCGCATCCTGCCTGCTCATGGCATGCTCCATATGCTCAAGATAAGCAGAACGCACCCTGGCAGACAGCCTCAGCAGCCGGTCATGCCAGCCACCTTCCTCCTGCTGCAGCCTCAGGCTGTACTTATCCGCCGTCATCCTGGCATGGATGCCCTGGGAAAAATAAGTCATCTCCCTGTTCATCCTGCCAGGATTGCCATAATCATGCAAAGCACGCACCGTCCCAGATACGGTAATCTTGTCACCAGCCCTGCCAGCTATGCTATCCTCCGGCTTGGCTATATCCCCTGCATCCATACCTGCCATGCCGCCCTGAGCAGGTTCCCCCTTTCTATCAGCCAAGGAACTGCCATTGGCATACAGAACCAGCCTGCCGCTGACCTTCTCCTTCCCCTGACCGGCAGACAGCTGCTCCGCCTCCACCACATAGCGAAGCTTCAGCCTGCCATCATCCTCAAAGACCGCCTGGGGTGTTTCCGCCAGCACCCCTGACATCTTTACCTTCTGTCCTTCAAAATGCAAAATATCATCATCACTGGGCACTGTCACCGCACCATACCGCCCCAAGCCCAATAAAAGCATTGCCACAGCAAAGGCTGCCCAGTTTCCCTTGCTGCCTCTCCGCAATAGAAATACCGCACCTAGAACGGCCATTGCCAGCAGGCACCAGACCACAGATAACTGCTCCCTGCCTATATGCCACATATGCCCTGCCCCTATGCCCAGGCACAGAAGCACCAGCAGCCCATTGATAAAGCCCTTCGGATGCTGTCCCATCCCCTTCACCTCACAGCGTTACCTGCTCCTTCAGCTTGGCAAATTTTGCCTTGCCAATGCCCTTTACCCTCTGCAAATCCTCCGGGGACTGAAACATGCCGTTTTCCTCCCGGTATTCCACAATCCGCTGTGCCATAGCAGGGCCTATGCCCTTCAGCTTAGTCAGCTCGTCAGCAGTAGCCGTATTGATATTCACCATCGCCCCATCACTACCGGCAGACACCTTGCCACCTGAAGATTTGCCGCTTTTAGCCGAACCTTCCGTTCCCTGCGGAAAACTGTCCCCCTTGCTGGCAACAACCCCATTTCCTGATGGCAATTTCTCAGGCACCCTGATGTGCATACCATCCTTTACCGGCTGTGCCATATTCACTTTGCCCATGTCAGCTGTGGGCAGCACGCCGCCGCACCCATTGACGGCATCTGCCACCCTGCCATCAAATGCCACATACACCACTCCCGGCTGCTGCACCTCCCCTGTTACATACACGGCAATCTGCCTTGTATCACATGCGTTTTTCCCAGCCTGCTCATCCCCTGCACTCAGCCTATTATCTGCCAGCAGCTGTACCTCATCACCATCGTACATCTCCCACATGGTCACTCCGGCTGCCACCGCCATAATCACCAGCAGCACTGCCATGCTGCGCTTGAACATCGGCATCCCCATCATCCCCTTCAAAAACTGCCTTTCGCCCTCCCCTACAAATATAGCATTGCAACCCCCATATTTCAACAGGCGCAAAAACCGCCATAATATATATATTGTAAAAACATTAAACCTTCAGCAAAGTTCTACACATCTAAGCTTTTATCACATGAAAACTAAATTTTTTCACAAACATTTACCTTTCATCTTATACAACGGTTAATATTTACAAATTTGTGAAGTAATCCCGTGAAACCGTATCCGTAACAACCTCCAAAGGCTTCTTCATCTCCCTGCTTTCCTGCCGCAGATAATCCGCCAGCACCTTGACCACCGGGAACTCCGTGGCAAAATGCCCGGCATCAATCACATTTATCCCCTGCTGGACAGCCTTCTGGGCATCATGATACTTCACATCGCCGGTCAGGTACACATCAGCCCCCTTGAAGGCCGCCTTGCCGATAAAATCAGCCCCGGCACCACTGCAGAGGGCCACCTTCTGCACCTGCCTGTCATTGCCCTGCACCACCCGGACACATTCAGCACCCAGCCTGCTTTTCACCTGCCGGGCAAAATCAGCCAAAGGCATCTTTTCCGGCAGATAGCCCATGCGCCCGATGCAGGCACCTGAAGCCTCATCCGTCACCGCAAAGCCCTCAACACGCTCAAGCCCCACAGCAGCCGCCAGCACATCATTGACACCCCCCTGAGCAATATCCAGATTAGTATGGGCAGCATAAACAGCAACATTATGGCTCAGCAGCAGCTGCAGCAGCCTCCCATCGTACAAATCAGTCCGCACATGGCGTAGCCCGTTAAAAATCATGGGATGATGCGCCACCATCATATCCGCCCCTGCAGCTATTGCCTCCTCCGCAGCAGGCAGGCTCACATCAAGGCACACATACACCTTCCCTACCTCCTGCAAAGGCGAGCCTACCAGAAGCCCCGGATTATCCCATTTCTCAGCCAGCCTTTTGGGCGCCAGCCTCTCTATCAAATCCACCACTGCCTGACATTTCATCTCATCAACGCCTCCAATTCGCTTCTTCTCCAGGTACCCAAAATCATACAGCCCGGCACTTCATTCTATCAATGCCTTCAATTCACCCATCTCACGTTCCAGTGCCTCAATTCTTTTTCTATCAGGATTATTGCCCCTTTTCAGCCCTGCCAGCACCTTTTCCGTGGAATCAAGATTATTCTCCACATGCTCCCGGAACAAGGCCGGGCGTTTTTTCAGCAGCACCGGCCCCAGCAAAAGCTCCTGCCAGGAGGGCATATCAGCCTGTCCCGGCACCGCCCGGATAATCTGATACACCCTGCCATCAACCTTGGCCAATGCCTCATCCTCAATCCGCCACCCATGCTCATATAGCCAGCCCCTGAGAAGGGCATAGGCATTCTGGGGCTGCAAAACTGCGCATTTCAGCCCGGCAAAAACCTCCGGCTGCGCCGCCAGGATATCTGCAATCAGCTTGCCCCCCATACCGGCAATGCAAACAGTATCCACCTCGCCAGCAGCCACAGCCGCCAGCCCGTCCCCCTGCCGCACTTCTATCTCCTGCTCCATGCCGTTTTCCCGCAGGGTTCTGCGAGCCGCCTCGCAGGGACCACCGTTCTTGTCCGCCGCTATCACCCTGCGGCTGCCGTCACGCCTTTTCAGCTCCATGGCCAGATAGCCGTGGTCAGTGCCAATATCCGCCACTGCCGCGCCACTGCCCACAAAAGCCGCCACTGCTTCCAACCTGTCATCCAGCAACATAAAACCTCCTACATCACTCAGCACATAAAGAAAAAGAGTGTAAGGCACCCTTACACTCCATAAATCACAATCAATCCAGGAAATCCTTCAGCTTCTTGCTCCTGCTAGGATGCCGCAGCTTCCTGAGGGCCTTTGCCTCAATCTGACGGATGCGCTCCCTGGTCACGCCAAAGCTCTGGCCTACCTCCTCAAGGGTTCTCGCCCTGCCGTCCTTGATGCCGAAGCGCAGTTCCAGCACCATCTTCTCACGCTCCGTCAAGGTGGACAGCACATCCGTCAGCTGCTCCTTCAGCAGCATGTAGGAAGCCGCCTCAGCCGGAGCCGGGGCATCATGATCCTCGATAAAATCACCCAGATGGGAGTCCTCCTCCTCGCCGATAGGAGTCTCCAAAGAAACAGGCTCCTGGGCAATCTTCATGATTTCCCTTACCCTTTCCACCGTAATCTCCATATCCTTGGCGATTTCCTCCGGGGTCGGTTCCCTGCCCAGCTGCTGCAAGAGCTGCCTGGACACCCGGATAAGCTTATTGATAGTCTCAACCATGTGGACAGGAATACGGATCGTCCTGGCCTGATCCGCAATGGCCCTGGTAATGGCCTGCCTGATCCACCATGTAGCATAGGTACTGAACTTATAGCCCTTGGTGTAGTCAAACTTCTCCACGGCCTTGATCAGGCCCAGGTTGCCCTCCTGAATCAAATCCAGGAACAGCATGCCCCTGCCCACATAACGCTTGGCAATGCTTACTACCAGGCGGAGATTGGCCTCTGCCAGTCGCTTCTGAGCCTCGGAGCCGTCATTAATGTCGGAGTTCAGCTGCTTCATTTCCTCCGCATCAATAGTCTTCAGCGGAATTTCCAGCTCCTCCAGATCGGCATTATACTGGCGATAGCTCTTGCTGTCATTTTCCTCCGGGTCATCCTTGATGCCGTGCATCTCCCGCAGGGCCTTGACCATCTCATTGTCATCTCCCAGCATGGAGGTTGCCACCACGCTGTTATCCACCCCCAGCTTCCTTGCCAGCTTGCCCACGGTCAGAACCTTGCCAGGATTGCGCAGATATGCCTTTATGTACTTGTCAGCCCGGATGCGGCGCTCGGCACGGACGCCAGCCTCCATATCCGTGGCAAGATGGATTTCCTCCTCGGCAGTCAGAAGGGGCACCCGGCCGATTTCCTTCAGGTACATGCGCACCGGGTCATCAATATTGATGCCCTCCGGCACGCTGAGGTCCACATCCGTATCTACATCCTGCAGCTCCTCGTCCTTCTCCAGATCCTCCGGCGTAAGGTCTGCATCATCCGCAATCTCCACGCCCTTCTTGCCAAAATTCTCAAACAGAGCCTCAATCTCATCCGGGGAAATATCCTGCTTCTGCAGCGCCTCCACTACCTCACCGTAGGTCAGGGTGCCACCATTGCGCTTGCCCTTTTCCAGCAAATCCGCAATAATCATGCCGCTGCTCTGCTTCGCTTCACGAAGGCCGCTGTCCGCAGCCTCCTTTGCGGCTGCTGGCTTCTTGGCAGTCCTTCTGGCGGCAGCGCCTGTCTTAGAGCTCATCTTCTTTTTCTCCTTAACATCAGCCATCGAGCTTCCTCCCTTTCTCCAGCATCAGTAAATCTAAGCTAGCTATCACGTTATAATTCATCCATTTCATTTTTAATCTTCTGAAGCAGTGCCAGCTCCTCAATGTAGCCTTTCTGCCCCTCACGGCTGAGCCTGTCCGCCCTCAGGCGGTGCAGCTCAAACTGGCTGTGCAGGTAATGCTTCCGCAAAAGCCTGGCACAGTCCTCATACAGCCCCATCAAATCCTGCTGGGACTGCTCCTCCACCAGGGCACGGGACAGCTCCTCCACAGCCTGCTCCCCCAGGCTGCCAAACTGCATGACATCCGTAAACTCCTCACCCCGGTCAAGCATTTCCTTCATATGGCGCAGGACAGAGCCCTGCACCTGGTCAGGCACAGCATCCAGCGGCACCATGCCGGCAAAATGCTCCAGCACCACCGGCTCCTGCCAGACTGCCCTCAGCACAACCCTGCCGGCACGCCTGCAAGCATCATCCGCCTGCCGCCTGGCAGGCCTTGCCGCACGCACCTGCTCCTGGGACTGAGACTGATAGCTGCCATATCTGCCACGATGCTGGCGGTTCAATTCATTCATCAGCTCATTCTCAGCCACCCCCAGAATCTGGGCAGCCCTTGCCACATAGGCGTTTCTCTGTGCCATATTCTTCAGCCCGGACAGCACCGGCAAAATCCTTGCCATGGCCTGCAGCCTGCTTTCCAGACTATTCAAATCCATATCCCTGACAATGTACTGCAGCTGGAACTCCACCATGGGCAAAGCTCCCTGGATGACCTTCTGGAACTCCTCCGCCCCATGCTTTCTGATAAATTCATCCGGATCCTTGCCATCTGGCATCTGCACAACTTTTATCACGGCATTCTCCATCTCCCTTGCCACCTCAATGGCACGGAAAATGGCATTCTGCCCTGCCTCGTCACTGTCATAGCAAAAATAAATCTCAGGCGCGTACCGCAGCAGCTTTTTGCACTGCTCCCGGGTAAAGGCCGTCCCCAGGGATGCCACCACGTTCCTGATACCGGCGGCATACACAGAAATCACGTCCATGTACCCCTCCACCACCAGGGCAAAGCCCGCCTTCTCAATATGGCGGTAAGCCTTGTCCAGGCCAAAGAGCAGCTGCCGCTTGTTAAAAAGGACAGTCTCCCTTGAGTTCAGGTACTTGGCCTGCTCCTGCTGTGAACTCTCAATAATCCTGCCCCCGAAGCCCACAACCCTGCCCCGGTCATCCCGGATAGGTATCATCACCCGGTTCCTGAACCGGTCAAACAGGCCGCCTCCCTGCCTCTGCCGCGCCAGGTCGCACTCCACCAGAATTTCCGGGCTGATGCCCCGCTGCAGGAAGGCAGAGGAAAGCTTGTCCCAGGCATCCGGGGCAAACCCCAGGGAAAATTCCTTGATTGTCTCCTCGTCAATTCCCCGCTGGTGAAAATACGCCAGCCCTTTCTTACCGTATACGGTCATAGTAAGGCAATTGTGAAAGAAAGTCCCTGCCAGCTTGTTTACCTGCCGCATATCCTCGATATGCTTCTCCCGGGCAATCTGCTCCGGAGTCTGCTCCCTGCGGGGCAGCGGTATGTTCAAATCCTCCGCCACCCTGGCCACGGCATCGTAGTAGGGGATATTCTCATACATGGAGATAAACTTGAAGACATTCCCCCCGGCATGACAGCCGAAGCAGTAAAAGAAGCCATCATCAGGCTTGACGGAAAAGGAGGGCGTCTTTTCATTGTGAAAAGGACAGCAGCCCCAGTACCTGTCACCCTTTTTTTTCAGGGACACATAGCCTGAGATAATCCTCACAATATCAGCAGAAGCCCGCACCTTGTCCACGAACTCCCTGGATATCATTCCACGCTCAGACATCGAACCGCCTCCGCCACCTTTCCGACTTGCACGCCTGCAAATTTTACAAATATGTTACTGCACTGACATATATTCTATAAAAATAGCCAAATTCCTCTTTTTTTGCAAAAAAACTTGCCGAAAAATTTGCCATTTTTTCATTCTAATAGAAAAGTCACCATAAGTCAACCAAAATCTAACAAACATACTACCAATTCTACTGCAAAATGCACACCGGAATGACAGCAGCTGCCAAAATAATTCCGGACAGGAAAAAGGACTGCCGCCATGCAGCAGTCCCCCATATAGCTTAGATAACCCTGTAAGTAAACCGGTAAATTACTTTACAACCTGAGCCAGAGTAGCAGCTACGCTCTTGCTCATGATGTCAAGAGCAGTGTCAACAGCCTTCAGATACAACAGGCCTGCATCAGAAACACCGCGGCCATTTGCTACAGCGTTCAGGTCGATGTATTCATGAGTAGGCAGCTTGCTGCGCTCCTCGGCGATTTTCTCCTTGAGAATCTGTTCGATTGCTTCCTGAGTCATTTTTCAATCTCCCCTCTACAACAAAAGTTTAGATAATTATATCATAGATTGCAATTATTGTGGAGTAAAATTTTTTAAGCCAGCACAATTTTACTGAAATCAGCAATTTTGCATACAAGTGCATCAATCAGCTTCAAAAGGCCAAGGCGGTTATTCTTAATCTTCTCGTCCTTGTCCATAACCATAACGCCCTCGAAGAAAGCATCAATCGGTGCAGCTAAAGCGGACAGGCTGGCGATGGCGGCTGCGTAATCCTGGGCAGCCAGCTGGCCTTCTGCCTTTTCAGCTGCCTCCTGATAAGCACCATACAGCGCCTTCTCCACCTGCTCTGCAAAGGCGGCTTCATCCACGGAGGCAGCAGCCTCTGCCTTGCGGGCAATATTGCCGGTGCGGACAAAGGCCTGAATGGTCTTCTCCATATCCTGCTGCACTGCCTCGTTGACAGCAGCGGCACGGAGGGAAACACCGTAGATATCGTCAATATCCACAAATACTGCATCCACCACGTCATAGCGGATACCTGCATCTGCCAGCACGTTCTTCAGGCGCAGCTTCATGAAGTCAGCCACATCAGCCTGCATTTTCTCCTGAGCCTTGCTGTCTGCAATCTTCAAAAGCTCCATGGCCTTTGCCACAAGGCCGCTAAGGGAAATGTGGTACTGAGCCTCCTTCAGCATGTTCACGATGCCAAGAGCCTGGCGGCGCAGGGCAAACGGGTCCTGGGAGCCGGTAGGGATCAGGCCGCGGCTGAAGGTAGCCACCAGATTGTCAATCTTGTCAGCCAAAGAAACGATACGGCCGGCTACAGAAGCAGGCTGGGCATCACCGGCAAAGCGAGGCATGTAGTGCTCGTCAATGGCCTGTGCCACAGCGGCATTCTCACCATCCAAAATGGCATACTCACGGCCCATAACCCCCTGTAGCTCGGTAAACTCAGTTACCATGCCGGTTACCAGGTCAGCCTTAGCCAGCTTGGCGGCACGGACAGCATCCGCCTTTTCCTGCTCAGATACCTGCAGCTCATCAGCAATGTAGGCAGCCAGTGCCTCCAAACGCTGTGCCTTGTCGTAGATGGAGCCAAGGCCTTCCTGGAACACCACTGTCTTCAGCTTGTCACCATGCTCCTCCAGTGATTTTTTCCTGTCCTCATCAAAGAAGAACTGGGCATCCTCCAGGCGGGCCCGGAGCACACGCTCATTGCCGTGCTGCACAGTCTCCAAAAAGTCGCTGCCGCCGTTACGGATAGTGATAAAGAGAGGCAGCAGCTGGCCGTCCTTCAGCACAGGGAAGTAACGCTGATGGTCACGCATCGGGGTAATAACCGCCTCGGCCGGGAGCTTCAGGTACTTCTCGTCAAACTTGCCGCAGAGGGCAGTAGGATACTCTACCAGATAGAGAACCTCCTCCAGCAAATCCTCGTTGATTTCAGCCTTGCCGCCATTTGCCTCGGCCACTTCAGCAATCTGCTTCCTGATCATATCGCAGCGCTTATTCTGGTCAACAATGACAAACTGCTGCTCACAAGCTTCCTCGTAAGCATCAGCGGAGGCAATCTCAAAATCACCTTCGGACAGGAAGCGATGGCCCCGGGAAACACGGCCTGACTTTACAGCCGCCACCTCAAAGTCAATCACATCCTCACCGTACAGTCCCACCAGCCAGCGCAGCGGACGGATAAATTTATAATCGAGATTTGCCCAATGCATGTTGTTCGGGAAATTCAAGCCATTCACCAGGCCTGTCAGGGTGTCCCCCAGCAGGTCGCTGGTCCTGCCCCCTACCTCATGCACCATGGCGTATACATAGCCGTCCTTGGTCACCAAATCCTCTGCCTTGATGCCCTGTCCCCGGGCGAAGCCCTGGGCAGCCTTGGTAGGATTGCCCTCAGCATCAAAAGCTATATTCACGGCCGGGCCGCGGTTTTCCTTGGACAGATCAGCCTGCTGCTCTGCCAGCCCCTCCACAATCAGGGCAGTACGGCGCGGCGTGCCCAGAGTTCTGATATTCTTATATTCAAGGCGCAGGCCCTCGAAGGTCTTGGCCGCATTCTCCTTCAGCTGGGACAGGATACCCGGCATTACATGAGCCGGAACCTCCTCAGTACCGATTTCCAATAATAAAGTCTTGCTCATGTCTTATTTACTCCCCTTTCCCATCATCGGATAGCCAAGCTCCTCACGCTGCTTCAGATAGCACTGGGCACAGAGACGTGCCAGCTTCCTTACCCTGCCGATAAAGGCGGCACGCTCGGAAACGCTTATGGCACCGCGGGCATCCAGCAGGTTGAAGGCATGGGAGCACTTCAATACATAATCATAGGCAGGATGTACATAGCCCTTGTCAATAACCCGGACAGCCTCCGCCTCATACTTGTCAAACAAATCAAAGAGCAGATCCGCATCGGACAAATCAAAGGCATAAGTTGACTGCTCAAACTCATTCTGATGGAAAACATCACCGTAGGTGTAGTCCCCTGTCCACTGAATGTCGTATACATTCTCTACGCCCTGAATGTACATGGCAAGGCGCTCCAGGCCGTAGGTAATCTCCACGGCAGTAGGCTTGATATCCTGGCTGCCCACCTGCTGGAAATAGGTGAACTGGGTGATTTCCATGCCATCCAGCCATACCTCCCAGCCCAGGCCCCAGGCGCCCAGAGTCGGGGACTCCCAGTTATCCTCTACGAAGCGGATATCATGCTCTTTCGGATTGATGCCAAGACGCTCCAGAGAGGCCAGGTACAGCTCCTGAATGTTGTCAGGAGACGGCTTCATAATAACCTGGAACTGATGATGCTGGTACAGGCGGTTCGGATTGTCACCGTAGCGGCCGTCAGCCGGGCGGCGGGACGGCTCCACATATGCCACATTCCAAGGCTCAGGCCCCAGTACACGCAAAAAAGTAAACGGATTCATGGTACCGGCGCCCTTCTCTACATCATAAGGCTCGCCGAGGATGCAGCCCTGCTCTGACCAGAACTGCTGCAATGCCAGGATGATTTCCTGAAATTTCATAAATATAAACCTCCTCAGATGATGATGTTACAGTGCAAAAAAATACGCCCCTGTAACATTTTGCTAAATGTTACAGGGACGAGTAAGTACATCGCCAAACATCGACTCATAAATACCAAAATATCAAAAGCCCAATGCCTGCGCTAAACTCGCGGTTCCACCCTGCTTGAATAGAAAATATTTTCTACTCCGCCTCAATTGGATATAAAATTTCGCTCCAAAGTGCCCTTCGCATCCTGTGCAGGCTCTCACCCTCCCTGCTCGCTGCATACACAGACAGCCATCACCTGCCATCTGCACGGAAGCTACTCCTCTTTATCATTGCTAGGTGAAGTCTATCAAAAAAAAAGGCATTTGTCAACCTAATATGCACTTAATCTTTTATGAGTGCAGGGGAGCTGTCAGAAAAATTTCAGTTTGTCGTAGTGCTTGATCGTTACTTTGTGCATATACTGATAGAAATAGTTCGGAAACAGTGGCAGCTTTGATGAAAATGTACCAGGAACTGACTGCAAAAAGCAACGGTTAAAAACATAAATTTATGGGCTTTCACGTAGCACTAAATGCTATCAGACTGCTACAGGAACTGCTACCAGACCTGCTACGTCCTATAATATATATAAGATAAAGATAAATGCATAAGACGAATGATAATATTTTTTCTGCTCATCTGCCACAAAGAGGTCAGTAGAAAATTGCTGCTGTCAAAAAATGCAGTAAAAAAATTTTTTCTCACGCCAGCTTATTGCCGCCCTCAATAGCGGCAATAAGGCTGGTGCTTTTTTCTTGCAGGTTGACTTGATGAAAAAAATGCTGTAAAATGAAAACGTAAAAAAAGAGCGAACCACAACGATGGCTCGCCACTATAGGTTTTTTGGGGAAATTATCCGACCATACACCAGTGTTAGCGACACTGATGGTCACAACATCTACGAAGAAGTCATCCGGGCCAGGATGGCTTGTTCAGTTCTCGTTGATCTGCAGTAAAATGAGAGCAAAAAAAGAGCGAACCACAACGATGGCTCGCCGCTATAGGTTTTTAGTCAAGTTTTACTTCGACCATACACCAGTGTTAGCGACACTGATGGTCACAACATCTACGAAGAAGTCATCCTGGCAGGGATGGCTTTTTTCGTGCAGTAAAACTGCTAAAAGATGTGGCCGATATGTGACTTATATCTTAATGCAGAAGCATCAAAATTAGTTCGCCTGTGATTGTTAGCTTGCACAACAGCGCTACACCAGCTACCACAACTAATGTGATAAGCGGTATAAGTGCACGTATTGCTTCAGCTAATGCCTTATCACAGGCGCTTCCCTTTTCAGGGAACACTTTTATCGTACCTTAGATAACATAGCCATGCTATCACGCTCTCTGCGGTGAAAAACTGCTGGGCAGAACCCACCGCCTTATTTATAGAGCGACCATCATTCCGTATCATTGATAACGGTATTTTCATACCGCGTCCGCCCTGCAGGTATATCCTGCAACACATGTATTGTACCATATTTATGACAAAAATACAACATGTAAGTTCTGCCAAAATGCTTGCAAGTATATTGGCAGTATCAGGTTTCGTCAGCCTCCC
>OBLI01001528.1_pt1 | contig 22258 bp, 19 predicted proteins | sample 1519701 | NCBI WGS metagenome assembly OBLI01 (sample SAMEA3663005, study PRJEB22513) | pig gut metagenome | biome: pig gut; feature: pig-associated habitat; material: faeces | place: France | collected 2012
CACTGCGCCCACGACAAAATGACCCTGAGAGAAAATTTGACCATTGAGTCATGGGGAACCGAAAACTACATGACCTGCAGGACACCTCCATCCTTATTCCGCTTGTGCGCTAACGCTACACATAAAATAAATCACGCGCGGCGAAATCTTACATTTACTTGTAAAATAACACCGCGCGTCAATTTTTATTATCTACTATGAGGCAAATTTTTGGCGTACATCAGATATGATATTTTCAATACACAGATAGCGGATTAAAAGATGTAAAAAAAATTAGCAGTAAGCTTATTCAATCAACAGGATTTTAGAATGATTTCATTGACCGACTTCTCCATGTTACAGGTATCGGAGCCCTACTTATTTTTTTAGGACAAAATGTCAACTGCTTCGGGGTTCCATTTTGCTCGCTAATAGCGCAGGCAAAACAGATTGTAGATGTCTATCTGAAATAGAGCCCGAAGTTAACTTGACATTTTTCCTGAACAAAATAATCGTATGGTTCGATGCCGTAACTCTGAGAATTTTCCAGTCATTGAAATCGTTCAAAGTCTGTCGGCTAAAAAAACTTACTGCTAATTTTCTATCGTTACTTTATCATCCGGTATCGTCCGCTTTAAAAATCCTATCTGATCACGACAAAGCCGAATTTATCTTGCCGAAAGATACTCATCAATACCCTTTGCAGCCGCCTTGCCTGCACCCATTGCAAGAATTACGGTAGCGGCACCTGTTACGGCATCTCCACCGGCGAATACGGCGGCCTTGCTGGTTGCTCCATTCTCCTCGGAAGCAACGATACACTTGCGGCGGTTTGTCTCAAGACCGGCTGTGGTAGAAGAAATGAGTGGGTTTGGAGAAGTACCGAGTGACATGATAACCGTGTCACAGTCCATCTCATATTCAGAACCAGGAATCTCAACCGGGCTTCTTCTTCCGGAAGCATCCGGCTCACCAAGCTCCATCTTGATGACACGAACGCCCTTGACCCAGCCGTTCTCATCAACAAGGATCTCTGTCGGATTCTGAAGAAGATCAAAGATGATGCCCTCTTCTTTTGCGTGATGTACTTCTTCCTTACGAGCCGGAAGTTCTTCCTCGCCACGACGATATACAATATGAACCTCAGCGCCGAGACGGAGTGCAGTTCTTGCAGCATCCATTGCTACGTTACCACCACCGACAACGACAACTTTCTTTCCTCTTGAAATTGGAGTCTCATATTCGTCCTTAAAAGCCTTCATCAGGTTATTTCTTGTCAGAAACTCATTTGCGGAGAATACGCCGTTGGCCTGTTCTCCAGGAATTCCCATGAATCTAGGAAGTCCTGCTCCTGAACCGATAAATACAGCCTCGAATCCTTCCTCAGCCATCAACTCATCAATCTTAACAGACTTTCCGATGACAACGTTTGTCTCGATCTTAACACCGAGAGACTTTACGTTCTCAACTTCCGCAGCGACAACCTTATCCTTTGGAAGACGGAACTCAGGAATACCGTAGCTTAATACACCGCCGGCCATATGAAGTGCCTCAAAAATCGTAACATCATAACCAAGCTTTGCAAGATCTCCGGCACAGGTCAGACCTGCAGGACCGGAACCGATGACAGCAACCTTATGTCCGTTTGGCTCAGCTGTCTTCTTAGGCTTGATTCCATTCTCTCTTGCCCAATCCGCTACAAAACGCTCAAGCTTACCGATTGCAACCGGATCTCCCTTGATTCCGCGGATACACTTGCCCTCACACTGGCTCTCCTGTGGACATACACGTCCGCAGACTGCAGGAAGGGCGGATGACTCTGAGATGATCTGATAAGCAGCCTCAAAGTTACGCTCCTTCACCTGTGCGATAAATGCCGGAATATTGATAGAAACCGGGCATCCTTTCATACACTGGGCATTCTTACAATTTAAGCAACGGGAAGCCTCTGCTACTGCCTCTTCCTCGTTGTATCCATAACATACTTCTTCAAAGTTCGTTGCACGAACCTTAGGCTCCTGCTCACGAACCGGTACTCTTACCATTGCATCCATTATTTGTCACCTCCGCAATGACCACAACCACCGTGGTGGGTGTCGCCTTCTTCATATGCAAGCTTTGCACGGCCTTCTTCTGTCTTGTACTGCTGCTGACGCTTCATTGCCTGATCAAAGTCAACGAGATGTCCGTCGAACTCCGGTCCGTCAACACATGCAAACTTGACTTCTCCGCCAACCATAAGACGGCAAGCGCCACACATTCCTGTTCCGTCAACCATGATCGGGTTCATGGAAACGATTGTAGGAATCTCAAGTTTCTTGGTCAGAATGGTAACAAATTTCATCATGATCATCGGTCCGATCGCTACACATACATCGTAGTGCTTTCCTTCACCGACCAATGCCTCAAGCTGCTGGCATCCGTTTCCGTGGAATCCATATGTTCCATCGTCCGTTGTCACATAGACATTGCCTGCTACAGCCTTCATCTCATCAATGTAGAATAAGAGATCCTTTGTTCTTGATCCCATGATAACATCGGCATCAATACCGTGCTCATGTAACCATTTCACCTGTGGGTATACCGGTGCGGTTCCAAGACCTCCGGCGATAAATACGATGTTTTTCTTCTTGGTTTCCTCAAGGTTTTCTTCCTGACAAAGCTCAGAAGGACAACCGAGCGGTCCAACGAAATCTTCCAAAGCATCACCCTCGTTTAAGTTCATCATACGCTCTGTCCCTGCGCCGATGGTCTGTACAACGATGGTAACCGTCTCCTTTACTCTGTCATAATCACAGATGGTAAGCGGAATTCTCTCTCCTACTTCATCTGTCTTTGCGATAATAAACTGTCCCGGCAGACACTCCTTGGCAACACGTGGTGCCTTAATATCCATAAGGATAATGTTATCCGCCAATGTTTCCCTTCGAACGATTGGATACATAATCTTCCTCCTAGTGTTTTCTAATCCCTCGTAAATCTACGCTATTTCAATCATAGCGAAAAAGCATATCAATGTCAAAGAATAATTATACATTACTTCCATAACCATAAGTTATGAGAAGTAAACAAGCTCATCTTCCGGTTTCTCTGCCTTCTCAATGGAGATTGGATACAATACCGGGCCTTTTCCCTTGTACTCACGCGCAAACTCAACACGTACCTCTGCGGTAATGTCAATCCACGACTTGTGTGGAATCTCGTTTTCCTTGTCGTACTTACATTTAAATCCGATAAATGTGACATCCTCGATGCAGCAGGTCATCGCAAAGCGCCCCGGAACGAAAACGCCTTTTCTTAATTTATCCGGATTATAAACGAGTGCGCGGAACTTGACCTTCTTGTGGTCATACTTCTTATAGTTCTCCATCGCATCCATATACCAGATGGCATAATCCGCATCGGATAACTCGATCACATCCTGATTGATGTCAAACGGCAGCTCCTCCGGACGCTCATCGATTGTACCGTCTTTTCTCTCGTAAACAATCTGTGCCTTGCGGTTGATTGCCTTGATCGTACGGCGAAGGTGTCCCCTGTCAGTATTGTCATCCGTACGGTTAAAGATGACAACATCGCTGGAGAATACCTGCTCCTGCATCATCGCACGCATATTGTTCATATACATATCAAATGTAGTGGAATCGACGGTTGCAAGCGACTGCACAATCACCCATCCCTTCGGGAGGCTCGCCTCAAGCAGCTTGTCCATTCCCCATGTTCCGTTGTACTCGATAAATACCTGCTCCGGAAGGTAGGAATTCTGAATCTCCTGCAGTTTTTCCGGTGTAAATTCTTCCTCTGAATCAATTGTGACCAGCTTGAAATTGACGGTGGCAAGCTTTGCCTCGTCGTACTCCTTCTCACCATCCTCACACATGATGATGATGCCTTTTGAGCCATCTCCGAACTCATTTTCAAAAAGCGTTTCCTCTACAAGAGAAGTCTTACCGCTGTCCATGAAGCCGGTAAACACGTATACTGGAATTTCCTGTGCCATAAATTGCTCCTTTTTCTTCTAAATTTAAGCCAGACCGAATAATTCCTCAAGCTCATGCTCATGGATCTCGGTGCCGATTACTACAATACGTCCGGTGTAATCCGGCTCACCCTCACGGATCTCATACTCACCCGGAACCATATCAAAATAAATCCAGCTTCCGTCCGTGCTCTCAACCATACCCTTAGAACGAAGGATATTGTCAGAATCTACGAAGCCCTTAAGGATTTCCTCGATCTTGGACTTCTCGAATTTATGAGGTGTCTCCTTGCCCCAGCTTGTAAATACCTCATCCGCATGGTGATGATGATGCTCGTGATCATGGCATCCGCATGTGCAATTCTCACCATGCTCATGATGGTGCTCATGCTCTTCATGGTCGTGATCATGGTGATGCTCATGCTCTTCATGGTCATGATCATGGTGATGCTCGTGCTCTTCATGGTCGTGATCGTGGTGATGCTCGTGCTCTTCATGGTCGTGATCGTGGTGATGGTGCTCATGTTCATGTTCTTCCTCATCCTGCGCATGACGTGCCTCTGCAAGCACCTTCATCTCAAGGTTGTCCTGTCCTTCCATAACCTTAAGAATCTGCTCGCCGCCGATCGCTTTCCAATCGGTTGTAATGATTGCTGCATTCGGATTCAGCTTCTGGATCTGCTTTACACAGAACTCCAGCTGCTCCGGTGTTGCATTCTGGCTGCGGCTTAAGATCACCGTTGTTGCATACTCGATCTGATTGTTGAAAAACTCGCCGAATGCCTTCATCTGCTTGCTTGCCTTAAGCGCATTGACAACCGTAACTAAGGCATTCAGCTTGACATCCTGCTCCTTCTCGATATCGATAACCGACTTCATAACATCGGATAACTTGCCGACACCGGATGGCTCGATCAGAATACGATCCGGATGATACTTTGTGATCACTTCATTTAAGTTCTTGCCAAAATCGCCGACCAGTGAACAACAGATACATCCGGAATTCATCTCTGTAATCTGGATTCCCGCATCCTTTAAGAAACCACCGTCAATTCCGACCTCTCCGAACTCATTCTCGATCAGCACGATCTGCTCTCCCTGAAACGCCTCGTCGATCATCTTCTTAATAAAAGTAGTTTTACCAGCTCCTAAGAATCCTGAAATAATGTCAATCTTTGTCATGATAAATCTCTCCTTTTCTATATTTATTCTCCAATTGTAAGCTATATTCTTTGTAATCATGCACTACAACCTTATATTCTACACGGAATGTCAAGCTTTTGCAAATATAAGCTGACTTCCGGCAACGATTTTGTAAATCTATGGAATGCACAAAAACTACGCGTGCATATGGTACAGCTTCTCGTACAGACCGCCCTGTGCCAGCAGTTCTTCGTGCGTTCCAGACTCGGCGATACCATCCTCCGTCAGCACCAGAATCTTTTCGGCGTTCTGGATCGTAGTCAGACGATGCGCGATCACAAATGTCGTACGATTCTTGGCAAGTTTTTCCAGAGAATCCTGCACCACTTTCTCACTCTCGTTGTCCAAAGCCGAAGTTGCCTCATCAAAGATCAGAATCGGTGGATTCTTTAAAAACACACGCGCGATCGAAAGGCGCTGCTTCTGTCCTCCTGAAAGCTTGATGCCACGCTGTCCGATGTCCGTGTCGTAGCCGTCCGGAAATGCCATAATAAACTCATGCGCATTCGCATTTTTCGCCGCCTCGATCACTTCCTCACGCGTTGCACCCGGCTTACCGTACTGGATATTCTCGAAGATCGTGCCGGCAAACAGATACACATCCTGCTGTACCATTCCGATTTGATCGCGCAGGCTTTTTAACGTCACGCTGCGGATATCTTTGCCATCGATCATAATGCGTCCGCCCGTCACATCATAAAAACGCGGGATCAGCGAGCAGAGTGTTGTCTTTCCGGCTCCCGATGAACCGACCAGTGCCATGTACGCCCCTGCCGGAACCTTGAGATTGATGTGATTTAACACATTCTCCTGATTGTCCTTATACTGGAACGATACGTTATCAAACTCGATCTCGCCCTTTACCATACCAATAGGCGTGGCATCCGGCGCATCCTCGATGTCCGGTCTGATATTCATGATCTCCTGAAAACGCTCAAATCCTGTATAACCATTCTGAAACTGCTCCGTAAAATCAACCAAAGTACGGATCGGATCGGTAAAAACTCCGATATATAAAAGGAATGTCACAAGATCCGTCATATCCACACGACCATGTGCGATCAGCACCGTTCCGACAAGGATCACACTTACCTGAATCATCGTCGTAAAGACACCCACGCCCGCCTGAAAGCTTCCCATATAATGGTAACTGTTTTTCTTCGCTGCTAAGAATCCATCGTTTCCGACACGGAACTTCTCATTTTCGATATCCTCGTTGGCAAACGACTTGACCACGCGTATTCCCGAGAGGTTATCCTCGATCTGCGCATTGATATCTGCGATCTTCACACGATTGGCGCGGAATGCGCGTCGCATCTTCTTATTTAAAATGAGTGCAAAAGCAAACATAAACGGAAGCACCGCAAATGCAGCGAGTGCCAGCCAGCCGTTGATGCTTACAAGGATCACAAACGCACCCGTGATCTTTAACACAGAAAGAATAATATTCTCCGGTCCGTGGTGCAAAAGTTCCGTAATGTCAAACAGATCGGATGTGATACGGCTCATCAGCTGTCCGACTTTTGCATCATCATAGAACGAAAACGACAGCTTCTGCATATGTCCGAACAACTCCGCACGCATGTCATACTCCATCTTTGCACCCATCACATGTCCGTAGTTTCCGATAAAAAACCGGCTGTAGCAGTCAATTGCAAGAAGCACCACCAGACCGATTCCGATATAAGTAATCTGTCTTATGATCTCATCTGCCGGAAGATAGATCAGCGTTGAAGTCACATAGCGCACAACAAGCGGAATCGTCAGCGCAACCGCCGCAGAGAGCGTTGCGAAAAACATATCCGCCCAGAATATTTTTAGGTATGGCTTATAGTAGCCCATCATTTTTTTCAGATTTTGATTCATAATTTTCTCACCTTTCCTCGCGGTTCTAAAATTCAACCATCCTCATTTCGAACTGCCTAGATATTCTAACAACGATTTTGCGCCTTGTCAAAAACTTATGGAAGTTTTATCATAAAAAACACATTAGGAGTATCACATCTTATGATAAGGAGGTTTTACAATGACCGCAAAAGAACAATATAACAAAACTCTGGCAGATACACTGATCCAGAATCTCAAGAAACGCCAGATTGAAGGATTCTATTGCGCAACCATAGAAGAAGCCAAAGCCAAGGCACTCTCCTTCGTTGCCGCCGATGCAGCCGTTGCATTCGGAGGTTCCATGACACTCGCAGAAAGCGGTATCCTGGATGCGCTCCGCGCCAAAAGCGACATTCATCTGATTGACCGCAACACTGCAAAGACACCGGAAGAAACAAAGCAGATGTACCGTGACGCATTCTCCGCCGACACTTACTTTATGAGTACCAATGCCATCACCCTCGACGGTGAACTCATCAATATCGATGGCAACGGCAACCGTGTCGCCGCACTCATCTACGGACCGGATCAGGTGATTATCGTTGCCGGACTCAATAAAGTTACCGCAAACGTAGAGGATGGTATCCGCCGCGTCAGAAACTGTGCGACGCCGCCGAACTGCATCCGTCTTAATAAAAAGACACCTTGTGCGGCAACCGGAAGATGTGCCGACTGCCTCTCACCGGAAGGCATCTGCAACCAGATTGTCATCACACGACGAAGCGGAAACCCTGACCGCATCAAAGTCATTCTCGTCGGGGAATCACTCGGATATTAAAAAACACCCCTGGGAAAATCCCAGGGGTATTTCAATACATACTAGTTGTATTTTCTTTTTCTAGCAGCTTCAGACTTTTTCTTACGCTTTACGCTTGGCTTCTCGTAATGTTCTCTCTTACGAATCTCCTGCTGAATACCAGCCTTAGCGCAGTTTCTCTTGAAACGACGTAATGCGCTATCTAAAGTCTCGTTTTCTTTTACGATTACACTAGACATTCTACACCTAACCTCCCTCCAGTTGCGTATTGTGCATCAACTGTAAGGTAATCTTAATTGCACTATCGATTATTTTAGCAAATTATCGCGATTTGTCAATAGCTTTTAACAACTTTGATCAAATTTGATAATTTTTTACTTTAGCATTCCCTCTAACGCGCTTGCAGCTTCTGCGATTGCATCCGGAATACCTGCCGGGTTCTTGCCTCCGGCCTGTGCCATATTCGGACGTCCGCCGCCGCCACCGCCGACCTTACCGGCAATTGCCTTAATGAGGTTGCCTGCATGTGCGCCCTGCTTCATCGCTGCATCGGTTGCCATCGCGATCAGGCTTACCTTGCCGTCACACTCGGAAGCGATCACAACAACGCCTTCACCGAGCTTCTCCTTCAGCTGATCACCGAGATCACGCAGTCCGTTCATGTCAACACCTGCGACGCTTGTAGCAAGAAGTTTCACGCCCTTCACTTCCTGTACCTGATCCATAACATCGCCAAGTGCATCCTTGGCCGCTTTACTCTTAAGTGACTCATTCTCACTCTGTAAAGCTTTCAGTTCAGCAGTCAGATGCTCCAGCCGCTCTGCAAGATTAGCCGGAGTGGACTTCACAACCTTAGCGGCTGCCTCAAATTCCTCCTCCATCTTCTTATAATAAGCAAGTACGTTGTCACCGGTCAATGCCTCAATACGGCGCACTCCTGCTGCAACACCGCTCTCCGAAAGGATCTTGAATGCCTTGATATCTGCGGTATTCTTTACATGAGTACCACCACAGAATTCCTTGGAGAAATCGCCCATCGATACGACACGGACCGTCTCGCCGTACTTTTCTCCGAAGAGAGCCATCGCACCGGTCTTCTTTGCCTCATCAACGGTCATAATATCAGTTGTTACCGGAATCGCCTCGTTGATCTTCTCGTTGACCATATCCTCAACCTTTTTAAGCTCTTCCGGTGTCATTGCTGCAAAATGCGTAAAGTCAAATCTTGTACGCTCGCTGTCCTGATAAGAACCGGCCTGCTCAACATGTGTTCCTAAGACTTCACGAAGCGCTTTCTGCATCAAATGTGTTGCGGAATGGTTTGCACAGGTCTGTGCACGAAGCTTCGCATCCACAACAAGCTCTACTTCCTCGCCAACATGAATCATGCCGGATACCATATGTCCGATATGTCCGTATTTGCCGCCGAGAAGCTTGATGGTATCTTCCACTGCAAACTCACCGTCCGCGGTGCGGATGATACCCTTATCTCCCTGCTGGCCACCCATGGTCGCATAGAACGGAGTCTTGTCCACGATGATCGTTCCGTTATCTCCGTCAGAAAGTGCATCAACGATCTCACTCTCGGTTGTCATGACGGATACGCCGGACTTGTATGTCAGGTTATCGTATCCAACGAATTCGGTTGTGATCGCCGGATCAATCTGCTCGTAAACAGTAGCATCCGCACCCATGTAGTTTGTCACCTTACGGGCGTTTCTCGCCTTCTGTCTCTGTTCCTCCATGCATGCCTTAAACTCATCCTCGTTGTAGGTAAATCCCTTCTCCTCAAGGATTTCTTCGGTTAAGTCTACCGGGAATCCGTAAGTATCGTATAACTTAAAGGTATCGGCTCCGGATAACTCCTTCTTACCTTCCTTTTTCATCTCATCCATCAGATCCGAGAGGATTGCAAGTCCCTGATCGATCGTCTTATTAAACTTCTCTTCTTCCTGTGTCAGTACCTTGAAGATGAAATCCTTCTTCTCTTCCAGTTCCGGATATCCGTCCTTGCTCTCATTGATAACGGTTTCTGAAAGCTTGGCAAGGAATAATCCGTCGATACCGAGCATCTTTCCGTGGCGGGCCGCGCGGCGGATCAGACGGCGCAGAACGTAGCCTCTTCCCTCGTTACTTGGCATAACACCGTCGGATACAAGGAATGTTGAAGAACGGATATGGTCTGTGATCAGACGAATAGATACATCATCCATCGCATCGACCTGATACTTCTTGCCGGACATCTCGCAGATCTTGTCGCGGATAGCCTTCATCGTATCAATGTCAAAAACGGAATCAACTTCCTGCATAACAACCGCAAGACGCTCCAGTCCCATACCGGTATCAATATTCTTCTGAGCCAGCTCGGTGTAACCACCCTTGCCGTCTCCCTCAAACTGTGTAAATACGTTGTTCCATACTTCCATGAAGCGGTCACAGTCACAGCCTACCTTGCAATCCGGCTTGCCGCATCCGTATTTTTCTCCACGGTCGTAATAGATCTCGGAACAAGGTCCGCAAGGTCCTGCTCCATGCTCCCAGAAGTTATCACACTCTCCGGTTTCCGGATCACGATAAAAGCGTGTGATACGGTCTCCCGGCACACCGACTTCCTTTGTCCAGATATTGTATGCCTCATCATCCTCTCCGTAGATAGAAGGATACAGACGATCCTTCTCCAGTCCGAGAACCTCTGTTAAGAATTCCCATGACCACGTGATCGCCTCATGTTTAAAATAATCACCGAAAGAAAAGTTACCAAGCATCTCGAAAAACGTAAGATGACGGGCTGTTTTACCCACGTTCTCGATATCACCGGTACGCACGCACTTCTGGCATGTCGTCACACGTCTTCTCGGTGGAATCTCCTGTCCTGTAAAATATGGCTTCAGCGGTGCCATTCCCGCATTGATCAGTAATAAGCTGTTGTCATTGTGCGGTACTAATGAAAAGCTTTTCATTGCAAGATGTCCCTTGCTCTCGAAAAAGTTAAGATACATCCGGCGCAGCTCATTTACGCCATAACTTTTTTTCATTACCAATTCCTCCAAACCCGGTCGTTAACCGTTTGTTTTATTCTTCTGTTGTCTTTGAAGCAGCCTGTGTCTGTGCTGCTGTCTTTGCATCTTTTTTTCTGCGAAGACGGACACCAATAAATCCCCCAAGTCCACCAATTGCAGCCAATACAACCATAATCAACAGATACTGTGCGATACATAATAAAAAGTCACCCATACTGCTACCTCCTAAACTACTATATTATAAATGAACTATTTGTAAAATTCAATATCTAACCACGCGCTACATCTCACCAAACGGGAAAACCTGATTTTCACGTTCGATCTCGATCAGGCGGTTCGCCATCCCAAGGTTTGTGATCCGTTTCTTATAATCCCTGATGCCACTGTAATCCTGCCACATATGCATCGGGAAAACGAACTCGGCATCCGTATTCTTAAGGAAGAAGTCCAGCCCGTTAAACTGATACGCTCCGAGTCTCGGATCTGCCGGGACGAAAGCGATATTGATCGGTTTCCCGCTGAGCTTGCGGATCTCATGCTGATAGGAACGCTTCATCTTGCCGTTTATAAGTTCTCCGGCTCCTTCCATCTTCCAGTCGCTTAAGTCTCCGGCATGGAACAGGCTGACGCCGTTCGTTGTCACATAGAAAGCAACTCCGGCATCCGTGGAAGTCAGTGTGCGGATTTTCAGATCATCGATCTCATATTCCTTCTCCGGCACAACAAACGTCACACGCTCACGCACCTTCGGGTCGATTCCGTGTTTTTTTAAGAAATTCGGACTGATCCGGATATCCTTTGATAAAATGTAATGAATATTTTCGTACTGATCCGCCATCCGCAGGATATCCATATCAAAGTGGTCCTGATGCTTATGACTGGCAAACATATAGATCTTCGTATCCGGCTCATAGGTTGGCAGTTTGCCGCTAAACGTATACCCGTTCACGCGGTCTCCGTTGAAATAATCAAAGATCAGTACCTTGTCGTCCACTTCCACAAGAAAGCAGCTGTGATGTATAAAAATTACCTGCATGCTCTTCCAATCTCCTTTATCAAAGCAGTAATAAGTGCCTTAAACTTCGGTGCCGCAGCATCCGCCGACTTCTGCACTTCTTCATGCGATAACGGTTCCGGCGAGATACCGCACGCCAGATTCGAGATACAGGAAATTCCCACGATCTGCATTCCCATATGGTTGGCTGCAACTGCCTCGCATGCCGTACTCATTCCTACCGCATCGGCTCCCAGAATGCGGGCCATCGCAACCTCCTGCGGCGACTCGTATGCCGGTCCCGTAAACTGAAGGTACGTTCCTTCCTTTAGATCAATGCCAAGTTCACCGGCGCATTTTCTTGCTGCAAGGATCAGCTTCCGGTCATAGATCTCACTCATATCCGGAAAACGTGCTCCGATTTCGTCGATGTTTGGTCCGATCAGCGGCGAAGGCACAAAGCTTGCGATCTGTCCCGTAATCAGCATCAGATCACCGGCATGCATGCCCTGTTGAATGCCGCCCGCTGCATTCGTAAGGATCAGCGTCTTTGCACCCATCATCTTCATCAGTCTCGTCGGCAACACCACATCCGTCATCGGATAGCCCTCATAATAATGCACCCGTCCCTGCATGCACACAACCGGTATCTCATCTACATAGCCAAAGATAAACCGACCGGCATGTCCCGGAACCGTCGACACCGGAAAGTCCTCGATGTCATGGTAATCGATCACCTCTTCCACCCGGATATTCCCGGCATAATCGCCAAGTCCGGAACCAAGTATGAGCGCAACTTCCGGCACAAAATCCGTCTGCGTGCGCACACTCTCAAAACATCTTTTCAGCTTGTCATACACTTCACTCATTCTATTCCTCTCCTTATCACCGCTTCCCCTTTCTTCCATAGGCCGACGCGGCGCTTTGCTACGCTCATTATAACAGATGCCCCGCTAAAATCCAACGCCGATATCATGTGGATACCAATCTTACATTGTGCCCGAAAAGTCCTGTTCCATGCAAGATTACAGATTCAGATCGCGCACCGTCCTGCGATAGATGTAAATAAAATAAAGCACTTCCGGAATACCCGTAATCAGCCACGATACCCCATACAGCAGATAGATGGATGTCGTCGTTCCAAATGCTGCAAACACGGTATAGATCCAGACAATGCGGAATACACACGAACCGAGGATCATAATGATGGTCGGGATAACCGTTTTGCCGAGCGCACGCGTAGCTGCGGTCGTACAATCCATCGGAGCAGACAGCCAATAACACAGCCCCATGATCACAAGTCTGTCCATTCCCGCCGCAATCACATCCTTCTCATTTGCAAAAAGCCCCAGGAACTGATGACCGAATATCACAAGAAGAAGTCCCACAATGACAGCGATCAGCGTCGAATACAATAAGCTGATCAGATAACTTTTGATTACACGATCCTTATTCCTTGCACCGAGGTTCTGCCCCATGAAAGTACCGCACACCGTATAAAACGCCGCCATAACATCATATACAAGATTATCCGCATTCATCGCCGCCGAATTACCGGCAACAACCGTGGCACTGAACGAATTGACACCGCTTTGCACAAAGAGATTCGCCACACTGTAAATCATATACTGAAACGCAGACGGAATACCAATCTGCAGGATACGTTTTGCCTTCTGGGTTGCCAGACGCATCTCACCCCACCGGAGCCGGTAGATCTCATGACTGCGGAACAGATCCTTTACGATCAGAAATGCAGACACATACTGTGAGATCGCAGATGCCGCTGCCACACCCCGGACATCTATCTTTAAAACAATCACAAAAAACAGATTCAGGATCACATTGAGTATGCCTGCGATCGTAAGATACAGCAGAGGTTTCTTCGTATTCCCGCCCGCACTGAATACGGCATTGCCGAAATTGTAAAGGGACAACGCCGGCATTCCCAAAAAGTAAATATGCAGATATGCCACTGCCCCATTGATCAGTTCCTCTTTCGTATTCAGAAGCTGCAGGATATGCCTTGCAAACACCATCCCAACCGTCAGAAGCATAAGTCCCGCAATCAGGCTGATGATTGCAGCCGAGTGCACCGTCTCCGAAACATCCTTCTTCGACTTAGATCCGATTGCGAGAGCCGTCAATACATTGATTCCTCCCGCCAGACCAATGGGTACCGCAAGAAAAAGTGTAAGAAGGATCGAGGTAGAACCAACCGATCCGAGCGCATTGGCGCCGGCAAATTTGCCGACCACCGCCACATCCGATATATTAAACAGAACCTGCAACAGGTTCGACATCATAAGCGGAAGACTCAGAAACAAAATCTGTTTTGGGAGCTTTCCGACGGTTAAATCACTGCTTGTGTTACTCATCTGAATTCACCTTTTTTATTATCGATTTTACAATCATATACCCATTTTAACACCCCGACAAGAGGATAAAAACAAAATTTCTTTCCAAATTTCAATTGACATGATAGAATTAGAAATACGCTTTGCAAATCAGCCGTTTCAAGATATTTGTGATACGCTGCAAACGCATGAATGATAACGGCAGACATCCCCATAAAGTGAGGTAATTATGAGTATATTAAATGTTGAACACTTAAATCATGGATTCGGAGACCGCGCTATCCTAAAGGACGTCACATTCCGCCTGTTAAAAGGCGAACATGTCGGCTTCGTCGGTGCAAACGGATGTGCTGAAAGCGGCTTTTGCATCGCTTTTTGCATACGAAGATATCGTAACCGATATCTGGAATTGCGAAGAATGGACAACCAAGGCACTCTAAAGTGCCCCGGTTGTCCATTTTCCTTTATCCTTTATATAAATTGACTTAAGATTTCTTTCGTCATTGTATACGGATAATTTTTCATCTTCGCAGGATTTGCAAGGATCATTTCCATATCCTTCTCCCACAGATCTTTTGCGATCTCCGGTGTGCCGATCAGAAGTTTTAAGTATTCACAGAATTCCTCCACCTCTGCAAATCCCAGCAATCCCATAACGGTATTCACATCGTCACGATCCTCATAGGTTCTCAGAAATCCCGGCAGGAAAAATCCAACCGCTTTTCCGTGCGGGACTCCCATCTCATAAGTAACCGGATAACTGAGTCCGTGCGGAATGCTGGTTCCCGTATGCGTAATTGCCATTCCTGCGATCACGGAAGCCCTCATAAATGTATCAAACGCCGTATCGGCAAGTTCCAGCCTGCCGTCCCAGTCGGCTTTTTCCGGTAACAGTCGTTCCTTCACACTGCCCCAGACACGAAGTCCCTCCGCAGAATACATGCGGTTCATCACGTTTGCATTCGTATTCAGATAAGACTCGATCAGATGTGCAAGTGCATCTACGCAGGTACTTACCATATTCGCATAGGAAGATGTCTTTAAGTATCCCGCATCCACAAATGCCACATCCGCAAACAACTTATGTGCAATGGATTGCTTTGTATGCTGATCATGCAATGTCAGAATCGCATACGGAGTCACTTCCGATCCGGTGCCGGAAGTAGTCGGCACCGCTGCAATCGGATAACTGTCCGCAGGAACCGACATATAAAGCCACTTCTGCGGACATTCCATGCTTTCCGGATTTGCCGCAAGAAGTGAGATTGCTTTGGATGCATCCATCGGAGATCCGCCTCCGATCGCCACAAAGAAATCAACCCCTTCGTCCACTGCGATCTTCGCCGCTCTCACAACCGTCTCAACGGATGGATTCTCCTCGATCTCATCAAAAATGCAATATTTTTTCCCCGTGTCTTTCAGCGCCTGCTCCACATCCGCGAGCGCTCCGTTCACACGGCTAGAATGTTTTCCCGTCACGATCATTGCATGTTTTCCCAATGTTATCAATTCTTCTGAATGTTTCAGTACGCAGTCTCTCTCAAGAAATACTTTTGTCGGCATATATAATTTCATCGTACATTTCCTCCATTTTACAACGTAGCCAGCAGTTCCTCGATCTGTAACTGCGATGCCGCAACCGATCCCTGAATCATCTTATCGCTTCCGCCGCCTCTTGCGGACAACTTCTCACGAAGCGCCGCAGCAATCGCGCGGCAATCCTTGTTTTTGCTTCCGACAATAAACTGATAGCCACTCTCATCATTCCCGACAAACACAGCACAAATGCCTGTGAATTGTTCCACCAGTCCGTTTACCACGTTGCGCACAACCGGTGTGTCCAGATCCGATTCAAACAGAATTGCATTCTCGGAGTCCTCCGGTATTGCTGCCACCTTGTATTCCATCAGTTCCTGTTTGGCTGATGCAAGCTGATTCTTCATCGTCTGGTTTGTATTCTTTAATTTTGTGACATTCTCAACAAGCGCTTCCTGATTCGTGCTAAACTGTGCCATCAGTTCTGTGATAATATCTGCTTTCTGGCGGAATGCTTCGAGCGCACGGAACCCACAGAGAATACTGATTCGTACACCACCTTTGTAACTTTGCACATTCATTACTTTGAGCATGCCGATCTCGCCGGTTCTTCTGACATGCGGCGCACAACATGCACACACATCGTATCCCGGAATTGTCACGATGCGAACCTGTCCCTCAATTTCGATCTTGCTGCGGTATTCCAGCACCTTTAACTCTTCCCTGGTCGGGTAGCTGACTTCCACCGGAATATTCTCTATGATTGCCTGATTGACTTCGGTTTCGATTTCTTCTATATCTTCCGCCGTGATCACACCGTTAAAATCCATCGTCACGATCGAATCGCTCAGATGAAATCCGACATTGTCATATCCAAACCTGTTATGTACGATACCGGAAAAAATATGCTCTCCACTATGTTGCTGCATATTGTAGAAACGATGCTTCCAGTCCACGACGCCTTTTACCGTTGTACCAACCGCAAGCGGTGCTGCAAGTGTGTGCGTGATCACCTCATCCTTAATCTGTACATCCAGTACTTTTATACTATCGATGGTTCCCATATCCGGGCTTTGTCCGCCCTCTTCCGGGAAGAAAAGCGTCTGGTCCAGCCATACCTGATAGACCTTTCCCTCCTTCTTCTCCACTTCTTCACATGCAAGTACTTCAGCCTCAAATTCGGTGGCATAGGCACCTTGATCATATAAACGAACGGTTTTTGCAATCTCCATAATTCTTCCCTCTTATTTTCCAATAATCTCAGCCACATCAACAAACTCATACGGAGTCTGCTGATAAACGTAGTAATTGATCCAATTCGCATACATAATATTTCCGTGTGATCTCCACTGTAACATCGGGCGCTGCGAAGGATCATCATCCGGGTAGTAATTACATGGTAAAGTAATCGGCAATCCCTTTGCCTTATCCCTCTTATACTCGCTGTCAAGTGTCATACGGTCATACTCCGGATGTCCCATCACAAAAATCTGGCTTCCATCCTGATTCATCAGCAGGAAAACGCCAGCTTGCTCGGATTCCGCAAGGATCGTCAGTTCATCATGTGCCAGAATATCTTCCTTGCGTATCTCCGTATGACGCGAATGTGGCGCATAGAAGTAATCATCAAATCCTCTGACAAGCGGAATCTTACGGTTCATTACCTTGTGGCGGAATACCCCGAACATCTTCTCATCCAGAATATGCTTCGGAATTCCGTAATGGTAATACAGTCCCGCCTGTGCTCCCCAGCACAGATGAAGTGTGGAGGTCACATGTGTCTTAGACCACTCCATGATTTCACAGATTTCCGGCCAGTAATCAACCTCTTCATACTCCATCAGTTCCACCGGTGCTCCGGTAATGATCAGTCCGTCAAAATACTGCTTTCTGATCTCATCAAACGTCTGATAAAACTTATTCAGGTGGCTTTTGGACGTATGGGTCGATGCATGGGATGCCGGTGTCAGAAATGACACATCCACCTGAAGCGGCGTATTTGACAGTGATCGAAGAATTTGAAGCTCCGTATCCTCCTTAAGCGGCATCAGATTAACGATCACAATATTGATCGGACGAATATCCTGATGCATCGCACGATTTTCATCCATTACAAATATATTTTCCTGTTCAAGGATCTCCTTTGCAGGCAGATCACTTTGTGTTCTGATTGGCATAACTTATGATTCCTCACTTTCCGGCATTTTGTTCCATCCGCACTCTCGCATATCATTCATATGTTTGATTCATTCTCTCTTTTTCATTTCTTCTAAGATCGAACAAATTTCTCCACAAACGCGTCTTCCGACAGGATCGGTACACCCAGTTCCTTCGCCTTGCGATTCTTCGATGAATTAGACTCTACATCATTGTTAACCAGATAATTTGTCCTACCGGATACGCTTCCGGCGACTTTTCCGCCCTGGCTCTCCACATAGGCTTTAAATTCATCACGATTTTTGAAATAATGCACATCGCCCGTAATGACAAAGGTCATTCCCGCACACAGACCTTCGGAAGTATCCTGTGGCTTAACCTCTTCGATTTCCAGTTCTTTCAGCAAGTTGGAAAGCGACATTCGATTGTGCTCATTTTTGTACCATTTCAGGATGGAGTTTGAACGCTCCGCTCCGATTCCCTCAATATCCTCAAAGCCTTCGCCATCATCCATTCGCTTCAGGAAAGCATCAAATCCGATCGTACGCACGATTTTCTTGGCCGCGTCCGTACCGATCAGCGGAATACACAATGCAAAGATAAAGTTGACCGGGTGAACATTTCGACTTTTTTCAATGGATTTGTCCATATTCTTTACCGACTTCTCCCCGAAGCCTTCCATCTGGCTGATTACATCAAAATGCTCCCGCAGATGATAAATATCCGCAAACTCATGAATATAACCTTCGTTTATGAATTTCAGCATTGTCTGAATGGATAATCCATCGATATCCATGCCCCATTTGCTGACAAAACGCGTAAATTTTTTCACATTCTTTGCCGTACAATCCGGATTCGTACAATGAAGTGTCTTCGTACCACTGTGCTTACTGATCCGGATTTCCGTCGGAGCATGGCAGACCGGACATTCTTTGGGAATTTCGACCTCTCCAACGGCATCCTTGACCGCAATACATTTCGGAATAATCTTGTTCGCCTTAATTACTTCCAGTGTACACTCTTTTCCCAGTCCAAGTCTCTCAATCTCACTGATATTACAAAGCGACGCACGACTTACCGTCGTTCCCTCAATCTGTACCGGTTCGAATACCGCAACCGGAGAGATGGTCGACACCGCACACGACCACTCAATATAAGAAAGTTTCGTCTCAACAGACTCATCCTGCCACTTAAATGCAAAGCCCGCACGGGTCGCATGATGTCCCGTTACACTGCCGGACGCGGCATAATCCGTATCATCATAACAGATGACAAGACCATCCACAGGAATATCCATCTGACCGCTTTCCACCTTCTTTGTCCATCGATCGATTGCATCCGGCAGATGTGTGGCATCGGTTGCCTCCCGATCCACAACATCGAAACCAAGCTTTGCAAGATAATCCATCTGCTCTCCCCAGGAAATCATCGGGTCATCCATATGCACAAGTGTGAATGCATGAAAGCACACATGCCGTTCCTTCACTTCCGCCGGATCATCAAGATTTAATGTTCCCGATGCAAGGTTGCGCGGATTCGCATATTTTTCATCATCATCTTCAATCGTATCATTGATCAAAGCAAAATCCGTATAAGAGATTGCCGCTTCACCACGCACAACCATATGTCCTTTGTATGCAATCTTTTTTGGGAATCCACTGATTGCCCCTTTCAGAAACGTAATGTTTGTGCCGATCGTACCGTTGCCTCTCGTAAGGATTTTGGTAAGCTTTCCATCATCATAAGTAAGTACAAGCGTCAAACCATCCAGTTTCCATGAAAGCCAGATCGGGCGATCTCCCGCCCACGCCTGCAATTCCTCCACCTGCTTTGTCTTTGCAAGGGAGAGTGCCGGATACTCATGTTCTTCCTTCTCACCGCTCCTCTCTTCTTCAAAGCCTGCTCTCTGCGTTGGACTGTCCGAAAGAACATAACCGGTCTCATTCTCCAGCTTTGTCAATTCATCAAACATTGCATCCCACTCATAGTTGGACATCATCTCATCCTGTCCATTATAGTAGACTGCCGATGCCTTATTTAATTGTTCTACAAGATCTTCAATTCGTTTCTTGTTGTCTTCCATGCTTATTCTCTCGATCTATGTTTTTGTTCACGATCGTAAATGTACCGTGCTGTCCCGGTCGACTCGATCGTGTTATCCTTTTCTTTTTGTCATCCGTTCCGTCTGTACGATACGTCCCGGTTCTATGCGCCGTTCTCTTTTCCCCTTCGGAACGGTTCCTTAATTTTTTATCGTAAGAATCGCCCTGTCTGCGACGGGCCGGATGTTTATCTTTATTCGGTCTCTCATCACGCGGGGTTTTCTCTCCTGCACGTACCGGCTGATTGCTGGAATACGCAATCAACTCCGTCAATCTCTTATACTCTTCCGGCGTCACATCCCGATACTGCCCCGACAGCAGATCACCGAGTTCAATATTCATAATACGCACACGTACAAGTTTCTGCACACGATACCCAAAGTATTCGCACATGCGCCGAATCTGCCTGTTCAGTCCCTGCGTCAGCACAATACGAAGCTGGCGTTTGCCAATCTGCTGTACCAGACATTTTCGCGTTGTTGTATTCAGTTCCACAAGAGGAACACCTCCGGCCATTCCGCGAACAAACGCATCGGTTACCGGCTTGTTCACCGTTACAATATATTCTTTTTCATGCATATTGCCGGAGCGCATCATTTTATTGACAATTTCACCGTTATTGGTAAGAAGGAGTAAACCTTCCGAATCTTTATCCAGTCTTCCGATCGGATAGATACGCTTCGGATAATTGATATAGTCAATTACATTATTTTTTTCTCTCTTCTCTGCAGTACAAACGATACCTACCGGCTTATGAAAAGCGATCAGTACCATTTCCTCTTCCTTGGACACCGGCTGTCCCTGAAAGCACACGGTCTGCCCCTGTTCAACTTTGTCCCCCATCTGTGCGACACGACCGTCGATCGTTACATTTCCGGCCTCAATCTGCCGATCCGCTTCTCTTCGGGAGCACACCCCCGCCTCGCTTAAGAACTTATTTATTCTGACTTCCACCAATATATCCTCACGTGCAAAAAACGCGGAGACTGTCACAGCCTCCGCCATTTGTTTTTATTTTACTTCTTCCAACAGATCACTCTTAATATAACCCTTCTGCCCCTGGAACTTAACCTTTGTCCACTCTCCGGAAGTTCCGAGTTTTTTCAGTTTCACACCAATGTCAACTTTTCCAAGAACTTCTGCATCTTTGCTTGCCTTTGCACGCACATTACAGATGTCTTTTGTCTTAACCTTACCGGTCTTTTTCTTGGTGTTGTCTTTCTTCGAATCATCCGTCTTTGTGTCGTCCGTCTTGGAATCATCTTTCTTGGATTCATCGGTTGTTTGTGTATCTTCCTGCTTAGGATCATCCTGCTGCGTATCTTCAGTCTGTGTTGTATCCGCAGCCTGTGTGTTGTCAACTTCGGTACCACTCTGCGTGTCATCCGCCTGTATATCCGCTACAGAATCTTTCCAGTTGGAAATCACATTGCGAAGTGTTCCTCCTACCATATTGGCAAGCTTGTCATCACTCGCGACCGCCTCATCGTATTTCGTCTGTACCTGACTCTGTAATGCTTTCACATCATCCGATTTTTCATAATTTAAGATCATCGAATACAGATTTTCATCAAGTTCATTCTCGAGGAAATTAAAGTTATAGGAAGAATATACATTGTTAATGTACAGATTTCCTTTGCCATCTCTCTCCACATAGAAGAAATCCATACCCGGTGCCGGTGTATCGATCTCATAAAACTTAAGATCATATATTGTGGAAACAAGATAAGAATCATCCGTTGCTCCCGGCATTGAGTAACAAGTCACATTTTCATATTTCTCGTAATAATCGGATAACGCCCCGATATAGCTTTTCTCATTATCAGAGAGTGGAGAAACAAATTGCTCCAGTGTCTCTGTATCACCGGATGCATACGCATTATAATAATTTGTAAACAGATCGACCAGCTCCTGAGAAGCATTTTTCTCAAGATTTCCTTTCAACGCATATTCTGTCTGTTGCGTATTAACCGCTTCCGTTCCTGCCTGCGTATCCTTGGTATTGTTCTTCGGTCCCGTACAATTAACCAAAACAAGAACAAATGCAATAAATAATACAGCAGCGCCAAGATATCTCTTATATTTATTCAAAAAATCTTTTGCTTTGCCTGCAAAATCATTCATTTTGTCTAACCCTCCATAATCATTGAAAGCTTTGTGGCGATAAGAAGTCCTCAAAAGTTCTGGCGGTAAGAAATCTCCCCAACTTTGCTGGGGTCCCTCTTACCGCAATAGTGCACCCGGCGGGAATCGAACCCGCATCTCAGGAGTCGGAGTCCTACGTTCTATC
>OBLI01001530.1_pt1 | contig 22251 bp, 16 predicted proteins | sample 1519701 | NCBI WGS metagenome assembly OBLI01 (sample SAMEA3663005, study PRJEB22513) | pig gut metagenome | biome: pig gut; feature: pig-associated habitat; material: faeces | place: France | collected 2012
AAGATTTGCGAGATGGAGGCCCCGCCGATCGCCAACTCAATCAAATCGGCCACATCGGAGACGTTCAACCCATACTGCGCAATGCGGTCGCGATCGGCGATGATCTGCAATTGCGGCAGAGGTGGCTCCTGATCGACGGCCACATCCACCGCACCGGGGATCTCCTTCAGGAGGTTTGCCAAGCGATCCGCCAAATGCCGACCCTCCACCACATCCTCGCAATAAATCTTCAACGCCAAATCGCTATGCGCCCCGGCGATCTGATCCATCACCATGTCGATAATGGGTTGTGAGAAGCCCACGGTGTAGCCCGGCATCGTCGCTAATTTCTCCGCCATCTCCTCGATGAGGTCCGCTTTCGACTTACCAAACTTCCAAGTGCTATACGGTTTCAAACCTACGCCACACTCCACATGCGAGAGCGAGAAGGCCTCGGCCCCCTCATCGTCACGGCCCACCTGCGTCATCACATAAGAGACCTCCTCAAACTGGCTCAACGTCTCACGCAGCTCCGCACCCATCGCCTTCGACTTCTCGATCGAGATACCCGGCGGTAGCTGCACCTGGATCCAGATGGAACCCTCATCCAACGGAGGAAGGAAATCTTTTCCCACCGTGTAGCTGAGCACACCCGCACCGATCAAGATCAGCACCAAGGGTGCGATCACCTGCTTGGGGCGCTCCACGATCCGTTCGATCTCCCGATGGTAAAGTGCCGCGAGCCGCTCCAACCAACGGTTATGAAAACTTTTCTGCGGCTTGCGATAGGCCATGAAGGCCAAGCCGGGAATCAGCAGCAACGCCACGCTCAGCGCGCCCACCAAGGCATACCCCACCGTATAGGCCATTGGCGTGAAGAGCTTGCGCTCGATATGCTCAAAAGCGAAAAGCGGCAGGTAAGCAGTAATAATAATTAAGGTAGAGAAGAAGATCGGACGAGCCACCTCCGTAGCCCGCTTCAGGATCGACTCCTCCTGCAACAGCTCCTGCGGATGCCGCTCTCGCTTCTTCAAGATCGTCTCCATCATCACGATCGAGCCATCCACCAAAATACCGAAATCAATCGCCCCCAACGAGAGCAGATTGGCAGGAATATCGGTCAGGTGCATCAGGATAAAGGCGATCAGCAGTGAGAGCGGGATCGTGATCGCCACCAACAGCGCGCCTCGCCAACTGCCTAAGAAGAGAATCAAGACCAGCACCACCAAGACCATGCCCTCGATCAACGTGTGCGAGACGGTGTGCAAGGTGGTGTTCACCAATTCCGTCCGGTCCATGAAGGGATGGATGCGGGTGCCTTCCGGCAAGATCTCGCTGTTCAGCTCCTCCACGGCGGTATGAACCCCCTCCAGCACCTGCGAGGGATTCTCGCCACGCAACATCTGCACGATGCCCTCCACGCCATCGGAGTAGTCTCGCTCCGCATCGGTAAAGCCCAGCACGCCCTTCCGCTCCAAGGTACCATATTTTAAGGTACCGATATCATTCAAATAGACCGGCACGCCCCCGACTGTCTTGATCACGATGTGCCCCAAGTCTTCCAAGTCCTTCACCAAGCCGATCCCGCGGATCACGTAGGAAAGATCACCCCGGCTCAACATACTACCGCCAGCGTTCACGTTGTTCTTCTCGATCTTCTCCGCAATGTCCGCCAAGGTCACGTCATACTGCTCCATCTTGTAGGGATCCACCTCGATCTGGTATTGGGTGGTGATGCCGCCGTAGTTGCTCACGTCCGCCACACCCGTCACCTGCTTCAGTCGCGGGATGATCACCCATTTATGCAGGTCGGTCATCTCGCGCAGGTTCAGCCGATCACTCTCCACGATGTAGCGGAAGATCTCACCCGTCGGAGAGGTCAAGGGATTCAATCCCGGCACTGCGTTATAAGGTAGCTCCACATCCACCAACCGCTCCTGCACCCGCTGGCGGGCCCAATAATCATCGATGCCATCGTCGAAGACCAACACCACCGTAGATAGGCCGAAGGTGTTCTTGCTACGCATCACGCTCAATCCCGGCAAGCCATTCATGGCTCGCTCGATGGGAATACTGATCTGCTGCTCAATCTCCTCTGCCGCCAAGCCGGGCACCTGGGTCACCACCTGCACCGTGGTATCGGAAATATCGGGATAGGCATCAATCGCCAACCGTGTCCAGGCGTAATAGCCGACAACGGCCAAGAACAGAAACAAGACGAACATCAGCCCTCGCCGATGAATCGCCGTATAAATCACTCGTTTCATGGCAACTCCCTCCTATCTGGCATCCAACAAATAGAAAGCGCCCTTCACGACGATCCGCTCGCCCTCCTGCAGGCCACTCAGCACGACCGTCTTCCCATCCTCACTCTGCCCTGCCTCGATGGGCTGCTTGCGGTAGGTGCGCTCCGCCTCCTCCACCAAGACATACATCGCATCCTCCTCTTGCAGGATCGCCGTGGTCGGAATGCGAATCAAGGAGGCCTCCTTATCGCTCAGCTTTACCATGCCATACATCTCCGGCTTCATCAGTCGCTCCCGGTTGTCGCACTCGATCAGGATCTCCACGGAGCGCGTGTCGGGATCCAGCAACTCACTGATGTGATAGATCTGACCCGTCAACTTCCGGTCGGGCAGCGCCACTAACTGAATCTCCACCTCCTCCAAGGCCTGCACCAAAGGCAGATCCTTTTCCTTGACGTTGGCCACGACCCAGACCTTCTCCAAGTCGGCCACGATCATCACCGGGTCTGCATCCTCCTTCAGATATTGACCCATCACCAAGCGGTTCTTGACCACCTCGCCAGCGATCGGCGAACGGATAATCAGGGGCTGCCCCAACACAAACTGCTCAGGATCTATCTGGAAAACCTCTAATGCCGCCTTGGCCTGCGCAAACTCCTGTTGCTGCACGGCATAGTTTGCCTCGGCCTCCTCCAATGCTTTTTGCACACCTACCCGATTCTGCATCAGGTCTCGTTCACGATTCAGGTTCTTCTGGGCCAACGCCAACTCCTCCTTCGCCTGGGCATAGGCCTTTCCCGCCTCAAACACAGCAGGCGCACTGATCTCGAAGAGCGGACTACCAGGCACCACCTTCTGTCCTAACCGCACAAAGGAGCGCACCACACGCCCTTCCACCGGCGAAGCCACCTCCGCATAACGGGAGGATATCGCACGTACTACACCGGAGGTGGTGAACTCCATGCGATATAATTCTTTACTAACAGGGGCGGTCTCCAACTTCGCCAAAACGGGCGACTCCGCTCCCACATGGATCATACGATCTTTGAGGACCACCTGCGTCGAGGCATCCTCTGCTTTCCTCTGGCCACTACATGCACAGAGGGCCGTTGCTAACAGCAACAGCCAATTCAAATGTTTCATATAAGAGTAACTTATTGTTTGTCCGTACTATATCATCTCTCACTATCTATAAAGAAATGACCGGGCAGGGAGGCCCTCGGGAGACAGGTCGCCGGGAAAGATGCCAGACAGGTCTTTCCAGGCATACGGAAAACAATAAAAGAAGCAACACCCACGCAGCCGTGAAGAGCGGCATCGAAAAGGCCTCCATCGTGAAATGGTTGAGCAGGGCGATCGTCTCGAACGCCGCAAAGCTATGCTCGTGGCCGGGCAATCCGTCCGCATTCGGCCAATAAGGATGTGAGTGGGTGATGAGTTGCGCATGATAGAAATGAGTGTGCGTAAAGGCCGTGCCGCCTATGTAGTAGCTCACGAAGAGAGCTATCAGCAGCGGCTTCAACCATTTTATGCTTCGCAGAATGCTCATTTATTTCTATCAATAATGGCGCAAATGTACAAAAAATAGCCTTTCTGTATCATTTTGTATCATTTTTATTGAGAGTGATTTATATTAAGTACTGAATTATTATGTTTCCTAAATGATTTAATAGTATTCAGTAATAAATAGGTATATTTTATCTATACATTAGTCTTATAAAGCAATGAATAGTTTGGTTTCATTAAGGTTTTAATCCTTCTCAATACTGAATGATTAGTTTTCATTAAGGTTTTAATCTAATTTAGTACTGAATAGATATTCCTTTTATTCAACTAATAATTATTTAATACGTAATAGAATTACTTTCTATTGAATTCATATAGATTAAGTATTGATTTATAGTATATTTGTGGAAAAATTCAACCAATATGGCCGCTATACAAGATTTTTCGCAGATCAGAAGGCTCCGCATGAACGAGCTTCTGAGTTTTAGCAGGGTTTTAGAAGAGAAACTCCGCCAATCCCCCTTTACCACCCATGAGCAGATCGGGCGACAGATCGCCCTGTTCGCCCAGATGGTGCAGGATTATGACGACAGCCTGATGGGAGGTGGCAGATGGCACACCTCTGGAGAACTGAAAGCCGCCGATCAGCAACGCGACAACGCGCAAAGCTGTTTCTTGAAACAGATCCGCATTTACGCGAACCACTACGACGCGGAGCGGCGGGCACAAGGGCAACTGCTGGCCATCCTGGCGCAAAAATACGCGGATAAGACCCGCATCAGCCATTCCGAACAGACCAGCCTGGTGGAAAACTTGATCCAGGAGGCGGAATCAGAACGATACAGGGCCGCTGTGGCTGCCCTGCCGGAGCTGCCGGGCTGGCTAAACGCACTGAAAGCGGCCAACGTGCGCTTCAAGGCGGCCATGCAGAAACAGGTGGAGGAACGCATGAGACGTAGCAGCAAGAAGAAGGCCAAAGTGACACGGGCAAGCCTCCAGAAGAGCTATGAGGCGATGGTGACCCTCTTCAACGCATGGGCCATGGTGCTCGGCGACGCAGACTACGTGGATCTTTTCGCCTGGTGGAACGCCCTAATCGACCGTTATCGCGTGCTGATCTCCGCCCGCCTCGGCGCTGGCGTAGGTGGCAAGACGGACAGCGGCGCAAGCACACGCAGCGAATAATGAAAAAACATGCAAGCAAACTTGATGATTTTACGTTCGATTTGCACTATCTTTGCGCCGAATTTTTAACAAATTGCTGTATGAAGAAATTAGTACTTACTTGTGCGGCGTTGGCCTGCATGGCCCTCACTCCTGTCACAGCACAGGATGCCGCCACAAAGAAAATCATTGAGATCGGGCAGACCGATAATCAGGTGATGCATCAGTTGGACATCCTCACGAACCGCTTCGGTGGCCGTCTGATCGGATCAGACGCCTATGAGAATGCGGCGGAGTGGATGCTTCGGGAGTTCAAACGTTGGGGTATCGAGGCCCACTTGGAAGAGGCGGGCGAGGTGCCCGTTGGCTTCAATCGTGGTCCTTGGTTCGGACGAATGCTGGGCGAAAACGGCATGACGCTGCACTTCGCAACCCCCTCTTACACCTCCGGTACAAAGGGCGTGCAGAAGGGACACGTAGTGATGGAGCCGCGCTCTGACGAGGAGTTCAAGCGCATCAAGACTACCTTGAAGGGGGCTTGGGTGTTGATCTCCGGCAAGAACACCGGCTGGCCGATCGACCGCTCAGCGGCTGGCGACTCCATCCGTGCCGAGATCAAGAAAGAGAACGCTGAGATCGCCAAGAAGAACCAAGAGTTGCGCCGCCGCAACTACATGAACGGCGAGAAGAACGAGATGCTTCCTTACAAGGAGTTCCCGGGATTGTATTATAAGGAGATGGTTGAGGCTGGTGCCTTGGGCTTCATCCAGTCTTCCGCAGTGCCCATCCGCGCGCTCTACGACCGCAAGATGATGAACGATCCGAAGACCAACTTCGACAACCTGCCCGAGGTGCCCGATATTAAGCTCGACGAGCATCAGTTCGACATCATCAAGCAGATGGTCGCTGAACGCCGCACCTTCGAGTTGGAGTTCGACATCCGCAACCACTTCAAGTTGGGTCCGATCAAATACCACAATGTCGTAGCTACCATCAAGGGCAGTAAATACCCGGATGAATGCGTGATCGTCAGCGGTCACTTGGATGCGTATGACGTGGCGACCGGCGGTATCGACTGCGGCACGGGCATCGGCCCGATGATGGAGGCGGCCCGCATGATCGCCCTTTCCGGTGCGAAGCCCAAACGTTCCATCATCTTCATCGGTTTCGCGGGTGAGGAGTTTGGTTTGCTTGGCGCACAGGCTTGGGTGAAGGCACACAAGGATAAATTGCCGAAGATCGCCAACATGTTCAACCGCGACGGTGGTCCGGAGCCTCCTGTAGGTATCTCTGTGCCGCAGGCGATGTATGATGATTTCGTGAAGATCACGGCCCCGATCAAATTGATCCGTCCGGATTATCCGTTTGAGGTGAAGGTGGCTGAGCCCCGCGAGAAACCGACCAAGATGGGTGGCACAGATGCTTCTGTCTTCGCTATGGAGGGTGTGCCGACGATCGGCTTCACCACGGAGGATTTCAAGGGTTATAACTTCGAATACCAAGAGATCTGGCACACAGAGCGTGATCTCTATACGAAGAACGTGCCCGAATACCAAGAGCAGACGGCTACCGCCACCGCGATCATCGCCCTCGGTGTAGCGAACTTGGAGAAGCAACTCTCACGGGAGGGACTCTATAAATAAAGGGATTCCTATCAAACGTTGATTTTTACCCAACAAAAAGAGGGTGTAGTTGAAGTGGCTACATCCTCTTTTTTTATCTCTATGCGTCTGACTTTGCCAACGTGGCAAGATCGACCGCCTACTGATCTATCGGATCATCATACTGGCGTTGCAAGTCTTTCAACTTCGTCATCATGCGCTGGGTGACCTCCTCATAACCCGGCTGTCCATAGCAGTTGTGCATCTCCTTCGGATCGGCTTGCAGGTCATACAACTCCCACTGGTCAATGTCATCGTAGAAATGGATCAGCTTGTAGCGATCATCCCGCACACCATAATGCTTCTTCACCGCATGTTCCGCTGGATACTCATAATAATGGTAATAGAGCGCATCGCGCCAATCTTTCGGCTCCTCCCCTTTCAGCAAAGGCAGCAAGGACTCACCCTGAATATCTGAGGGAACTGTCACACCGGCCAACTCCAAGAAGGTAGGCGCATAGTCGATATTCTGCACCAACTGCGGGATGTCTCCCCGCTTTCCACCCGGCAAGCGCATCAAGAGCGGTGTGCGGAAAGACTCCTCATACATAAAGCGCTTGTCGAACCAGCCATGCTCACCCATGTAAAAGCCCTGGTCGGAGGTATAGACAATCAAGGTATTCTCCAGCAAGCCATGCTCCTCCAAATAATCCAACACCCGGCCGATATTGCGATCGACAGAGTGGATCACCCGGCAGTAATCGTGCATGTAGCGTTGGTATTTCCATTCCGCCAACTCCTTACCCGTGCGTTTCTTCGCCTTGAAATCCGCGATGATAGGATCATAATAGGCATCCCAAGCCGCCTTCTGTGCCGGATTCATATTCGTATAGAGATGGCGACCGTACCCCTCCAAGTTGGGATTGGAGTGTATCTCATTCTCCTTATCGGCCATCTTGAGGTCATAAACAATATCCATATCCTTGATGATGCTCATCTCCTGCTCAGCCGCAGCCGTCCGACCCGCATAATCATCGTAGAAGTTATCAGGAAACGGGAAGGTCACATCGTCGTAAAGCCGCAAGTCGCAGGTGTCGGGCATCCAGGTGCGATGCGGGGCCTTGTGATGCAGCAAGAGGCAGAAGGGTTTCTCCTTGTCCCGCTTGTTGCTAAGCCAATCCAATGCCAAGTCGGTCGTGATGTTGGTGGCATAGCCTTCGATCTGCCGCTTCTCGCCATTATCAATGAAGGTAGGATTGTAGTAATCGCCCTGACCTATCAAGATGTTCCAATAATCGAAACCGGTCGGATCGGAGGTCAAGTGCCACTTCCCGATCATCGCCGTTTGGTAACCTGCTTGGCGCAACAGCTTCGGGAAGGTCTGCTGCGAGCCATCGAAGGTGTGCGCGTTGTCGATGAAGCCATTCTTGTGGCTATGCTTACCCGTCAGCATACAGGCCCGGCTGGGTCCACTGATGGAATTGGCCACAAAACTATTGGTGAAACGAACACCATCCCGTGCGATGCGGTCGATGTTGGGGGTCTGGATGTAACGCCCGTCATAGGCACTCAGTGTTTGAAACGAATGGTCATCCGTCATGATGTAGAGGATGTTCAGCGGCTTCTGGGCAGCCTGTTCCCCGGATGGCTGACTGCAGGAGGTTCCTGCCAATGCTGCTATGCCTGTTAAAAGGTAGAGGGATTCTCGTTGATGGTTCATGGGAAAAGATTTAATTGTTTATTAAAAATGTAGAGACGTAGCGTGCTACGTCTCTCATGCTGTAATAGTAGAGACGCGGCACTGCCACGTCTCTACGAAATGATTATCCTAAGAGGTCTTTCAGCTTGCCCTCGCTCTGCAACTTGACGATCAACTCGCCAAAGAGCGTGTTGGCCCAAGCGAACCAAGAGCGGGTGTATTTCGCACCATCATCCTTGTGGAAGGACTCGTGCATCAAACCGGTGCCACCATCGGTATCACGCAAAGTCTCGATACAGTAGCGAATCTCTGCCTCATCGGTAGAAGTCGTCGCCCGCATGATCAAGCTCATCGGCCAAACATAGTCGAAGCCGATGTGTGGGCCTCCGATACCTTCGCCAGCCTTGCCCTTGAAGAAATAGGGGTTCTCCGTACTCCATACCAAACGACGGGTGTTCTGGTAAATTGGGTCGTTCACGGGCAGACAGCCCAAGAAAGGCAACGCTAACAAGCTCGGCACATTGGCATCGTCCATGAAGACACGAGCGCCAAAGCCATCCACCTCGTAGGCATACACCTTGCCATATTTCGGATGCTCCACAATGCCATACTGCTTTACAGCCTGCTCCACCTCATTAGCCAATGCCTCGCAGCGAGCCGCCAAATCGTTGTTCTTGCGCACCGTACGCAGGATTTCGGCTACCTGACGCAACGAGGAGATTGCAAACAGGTTGGAGGGGATCAAGAAACCAAACAGCGTCGCATCATCCGAAGGACGGAAAGCAGAGAAAATCAAGCCTACCGGATTGACAGGAGATCCCCAGCCATCGTTCAGCATCGTGTCGCCCTGACGCTCCGTCACACGCTGGAAGCGATACGGGCCCTTGTTCTCCTTGCGCTGCTGCTCGCGGAAGGTGCGATAGACCGCCTCCATCGCCTGCTCCCAGTTGGCATCAAACACGGAGGTATCGCCAATTTCCTTCCAATAGTGGTAAGCCAAACGGATCGCATAGCACAAGGAGTCGATCTCCCATTTGCGCTCGTGCAGCTCCTTCTTCATCTTCGTACGATCCTTCTCCCACTCGCTACCTGTCGGTCCCTCATTGAAAGCATTCGCATAGGGATCGATCAAGATGCAAGCTGTCTGGCGATTGATCGCACCAACCAGCATCTGCTGCAATTCTTTATCTTTCTTGGCCAACACCACATAGGGATAAACCTGTGCTGAGCTGTCGCGCAACCACATGGCGTGAATATCGCCGGTGATGACGAAAGTGTCTGGTTTTCCGTTCACCATCTTAAACTCGCAAGTCGTGTCCAAGGTATTCGGATAACAGTTCTCAAACATCCAAGCCAGTTTCGGATCCTTGATGCGGGCTTTCACCGCCTTGATCTTCTCCTCCACCGCTTTAGCCGAGAACTTACGATCGGCCGGAGCCGGGCGTTTCGTGGTGAAATCACCCGTCACTTTAGCCGCTAACTTGCTGTAGCTCTCTTTTGTCTCTTCAGGGGCAGCAACGGCTGCTAACATCTTTTCGCCAACCATCAATCCCGCCAAGGAGAGTGATCCGGCCTTCAAGAAATTACGTCTTGTTGTCATGATATATGAGTTGATTTATGTTGGTTATCTGCGTTTGTTGGCCTCACGAGCCTCCTTCTGCTTGCGCAATTGCTCTTCCTGCATCTTCTGCATCTCCTCCAACCGCTTCATGAAACCGGAACGCTTCATCGGTTTCCGCTTATTGGCCTCCAATTTCGCCAACAGCTTCTCCTCGTCAATCGTGAAGCGGAAGAAGATCGTCTGCAAAATCGTAATCAAAGTGGAGATGAAATAATAATAGGTCAAACCGGATGCGTATTGGTTGAAGAACACCAAGAACATCAACGGCATGAGGTACATCATCGCCTGCATACCGGGCATCTGCTGCTGACCGGTATTGGTCATCTCCATGTTGAACTTCGTATAGACAATGTTCGTAATGGTCATCAACAGACAGAAGAGACTGATATGATTACCAAAATAGCTGGAGATTAAGGGAATGTTTGCCTCCCAGCTGACAATCGCATCATACGTAGAGAGGTCGTTTGCCCACAGGAAGCTCTGGTGACGCAGCTCAATGGCCGACGGGAAGAACATGAAGAGGGCGATCAAGATCGGCATCTGCAACAACATCGGCAGACAGCCACTCATCGGACTCGCACCCGCACGGCTATACAACTCCATCGTCGCCTTCTGACGCTCCAACGCCTGCTCCTGACCCGGATACTTGGCGTTGATCTCCTCCACCTGCGGACGCAACACACGCATCTTGGCCGAGGAGATATAAGACTTGTAAGTCAACGGGAAGAGAATCAGCTTTACGATCACGGTCAGCAAGAAGATCAACAAACCGTAGTTGGAGATGAAACCACCCAGGAAGTCGAACAACGGAATGATAAAGTATTGATTCACCCAACGGAAGATACCCCATCCTAATGGCACCAACTTCTCCAACTCCCATTCAGCACCCTCTGGCTCTCCCTCGTCCAGCTCCTTCAGCAAAGCAAACTTGTTGGGACCAAAGAAGTACGTTAATTCTGTTGCCTCACGACCTTGCAAATCAAACGGCACGGAAGCAGTCGCCTTGAAATGCTTCAAAACATTCCCCGCAGCGATCATCTTCGAATCCAATGTGCTCTCGGCAAAGCCCTCACCCTTCGCAATCAAAACCGAAGAAAAGAACATATCCTTGAAACCGATCCAACGCAAACGCTCCTCAAATTGCTTGCTGGCATCCCGTGTCTCTGTCAAGCGATCCGGATCATCTGCCACAGGCTTATAGTTGAGCGACACATAGCGCTCCTCAAACGAGCGACCCTTCTCCTGCTGACGAATGTCTTGTGTCCATTGCATACCCAAAGCTTGCGTATTCGGCGACAAGAGGCCATTCAAGCCGGTACCTTTGATACTAAAGCCTACCCGATAATCATTCGGAGCCAGCGTATAAACAAAGTCCAAATAACCGGCCTCACCAACCGCCAATCGCATGGTCAAGCCCTCTTTACCTTGCTGAACCGGCGTGAAATAAAGCTCCGACGTATTGACTACCCGATTATCCGCTGTAACCAACGAGAAATTCAACTCGCTGTCCTGCTCATCAAAAAGCACCAACGGCTGCCCTTGGTAATCATCATATTCTTTCAGGCGGGCATAGACAATACGACCACCCTTATTGCTCACGCGAAGCTCCAGTAGCTCATTCTCGATCGTAGTCTGTCGCTCCTCACCCGTCATTACCTGCGCAAAATCGCCAAAGCGTTGACGCATGTTCTGCATACGCACGGAGTCGGGTAAATGATTGATAGAATCTTGCAACATAGCAGCCTGTTGCTCCTTTTGAGCCAATTCCATTTGCTGCGCCAGCTCGATCTGCGCCAATGAATCCTGATAACGACGTTGCGCTTCGATTTGCTCTGGCGTTGGGCGGTTGAACCAGCTGAAGGCGAACAACACGACGCCAATCAGCACAAACCCTGTGATTGTATTTTTATCCACGTTTACTTATTTAATATTGTTTTATTTCTTATTTTCAATCGCAGCCTTCACGAAGCTGAGGAACAACGGATTGGGATTAACCACCGTACTGTTGTACTCCGGGTGATACTGCACACCCACAAACCATTTCAAGGCCGGAATCTCTACCACCTCGACCAAGCCCGTATCCGGATTCTCTCCCGTACACATCATACCGGCCTGCTCAAACTGCTGACGATACTCACTGTTAAACTCAAAGCGATGACGATGACGCTCCTGGATGTGCTCCTTGCCATACGCCTCACGGATCTTTGAGCCCTCCTTCAAGATGCAATCATAGGCACCTAAACGCATCGAACCACCCATATTGGTCACGTTCTTCTGATCCGCCATCAAGTCGATCACCTTATGCTTGGTGTTCGGCTGCATCTCGGTGGAATTGGCGTCCGCCATACCTAACACGTCACGCGCGAACTCAATCACCATACACTGCATACCCAAGCAGATACCCAGGCAAGGCACATCATGCTCACGGGCATACTTCAAGGCCGCAAACTTACCCTCGATGCCACGCTGACCAAATCCCGGAGCGATCAAGATACCATCCATATCCTTCAGCTGTTCAGCCGCATTCTGGTCGTTGAGCTTCTCGGAATGGAACAGGTGCAGATCCAATTTATGGTGATTGTAAATGGCGGCTTGCAGCAAAGACTCGTCGATAGACTTATAGGCATCCTGCAACTCCACGTACTTGCCAACCAAACCGATCTTAACCGTCTCCGTAGCACTGCTCTTCAAGGCAAGGAACTCCCGCCAAGCCTTCAACTCCGGTGTCGGACCAACCTCCATGCCTACTTTACGCAAGACAACCTCATCCATCTTTTGACGCTGCAATACCAACGGCACCTCATAGATGGTCGGCACGTCAATGGACTGGATCACCGAATCCTCGGCCACATTACAGAAAAGCGCTACCTTACGCAACAGGTTCTGGTTCAACTCATGCTCCGTACGCAACACCAAAATATCCGGCTGGATACCTGACTCTTGCAGCTGCTTCACCGAGTGCTGAGTCGGTTTCGTTTTATACTCTTTCGCTGCAGCAATATAAGGTACATAAGTCAGGTGCACACAAAGGCAGTTCTTACCCAACTCCCACTTCAACTGGCGAACACTCTCAATGAAAGGCAAAGATTCAATATCACCTACCGTTCCACCGATCTCCGTGATCACGAAGTCAAACTTATATTTGCTACCCAGCAACTTCACGTTACGCTTGATCTCATCGGTGATATGCGGCACGACCTGCACTGTCTTTCCTAAGTAATCACCCTTGCGCTCCTTATTGATCACGCTTTGGTAAATACGACCTGTCGTGATGTTGTTGGCCCTGGTTGTCTGCACGTTCAAGAAACGCTCATAGTGGCCCAAATCCAAATCGGCCTCATGCCCATCGACTGTCACGTAGCACTCGCCATGCTCATACGGATTCAAGGTTCCGGGATCAATATTGATGTAGGGATCGAACTTCTGGATTGTCACTTTGTAACCTCTTGCCTGAAGTAACTTACCTAATGATGCGGAAATAATGCCCTTACCTAACGAAGAGACCACACCGCCTGTAACGAAAATGTACTTTGTATCTGCCACAATCGTAATATTTTAGTTGTCTTCTTTGAATCTTTACCTCGATAAATTAACCTATCAAAATCGCGAATTTAGCGATTTTCATCGAGACAAGCCCCATAATCCAACAAATATGCCTAAATTTGTCCAATCTTATTAGAAAACAGAAACAATCTATAAACACCTTATTTTATATGGCAGACGACAAGAAGATTATTTTCTCAATGGTAGGCGTTAGCAAGATCTATCCGCCTCAAAAACAGGTATTGAAGAACATCTATCTTTCCTTTTTCTATGGGGCGAAAATCGGTATCATCGGTCTCAACGGCTCCGGTAAATCCACCTTGCTCAAGATCATCGCAGGGCTCGACAAGGATTACCAAGGAGAGGTGGTCTTCTCGCCGGGCTACACCGTAGGCTATTTGGAGCAGGATCCGAAGCTGGAGTCAGGCAAGACCGTGAAGGAGATCGTACAAGAGGGTGTGCAGGAGACCGTAAACCTGCTCAAGGAGTTTGAGGAGGTGAACGAACGCTTCGCAGATCCTGAGGTTTTGGAGGATCCCGACAAGATGGATGCCTTGATCAACCGACAGGCGGAGTTGCAGGATCGGATCGATGCCACCGACGCATGGAACCTCGACAGCCGCTTGGAGCGAGCGATGGATGCCTTGCGTTGTCCGCCCGAGGATCAAGTGGTCGATACGCTCTCTGGTGGTGAACGTCGCCGTGTCGCACTTTGCCGCCTCCTGTTGCAGCAACCGGATGTCTTATTGCTCGACGAGCCGACCAACCACTTAGACGCAGAGTCCATCGACTGGTTGGAGCAGCACCTGCAACAATATGCCGGCACCGTGATCTGTATCACACACGACCGTTACTTCCTGGATCATGTGGCTGGCTGGATCTTGGAGTTGGATCGTGGCGAGGGCATTCCTTGGAAGGGTAACTACTCCTCTTGGTTGGATCAGAAGACCAAGCGCATGGCGCAGGAGGAGAAGCAGGCCAGCAAACGACGCCAAACCTTAGAGCGTGAATTGGAGTGGATCAACATGGCTCCCAAGGCCAGACATGCCAAGGGGAAAGCCCGCTTGAACGCTTACGAGGCCTTGCTGAACGAAGACCAGAAAGAGCGTGAAGCAAAATTGGAGATCTTCATCCCGAACGGACCCCGCTTGGGTAATAAAGTCATTGAGGCGCAGCATGTGGCTAAAGCCTTTGGCGACAAGTTATTGTTCGATGACTTGAACTTTATGTTGCCCCCTAACGGCATCGTGGGTGTCATCGGTCCGAATGGTGCGGGCAAGACAACCCTGTTTAAGATGATCATGGGCTTGGAAAGCATCGACAAGGGCACGTTCGAGGTAGGCGAAACCGTACGCATCGGCTATGCCGACCAAACCCACAAAGATATTGATCCCAAGAAATCGGTTTATCAAGTCATCTCCGGCGGACAAGAGTTCATCCGCATGGGCGGTAAGGAGGTGAACGCCCGCGCTTACCTCTCTAAGTTCAACTTCACCGGATCGGATCAGGAAAAAGCCTGCGGCGTACTCTCAGGTGGTGAGCGTAACCGTCTGCACTTAGCCTTGACTTTGAAAGCGGATGCCAACGTGTTGTTGCTCGACGAGCCCACCAACGACATCGACGTGAACACATTGCGTGCATTGGAGGAGGGTCTGGAGAACTTTGCCGGCTGTGCGGTAGTCGTTTCACACGACCGTTGGTTCCTCGACCGTATCTGTACACACATTCTCTCTTTCGAGGGAGATTCCAACGTAGTCTTCTACGAGGGTACCTATTCAGAGTATGAGGAGTACAAGCGGAAAACACAAGGCAATGTAGAGCCGAAGCGCGTACGTTATCGTAAGCTCATCGCCGATTAATTCATGAGAAGTATATACATATATAATTATAGTAAAAGATGAAAAAGAGCCTATTTTCGATGGCCATTTTGGCCGCAATGCTGTTTGGCCTCGTTACAGGAGCCAACGCGCAGAAGAGCGAGAAATTGTTCAATGGCAAAGACCTGTCTAACTGGAACTTCGTGGTAGATAAGAATGCTGTGCCGGCAGAGCAGGTGTTCAGCGTCAAGGATGGAGTGATCCATATCAAAGGTGATCCATTTGGCTATATGTACACCAAAGAGAAATATAGCGACTACAAACTACACGTGGAATGGCGTTGGCCGAACGGTGAGTCAAACAGTGGTATCTTCCTGCTGATCGCCGATCCCAAGAATCCCTTCCCCAATGGTATTGAGTGTCAGCTTCATGCTGGCGACGCAGGCGACTTCGTCTTGTTGGGTGGCTCTGATTTAGCGGAGTTCTCTGGTCCCCGCCCCCAGTTCCCGGTAGTCAAGAAGACACACGATTCCTCTGAGAAGCCGGCTGGCGAATGGAACGAGGCGAACATCTTTGTCAAGAACGGTGTGATCACTGTCTATATCAATGGTGTTTATCAGAACACGGGAACCAACAAGGTAAAAGAGGGCTATATCGGTCTGCAAAGCGAGGGCAAGGATGTGCAGTTCCGCAACGTGACAATCACCAAATGGTAAGAAAAGCCCGTTATTTATAGCTGGTTTAAAAACATATCGTACCTTTGCGCAAAATTCTTACCAACTGAAAAGGAGTTAAGAACTATCATTGCAAAATAAAACCTATCGTAATGAAAAGAGACAACATTATTTTTGACATCATTGAGAAGGAGCACCAACGTCAGTTGAAAGGCATTGAGTTGATCGCTTCCGAGAATTTTGTCAGCGACCAGGTAATGCAAGCCATGGGCAGCTGCTTAACCAACAAGTATGCCGAGGGCTATCCGGGCAAGCGTTATTATGGCGGTTGCGAAGTAGTGGATCAAAGCGAGACGATCGCTATCGAGCGACTGAAAAAGATCTTCAATGCAGAGTGGGCAAACGTGCAGCCGCACTCCGGCGCACAAGCCAACGCAGCCGTGCTGTTAGCGGTATTGAACCCGGGCGACACCTTCTTGGGTCTGAATCTGGCGCATGGAGGTCACCTCTCTCATGGTTCTGCGGTCAATAGCTCTGGTATTCTCTATCGGGCAACCGAGTACAATGTAAATGAGGAGACGGGTCGCGTGGATTATGATCAGATGGAGGAGGTTGCTCTGCGTGAGAAACCCAAATTGATCATCGGTGGTGGCTCCGCCTATTCTCGTGATTGGGATTACAAGCGTATGCGTGAGATCGCCGACAAAGTAGGTGCTTTGTTGATGATCGACATGGCGCATCCGGCCGGTTTGATCGCGGCTGGTTTGCTGAACAACCCGTTGGAGTATGCCCACATCGTTACCTCCACGACACACAAGACTTTGCGTGGTCCGCGTGGTGGTATCATCTTGTTAGGCAAAGACTTCGAGAATCCTTGGGGCAAGAAGACACCGAAGGGTGTGACCAAGATGATGTCTCAGTTGCTGGATTCTGCCGTGTTCCCTGGCATCCAAGGTGGTCCGTTGGAGCATGTGATCGCAGCAAAGGCCGTTGCTTTCGGCGAGGCATTGGAGCCGGAGTACAAGACCTACCAGACACAGGTGAAGAAGAACGCGGCTACGATGGCACAAGCGTTCATCGACAAGGGCTACAAGATCATCTCTGGCGGTACGGACAACCACAGCATGTTGATCGACCTGCGCACGAAGTTCCCTGATCTGACTGGTAAGGTAGCAGAGAAGGCTTTGGTAGCGGCAGACATCACGGTCAACAAGAACATGGTTCCCTTTGATAGCCGTTCTGCATTCCAGACTTCGGGTATCCGTGTCGGTACACCGGCCATCACAACCCGCGGTGCGAAGGAACCGTTGATGGGCGAGATCGTAGAACTGATTGATACCGTTTTGAGCGCACCTGAGTGCGACAAAACCATCTCCGCTGTGCGTGAGAAGGTCAACAGCATCATGAAAGACTATCCTATCTTCGCTTGGTAAACCTATTAAAAGGGGCAGCTTTCTGGGCTGCCCCTTCTCTTCCGACATCAACTGACACACGTATATTTAATCACTTATAATTAAAACACAACATGAAAAAGCTGCTCGCCTTCTTTTGCGCAAGCGCAATCTTGGCCTGTATGGCCTCCTGCAGTGACTCCCCGACGAAGGTTATGCCTTATAATCAGGGAATCAACATTATTCCGGCTCCCGTGAGCTTAGTACAAAACGAAGGGAACTTCAAGCTGAGCAAAAACACAAAGCTCTACGCCTCTACTCCGGAGGCCAAGACGGTGGCTGAGTTCTTCGCCGCTAAGCTGAACACGGCTACCGGCTACCAAATCAGCGTAACGGACAAAGCCGTTTCTGATGGTCTCTCTCTGCTGATCGACAGCAACCTCGATCTGAACGATGAGGGTTATACTTTGGACGTGACCAATTCAAACGTCACTATCAAATCAAAAACGCCGCAAGGTCTCTTCTATGGTATGCAATCCTTCTTGCAATTGCTGCCCGCTGAGATTGAGAACCCAACCGTAGTAAAAGGTATCGCCTGGACGGCTCCGGCCGTGAGCATCAAGGATGAGCCACGCTTTGGCTATCGCGGCATCATGCTCGATCCTTGTCGCCACTTCATTCCAGTGGAGAATATCAAGAAACAGCTCGATGTACTCGCCCTGTTCAAGATCAATCGGATGCACTGGCACCTGACCGACGACCAAGGCTGGCGTATCGAGATCAAGAAATATCCGAAACTGACGGAGATCAGCTCAAAGCGTATCGACGGCGAGGGAACGGAATACAGTGGTTTCTACACCCAAGAGGAGATCAAGGAGATCGTGAAATACGCGGCAGATCGTTTCATCACAATCGTGCCTGAGATTGAGTTACCGGGCCATGAGATGGCTGCTATCGCTGCCTATCCCGAACTCTCTTGCAAGGGAGAGCAAGGCACACCTCGTGTCATCTGGGGCGTGGAAGACATCGTGATGTGTGCGGGTAAAGAGGAGCCGTTCGAGTTCATGGAGAACGTGATCACAGAGGTTGCCGCTCTCTTCCCAGGTGAGTATTTCCACATCGGTGGTGACGAGTGCCCGAAGACCAGCTGGAAGAACTGCCCGCTCTGCCAAGCACGCATCCGTGAATTAGGCTTGAAGGGCGATAAAGAGCACAGTGCTGAGGAGAAGTTGCAGAGCTACTTCGTGCAACGCATGGAGAAAGTGGTCAATAAGTTAGGCAAGCGCATGATCGGTTGGGATGAGATCCTCGAAGGCGGTTTGGCTCCTACGGCTACCGTGATGTCTTGGCGAGGTGAACAAGGCGGTATCGCAGCGGCCAGCATGAATCACGACGTGATCATGACTCCGGGTAGCGAGGGTATGTATCTCGACCACTTCCAGGGCGATCCGAAGATCAACCCGGTTTCTATCGGTGGCTACACCACGTTGGAGAAGACCTATAGCTACAACCCCATCCCCGACACCTTGGCCAAAGAGGGTAAAGGTGGTTATATCAAGGGTGTACAGTGTAACATCTGGTCAGAGTATATGTACACAACCGACCTTATGGAGTATCGCATCTATCCCCGTATCTTGGCACTCTCTGAGATCGCATGGTCTCCGTTAGAGAAGAAGGATTACAAGGACTTTGAGCGCCGCATCGACAACGCACAGGTACGTTTGGATGGGCACAACATCAACTACTACATTCCGCAGCCGGAGCAACCGAATGGCTCTTGCAACTTCGTCGCCTTCACCGACAAGGCCACGATGAGCTTCAAGGCCAATCGTCCGGTGAAGATGGTTTATACATTAGACGGCAGCGAGCCGACACCGGAGTCAACTGTCTATACAGAGCCATTCGACATCACCGAGACTACCACATTGAAGATCCGCTCTGTGTTGCCTTCCGGTAAGATGAGCCAAACCCGTGTGATCACGGTGGAGAAGCAGGCACTGGCGCCTGCCAAGGAGGTAGCGAAGACCACACCGGGCTTGAAGATGCAGGTAGCAGATGGCATGTTCTTAGAGTCTTCTCAGTTAGCCAACGTGAAGGAGTGGAAAGAGGTACCTTGCAAGCAGTTGCGTGACTTGACCAGCTACGTGAAAGTAGATGAGGGCATGCGTGACGTGAAGCAATATGCTGCAGTCGCTACGGGTTATGTCAACATTCCTGCTGATGGCGTTTACTTCCTCTCTTCAGAGTTAGAAGAGGTTTGGATCGACGGCAAACTGATGATTGACAACAAGGGCGAGGTGAAACGTTTCTCTCGCAAAGACAACTCCGCAGCTTTGGCCAAGGGCCTGCATGAGTTGAAGGTAGTCTTCTTAGGTCATATCATCGGTGGTTGGCCCTCCAACTGGAACGATGGTAGCGTGAAACTCCGCCGTGCGGACGAAGAGAAATTCGCTCGCATCACACCGGAGATGCTCTGCCATTAATCAGCAAACAAACTGATGTCCTAATAAAAGGGATGTGCTCACGCAGAGTGCATCCCTTTTCTTTTCACCCACACCTTATGTGAGCCACGCCCTTTGGTGTCCAACGGCCCATCCGGATTGGCACAAATCATCTTCAACTCCTGCGAAGCACTCGTTCGGCTCAAGTTATTGATCGCCGCATAATCCGTCAAGCCGATAAATCCATCTCGCTCAATCACCGCCAAAGCCCGCTCGATGCGTTGCTCCAAGGTGAAAAGCTGTTTCTTAATCACCTTCACGCCACTCATCTCCCGCTCCAACTCCGTTTCATTGCGTAAATCCTTCAACCACGACGGATCCACCTTGAAGTTGACGTTCTTCACCGTCACGTGTCGATAGGCCATCTTGTCATCCGCCTGCTGCATCACCTTCGGCTTATCGTCGTCAAAATCCAACGACAGCGAGAAAGTACCCAGCTCATCCACCTTCACCGTATAGCCCTGCGACAGCATCCGCTTCAGGGTGTCGCTCAAGCTCATCAACACTGCCCGAATCACGCTGGGCGAAATCGCCCGATCATAACTGTGCATCTGTTCGATCAACTCCTCGGTGTCTAACAACCGATACGCATCCAACTTGGGATAGACTCGCCTCTCCCCCGTCTGACGAACGTCATACATTTCTTGCAACTTGTACTTTGGCATGTTTTTCTATTGAATATAAAAAGTAAACGAAAGGCATCAAAATCTCCGTTCGCCTCAGCCGAACGGACATTCCACTGTGCCGAACCGCCGTTCCGCACAGCCGAACGCACATTCGGCACAGTGGAACGAAGATTTCAATACTGTATAGTTACATCTTTTTCCCTACTCCTCCAAATCTTTCCTTCCATTTCTTTGGAAAAAGATAGGCAATCCTTACGCATTCCTTCCTCCACGTTTGTTGCGCGTATTTTGGGCTACACCTAATGAGATGTTATAATTTGGTGCCTCTCCCTCAATCAACCCTCTGCTCAAGAGGGCTTTTGCGACATCCTCATGGATAAGCCTGCCATCTGTACGGCATCAAGCGATATACAATCCCATAGCGAAAGGGTGTTGTTTGTTTTCAATAAGTCCGTATATCGCTTATTGTTTTCGTTGCCATAGATACGTACTACCACTTTCTTCCTGGCTGCATCAATCTCGTAATCCGGCATAGGGATCACCACCAACACGACGAATCCCGCCTTCTGCCTTCAATCTGTTGATATGCTTTTGAATAGCACTGGAAGCAACGCCAATAGTTTGAGAAAGAACTTTCCTTGTGATTTGAGGATTCTCTTTTATGAGTCGAAGAACTTCAGCCATAGTTGTATCTACATCTGTCTGACCACCTGTCTGACCACCATGATCGATAACGTCTTCAGAACTAATATAGACACCTTCAACTCCATCAATATTGAACTTAGGCAATACCAAGACAAAACTATCCCAAGGAGTTGAGAATATGGGATTCATGCCCTCTGTGTAGCCATCATGTCCCTTATAAGCAGACATGATCTTCCTGAAGCCTGAACCCCGACGTTCCATGAACTTCAGATGACTGAAGATGTCGGCAAGTACAGGATTACGACGACGAGAAGCCATGTTCATTATGTCCATATCTTTGATAGAGCCACCATCCATAAGACCACCGGGAGAATAGATTTCAAGTCGGTCATCATACATGTCAATATGCACTTCGCTTCCCAATTCCAGGTAATTACGGTGAATGAGAGCATTCGAGTGCAGAACAAACGAGAATGACGCACAGGAGAGTAGTCGGCAAGAAGAGCACCGGCATTAGTCAACTCACCCTTCTCATTGATGATGCCAAACGATTCATAGTCGCTATCCTCAAATGAACGATTTGTACGCTTAAAGTAAGTAGCACGCAACACCGTGAACGCCATATCCTCAAATCTCCAACGAGACACCAAACTGTCATACGACATATTGGAACCCTTCAACACCAGTTCCTTGTGTTTCGACGTGCTTGCTACAACGCTTTCGTTACCCACACGCACAAACGCTTGCATTTATCCATCGCCAATATAATAATAAGGAGTCTGTTTGCCAGGCATAACATCCAGCACCACAAACTCTTTATCCTCACATTTGGCAAACGAAAGGTTAAAGTCAGGTATAGGGTCAATATGTGTCTTGATGGCTTCGCTAATCTTCTCGGCATCACCTTTTGCATCAGCAAGGCCAACCAAGGCGTCATCATCAGCGATACCTCACATAAGTTTACCGCCAATACCGTTGGCAAAGGCACTTACGCTTTTACACCAGCTCTTTGGTTTCTTCACCTCCAGAGCCTGCTTCTTATCGTATTCTGTTGTTTCGCCAACCAGTTGGCGAATGTCAAGTTGTTCCATACACATATCATTATATACTGATCAGAAAGAGTACTTTAGTTTCTAATTCCTTCCACTCACAGCGAGCATTCTCCTGTGGGTACTCGCTGAGTAGGTATTGTTGTAGTTCGAGTTCGGTCATACTCAATACTTCTTTCTGTTTCTGGA
>OBLI01001533.1_pt1 | contig 22209 bp, 22 predicted proteins | sample 1519701 | NCBI WGS metagenome assembly OBLI01 (sample SAMEA3663005, study PRJEB22513) | pig gut metagenome | biome: pig gut; feature: pig-associated habitat; material: faeces | place: France | collected 2012
TATGTTTAGGAGGATCCTATGAACTGTAACAGTAATGTAAATGAGCAGTTTCGTAAATCTGTATTGGTGTCAGTTGACGATGTAGGTCAGATTATTGAAACTGTGAATGAAGAATCACTTCTTTTAGGACAGGTTGTGTATCAAAGCGGTACCGCACTTGAACTATCAGAGTCTTATCACAGAATTAAACGGAAAGGTCTCTATCGAGCTGATGCGTCGGTTGTGTTTATTCCGAAGGACGATGGCGTTATCACAGTTCGGATGCTACTTAGTGGATGTATGCTCCCCTCTTCTCAAACGCGTCTCACTGTCGAGAAGAACAAATATTACACAATCCCATCTTGCGTCCCTGCATTTGATCGAGTCTTCAGTTTGGAGCTTACACCAAAACTCGAACTGACAATTGCCGGTGTTCCGGGAATCGTAGTTCGCACTATGCTCAGCACAACCAAGCTCGCCTGACGTTACAGAAAGGAGACAGTGAATGAGTAAAGCAAAAACACCGGACTCTTCCAGTTCTCCTCGGAAGATCAGACCGGCTATTTCACCAGAGGCTCGTGATAATCAGTTGATTGCACTGGCTTACAATCTGGTAGAGAAACGTCTTCTGGAAGGAACTGCATCTTCACAGGAGACTACACATTTTCTGAAACTTGGCTCTGCTAGGGAACGCAAAGAACTTGAGATTCTCGAATTACAGAAAGAGTTGATTGCAGCAAAGACAAAGAACCTGGATTCGATGCAGGAGCTGAAAGCGCTTTATGCTGATGCACTGGCTGCCATGGCTGACTATCAAGGCAGGAGGTCTGACAGCAATGAATAAATGCTATTCAGAGCTTATTCAGTTACCTACCTTTCAAGAGCGGTTCGATTATCTATTCATTGGAAACGGTGTAGGGTATGAAAATTTTGGATGGCGTCGCTACCTAAATCAGGCACTTTATCATTCGCCAGAATGGAAGCAATTTCGAAACCGAGTCATCATCCGCGATTGTGGACGCGATCTGGCTTGTGAAGGCTATGAGATCTTTGAGCCGATCATTATACATCATTTGAATCCAATCACCTATGATGACATCTTGAACCGCGATCCATGTGTCTTTGCAATGGAGAATGTAGTCTGTGTTCGTGATCGAACACACAAGGCAATCCACTATGGTGATGCATCATTGCTGGTGGATCTTCCACCGGAAAGAAAACCAAATGATACTTGTCCGTGGAAGAAATCTCAGTGAAGGAGGACATCATGCAGGACAGTATTCTTATGACAATTCGGAAGTTGGTCTGTGGAGATCCATATGCAGATCATTTCGATACTGATCTTCTTGTTCATATCAACGCTTGCTTCTCAATCTTAAATCAATTGGGTGTAGGTCCGGAAAATGGGTTTGTTGTAACAGACGAAACACAGAGTTGGAGTAGCTATAGTGACAATGACCGCATCCTGAATATGGTGAAGACCTATGTCACACTGAAGGTGAAAAAGATCTTCGACCCACCTTTGACAAGTTCAGTTTTGGAAGCAATGGACAAGGAAATCAAAGAGCTGGAATGGCGGCTCAATGTAGCTGTTGATCCGGCGACATAAACAAATAAGGTGGTGAAATTCAAAATGGATAATCATCTTGAGCATCATGGGATAATCGGAATGAAATGGGGCGTACGACGTTACCAGAATAAAGATGGGACTTTAACAGCTGCTGGTCAGAAAAGATACGATCGCGACAGACGCGAAAATGCGGCAAAGAAAAAAGAGAATCGAATTGATATTAGCGAGCCGGATCCGAAGCGTTGGGCCAAAGAAGATCTTTCACGTACGAAGCAGGCTGTTGATGAAAGTTCCGCACTTGTAAAACAGTTCAAAACACTAGAGCGTGATTCTTCGCCAAAGTCCAGTAAACAGAGAATGGATTTGACTAAGATGACCGATCAGGAACTACGCCAGAGGATTCAGCGTGAGCAGTTAGAAAGGCAGTATAATGACCTATTTGGAAAAGAAGAGCAAGCAAAGATTTCGAAGGGCCGTGAATTTACCAGAAAGACTCTTGACGTTGCTGGTAGCGTGCTTGCTGCTGGAAGCTCTGCACTTGGTATTGCTTTAGCAATCAAAGAACTCAAGGGATAGTAAAGTTCCAATAAAGAAGGAGAAATATGTCTCTATCCAATACTGCAACTCCGATTTATTACGGTCAGTTTCGCGATGCTGTTCTGCGCGGCGAGATTCCCGTATGTCGGGAAGTCGCGATGGAGATGAACCGCATTGATGATCTGATTGCAAATCCTGGCGTTTATTACGACGATGAAGCCGTAGAAGGCTGGGTAAAATACTGCGAGAGTGAACTGACACTAACCGACGGATCTGACTTGAACCTTCTCGACTCATTTAAGTTGTGGGGCGAGCAGATCTTTGGCTGGTACTATTTCATCGAACGCAGTGTATATGTTCCAAACCCGGATGGGCACGGCGGTCACTATGAACGAAAGGTTATTAAGAAACGACTTGTTAATAAGCAGTATCTGATTGTTGGACGAGGCGCAGCAAAATCTGTCTATGATTCTTGCCTGCAATCGTTCTTCCAGAATGTTGATACCAGCACAACTCATCAGATCACAACTGCCCCGACTATGAAGCTCGCGGAAGAGGTAATGTCTCCACTTCGTACTGCCATTACCAGAAGTCGCGGGCCTTTGTTTAAGTTTTTGACATTTGGTTCTTTGCAGAACACAACTGGCAACCGTGCCGATCGTGTCAAACTGGCCTCTACAAAGAAAGGCATTGAAAACTTCCTGACAGGCTCGCTCATCGAGGTTCGACCAATGAGCATCAATAAGCTTCAGGGCCTCCGTTGTAAGGTGGCAACAGTTGACGAATGGCTTTCTGGTGATATCCGGGAGGATGTCATCGGTGCAATTGAGCAGGGCGCATCCAAGGTCGATGACTATTTGATTGTTGCTACTAGCTCTGAAGGTACCGTACGTAATGGCGCCGGTGATACGATCAAAATGGAGCTTATGAACATCCTGAAGGGCGATTATCCGAATCCCCACGTTTCTATCTGGTGGTATCGACTGGATTCCATTGACGAAGTTGGGAACCCCGATATGTGGCTGAAGTGTAATCCTAATATCGGTAAAACTGTTAGCTACGAAACATATCAGCTTGACGTGGAACGTGCTGAAAAAGCACCTGCTGCACGAAATGATATTCTGGCCAAACGATTCGGTATCCCGATGGAGGGCTACACCTATTACTTCGCATATGAAGAGACACTTCCGCATAAGCCCCATTCTTTCTGGCAGATGCCATGTGCATTGGGTGCAGACCTTTCTAGAGGTGATGACTTCTGTGCCTTCACTTTCTTATTCCCATTGCACGGAGAGACCTTCGGTGTAAAAACACGATGCTACATAACTGATGTGACACTTTCGAAGCTCCCTCTGGCTATGCGCAACAAGTATGAGGATTTCATGAAAGAAGGAAGTCTGATTGTATTGGAAGGCAGCGTTCTCGATTTGGATGTTGTCTATGACGATTTGGATGAACACATTATCCAGACTGGATACGATGTTCGCTGCTTTGGCTATGACCCGTACAATGCACAAGGCTTTGTCGAGCGTTGGGCACGTGAGAACGGTCCATTTGGCATTGAAAAGGTTATTCAGGGTGCAAAGACAGAGTCTGTTCCGTTGGGCGAGCTAAAGACACTTGCCGAACAGCGCAGTCTGATCTTTGATGAGCAGCTTATGACCTTCACAATGGGCAACTGCATTACTTTGGAAGATACGAATGGAAACCGAAAACTCCTGAAGAAGAGACACGATGAAAAGATTGACTCTGTCGCGGCAATGATGGATGCCTATATTGCCTATAAACATAATAAAGACGCATTCGAATAAAGGTGGTGACGCTATGGACGTTTATTTATCCCATCATGGGATCATCGGAATGAAATGGGGCGTACGACGTTACCAGAATCCAGACGGCTCACTTACCCCTGCCGGTCAAAGACGACTCGACAAAAAGGACAATAAGTGGGCTAAGAAGAACTATGACAAAATCGTAAAAAATGCACGAAAAAAGGTGTCGGGAGAGCTGGACGAGTATGAAAATCAGCTACTTCGCGATTCCTCTTCTTATAATTCACGCGGACGAATCAGCAATACGGCGATCAATGCTTATAACCGTCGGATGGCTGAGCTGATGAACACGGCTGTAACAGATTTAAGAGCGCCATCAGGCAAGGTCGTGCAGTTTGTTGCAAAGCGAGGAGAACTTGGTGTTCATATGGCACTTGCGACTCCGAACTACGATATGAGTCAGCTGAAAAATGGCATCTGGTCTTCTGGACGGATTGCCTACAAGAAGAAGTCCGTCGATATGGCGTGAACATACAGATCTCTATTACAGGAGGTGATGAACGTTCAATGAAAGAAACCATTGGTTCCAAGTTCAAACGAGCTTGGAATATTTTTATGAATCGAGATCCAACAAGTTATCAAGGAGTGCCATATTCCGGATCTAGTTACGGATATCGTCCTGACCGAATTCGTATGACGCGAGGTCATGAGCGATCAATTGTTACAGCTATCTGTAACCGTATTGCATTGGATGTTTCGGCAATCAGTCTTGTCCATGCTCGTGTAGACGAAAATGGTCATTTTCTGGAATACATCGATGATACCCTGCACCAATGCTTGACAGTTGAAGCAAATATTGATCAGACAGGACGAGCGTTGCGGCAGGATATTGTAATGTCCATGCTTGATGAAGGATGCGTAGCAGTTGTTCCGGTTGAAGCAGATTTCGATCCGGACGAGAATAGCAGCTACAAAATCTATTCCTTGCGGACAGGAAAGATTCTGGAATGGATGCCTCAGCATGTGCGAGTAAGACTTTATAACGAGACGACTGGACGATTTGAAGAAGTCGTTGTTGCCAAAAAATACACAGCGATTATTGAAAATCCTCTGTTTGCGGTTATGAATGAACCGAACTCCACTATGCAGCGCCTTATCCGTAAGTTGAACATTCTGGACGCCATTGATGAGCAGAGTGGTTCCGGCAAGCTCGATTTGATTATCCAGCTTCCATATGTTATTAAGTCACAGGCTCGAAAAGAACAGGCTGAACAGCGCAGACGAGATATCGAACAGCAGCTCTCAGGCTCCAAATACGGCATTGCCTATACCGACGGTACCGAGCATATCACGCAGCTTAACCGTGGGGTAGAAAACAATCTGATGAGCCAGATCGAGTATCTGACAAAGATGCTGTATTCCCAGCTTGGCATTACAGAGAGTGTCATGGACGGTACGGCGAATGAAGAAACGATGCTTAACTATCATAATCGGACAGTTGAGCCTATTCTGTCAGCCATTGCTGATGAGATGACAAGGACATTTCTAACAAAGACTGCCAGAACGCAGAAGCAGGCAATCTCTTTCTTCCGTGATCCGTTCAAGCTTGCGCCGGTCTCCCAGATTGCAGAAATTGCTGATAAGTTCACGCGTAACGAGATCATGACAAAGAATGAATTTCGTTCGATTATCGGTATGCGGCCATCTGATGATCCGCGTGCTGATGAACTCCGTAACAGCAACATCAATCATACTGAAGCAGAGTCAGCATTATTGGACGACGTCGAAGAAACTCAAAATGGTGAGTTTATGACGCAAGAAGAGTATGAAGCTGCACTTGCTGATCTCGACGATCTTGATGCGCAGTTAGACGATTTGGAAAAGGAGCTGGATACATGACTAATGAGATTCTTCACTATGCCAGTCCTTACTATGATCCGGTGAAAGCCCATGAGTATTACATGAAGCACCGTGAACTGAAGGGTCGTACTTCCACGGCTGGCTTGAACGATGAAGGAAAAGCTGCTGCAAGTTATGTGAAAGAACAGCTTACGACAGAACATAAAGCAAAAGTCGAAGCAAATAAAGAGGATACAGCAAACCAGATCGATAAACTTCGTGAGCAGAAGAAGCCAAACATTGAAGCACATAAAGCGGCGATGCAGAGTCAGATTGATCGGCTGAAAGCAAAACTTAGTTCCATGTCATCCGCAGATAAACAGAAGAACCGAGACCGTATTGCAGCCAATATTTCAGTCTTGCGCGAGCAAAATGCCGCCGAACGAGAACGTTTGAATGCTGAATTCCAAGCACAGAGCAAGTCTCTCCTGACTGAACAGAAAGAAACCAACAAGAATCTCAAGACAGAATACGATGATAAGTATCTATCCGAACTTGAGAAGATTAAGGCAAATCCTGCATTTCAGAAAGCCAAAGCTAGTCGTTCTGGCTCAAAGAAATCTTCCAGCAGCAAGAAAACCAAGAAAGATCTTAGTTACTACATGAGAGGAGCACCGATTCACGTATGAAACTGAAATACCCTGATTGTGACTTTCATGGCTATGCTACGAAAGCCAATATCACATGCAGAGACAAGCGTGTGATCATGCCTGATGCCTTTAAGGATCAGGACGGCGAGAAAGTGCCGCTCTGTTGGGGGCATCAGCATAACAGTGTCACGAGTGTTCTTGGGCATGCCTATCTCGAAAATCGAGCAGATGGCGTATATGCCTATGGCTATTTCAATGACACTGACTCCGGCCGTGCCGGCAAGAAGCTGGTCGATAATGGCGATGTATGTGCATTGTCCATTTGGGCAAACGACCTTATACAGAATGGAACTAATGTGGTTCACGGCGTGATTCGTGAGCTGAGTCTCGTTCTGGCCGGGGCGAATCCCGGTGCGTACATTGATTCTGTCATGCAGCATGATGACGAGGCAACTCAGGAAGCCGAGATCCTGTTTGTGCTGGACAAAGATAATATTCAACTTGCCCATGCCGATAGCGATGAGGATTCCGAAGATGCTGAACTGCAGCATGCTGATGAAGAAAAGACAGATTCGTCTGAAGAGGACAAGAAAGACGATAACGAAACCGTGCAGGACGTCCTGAATTCTATGTCTGAGAAGCAGAAGAACGTTCTGTATGCATTGGTCGGTGAAGCTTATGCTGCCGGCGAAGAAACCAAAAAATCCGATAACAATGAGGAGGACAACACTATGAAGCATAATGTCTTTGACAATGATCGGCAGGATGAGGCGAACGTTCTCTCTTACACCGATCAGACCGAAATTATTAACATGGCCAAGACCAGCACTATCGGCAGCCTGCAGCATGCAATGGATCTGTTTGCTGGACAGAATCCGGACAGTGTTCTGGCGCATGGCATTGAGAACATCAGCCAGCTGTTCCCGGACTACAAGGATGTTCGTCCGGGCGCACCTGAAATGCTCACGACTGATCAGGGCTGGATCCAGAAGGTTCTGCAGAAGGTTCACAAGAGCCCGATCTCTCGTATCCGTACCCGTCAGGCCGATCTCCGTAACATCGAAGAGCTGCGCGCCAAAGGTTATACGAAAGGCACCCTGAAGGGCGAAGTCGGCAACTTCAAGTTGATCCACAGAACGACTGATCCCCAGACTATCTACGTTAAGAGCAAGATTGATCGTGATGACATCATCGACATTCAGGATTTCGATGTCGTTCAGTATCTCTACACTATCGATCGCATGAACCTGAATGAAGAACTCGCTACCGCCATCATGATTGGCGACGGCCGTGAGGTCGGTTCTGAGGGCAAGATTGCGGAAGACAAGATCCGTCCGATCTGGCAGGATGATGAGCTTTACACCATTCATGCTGACGTGGACATCGCCGGTATGAGGGCTTCTCTTCAGGGAACCAATACCGCCGCAAACTTCGGCGAGAATTACATTTATGCAGAAGCTGTGATCCAGTCTCTGCTGTATGCTCGCGAGAAGTATAAGGGCTCCGGCACTCCGGACTTCTACTGCACCCCGCATCTTGTGAACGTGATGCTGCTCGCCCGTGATATGAACGGTCGCCGCATTTATGACAAGGTCAGTGATCTGGCTGCTGCACTGAACGTTGGCGAGATCATCACGGTTGAGCAGTTTGAGGGCAAGACCCGCACTGATGGCGGCAAGACCAAGAAGCTTCTCGGCCTGATGGGCAATCTGGCTGACTACTCTGTCGGTGCAACCAAGGGCGGCGAAATCACGCATTTCACGGATTTCGATATCGATTTCAACCAGGAGAAGAGCCTGCTTGAGACTCGCTGCTCTGGTGCAAACACCCGCGTTAAGTCTTTCATCGCCCTGGAAGAGGACGTGACGGGCTAATTTTTGACAGGAGGTTATAGATATGAAACTTGTAATGAACTATGCAAACGCTGACCAGAAGTTCCTGAAGACTGTTACTGTTTACGCGAAGAAGAGTGACAACTTCATCTACGCCGATTCGGGCTGCACTGTTAAGATCGACAAGGACACCATGATGGAACTCTGCACAAAAGGCCTTGCTGTGGTTTCCTACGAAAAGGCGTTCTATCCGGTAGCGGCGTTTAAGGAGAATACGGCCAAGAAGTGCCTCGATGTGACCATCTATGATGTCCTCGCAAACACTGCTGCAGCCGTAACTGTCCATACTGGCGAGTACACGGCGTAAAAATTCAAAATGGCTAAATTTTACGGAACTATCGGGTATGCTGTGACTGTCGAAGTCCGTCCGGATGTTTGGGAAGAGCAGATCGTCGAGCGTACATACTGCGGCGATTTGATCCGTAACACTAGGCGTCTGGATGGTAATTCCCAGGTGAATGACAATATCACTATTGGCAATGAGATCAGCATCGTATCCGATCCGTATGCCAATGAGAATTTTCATTCTATGCGCTATGTCACCTTTATGGGGGCAAAATGGAAGATCACGTCCGTGGAGGTCAAGTATCCACGGTTGATTCTTTCGACAGGAGGGATTTGGAATGGACCGACGGGCTGAGCTCGGAAAAATCTTTCGGGAGATTCTGGGTAATGGCAATGTCTATTTCCAGCCGCCTAGCAATACCCAAATGAGGTATCCTGCGATTCGCTATGAGCGAAGTGATATGGCTGTAAAGCATGCTGATAATGGCAACTATAATCGCCGCATCCGTTATACAGTCACTGTTATCGATAGTGATCCGGATAGTGAGATTGTAAACCGTGTCAGCATGCTTCCTTATTGCTATTTCGACCGGCATTATGCGCAGGATAACCTCAATCATGACGTGTTTGAAATCTACTTTTAAGAGGAGGAACTGATATGTTCAATATCGAATGGGATCAGGTATCGGAACGCCTGTTTGAAACCGGTACGGATCGTGGTGTTCTGTATCCCTTCAACAAGACCAGCAAGGCCTATGACAATGGCGTTGCATGGAACGGCCTGACTGGCGTGACGGAAACTCCGTCTGGTGCAGAGCCGACGGCGCTGTATGCCGACAACATCAAGTATCTTACCCTGATGTCCAATGAGGATCTGGGCGGTACGATCACCGCCTACATGTATCCGGACGAGTGGAAGGCTTGCGACGGCTCCGCAGATCTGGAAGCAGGCATTACGATTGGCCAGCAGCCGAGAGCAACTTTCGGCCTGTGCTATCGTACTCGTATCGGCAATGACACCGAAGGCGATAGCCACGGTTATAAGCTGCACCTGATCTATGGCTGCCTTGCTTCCGCTTCCGAGCGTGCATACAGCACGGTCAACGATTCGCCGGAAGCCATTGAGTTCTCTTGGGAATTTACCTGCACGCCGGTTGACGTCGCCGGATTCAAGCCGACTGCCATTGTTACGATCGATTCTACGAAGGTCGATGCTGAGAAGCTCAAGTCTTTCGAAGAAATCCTTTATGGCAAGGCGGCAACGTCGCCAGATGCTCACGATGCCGTTGTTCCGAAGCTGCCGCTTCCGGCAGAAGTTCTTGCGCACTTCAAGACCATCTAACTGTTTTCCAGTGAGGGAGTCTCTATGCGAGGCTCCCTCTTATTTTTGTTTTCATAACTGAAAGGGGTTATATTATGCTGCCTATTACCAAAAAGTACATTGATTTCAACGGTGTAGAACGCGAAGAGACGTTCTATTTCAACCTGACAAAAGCAGAGCTTGCCGAGTGGGAGCTGGGCGTGACTGGCGGTCTCAGTAAGATGGTAGAGAAGATCACGGCTGCCAAGGATGTGCCCGCACTGGCGAAGCTTTTTAAGGAAGTCGTTCTGAAGGCATACGGCGTGAAGAGCGATGATGGCAGACGTTTTATCAAGTCCGACGAACTCACGACGGAGTTCACCCAGACGCAGGCATATTCCGACATTTACATGGAATTGGCGCAGGATGATCAGAAAGCTGCGGCCTTCATCAACGGCATCATTCCGAAAGTCGATTAAATAATGCTCGTTATTACAGTACAGGGGGTTGAAGGCTGGGACGAGCAGAAAGAAGAGTTTGTTCCAGCAAAGCCCCCTGTCTGTTTACAGCTGGAACACTCGTTAATTTCCCTCGCCAAATGGGAATCGAAGTGGGAAAAGCCATTCCTTTCGAAAGAGCAGAAAACTGTAGAGGAAACGATCGATTATATTCGTTGCATGACATTAAATTCTAATGTTCCTGCGGATGTTTATGATCGGTTATCTTCACAAAATTTCAGAGATGTGAACGCTTACATTGATGCTAAACGGAGTGCCACAACCATCCGTGAAGAACAGAAAGGCAGCCGAGGGACAGAAATTGTCACCAGTGAGCTGATCTACTATTGGATGGTTGCATTGCAAATTCCATTTGAATGCCAGAAATGGCATTTAAATCGCTTGCTGATGCTTATTCGTGTCTGTAATGCGAAAAATCAACCGCCAAAAAAGCAAAGTCAGCGCAATATTCTTAAACAGAATGCTGCATTGAATGCTGCTCGACGTCGGCGAGCTCACTCGAAAGGATGAAAATTCAAAATGGTTACATTTCGACAAAAAGGCGACTTTTCCAAGGCGACCCGGTTTCTGGAACGTGTGAAGGAAGCTGTTGGGTTAGGTCTGCTCGATCGATACGGGCAGAAAGGTGTCGCTGCTTTGTCGGCGGCAACCCCAGTCGACAGCGGCGAAACTGCTGCAAGCTGGGACTATGAGATTGTAAACAAAAAAGGGTCCGCCAGGATCACGTTTACAAACTCGCATATCGTCAAAGGCGTACCGATTGCGATTATTCTGCAATACGGGCATGGAACTCGTAATGGCGGCTGGGTAGAGGGACGCGATTATATCAACCCTGCTATCCAGCCGATCTTTGACGAACTTGCTGAGAAAGCATGGAAGGAGGTTACTAAGCTATGAGCAAAACGATCGACCAGAGAGTCGTCGAGATGCGGTTTGACAATGCAAACTTCGAAAAGAATGTTAGCACGAGTATGTCAACACTGGACAAGCTGAAGAAAAGCCTCAAGTTCGAGGATAGTGCAAAAGGCTTTGAGAATATCAGCAAGGCGGCTGGTCGGGTCGATATGGGAGGACTTTCGAATGGCGTAGAATCTGTTCGGTTGAAGTTCTCCGCACTTGAGGTCATGGCTGTAACAGCTCTTCAGAATATTACAAACTCTGCGGTAAATGCTGGTAAAAAGCTGGTTTCTGACTTGGCTTTGGATCCGATTATATCGGGTTTTAAGGAGTATGAAACTCAGATCAATGCCACGCAGACGATTTTGGCAAACACTCAGAAAGAGGGTGCCAATATTGACGATGTCAATCGCGCACTGGATGAACTTAATAAGTACGCGGACTTGACAATCTATAACTTCACGGAAATGACGAGAAACATCGGCACGTTTACCGCTGCTGGTGTCGATTTGAATACGTCCGTTAATGCTATTAAGGGTATTGCAAACCTTGCAGCTATCTCTGGTTCGACCAGCCAGCAGGCTTCTACCGCCATGTATCAGCTTTCACAGGCATTGGCATCTGGTACGGTAAAGCTTATGGACTGGAACTCGGTTGTTAATGCCGGTATGGGCGGTCAGGTATTTCAGGATGCTCTGAAAATGACAGCGCGCATTCATGGCATTGCCATTGATGAGATGATTGCCGATGAAGGGTCATTCCGAGAGACATTGTCCAAAGGATGGCTCACATCTGATATTCTTACCGAAACATTACAGCATTTTACTGAATTTACCGATACATATAACGAAGAAAGCTTGAAACGGCAAGGATACAACGAAAAAGAAATTGCTGAAATCAAGCAGATGGGAATCACGGCAACTGATGCAGCTACGAAAGTCAAAACCCTGTCACAGCTGTATGATGTCATGAAGGAAACGGCACAGTCCGGTTGGGCTGCTACATGGAAAATTCTCCTTGGTGACTTTGAAGAAGCAAAAGAATCTCTGACAAAATTCAGTAAGATGCTCAATGAGCCGCTTGCAGCTGCAGCAGATGCAAGAAATAAGATTTTGTCTGAGGGCTTTTCTTCTGGTTGGAAACAATTCTTAAATGAAGGTATTGAGGATACCGAAGGCTTTAAGGAAGCAGTTCTTTCTATTGGCAAGGAGGCTGTTCCAGGACTAGAAGACCTGATTGAGAAGGCTGGCGGCTTTGAGGAATCCTTGAAAAAAGGCTGGCTTACATCTGATATGCTTGCCGAGGCAGTTGGAACTCTTACTGCAAAAACAGCAGGCTTGTCCGATGAAGAATTGCGAAATCTCGGCTATACACGTGATCAGGTTACAGCCCTTGAAGATTTGAATAAACGTATTCAGGATGGCAGCATCAATCTTGATGATTACGCCAAAAAGATGGGGCGTGTATCCGGTCGTGAAAACATTATTCTGGCACTAACGACCGCTTTTGAGAAGCTACAAACAATTCTTGGCGCCATTAAAGACGCATTCAATGAAGTTTTTGAACCCTTAACTGGTGAAGAACTTTATAATGTCACTGTTCGTATCAAAGAATTTGTATCAGGTCTGACCCTTAGTGAAGAAGCTCTTGACAATTTCAAAATGACGTTCAAGGGTGCCTTTGCATTCGTGGATATTATTGGTCATGGGCTGAAAGCATTTGGGCAGATTCTTGGACATTTGCTCGAAAAGTTGCTCCCCGTCGGCGATGGTTTCCTTGGTATGACTGGCAGTATTGGTGAATGGATTGTATCCATAGACGAGGCAATAAAGTCAGGCGACGGCTTGACAAAATTTGTTGAGTTGGTTAATGGCGCAATTGATAAACTCGCATCTGGATTCAAGATCGCAAAAGACCATGTAGTCGAGTTCATTAAATCGTTTACAGGAATTGGATCCGTTAAGGAGCTTTTCGCAACAGTTTCTAATAGTATTTCCAGCTTTTTCTCGAGCATCTTAGAACACACTAAAAGCTCGCAGGGAACAATCTCGGCAATTGGTGACACAATTAAAAAGGCTGCTGGAACGATTTGGGACACAATTAAAACAGTATTCAAATGGATTTCTGAAAAAGTTTCACTTGGTGATATCTTTGCAGGACTTGCGGGTGGCGGTATTTTTGTCGCCGCTAAAAAGTTATCTGGTTTAATCGAGAAGATCAAAGAAGCACTCGAAAAACTTTTTGGTAGTGACAAGGACAGTGGAATTAAAGGTAAATTTGCTGAAGTCATGGATTCTATTCATGACACCTTGTCTTCCTTTGCAGATGGCATCAAGGTGTCGTCGATCGTAGCCATCGCTATTGCTATTGGCATTCTTTCTGCATCTATGAATGCTCTCGCAGAACTTGATGTTGGAGAAATTACAAAGTCGCTTGTAGCCATTGGGATTATGCTCGGAATGTTGAGTATAACTATGAAGTCTATTTCAAAAACATTAAATGGGCTTGGGTCAAAAGGACTGATAAAAGCAAGTGGCTCACTTGTTCTTGTTGCATCCGCAGTCGCCATTTTTGCTGGCGCCCTTAAAAAGATTGCTGATTTGTCTCTTGCTGATCTCGCTAAGGGTCTAATTGCACTTGGCGGTGGCTTGTTTATCTTGGTTCAAGGTTTAAAATCCATTGAAAAATCGAATCTTTCGATTTCGACCAGTTTGGCACTTATTGCTTTGGCAACAAGCTGTAGAATTCTAGCCAGCGCATTGCAGCAATTTGCCAAGCTGTCGTGGAATGAGATTGGACGAGGTATTACAGCTATGGCTGTTGCTCTTGCTGAACTTGTAGTGGCTGTTTCCATCTTAAGTAAATACGGAGATGGAAAATCACTTCTTGGGGCACTTTCTATTATTGCAATTTCTTTAGTATTGGGAAAAATTGCTAAAGCACTTAAGAAATTCGGAGAAATGTCCTGGGGTGAAATTGCTCGCGGACTTGTTGGAATGGGCTACGCTCTTTCCGAATTGGTTGCAGTGATTGCAATTCTTAATCAAGTTGGCGGTGGTAAATCTCTTGTAGGTGCAATTTCGATTGTTGCTATTGTATTGTCACTAAATAAATTAGGAGATGCTCTCACGAAATTTGGTGGCATGTCCTGGGGTGAAATTGCTCGCGGACTTGTTGGAATGGGAGGAGCGCTTGCTGAAGTAGCTGGTATTGTAGGTGCTTTAGGCTATCTTGCTGGATTTTCTGGCCTACTCGGCGCAGGAACTATTTTTATAGCTATTCAAGGTCTCGCCAAACTTGCTGATGCATTTAAGAGCTTTGGTAGTATGTCCTGGGGTGAAATTGCTCGCGGTCTTACTGGTATGGGTGGCGCTCTTCTTGAAGTAGGCGCTATAGCCGGAGCTCTTGGTGCTCTTACTGGACCCCTCGGTCTTCTTGGTGCTGGAACTCTGCTTCTTGCAATTCAAGGATTGACCGATTTGGCGGATGCATTTAAGAGCTTTGGCGAAATGTCATGGGATAAGATTGGCCGTGGACTTGCTGGTATGGGCGGCGCTCTTGCCGAAGTTGCTGTAGTGACAGGTGCACTTGGAGCCCTTGCTGGACTTCCAGCTTTGCTTGGAAGCGGAGCAATTCTGCTTGCCGTACAGGGACTCAATGATCTGGCAGCTGCATTCCAAAAATTTGCAGAGATGTCGTGGGACGAAATTAGTCGAGGACTTAGTGCTATGGGCGGTGCTCTTGGCGAGGTCGCTCTCGGTGGCATCTTGAATACACTTTCTGGACTGGGTGCATTGTCAATTTCGACAATTGCTGAACCTCTTGGCATCCTTGCCGATTCAGTCAAAAAATGGACTGACGTGGTTATTCCTGACGGGCTGACACTTCAGCTTGCAGCTCTTGCTGCTGGAATTTCTGCATTCACATTTAGCGGTATTGGTGCTTTATCGTTGTCTGCTGCCGCTGAACCTCTTGGCATCTTAGCTGATTCGGTTAAGAAATGGACTGGTGTTACTGTTCCAGACGGCTTAGTGGAGAAGATGTCCATTTTAGCCGATGGCATCGAGAAATTCACTTTCGCCGGAATTGGCGCTGACGCATTATCGGCATCTGCTCCTAGTGTGGGAGCAATGGCTGATGCTGTGAAAAAATGGGAGACACTTACTATTCCTGATGGTCTAGAAGATGGACTTACTCAAATAGCAAACGGCGTTAAAGCATTTAGTTTTGCATTTCTAGGTGGGTGGTCTCTTGGAGCAATTACAGAGCCGCTTGGAGAACTCGCGACATCAGTTAGAAAATGGAAATCTGTCTCTATTCCCGACGATCTAGAAGACGGGCTTAAACGAATTGCTGATGGTATAAAAGCATTTAGCTGGGCTTTCTTGGGTGGATGGTCTCTTGGCGCCATCATTGACCCACTTTCAGATCTTGCTGATGCAGTCAAAAAATGGAATGGGGTATCCATACCAGCTGACGTAGGTGACGAGCTCGATGCTTTAGCGGATGGTGTTAAATCCTTTAGTTGGGCTTTCTTAGGCGGCTGGTCGCTTGGTGCAATCACCGGTCCACTAGGAACATTGGCTGATTCAGTTAAGAAATGGAAGAATGTATCCATCCCCAAAAATCTAGGTGATGACTTATCTAGACTCGCTACTGGTATTACAGCATTTTCAAATATTCCTGATGTTTCCATTGTCGCTAGCAGTGTGAATACTATTTCTACTGCTGCAATGACTCTGTCGAAGACTGACTTTTCAACGCTGAGTGCCAGCGTTAAAAGCCTTACAGAGTCAATAAATGCACTTGCGTCTCTCGACTCAATAGATGCATCTTTCGAGACACTTGGAAATGATATAGTAAAAGAGCTTATATCTCCTATTAAGAACGCACCAAATCAATTCAAGACGGCTGGTGCCAGCTTGATTAAGTCCTTCCTAACCGGACTCACTTCGCAAACATCGACAGTTGTGACTAAAGCAAAAGAAATTACGACAAAAATGGCGTCCGTGATTGTGTCTCAGAAGTCGCTCTTTACCACATCTGGAAGTGATCTTATAAAATCTTTCGGTTCTGGTGTAAGCAGTCAAACAGCTACAGTAAAGAATCAGTTTTCTATTATGCTGAGCAACTGCGTGGCGGCTGTTCGCAGCTATTATGGCCAGTTCCAGAATGCAGGCAGCTATCTTGCAGCAGGTGTTGCAAATGGCATTTCTGCTAACAGTGCATCAGCCTCAACGGCAGCGAAAAAAATGGCTGGAAATGCAGCAAAAGCTTCTGCTAAACGACTTGATGAGCATTCGCCGTCCAGAGTCGGATACAAAATCGGCGACTACTTTGGTATTGGCTTTACGAATGGTATTACTGACAACATTCGAAATGCCGGTCTCTCAAGTGACGCACTTGCAGAATCTGCCACAACTGGCTTGTCAAATGCTATTGCCAAAATCGCGGCCTTGATTGACAGTGGCATTGACACAAATCCGACAATTCGCCCAGTGTTAGACCTCACAGAAATTCAAAATGGAAGTGCTGCTATTGCAGATCTGATGAGTACGCTGAGTGGTCGTCCTGTGGAAGGCACAGTCAGTATTGCCGCAAAAACAGCCAGCAGTATGAACCGACCTGCATTTGCACCGGAACAGAAGACTGAATCTGCAAATGGCAAGCAGACATCTGAAAATACTACAAACAACTTCTATATCACCGGTACTGACCCGAGAGCGATCGCTGATGAGGTGGATCGTAAGCTTCAAAGACGTGTCGAAAGGAGAAAAGCAGCATGGGCGTGATTATCTTTAATGGAATCCCGTCAACCAACTATGGAATTCATGTAGAGACACCGCCAGTGTATGCAACTCCGGAACGCGACTATGAGGTGGTTCATATTCCAGGTCGAAATGGCGATCTTGTGATCGACAATGGGTCGTATAAGAACGTCACAAGAAAGTATAGCATCTCTGTCGGCGAGATCGATGGCAATTTTACGACTTTGGCAGCAGGTGTAAGCGAATGGCTGCACTCCGCCTCTGGATATGCGAGACTGGAAGATTCCTATGAACCGGATTACTTCCGCCTTGCGTATTATGTGGCTGATGCTGAAATGGAGAATTTGTTCCACCAAGCCGGTAAGATGTCAATAGAATTTAACTGCAAACCTGCCCGTTTCCTGAAAGCTGGGGAGCGGGCAGTTCCCTTTACTACCGATGGTTCTATTAGCAACCCGACATTCCATAAGAGTTTTCCAAAACTGACCGTAGTTGTGTCTGGATCTGGAACTCTTACAGTCGGAGATCAAACAATTACAATCAGTGGCTTAACAGGTTCAACTCGTATGGTGATTGATTCCGAACTTCAGGACGTCTATGAAGAAGGAAGCTTGACGAATCTGAACAGTAAAGTATCATTTTCTGATGGCTTTCCGCTTCTTAGTCCTGGCGTAAATACGATTACATTTACAGGTAGCATTACTTCTGTGGAGGTGATTCCGAGATGGTGGATTCTCTGATTATCCTATACGATCATGATGAGGAAGCGTTCACTTCGAATGGGCTTGGAGCACTTCCTGATGCTGCTTCCTGTACTGTGACAGAGGAACGAAATGGCGGATATGAGGTCGAAATGGAATACCCACTGACTGGTAGTCATTTTAGTGATATCCAGAAACGTCGGATTCTCTATGTAAAACCAAATCCATATGACGATCCGCAGCCATTTCGTATCTACTCGATTACAAAACCGATCAACGGAATCGTGACAGTTCATGCAGCACATCTGAGCTATGATACGTCTGGTTCCATCGTAAAACTCTTTCCCGCGGATGCTGGTTCGGCTTCGGCAGCGATGTCGTATCTGAAGAACTTCTCTGTACCCTCCACCCCTTTCACATTTTTCACAAATGTTGGGAAGTCTGGTACGATGTCCGTTCCGAAGCCCTCCAGCATTCGATCTTTATTAGGCGGAAGTGACGGCTCTATCCTCGACACATTCGGCGGCGAATACCTATTTGACAAGTGGAACATTTCCCTGCTTGAATCTCGCGGTTCTAATCGCGGTGTTACAATTCGATACGGTAAGAACATGACCGATCTTGAGCAGGAAGAAAATGACACTGACTTCTATACCGGTGTATATCCATTCTGGTATTCCGAATCAGAAGATGGCGGGCTTGTCACACTTTCTGCAAATGACGGAATTGTAAACGCCCCAGGTACCTATGATTTCGTGAAAATTATGCCGTTAGATCTCTCTTCTGAGGATTTCAGTAAGGAGACAACCGACAGCGAAGGATATACGACTACGATAGAAAAGCCGACGGAGGCGGAACTTCTTGCTGCAGCGCAGAAGTACATCGCTAACAATAAAATCGGTATTCCGAAAGTGTCTCTGGATGTATCCTTCGTTATGCTAGCACAGACGGAAGAGTATAAGGACTTTGCACGTCTGGAGACTGTTAAACTGTGCGACACAGTAACAGTTGAATTCGAAAAACTCGGTGTTAAGACGACTGCAAAATGCATCAAAACCGTATATAACGTCTTGACCGATAAGTATGACTCCATTGAACTCGGTGAGCCGAAATCGTCTCTTGCTGAAACTGTTAGCAATCAGGGAACACTGATTGAAGAAGCGTCAGACAAGAGTTATATGGAGCGAGCAATTCAAAATGCGACAGATCTTATCATGAGCGGTAAGCTCGGCGGTTATGTAACTGTCACCAAAAATGAGATTTACATTGCTGACAATAAAGATCTTGACAAAGCTGTAAAAGTTTGGCGTTGGAATTCTGGCGGTCTTGGATACTCATCAAGCGGCAAAGATGGTCCTTTTGGAACAGCTATGACAAGCGATGGAAAAATCGTAGCTGATTATATTTCGACAGGAAATCTGGATTGCAGTGTGCTGAATGTTTCAAATATCCACGGGGATTCTATTCTTGTCGATACAATTGGTGCGTTGAACGGCATTAACCAGAAGACAGATTCTTATCAGTACATTAAGACTGGTCTACTTGACAGTGATGGCAATTATGGTATTGCAATTGGTCAGCTGACAACAAATTCTGACGGCACCATTAGTACGTCATCTAGCGAATACGTTAAGATTACATCCGGACGTATTTCGTTCATGCAAAATGGCACTGAAGTTGCGTATATGTCTGGCAAAAAGCTCTTCATTAAAAATGGCGATATCACAGCCAGTGATTTTCGGTTTACAAATGGCGGAAGTATCAAGGCACAGCTTGAGCAGTTGGCAGAAAGTGTTAGCAGCAACGGCTTTGATTTTGAGATTGATGGTGGCGGCTGGCTTCGTATCACCAGTGCAAGTTCCGCGTCTTATGCGGTCGAATTAGGTTCAAGCGGGGCCCTTCGACTTGTTGCAAATACTGGTGATATGTTCATGCAGGCAGGCGCGGCTACAATTCAGCTCCATCATGATACTGGCAAAGTTTCCATTTCCAATCTTGAAACAAGTATGGTTCCTGTATTTGGCTGAGGTGGTGTAAATGGCATCGATTACCTTCACACGTTCAAGTGAAACAAGAGTCTCAGCACGAATTACCGGCTGTGTAGCCAGTCATACTTATAGTATTCAGGTTTATGGCAATGGATCGTGGTGGGACAAAGTAACTGGACTTTCCGGAAGCACCTCGTACACACGATCATTTGGCGTTGATACCGGTGATGAATATAGCGCAAGATTATGGGATAAAACGATTCAGGGTGTTGGTGCCACCGGGACGATTCCAGCATGGACTCCAGAAGTTGAGACCGTATCAATTCGTGCAGAATGCGGCGATGGCGTAGCCAGTTTTACGATGAGCTGTAATGGAGTAAGCAAATTGGTCCGCGCTACTTCAGGATACACGTATATGACAGTAGATAGCGGTAGTTCTGTTACCATTTCAGATGTTACACCGGTTGATGGCTATAGCGATCCATATTATCTGTATTATAACACACAATCAAATCCAACTGGATGGGATGGTCCCATACGATTTACGACAAGTACGGTTGTTACCAGCACGTCTTTTGATCGTCGATTGCGTGTTAAAGGCTCCCGAGAGAGCCTTTACCCCTATACCCAGAAGGTGTACATTGATGATTCGTACTATTCGAGTACGACAAACAACTATTATACAGATCCTACAATTACGATTGGAGATTTGTCACTCTATACGAAGTACAGCGCAGATTATGATTTCGATTATGCAACCGTAGGTAGTTCCACGATTAAACGAAATCAGTATTACGAGGTACAATTAAGCCTTAATGCAAATACGGATATTTATCTGTATTTCAAGAGCAGACCAACTCCTGTAAAGCCAACTATTACTAGAATCACGACAACACAAAACAGTGCAAATGTGTATTGGAATGCGAATGGCGGGCTTGGAGGTAATACTGGTTACTGGCTTCTTTATTATGGAGTATCATCTTCTTCTATGCATAGCGTTCGATTGACAGATGATTCAGTCGCTGCAACTGTTACGGGATTAGAGGCGGACACCACCTATATTTTCTACATTCGGCATTATGTTTCCGGCGATTATCTGCAAAGTAGCAGCATGAGTGCAACCACAAGTAGTGCTATTGGATATTTCGCATGGACAAATGATGATGCCACAAAAATCCAAGCAGGTCAACCAGTTACAAATCTGACTGCAACAGCCTGGAACAATCTCATCAACAAGGTTTCAGCATGCGGCGGAAGCACTGGATCTATCCCAAGAGCAACTGCTGGATCAACAATAACAGCTGAACACTTTAACCAAATGCGTAATGCCATCTCTGGACTTCCTGGATCAGGCTCGGTCGCATCTTCTGTTACTTCTGGCAGTACAAAAATGCGGGCTGCATTGTTCGCAAATGCTACGACTGCACTAAAAGAAGCAATAAATCGTGCCATTTCAACAAAAAACGGATAGGAGGTACAGCAACCATGACGATGAAGCTGAATGATACGTCCGTTCGTATCACGAATTTTTACGAGAATCTTAGTGGACATGCAACGATGAATGCCACGAATAGCTTTGAAGTTACTGCAGGTGCGGAGTTTCCAGATCTTTCGTCCTTAGAAGGAATTGATGTTCAGACCTGCATCATTACGAATGACGATGGTGTTCAAATTCCGACCCAGGGAATTTACAAGAAAGTCGATTCTATCAACATCACGTATGATGAGAGAAGCAAAATTTATACGGCAAACATGATCCTTATCAGTGTGACGGACGAGTCGTAAAGGAGGAATCCATATGGCTATTTCTGTTTACACGCCGCCATCTGACCGGTTATTGCATAATACAGAGGTTGACTTTGGCGGAAGGTATAAACTCGGCAATCCGGTGCACCTGATGCAGTACGATAAATCACTTCCAATTGCCGTAGTGAAGCTATACATGAACGGTATTCCGTTTAAGTTAGCATCCGGGGCAAGTGTGAACATTCGTGTTGGTAAGCGAGACGGAACAACAGTTTACAATCCTGTTCTCGGCTGTGATTCCACACGCACAATCGTATACTGCGAGATGACAAAACAAATCTGTGCAGAGTATGGACCGACACCTGCCATTCTCGAATTGATGATTGGCGAGAACATTGCTGGCTCCAGCTATATGATGCTTGATATCGCACAGAATCCAGTTCAGGAGAATGCTATAGAATCGTCTGATGAGTATAAGACGATCATGGAAGTTATTGCTGATGCCAAGCAGGCATTGGACAAAGTCCCAATTATTCAAAATGGAACTTTTTGGGTATGGGATACGACAACCGGAAAGTATGTCGATACTGGAGAATCTGCAGCCGGTGAAAAAGGTGATACCGGAACTGGTATTTCTAGCTGCACTTTGAATCCTGACTATACTTTGACGCTCAACTTTACAGACGGAAACTCTTATACCACGCCAGTAAGCATTCGCGGTGCAACAGGTGCCAAAGGTGCTACTGGTGTTGGCATTACGGATACCG
>OBLI01001534.1_pt1 | contig 22193 bp, 19 predicted proteins | sample 1519701 | NCBI WGS metagenome assembly OBLI01 (sample SAMEA3663005, study PRJEB22513) | pig gut metagenome | biome: pig gut; feature: pig-associated habitat; material: faeces | place: France | collected 2012
GAGACATAATAAGAAATTCAATCATCTCGGTCGTACTGCTGACCACCGCAAGGCCTTGCTTGCAAACTTGGCCATCTCGCTGATCATGCACAAAAGAATCACTACGACCGTAGCCAAGGCTAAGGCCTTGAAGACATACGTAGAACCCCTCATCACTCGTTCTAAGGAGGATACAACCAATTCACGTCGTGTTGTATTCCGTTATCTTCAGAACAAGGAGGCTCTTAAGGAGCTCTTCGGTGTTATCTCAGCTAAAGTAGCCGACCGTCCAGGTGGTTACACTCGCATCATTAAGCTTGGTTTCCGTCAGGGCGACGCTGCTCAGATTTGTTTCATCGAGCTTGTTGACTTCGACGAGAATATGGCTAAGACAGCTTCCAAGAAGAAGACTACACGTCGTTCACGCAAGTCTAACAAGGCAGAGGCTCCAGCAGCAGAGACTGCAGCAGAGGCACCTGCTACTGAGGCTCCAGCAGCCGAGGAAGCACCCGCAGCAGAATAAATAATAGATTTGTTCTCCATATTTTAGGGGCTCAGTCGAAGTGATTCGGTGGAGCCCCGACCCTTTTAAGTTGGAAATAAATCATTTCCAACAAAAAGCTGGCCCATCCATCCGGATGGGCCAGCACTCTTTTTATAAGTACCAATTAGATTAATAGTTCTCAGCATTGATTTCGAAGTAGCTCTGTGGATGAGCACAAACTGGGCAGATTTCAGGAGCCTTCTTTCCAACTACGATATGTCCGCAGTTGCGGCACTTCCAGATAGTGTCACCCTCACGAGAGAACACGATACCGTCCTCAATGTTTTTCAGCAGTTTAAGGTAACGCTCCTCATGATGGCGCTCTACCTCAGCCACACCACGCATCTTGGCAGCGATTTCAACGAATCCCTCCTCTTCGGCTTCCTTTGCCATGCGGTCATACATATCAGTCCACTCGTAGTTCTCACCCTCGGCAGCAGCCTTCAGGTTCTTCATAGTGTCCTGGATAGCTCCACCTTCGAGATACTTAAACCACAACTTGGCATGTTCTTTCTCGTTGTCAGCAGTCTCTGTGAAGAGAGCGGCAATCTGCTCATATCCTTCTTTCTTTGCCTTTGAAGCAAAGTATGTGTACTTGTTGCGAGCCATTGACTCACCTGCGAATGCATCGAGAAGATTCTTCTCGGTTTTTGTTCCTTTAAGTTCTTTCATAATGTTGATATTAATTATTTATGATGAATGTTATTAAATACGGTGCAAAGGTACTAATAATAATTGAGTATTCCAAACAGAATTTTTCTATCATACAATAGATTGTTTCTATTAATCCTTTAGCGTCGGCCATCCGTCTTCGGTCCAAGAGATTTCCTTGCATATCAAGATAGAGGCGCCTTTTAGTGCTACAGAATATCCGTGGCAGAGGAAATAGTCCTTTCCTTGGCACGAATAAGCAGAACAGTGTCCAGCAGCCTCAAACACCTTCTTGTCGCCCTCTATTACCAATGTTCCTCCTAAATCAGCCATGTCCTTACCGTTACGGTCGAGGTAAGGTCCTTCGATATTCCTGCTTCTGCCCACTACTACCTTATACGTGCTCTTCATACCCTGGCAACAGTAGTCCCACGACACAAACAGGTAGTAATATCCCCCATGCTTGAAGATGAATGGAGCCTCCACGGGATTCTCCATGTCGTTCACGTGCTTTCGTCTTGCGATGGTCTTCATCTTTTGTCCTTTGGCAATGTGCATTGTAGTGTCTAGTTTTACAAGTTGGATACCATCCCAGAACGAGCCGAATGTCAGCCATGGTTCTCCGTTGTCATCAATTATGAAGTTGGGGTCTATCGCATTCCAGTTGTCCCTACCTTCCTGTGAGCAAACAATAGCTCCCTGGTCGCTCCATGTCTCCCCTGCGTCGAGCGACCGTGCCGAAAGAAGTCCGATAGCCGATGTGTTCTTGCCGAATGTAGAGCAACTGTAAGCCATCCACCATTTTTCCTTGTATCTGATGATGTCGGGAGCCCACACATGGTTGCGGAACCCCGGTACAGAATCTTGCGTCCATTTCGGTATCACGCTCATTGTGGGTGTTGCCTTCACTGTCCATGTCTTCAAGTCCTTTGACGTTGCATGCTGAAGACCAATACCAGTACTGAATACATGATATGTCCCTTTTTCGTAGGCCATCACAGGGTCATGTGTCATTAGTGTGTCAGTAGTGAAATCGCTTTGCGGGCGATGTCTTTGTGCTTGCAGTCCCATAGGAATGGTCAGGAGTGCGAGCATAGTAAGTTTACAGATAGGTTTCATTGTTTTATTAATGTTTATATAGTTAGTAAATTTCGGAATTTATCATGTTTTCATGTCCATACTTCTGGCCTTTCCCCTTAATATAATCTTATATCCCGTAGTAGCTATAATAATGCTCATCAGCGGACTGAGGATATTAAAGAAGCAGTAGGGTAGATAGGTGATAGTAGCCACACCGAGCACCGTGCTCTGTGTCATTCCGCATGAGTTCCACGGAATAAGCACCGATGTCACAGTCACTGAATCCTCTGTGGCACGGCTAAGCAGTCGGCGTTCCAGTCCATTCTTATCATATATTTCGCGGAATACATTTCCCGTAAGCAGTATGCCCATATATTGGTCAGCCACAGTAGTGTTTAATACCAATCCAGATGCCACAGTTGACGATACGGTGGATATGCGGTTGTGGGCAAAACGAGTGAATAGCCTTGTTATGCCCGCCGTCATGCCTCCCGCTGTCATAGTAGCCCCGAAACACATGGCGCAAAGTATGAGCCATACCGTGGAGAGCATTCCCTCCATACCCCTTGTTGCCACCAGTTCGTCGAGCATAGTGTTAGATGTATTGATTGTTGTCCCTCCATACACAGCTTGCATGGCCCCTCTAAACATGTCGCCATCGGCAATCTCCGCGACCACATCTGCCTGGAATATCAGAGCAAACACCACTCCCATCAACGTAGAGGCAAACATCGTCACCAGTGCGGGCAACTTCTTGACAATCATAATCGCAGTGGATGCGGGAATAATAAGTAGCCATGGACTGATGTCGTATCTTCCCATGATAGCCTCCTGGCATGCCACCAAGTGACCAGTATCCGTTGCCGTATGCGACCATCCCGCAATGAAGAATATCAGCAGAGCAATCGTGAACGACGGTATGGTTGTAATCATCATAGACCGAATATGAGTGAAGAGATTCACGTGGCATACGCTTGATGCCAATACCGTAGTGTCAGACAATGGCGATATCTTGTCGCCGAAGTAAGCACCACTGATAATAGCTCCCGCTATCCATCCTTCGTCGAAGCCCTGCGTTTTTCCGATGCCCATCAATGCCACACCTATAGTGGCAATAGTAGTCCACGAACTACCTGTCATCACGCTTACAGCAGCACTTATGGCACATGTAGATGCAAGGAACACACTTGGATGGATAATGTCCAGTCCATAGTAAATCATCATTGGCACCACACCGCTCACCATCCATGCGCCTCCTAAAGCGCCAATGAACAGCAGTATTATCAATGCCGACGATACGTGGGATATGTTCTTCGCTATTTGACTCTCAAATTTGTGCCATCTCACCTTGCCCACCGTAATGCCGATAATACAGCACACAGCTGAAGCCGCCAGCATAACTATTTGGCTCGGACCGCTCAGTGAGTCGCTGCCGAATGCACGTATAGTAAACACCAGCATTGCCATCAGTAGCAATAGCGGCAAAAGAGCCAGCCATATTGGCAACTCTATCCGTTCATTGTTATTATTCTTCATCTTTGTACTCTATTATTCGCAATTTTGCGGCAAAATTACAAATAAATAATGGAAGTACAAAGAAAAAGACAGGAAACCTATTGTAATACGTTTGCTATGGTGATTATTTATAAAAAAATGATGACAGCTGTGACAAGAGAGCCACAGCTGTCAAGATTAGTAAGTGTGTGAATCTTGCGTTAGATTCAGTTTACCTTGGTTATCACTTTCTTGCCGTTGGCAAGAGTCTCAATTTTTATCACAGTGCCCTTGTATGTTTTGTTTACCTTTATACCCTGCAGGTTGTAGTATGTCACTGACTTTACAGCTGAGGCATTCATCGCGTCGATGGCTGTTGGAAGCGTGGCAGTTGTAGCCTCGCTCAGACCGCCCATCTCGTTGGCGGCGCGCACCGACCATGTGGCAGATGCATCGTCAACTTCGTATGAAGGCACAGTAGTGTTGCCCACATATACACCATTCTTGAATATAACCCAGCAGAACACATAATCGCTGTTGTCCCATGTCACCATCTTGTTGTCGGTGTTGATAACAACGTTCGTCGGAGCAGAAGCCTGCTCGGTAAGGGCAGTCGGATCCCAATCGTCATCCTGTCCCATCACCTTGTCGAGTGACATTGCCTGTACCTCGTCGATGGTGAGAATTGGGTCATTGTCATGCTGTGTGCCTTCCTTGTCTGTCCATGATGTGCGACGTCCGGAGAGGTCGAGCGTTGTGCCTGATGTGAGGTAAGAGTTATACTCGGCAAAGCGTTTCGGCCAGCCGCCGCTCATGTCTGCCCAACCATTGCCAATGGGTGCTGTGTCCATCTTGGTGTTGATGAAGCTTGCAGTGGGAGTGCCGCTACCCCATGGGCGTCCGAGATAGAATGTAACATCAGATGTTTCCTTCTTGATGTAGCAGTTCTGGAATACATAACCATAGTTCTTTGCTTGTGACGGAACGGCAAGATAACCGCCAGCGCCACACTGCTGGAGTGTCACCTCGTTATAGTAAACGTCGCCTTTTCCGCAGAGGTAGTCGGTACGTCCGCGGAGCACGCCCCCCTCGAAGTAGAACTTACCCGACTGGTTGTTGGATACGTATGTATCCTGATATCCCCAGAGGCATGCGTCTTTAAAGACGGTGCGGTTTGACTTGTCATTGAGCACGATGTCACGTCCGTGAGCGTCTCCCATAGACGACTTCATGGTGAGGTTCTGGAAATAAGCGTCGTGACCGTCCTTGTTGATGATGAGCACGTCACCATTACCTATACCCTCGAGAGGACATGCCTGACCAAAACCGTTATCCCAAGTAGCGTCAGGTGTTTGGTTGGTGATAACTACGCCTTCCATCGACTGTCCGATGAACGATACGTATGGTGAGTTCAGATAAGAGCGTGGGTCGGGATATGTCTTGCCGTCACCACCTGTAGTAGTGCCGTTAGTGTCAAATACATAGTTGCCATTGAGGATGAGAATGCGGTAGCGCTCTGTAGCATTAGTGCCACGTGCGTTAGCGGCTGCGAGAGCCTCGCTGATAGTACCGTCAATAGGCACAATGAAGTCGTATGTGCCCTTTGTCACAGCAGGTTTTACCTTGGTCTGGAAGTTGATGACGATATCAGCCGCATTTGCATTGTCGGTAAGGTCGGCAACAGAACCGGCAGTCAGTTTGAACTGGTAATCGGTAGAGTAATTAAGACCCTTATATTCGCAGATGACAGTCTTTCCGCTGGCAGTCATTGCCAATTCCAAATCGCCGATAGTAGCCTTGGCTGCATCAGTCAATTTCACTTTCTCGTCGAATGTCAGCACCACCTTGCCATTAGCCGACGCACCAGTAGCGCCGTTCTCGGGCACCGAGCTGACAAGCACAGGTGCAGTGCCATCGTCAATGAGCTGTGCTGTTCCGATGATATAAGTACCGCCGAGAGTGATACCGTCGTTGGCAGAAGCACTACCAGTCACAGTCGAAGTCTTGTCGCTAATCCAGCGGATATACACCTTAGCCTTGTTGTTGGCGTCGGCAGGCAGTGAGAATGTACCGTCAGTCCATTTCTTGGCACCCTCTATAGTGAGCTTTCCAATAGAAGTCCATGTCTCACCGTCAAGAGAATATTCGATGCTCTGCGTAGGATATGCGTTGTAGTTGTAAACCATAGAGGTAATAACCTTAATGTCGGTGAATGCAGATGCATTTACACAAGTCTGCCAGTGATGGTGGCCTACATCGCCATTTGAGCTACCTGCCACCCAGCATACAGCGCCAGAACGTCCTTCGTAACCTCCGGCAGCCTGTTGGCTCTTGTCAAGCCAACCCTTCGACTCTCCAGCCTCATTAAGCATCACGATACTTGCTGCGTCATTGTCTGCAGCAGCGAAGTCAGCGGCACGTCCGGCGTTTCCTGGACGGATGAAATCCCAACCCGCGATATAGTCGATAGCGGCATAAGAAGCAACGAAGCTCTTGTCCTCATTCATTGTTACAGCCATCTCTGCTGCAGTCTCGCCATTGCTCCAGTTGGTGAATGTGAGTATTGGGTTAGATGAGGCAGACATCACAACTTTCGTGCCTTCTTCATACATGTTCTTGCCATCCACAACGGTAGGAGCGGGTGAGAGGCTTACCATATAGTCGTTGGCACCGCCCTCAACAGCGAAATCCAATGCATAGGTGTTAACTTGCTTGAAGTTGGCGGTGATGGTTTCGTCGGCTGTTATGATGTACTTGAATTTAGCGTCAGTTGAAACCTCTTCGCCGGCAGCATTTGTCCAGTTTACGAAGTCATAGCCGAAGTTCTCTGTAGCTGTTAGCTGCACCTCGTCATTCTCGAGATATTCATCTGATTTAGGATATACAGACACCTCACCGCCCTCTGTCGGGTTGGCAACTAAGGTGAGAGCGTATTTGTTCACAGCAACCATAGTGCCATTGACAGTACCGTCTATGGTAACTTTTCCGAAGAGGCCTTCCTTGGCAGAGCTGACGCCGATTGTGGCATAGAGATAGAAACCGTCGGTGCCTGCCAGTTGAGCCTGCTGTTCTGCAGTGAGTGTAATGTCGTATTTATACACAGCCTTTTTGTCGTAATCCTTGGAGGATGAGCTCTTTCCCTGGCGCCATGCGGTATAAGTGCCAAGTGCCACCTCAGTGCCGTCAGTCTTTTTGGCAGACACTGTCACGCCTTTCTCTGAGTCAGTGCCGCAGCGGTTGATATATCCTTCCACTCTTGTGGGAGTGAATGTCAGACCCATAGCAGGGCGAACAAACCATGTCAGATTCTTTGTAGAACCGGCAGGCTTGAATTTGATACCCTTTACATCAGTGGCAGTGCCGTCTGTCATGGTTACAATGGCAGTTCCGGTGAGTGTTGCGTCTCCAGAGTCGAAAGCCAATGTAGAGAAGACGTCGTTAGGAGTGGCGGTACATTCTCCTGGATTGTTGATGTCGCTCATGGCATAAACCACGCTGACAGCCTCGTCGGTATATGTCTTGCCGCCCTGTTCCACCACGGGAATCACAGTCTTAATGTATCGGTAGTATGAACCGTCGCCTATAACGATGTCGATAGTCTCGGCAGAGCTTGCTATGGCATAGGATATTGTATTTCCTGATGTATAGTCGCTTTGGCCGTCAATGGTGGTTGTCGTGATGGCTTCGTATGCCTCCATGCTCACCACAGCCCCTTTGGCTGAAGGAATGGTGAACTTGGTGCCGCCGTTCATCTGGCACCAGTCTGTCCAGTTGCCGTTGGCAATCTTTCCTCCGTTGTTAGTGTCGAAGTCAATCTTCACATCAATGGTTTCACCTGCGATGTTGGCTTGTGTAACCCATATACCTGTTGCATTCTGGTAGCCTACAGTCGGCGCACCGTTCTTTCTTTGGAAATCCCAAGTCAGAGTCACAGCCTCAGTGCGGTCGGCAAGAGTCTTTGAGTTCTGTGTGAATACCGGGGTGAGGGTGACATTGTCGCTGAGGGTGTATTCCGCCCCCAGTGCTACAGTGTTTGAACCGTCAGTCCATCCGGTGAGGGTGTATCCCTCTTTGTACACAGTGAAGTTGCCGGGGATAGTGATTGCCGTGCCCTCGTCAGCAGTGATGGCAGCCGGAGCTACACCGCAGTCTGCGTCATTGCCTAGAGAGAATGTGGCGGTCTTGCTCTCGACGAGAGAGCCTGGGTCAACCGCCTCTACCGCAATGTAGGGAGTGTAGTTGCCTCCACTGATTGTCAGTGTAGTTGCTTCACCTTTATATATAGTAGAGGCAATGTTGTCGGTTTTGTTCTGGTGATAGCAGGTGCCGTTGTTGGTGTTGAATGAGCCAACCACGTTTCCTCCTGCATCCTTGATAGTCACGTCGCCACCCCAGGCGCATGTGCCCATGCTGATCTTTACAGGGCCTTCCACTGCCACCTTGGCAGAAAAGTTGCCCCAACCGTGTTCGTCGGAATGATACTTTCCGCTTAGCACGATGTTAGCACTCGCATCGTCGGCGGCAACTCTTGTGGCAGAGCCGTCGTCGGCAATGGCAATTCCAAATGACACGCTCGACTTGTCGGTTTTCTCCGCGTCGGTGAAGAAAATACCGCCAGTGAGGTCAAGCTTGATGTCCTTAAAGGTCGCGTGTGCGGGCAATAAGCCGGCAAGGCAAACCATAGTCAGGAATACTCTTAATAGCTTTTTCATAAGTTTTTAATTAGTTGTTAAAGATTATATTAATAATGATTATTTCACTTCTTTTGATTTGTTGTTTTAAGCCATAATATAGCAATTTCGCTGCAAAGATACAACTTTTTTTTTAATGCACAAACAAAAGTCCCTAAAAAAATATATATAACTCAGCTTTCTAAACATCTTTAACTTCATGGGGCTGAACAAATACAGAATTCTTCTCGTCCTTGATGACAGTCTGTCTTTTTTTTAAATTTTGGAGTCAATCTATTCTAAAAAAAGACAGTGTTTTTTATTTTTTAACACAATGATACAATGTTCGTTTTAGGCGATAACTTTTTTATTCGTCAACTTGTCAACTATTCGCAAGTAGTCAACTTACCAAACTTAAAAAATATTAATTTTCTGAGTTCTGCTTGTTTATTCGATAATAATAACTACCTTTGCACAAAAATATATCAAGACCGACAATGACATTACAGCAGATGGAATATATAGTGGCGGTGTATCGCCTCCGCCACTTTGCAAAGGCCGCGGAGCAATGCGGTGTCACTCAACCAACCTTAAGCGCAATGATTCAGAAACTTGAGGCTGAACTCGACGTGAAGATCTTCGAGCGCTCCTCGCAGCAAGTTACGCCAACAGCTATAGGCAAACTTGTGGTGGAGCAGGCATGGCGTGTGCTTGCGAGGGCAAGGAAGATAAAGGATATCGTGGCCGAGGCAAAGGGACTCGTGGGAGGCACATGCCGCATAGGCATCCTGCCGACAATAGCCCCCTATCTGCTTCCGCGCTTCTTTAACAAGATGACAGCCGATAATCCCGAGGTGAAATTCACTGTGGCGGAGATGAAGACCGCCGACTGCAAGAAAGCCCTAAGCCGAGGGGAGATAGATATCGCCATATTGGTGAGTCTCGACGATATGGAGAACTACGAGCAGACACCTCTATATTATGAGCAGTTTCTGGCATACGTGTCAAAGTCGGATGCGCTTTATGCCAACAAGTCGATTAAGACCTCCGATCTCAACGACGAGTTTCTCTGGCTGCTCGACGAGGGACATTGCTTTCGTGAACAGCTTGTCAAGTTCTGTAGTCTTAAGTCGGCACAGGCAAGCAAGAGCACATATTCCCTTGGCAGCATAGAGACATTCATGCGAATGGTGGAGGGGGGCAAGGGAGTGACGTTCATACCCGAACTCGCCCTTGAACAGCTCACAGATAGCCAGCGCCAATTGGTGCGCCCATTCGCCATACCCATTCCCACGCGCCAAGTGGTGGCATTAACCACAAAGTCATTCGTGCGCCTCAGTCAGTTGCGTCTTGTTGTTGATGCCGTGCGCAAAAGTGTGCCTGAATGTATGCTCAAGATGAATAATACGGAGCAAAGAGTATAGTGGTTGACCAAAGAGGCAAAAATTCTGTGACTCCGTGACTCTGTGTTCAAAAAATAGGGAAAAAATTTGGAGGTTTCATCATAATTTGTTAATTTTGCAGCCAATATTGACAATCATATAAACCTTCATATATGAACAAAGTCAAAGTAGTAAAAGCAGATACAAAGAAGGCGATGAATGATTTCGTGGCTTTGCCGCGATACATATATAAGGATTGCTCACAATATGTGCCCGATCTCGACATGGATGTGCGCGCAACCTTTGACCCCAAGAAGAATGCCGGATTGGAATTTTCCGACATACAACCCTTTGTGGCTTATGATGAAGGAGGCAAGTGTGTAGGGCGCATTACCGCCATCATCAATCATCGTGCCAACGAGAAGTGGAATGTCAGGGTGGCGCGTTTCGGAATGATAGAGTTTATCGACGATGCTGACGTGTCGCGAGCATTACTCACCGCCGTGGAAGAGTGGGGCAAGGCACGAGGTATGAGTAGAATACAAGGCCCTATGGGCATATCTGATTTCGACAAGGAGGGAATGCTTGTTGATGACTTTGACCTTATGGGTTCGATGGTTGCCATCTATAATCCCCCCTATTATCCCTGCCACATGGAGCAAATGGAATTTGAGAAGGAGGTGGATTGGGTGTCATTCCATATTGACGTGCCAAAGACAGTGCCCGAGAAATTTGCACGCGTCACCTCGCTTGTGCAGAAACGGTTTGGTCTGACAATCAAGAAGATGACAAAGAACGACATTCTCACAGGAGGTTATGGCAAGAAGATTTTCGAACTGCTCAACATTGCCTATGCACCTCTATTCGGATTCTCCGAACTCTCAGACCGTCAGATAGAGGATTTTCTTAAGCAATATATCCCCATCGTGGATACTCGTCTGTTCACTGGAGTGGAAGATTGTGGCGGCAGACTCGTCGGTATAGCTATTACAACCCACAGCTTGTCGCATGCACTGCATAAGTCGCGTGGCAAACTACTGCCCATAGGGTGGTATCATCTCCTGCGCTCGCTTAAATGGAAACATGAGGGGAAGGTTGACCTAATGCTTATTGCCGTGCATCCCGACTATCAGGGTATGGGAGTGAATGCCCTCTTCTTTGCCGACCTTATCCCGATATATAATGAATTGGGAATCACATTGGCAGAGACTGGTCCCCAGCTTGAGGATAACCTCAAGGAACTGTCGCAGTGGAAGACACTCAATCCCAGGACTGTTAAGCGCCGCCGCTGCTATCAAAAGGAAATAAACTAATAAATGATATAGTTATGATTAAGGTTTTTGTAATGCCCACATGTCCCGACTGCACCAAGGTGATAGCCCAGGTGAAGGACAACCCCGAGTATGTTATAATTGATATTGGAGCACATGTAAGAAATCTCAAGGAGTTCCTCTATCTACGTGACAATGACCCCGTTTTTGATGCCGCCAAGCGCTATGGTTTTGCAGGCATTCCTTGCTTTGTACTCGACGACGGAACGGTTACCCTGTCCTCGCTTGAGGCTGGTATATCTCCATCTCCGCGTGGTGAGTCATGCAGTATTGATGGAAGAGGATGCTAATATACTCCAAAAAATGCTAAAACATTTTGCCATGTCGCTAATAATCACTATCTTTGCCGAAAAATAGTTACCACTTAATAGAGAAATACAACAAAAATGGCAACAGTAGATGACAAGAAGATAATCTTCTCGATGGTGGGAGTGTCCAAGATTATTCCCCAAAATCAGAAACAGATATTGAAGAACATTTACCTCTCGTTCTTCTATGGTGCGAAAATCGGTATCATTGGTCTTAATGGTGCCGGAAAATCGACATTGATGAAAATCATTGCCGGTATTGAGCAACCCACACAGGGCGAGGTGGTATGGAGTCCGGGATATACCGTTGGCTATCTGCCTCAGGATCCTCCCCTCGACGAGACAAAGACAGTCAAGGAGAATGTGCAGGAAGGAGTTAAGCAAGCCTATGAAGCCCTTGCCGAATATGAGGAAATCAATCAGAAATTTGGTCTTGAGGAATACTATGGCGATCCCGACAAGATGGACAAACTGATGCAGCGCCAGGCTGAGGTGCAGGATATCATTGATGCCACCGACGCTTGGAATATGGATTCCAAGCTTGACCGTGCAATGAGCGCGCTTCGTTGTCCTCCCGGCGACTGGCCAGTCACCAATCTCTCCGGTGGTGAGCGCCGTCGTGTGGCTCTCTGTCGTCTTCTTCTCCAGAAGCCCGATGTGCTCCTGCTCGACGAGCCTACCAACCATCTTGATGCCGAGAGTATCGATTGGCTCGAACAGCACCTCCAGCAGTATGAGGGCACTGTCATTGCTGTAACCCACGACCGTTACTTCCTCGACGATGTGAGTGAGTGGATTCTCGAGCTCGACCGTGGTGAGGGTATTCCATGGAAAGGCAACTATTCATCATGGCTCGACCAGAAGACCAAGCGCATGGAACAGGAAGAGAAGTCGGCATCCAAGCGTCGCAAAACTCTTGAGCGCGAGCTTGAGTGGGTGCGTATGGCTCCCAAAGCTCGCCAAGCCAAGGGTAAGGCCCGTCTTAATTCTTATGAGCAGATGCTTAATGAGGAGCAGAAGCAGCGCGAGGAGAAGCTTGAGATATTCATCCCCAATGGACCGCGTCTTGGCAATAAGGTCATAGAGGCTCAACATGTGAAGAAGGCCTTTGGCGACAAGGTGCTCTTCAATGATCTCAACTTCAATCTGCCGCCCAATGGTATCGTGGGTGTGATAGGTCCCAACGGAGCAGGAAAGACAACCCTCTTCCGCTTGATTATGGGATTAGAGAAGGCTGATGGTGGCACATTCGAAGTGGGAGAGACTGTAAAACTTGCCTATGTGGATCAGCAGCATAAGGATATCGATCCAAAGAAGTCGGTATATGATGTTATCTCACAGGGCAACGAGACAATCCGTATGGGTGGTCGTGATGTAAATGCCCGTGCCTATATCTCAAGGTTTAATTTCTCGGGCACCGACCAGAGCAAGCTATGTGCAGTGCTCTCAGGTGGTGAGCGTAATCGTCTGCAACTGGCTCTCGCCCTGAAGCAGGAAGGCAATGTCCTACTGCTCGACGAGCCTACCAACGACATTGATGTCAATACATTGCGAGCCCTTGAGGAAGGTCTTGAGTCGTTTGCAGGATGTGCCGTTGTCATTAGTCACGACCGTTGGTTCCTCGATCGTATATGTACTCATATCCTTGCTTTTGAAGGCAATGGAGAGGTGTTCTACTTCGAGGGAAGCTACTCTGAATATGAAATTAATAAGGCCCGTCGTCTTGGTAATGAGGAAATCAAGAAAGGAAGGTATCGCAAACTTATGGAAGAGTAAGAAGATTAAAATATTGAAATATTGAAAGATTGAAAATTATAAGAAAGGATAAGATTATGAACAAGAAAATTGTTGTATTGGCACTTGGTGCTATAGTATTGTTAGGCAGTTGCGCAAGCAAGAAGGAACTTCAGGCTTGCCAAACAGAGAACAAGGAACTTGGCGAGAAGTATGTTGATGTCAAGGAGCAGTTGGCTGCTGCCAATGCCCGTCTTGCAGCCTTGCAGGATCAGCTCAACCAGAAGACTACCGACATGATGCACTTGCAGACCTCTCTCGACAAGAGTCTTACAAATGCTTCTCAGAACAATATCAGTATTGAAAAGTTGGTTGACCAAATCAACGAGTCCAACCAGTATATCCGCCATCTCGTTGAGGTGAAGAGCAAGAGCGATTCGCTCAACATGGTGCTCACCAACAATCTCACCCGCTCTCTCAGCCGTGAAGAGATGAAGGAGGTAGATGTACAGGTGCTCAAGGGTGTTGTATATATATCCCTTGCCGACAACATGCTCTACAAGAGTGGTTCTTATGAAATCAACGACCGTGCAGCCGAGACCCTCAGTAAGATTGCCAAGATTATCAAGGATTACAAGGACTACGACGTGCTCATCGAGGGCAACACCGACAATGTTCCCGTCAACACTACGGCAGCAACGATGAAGAATATCCGCAACAACTGGGACCTCAGTTGTCTGCGTGCTTCAAGTGTCGTTCAGGCTCTTCAGAATCAGTATGGTGTAGATCCCAAGCGTCTCACAGCCGGAGGTCGTGGTGAGTATAATCCCCTTGTTGCCAATGACACCGAGGTAGGCAAGCTCCGCAATCGTCGTACACAGATTATCATCACACCTAAGCTCGACCAGTTTATGGACCTTATTGACAAGGCTCCAGATGCTGAATAAAGAATTTATATGAGATATACTATTCTTTTCTTCCTCCTTGCAGCCCTTCTCTACGGCTGCAATGGAGGTAATAATGGTTCGAAATCCCAAACTGATTACCGTCACACCGACAGTATTCTAAAGAATATGCGCAGTGTTGATACTCTTAGAATGTTTGTCAATACCTTTCATGCCTCCCACGATGATCGTGGCGAGGTGATTGCCATGCGCGAGTTGGGCAAGCGATTAAGGGAAGAGAGTAAATTCTCAGAAGCAATCGAAATCCACAAAAACGGACTGAAGTTAGCTGAATCTATTAAGGACACCAACAACATCATTCATATTCTCAACCAGTTGGGCACCAGTTATCGCCGCATTGGTATTATGGATGAGGCTGCATCATATCATTATAAGGCCCTCTCATATTCCGACGTCTATGGCGATCCCGAAAGCAAGAAGACATTGAAGAATCGTGTCACCTCGCTCAATGGTATAGGTAATGCAATGAAGGTGATGGGTAATGATGCCGCAGCCGACAGTATATTCCGTCAGGCACTCGAAGGCGAGCGCAAGCTCGACAGCAAACTTGGCATGGCTATCAACTATGCCAATCTAGGAACACTTTTCGAGCGTAAGAAGCAGTTTGACTCTGCTATGGTGTATTATGGCGAGTCAATGCGCCTCAATTCCGAGGTAAAGTCAAAACTCGGAGTGTCGCTCTGTCACACCCATTTCGGACAGGTGTATGAGAAGCGGCAAATGATTGATAGTGCCATTGTGCAATACAACCTTGCCTATGATGTCATCAAGGGCGACCGCGACTTATGGCATATTCTGGCATCCACACTTGCCCTCGCGCGTGTATATATAATAAAAGGTAGTATGGACAAGGCATGGGGGTTGTTGTGCGACGCAGAGAAAACAGCAGAGGAAATCAACTCACTTCGTCATCTAGCACAGGTGAGCAAACTCAAATACCAGTGGTTTGAGAAGAAGGGCGATAATGCCAAGGCTCTCGAATACTACATCCGTAACCGTAAATTTGAGGATAGTCTCAACAACGAGGAGAACACCTCTCGCATTCAGAACCTTCGTGTGGATTACGAGCGACAGTCAAAGCAGTATGAAATCAATCTCCTTGAAAATGAACTCACTCACCAGAAGTTAGAGAGTACACGTATTCTCATTGCAGTCACCTTTGTGGCGATAGTGTTGCTCGTCATTTGGATTATCACACTTATTCGTGGTCGTCGCCAACTAAAGAAGGCTAACGACGAGATTGCAGAGGCTTATCAACAAACCAAGAAAGCTCTTGAAGTGAAGACCGCCTTTATGAAGAGTATGAAGCATGAGATACGCACTCCGCTCAACGGTATTATGGGATTCTCCCAACTCCTCTCTTCGATGTACACTGCCGACGAGCAAGCTCATCAGATGACAGAAGTCATAGAGAAACAGAGTATGCTACTCGCCAAGATTATCGACGATATCCTCGAGATAGCCGATGCTGACACTGTGAAGCCAAAAATTGAGAATTGTGCTATCGACGAGATTGTGGAATCATCGATGGCTACCGCCCGACAGGTGGTAAATGCCGATGTTGCATTCGCTTACAAACCATTCTCTACGGGTGTTGTAATATCTACTGATTCTCACATTTTACAGACGATATTAGTAAAAGTGCTCGACAACGCGGCAAAGTTCACTAAGCAAGGTAGTATCACCGTACTCACTAAACAGATTGAACATGGAATAAGCTTCATTGTGGAGGATACAGGTTCTGGTATTCCAGCCGACAAGACCGAAACAGTCTTCGATCAATTCACCAAGCTCGATGAGTTCTCACAAGGCACGGGAATGGGTCTCACCCTCTGTCGCACTATCATTCAGAAGTTGAATGGCAAGATATTCGTTGACACATCATATAGCGGCGGATGCCGTATGATAATCGAGATTCCTCAACAATAGGGATTTTCCTATGTTGAAATCGGGTATTTCCGATGCGAGATTACATAAGAAATGTGTAATTTTGCATCGGAAATAATTTAAAACGACATATCGGATTTTTTATTTAAAACGACATATATATGAAAAAGGTTATAGTATATTCATTAGTTGGGGCAATGTTGCTCAGCAGTTGCTCCACCACAGAGTCAGGAGCATCCAACGGAGCTTTTTTTGGCTCTATTATAGGTTCTGCTATTGGAGGTATCTCTGGCGGGCATCGTGGTAGCGACATCGGCACTCTTGTAGGTATGGCTGGCGGAGCCGTAGTGGGTGCTGCCATCGGTCAGGCCTCAGAGAAGGCGGAACAGCGCAAATATGATGAATATATGCGTCGTCGTACCGACAGCGGTTTCGACCCCAATAATGGTGGTGACGACCGTATAGTGATGGAGACAGAAGTGCCGTCAAATACTGTTTCACTCGACGAGTTAAAGAATATGACCGGCTATCATGTGAATATTAATGAGAGCATACAGTTGCGTCATGAGAATTTCACCGATGCCAATGGTGATGGAAACATAAGTCCGGGAGAGGAATGTAAGGTGTCGTTTGAGATTATGAACAACTCCGATGTTGAGATATTCAACGTCATACCAACCGTGATAGAGACCACAGGCAATAAGCACATACATATCTCGCCAACAGTGCGTGTGGAGAGTATCAAGCCGCATCAAGGTGTGCGTTATACAGCTACAATCCTTGCCGACAAGCGACTCAAGGACGGAAATGCCGTGATACGTGTCACCGTTACGCAAGGTCAAAACGACATTGCGTCAATGGCGAAAGAATTCAATATTACTTGTAAAAGGCAATAATTTGTCAACTATATAAATTGAGATATCATTTTCCCCATTCGGGATGTAAGGCATCGCCTCCCTGCTCGTTACGTTCAAAGTCGAGTTCGGGGAGGCCTTTCTTTTCGTTTTTCACCTTGAATGGCACAACAATATCGTCGGCCACCTCCACCGTCACCATGGCCACCCCCTTTGCCAGTATGTCCAGCTCCTTGGCGGCACGCCAAGACAAGTCGATAATCCTACTGCGTGAAAATGGTCCGCGGTCGGTAACCTTCACCACTACCGATTTGCCGTTCTGTGGATTTGTCACCTTCAGCATAGTGCCGAAAGGATGAGTCCTGTGGGCGCACGTCAAACTGTCATGATGCAGTCTGTCACCACTACTTGTTCTGGTTCCCGTTGCTCTTTTTGAGTAATAAGAGGCTTTACCCTTTTGGGGAGTTTGAGCGTATGAGGAATTAGGAATTAGGAATGAGGAATTAGGAATTAGGAATGAGGAATTAGGAATGAGGAATGCTAATGTTAGCAGTCCTATGGTAAACTTTCGGTATGCGCAGCAATTCCTCATTCCTAATCCCTCATTCCTAATTAAATTACACGATTCCTTGTGCCATCATGGCATTTGCCACCTTCATAAATCCAGCGATGTTGGCACCCTTAACGTAGTTGATATATCCGTTAGGTTCTTTGCCATACTTCACGCATTGCTCATGGATGTTGTGCATGATTTGGTGGAGATTCTTGTCCACCTCCTCCTCCGACCATGACAGACGGATGGCGTTTTGTGTCATTTCCAATCCCGAAGTTGCAACACCACCGGCATTCACAGCCTTGCCTGGAGCGAACAACTGTCCGGCAGCAATGAACTTGTCAACAGCCTCGGCGGTGCATCCCATATTAGATACTTCAGCCACCAACAATGGTTTGTTGGCTAACAGGGCATCAGCGTCCTCCCCGCTCACCTCGTTCTGTGTGGCGCAAGGCAGAGCTATGTCACATTTCACCTCCCATGGTCTCTTTCCCGGTACGAATGTAGCTTCGGGGAATTCCTCCACGTATGGTTGACAAACGTCATTTCCGCTTGCTCTCAGTTCGAGCATATAGTCTATCTTCTCGCCGCTGATGCCATCAGGGTCGTAGATATATCCGTCAGGACCAGAGATAGTGATTACCTTTGCGCCCAACTGTGTAGCTTTGGTGGCAGCACCCCATGCCACATTGCCGAATCCGCTGATTGCCACAGTCTTGCCCTTGATGTCAAGACCATGAGTCTGCAGCATCTCGTTAACAAAATATAGAGCACCGAATCCTGTAGCCTCGGGACGAATCTTAGATCCACCCCATTCCAAGCCCTTGCCAGTGAGCACTCCGCTCCATTCGTGTGTCAACTTCTTATACATTCCGAAGAGATAGCCAATCTCGCGTGCTCCCACACCGATGTCGCCAGCGGGCACATCCTCCGACGGACCTATCACCTTATATAATTCAGTCATGAATGCCTGGCAGAATCTCATCACCTCGTTGTCTGAGCGTCCGCGAATAGAGAAATCCGAGCCACCTTTGCCGCCGCCCATGGGCAGTGTGGTGAGGGCATTCTTGAATGTCTGTTCAAATCCGAGGAATTTCAGTATTGAAAGGTTTACCGAGGGGTGGAAACGCAATCCTCCCTTATATGGACCGATTGCCGAGTTAAACTGCACGCGGTATCCTATGTTTACGTGCACCTCCCCCTTGTCATCAACCCATGGTACGCGGAATGTCAACACGCGCTCCGGCTCTACAATACGCTCGATTATCTTTGCCTTTTCAAACTCAGGATGCTGATTATACACATCCTTCACTGAGAGAAGCACTTCCCTCACCGCTTGTAGATACTCCAACTCGCCAGGGTGTTTCTGCTCCAGCTGTTGCATTATTTTCTCAACTTCCATAGTTTTACATTTTACTTAGGTTTAACATGTTGTTTCAAACAAAGTGTCATTTTGACGATGCAAATATAGGTTTTTTTCGGGTAATTTCCAAGTATTTTCATATAATTTTTCATCTTTTTATTAACTTATGAGATTATTTGTCATATTTTTGCGAATTATTTCATATCTTTGCACACAAAATCAGAATGTTTAAGTAAACGAAATAGAGCAACAATGACAAGACAACTAAAACCGGGTTCGCTATGCCTTCATTCAGGCTATGAACCCAAAAACGGAGAGCCAATAGAGCTTCCTATCGTACAGAGCACGACCTTCAAGTATGACAACAGCGATGAGATGGCTATGCTCTTCGACCTCAAGAAAGACGGGTATTTCTACACCCGTCTTGCCAATCCCACCAGTGATGCCGTGGCACGCAAGATTTGCACTCTCGAGGGTGGAGTAGGGGCGATGCTCACCTCATCGGGTCAGGCAGCCAACTTCTATGCAGTGTTTAATATATGCGAGTCGGGCGACCATATCGTAGCTTCTACAGAGATATATGGCGGTACGTTCAACCTCTTCGGAGTAACGATGAAGAAACTCGGCATCGACTGCACCTTTGTCAACCAGGATGCCTCAGAGGAGGAAATCCAGAAGGCATTCCGTCCCAATACCAAGGCCCTCTTCGGTGAGACTATTTCCAATCCCGGATGCAAGGTGCTCGACATCGAGAAGTTTGCCCGTATTGCCCATCGCAACGGAGTGCCACTTATTGTGGATAACACCTTCGCCACTCCCATCAACTGCCGTCCGTTTGAGTGGGGATGTGACATTGTCACTCATTCCACCACCAAGTATATGGACGGGCATGCCACACAGGTGGGAGGCTGCGTGGTGGATAGCGGTAATTTCGATTGGATGGCCCATGCCGACAAGTTCCCTGGGCTTTGTACTCCTGATGAGTCATATCACGGTCTCACCTATGCCAAGGCATTCGGCAAAATGGGTTACACCACCAAACTCGTTGCCCAGCTCATGCGTGACCTTGGTTCCATTCCCGGACCTCAGAATGCCTTCCTTCTCAATCTCGGTCTTGAGACCCTCGCCGTGCGCATGGAGCGCCATTGCCGCAATGCCGAAAAGGTGGCGCAGTTCCTCCACGACGACCCGCGTGTGGCATGGATTGACTATCCAGGTCTTGCAGATGACAAGAGTCATGCCCTTGCCGAAAAATACCTTCCCAATGGCAGTTGTGGAGTTATGGCATTTGGCCTCAAGGGCGACCGCGAGACAGCCATCAAGTTTATGGACTCACTTGAGATGATTAATATTGTCACCCATGTGGCCGATGTCCGCACCTGTGTGCTCCATCCAGCCAGCCACACCCACCGCCAACTCTCCGAGGAGCAGCTTAAGGCCGCAGGCATAGCGCCCGACCTCATCCGTCTTTCTGTAGGTATTGAGGATGTAGATGACATCATTGCCGACATCCGTCAGGCTATGGACAAATGTTTTTGAATAGTCAACTCGTCAACTTAATATTATTTAATTATATGGTAAAGCACATTATTCTCTGGAAACTGATGCCAGACCTTACTGCTGAGGAAAAGGCAGAGGTGAAGAGAGGTATCAAGGCCGGTCTTGAAGGCTTGATGGGCAAGGTGCCCGGACTTCTCAGTGTTAAGGTAAATGTTGACGGTCGTCTCGACTCGTCCAATTGTGATGTAATGCTCGACTGCACCCTCGAGAGTCCCGAGGCTCTCCAGGCCTATGCCACTCATCCCGCTCATGTCGAGGTGGCCGATACCAAGGTGCGTCCTTACACCGTGCAGCGTGTTTGTCTCGACTTTGAGGAGTAGAAGCGTGTGATTTCAAAAATAAGGGCAGACATGGTTAACCAGTCTGCCTTTTTTTATGTCATTAAGAATTATTAAGTGACAAAGAGATACAACATATTGAAATAATTCCTATATTTGCAGCAGTTTTATAACGGAAGGATTTTTGTTTTATAACGGAAGGATTTTATTTATTTAGAAAAGGAGGATTTTATGAAAAGAATGTTTCTTATGGCAGTTTTTGCCATCGTATTGTCGTTCTCGCAGAATGCTGAGGCTTGTACTGGTATTACGCTGAGAACAATCAGTGGCTCTACAGTTACTGCCCGCACCATTGAGTGGGCGGGAAATGACTTGGAGAGCAAGTATTCAATCTTGCCACGCGGCTACTCGCAACGCTCGTTTACTCCTGATGGGAAGAAGGACGGAATGATGTTCACTGCAAAGTATGGATATGTCGGTCTTGCCGTCGAGCAGGCGGAGTTTGTGGTTGAAGGCATCAATGAGGCTGGATTGGCTGCTGGTCTCTTCTATTTCCCAGGGTATGGGGAATACGAGACCTACAATGATGCCAATAAGGAGAAGACGGTGAGCGACCTGCAGTTGGTGTCGTGGATACTTAGTAACTTCAAGTCAATTAATGAAGTGAAAAATGCCATCTATGGTATTCATGTGGTGACAATCGACCCACGTGGCTCCACCGTGCATTGGCGTATCACCGAACCAGGAGGCCGACAGGTGGTGCTGGAGATTGTGGACAAGCAGGTGAGATTCTATGAGAACAAGTTGGGCGTGCTTACCAACTCGCCTGGATTTGACTGGCATCTCACCAATCTCAACAACTACACAAATCTATTTGCAGGGCCTATCTACACGCGTGAGGTGGGCGACTTGACTCTTACGGCATTCGGTGGTGGAGGTGGTCTGCATGGTATTCCTGGCGACATGACGCCTCCGTCGCGATTCGTGCGCGCAGCCTTCTTCCAAGCCACAGCCCCCAAGCTCGCCACTACCGAGAAAACCGTCATGCAGGCATTTCATATTCTCAACAACTTCGACATCCCCACGGGAATACAGTTCTCCGAGGTGCAAAAGGTGCCAGACATCCCGAGTGCCACGCAATGGACGGTGGCAACAGATATTGTCAACCGCCGCATTTACTATCGCACCATGCACAACAGCACCATCCGTTGTTTCGACCTCAAGGCGATAAATTTTGCCAAGGTGAAATACCAGTCTGCACCATTGGATGAACAGAAAGTACAACCAGTGGAGATGATAAAGGTAAAGTGAAGTGATTTTTAGAAAATTTAAGCAAGAACATTTTGCGGTATTAGGTTTTTTGTCTATTTTTGCACACAAAAAGAAATATTGCGATGAGAAACAGATTGTCTATTATCCTCTTAATGTTCTTGTTTGCCCTGACTCTGTCGGCACAAGGCAAGGCCAAGTATGTGTTCTATTTCATCGGTGATGGAATGGGTGTGAATCAGGTTAATGCAGCCGAGACTTATCTCGGTGCCTTGCAGGGGCGTATTGGTA
>OBLI01001537.1_pt1 | contig 22185 bp, 31 predicted proteins | sample 1519701 | NCBI WGS metagenome assembly OBLI01 (sample SAMEA3663005, study PRJEB22513) | pig gut metagenome | biome: pig gut; feature: pig-associated habitat; material: faeces | place: France | collected 2012
TACATGGAGCATTTCACGAAGGTGAAGGAATGAGGTACATCGAGATCGATGGAAAGAAGGTCGAGGTCTCGCTCTGCGACGATTGTCCCTGCTATGACGGCGGAGACGGAGGATGGGGAGAATGCTGCAAGCATCCGAAGGGAGACGGCGAATCGGCCCCTCTGGGCGGATACTCCCACGGTGAGGACATCCGCTACGGCCCCAACTGCCTTTTAAGGAAGGTGAAGGAATGAACGACAGAGAAGTCTTACAGGCACTGCTGGACGGCAAGGTCATTGCAGAGAAAACACACCTATGCCCCTTAAAGTACAGATTGAACGGGGACAGGATGGAAGTGAAGTACGGGAAGTACGAGTGGTCGAAGATGGACCACATCCCGGAGATAGATTCGGATTATGTGAAAATAGAGGAGGTGGACGGATGACTCCCTCCATGCAGGACCTCGACGAGAAGGTCATGAGGATGCGTGTGACCGAGCTGGAGACTGAGGTCGAGATGCTGGAGCAGGACATGGACCTCCTGAGGAGGGACTACACCGCCACGGTCTTCGGGTGCTTCATCATGTCCTTCATCGCCTTCACGCTGACGATCCTCCATCTGGCGGTGGTATGATGGCGGCGGCACTCAACCTGACACCGCTCGCCAAGCAGATCTTCGACATCTTGCGCATGACACCGACCGGGATGACCACCATAGGCATGGAGAGAGCCCTCAAGAGGGGAAGGGGGGACGAGGAGGTCAAGATGGCGGTTGCGGAGCTCAAGCGCAAGGGACTTATCCGCAGGAAGACCAGAGGAGAGCACAACCTCATCATATGGACGGCCTACCGATGTCTGTGACATGCCAACACAACAATACGTCGGTCTCCATGACCTTTTTCGAGGGACGTGGGGGTGGTTTTTGACACATGAGGTCATTCTTCACCACCAAGGTCGTCAAACGTGGAGGCTCGATGTACCTCCTCATCCCCTCCTCCACGGTCAAGGACGTGTCCCTCAAGGACGGCGAGAGGGTGCATGTCATCATCGAGACCACGAGGGACGAGCACTAAAAGAAAATAAAACCCTGAACAGGGATGACACATCGACAATGTGCCTGTGTGGATGGATCCCCACACTTGAGGACAGGCATCTTGTCACACTCCGACCCTGCCCGTGGGTCAATACGGGCTTATTTTTCCCGTCCGTTTTTAACCCCTATTAAATAGAGTTCCGCCCTCGATTCAATCACCGAAACGGAGGGTTGAACCGTGCAGAGAAGCGAGATAGAATGGATGCCCATCGCGAGCATCAGACCTTATGACAATAATCCAAGACGGAACGACGAGGCCGTGGATGCGGTCGCCAACTCCATCACGGAGTTCGGATTCAAGAGCCCCATCATCGTGGACAGTGACCTCGTCATCATCGCAGGACACACCAGGCTGAAGGCGGCCAAGAAGCTCGGCCTGAAGGAGGTGCCTGTGGTGATCGCATCGGACCTCACACCGGAACAGGTCAGGGCCTTCAGGATCATCGACAACAAGACCGCTGAACTGGCCGATTGGGACGAGGACCTCTTGAAAGGCGAGATGCATGACCTCGACATTGACTGGACGGAGTTCGGGTTCGAGGACGTTGACCTCGGCATAGATGATGTCCCGATCGAGGAGATGCTCGACACCATCGTCGAGGACGAGGCCCCCGAACCTCCGGAGGAACCGAGGACGAAGAGGGGAGATGTCTACAGGCTGGGCAACCATTACCTCATGTGCGGAGACTCCACCAGCAAAGAGGATGTCGACAGGCTGATGGGAGGATCCAAGGCACAGATGGTCTTCACCGACCCTCCATGGAATGTCGACTACGGTCAGGACAATCCCAAGTGGAAGGAGAGGAAGATCCTCAACGACAACATGACCACCGAGAACTTCCGTAATTTCCTTACGGATGTGTTCACGAGGGTCCATGAGTCCATAGAGGGGGGGGAGTGCTTACGTCGTGCTATCAGCACAGGAGTGGGGGAGCCTGATGCCCGTCATGTCTGAGTGCGGTTTCCACTGGTCCTCCACCATAATATGGGCCAAGGACCAGTTCGTCCTTTCGAGGAAGGATTACCACACCCAATACGAGCCGATATGGTACGGATGGGAAGGATCCAAACCGAGGATACACCCGGTGGACGACAGGACCCAATCCGACCTGTGGGAGATCGAGAGGCCGAAGCGCTCGGACGAGCATCCCACCATGAAGCCGGTCAAGCTGGTGGCCAGGGCCATCGTCAACTCATCATGCGAGGGAGACACCGTCCTCGACCTGTTCGGGGGTTCGGGATCAACACTCATCGCATGCGAGCAGACCGGAAGGGCATGCAGGACCATGGAGCTCGACCCCGGATACTGTGACGTCATCGTCGATAGATGGGAAGCCCTCACGGACGAGGAAGCGGTGCTGGTGAGCTGATGCCAAAAGCACAGGTCGACAGGGTTCTGCAGGAGATGGTGATCCGTCTCCGCGACAACGGTGACAGCTACGATGCCATAGCCAAGGCCACAGGTCTGTCCAAGTCGACCGTGAGAGACATCGTCAAGCGTGGCCTGAGTGCGGAATCATCAATGCGCACCGAGACCGTACCTAAAACACCTGCGCGCACGCGCGTTAGAACGAAGGAGGAACCCGATGATGGTGCGGAATCTGATTCCAATCCGCACGTTGAATCCGCACCCGAATCCGCACTCGCATCCCTGACCCGTGAACGTACCGCCAAGGAGCTCCTGTCCTTCATCGCCGTGTCCAAGAAGGGATACGTCGAGGCGAAGGCATCCAAGCAGGACCCTGACAAGAAGACGTGGCAGGAGACCCAATACCTCAAGCTCTACAAGGACGGGATCAAGATGCTCATCGACTGCACCGGCCTGTCCCGTGAGGCCATCGACTCCCTGCCGACCTCCCCTGTTGATGACTATCTCGCCAAGGCACTCGAATCCCTGAAGGAGGGGCAGAACTGAGCGTTGCCATCGAGATCAAGGTCAACCCCGACCCAGCGAGGGCACGGAAGGCGCTCCTGTCGATGGCATCCTCGGGATACCTCCAGGTGTGGGAGGGAGCCGTCAGGTCCTCAAAGACGGTCATCGCCCTGATGGCCTTCTCCCTCTACGTCAGATCGTCGAAGGAGACCCGCTTCCTCATCACGGGGAGGACCGTGGCCACCATCGAACAGAACTGCATCCTGAACGACTACGGCCTGCTGAACATGATCCCCGGTGCGGAGTACGGCAGGCTCGGGGAGAAGAAGGCCGTCCTGTTCAACGTGAAGCAGAAGGATGGCAGCATCATCAGGAAGGCCATCATCGTGCAGGGTGCGAGCACCATCAAGGACTTCATGGCCCTGAGGGGTCAGTCATATGGGGGATGGTTCGCCGATGAGGTCAACATGCACGACCACGAGTTCGTCGTGGAGGCACTCAAGAGGACCGCGGCATCGGACGACCGCCGTCACTATTTTACGCTGAACCCCGGGGCACCAATGGAGTGGATCTATACCGAATACCTCGACAGGTACGATGCGATGGATGCCGAGGAGAGGGAGAAGCTGGGAGGATACTCCTGGTGGCATTTCACGCCGGAGGACAACCCTATCATGACCCCGGCCAAGCTGGATGCCCTCAAGATGCAGTACCCCGAGGGGTCCTACCTCTACCGTCGCTACATCCTGGGGGAGAGGTGCATCGCCGAGGGGTTGGTCTATCCCAAGGTCGACAGGTCTTATTTCCACGAGTTCGACACGAAGGATGTGGACATCCGTTACTGCGCCATCGACTTCGGTACGGAGCACGCCACCTGCATGCTATTCGGCGGGATGTTCAAGGGCAACAGGTTCGACTGGAGGATCGCGGCGGAGTACTTCGACGAGAAATCGGACAAGACAACCTCCGACTACTACGAGGACTTCCTCGACGTATGCGCCAGGCTCGGCGTGGATCCTCAGAAGCTGAACATCGCCATCGACCCCGCCGCCAAGGTCCTCCGTCTGGAGTTCATCAAGCACGGACTCCACGTCTCAAAGGCCAAGAACGACATCCTGCCGGGTCTCGACTTCACCCGGAACATCATCTACCGCGGAATCCTCTCCTTCCATCGCTCTGCGGTCAATCTTCTCAGGGAGTTCGGCACCTACGCATGGGACCCCAAAGCATCCGAGCGTGGGGAGGACAAGGTCGTCAAGCTCAAGGACGACGCCATGGATGCCCTCCGCTACTTCGCCTACACCTTCATCAAACCGCTTATTGGGACTTCGATACTATGAAAACGAAACCACCGGAGACAATCATAACACAGACAGAGATCACACCCAAGACCGTCAAGCTCGCCTTTGACGACTGGATCGCCCAGAAGGGCAGGTACGACGTTCTGCACCGCTACTACATCGGCGACCACGACTTCGCCGAGATCCACAGCGACGGCAACTGCATCGTCAGCAACTTCTGCGGATACATATCCAAGGCCCTGAGGGGATACATGGTCGGTAACGAGCCGAAGTACATCGCACCCGAGGACGATGCCCTCGCACAGGAGGTCATCGACCTGATGCACAGTCAGGACAAGTGGACCGTGGACAGTCAGATCGTCCTCGACATGAGCAGGTACGGCAAAGCCTTCGAGCTCGTGTACCTCCCCGAGGGTAAGTCCGTCCCCGCATCCACCGTGGTCTCCCCCAGGCACGCCTTCGTCGCCTACACCGGGGACATGGAGCGCGACTCCGTGTTCGGTGCGGTCATCTACTCCTACCAGGACGACTCCGACCGCAAGGTCTACCGCATGTACATGTACACCCGTACCGACGTGCAGATATGGGAGTCCCTCATGGACGACTCCTCATCGGGATGGCATGCCGTCACCGACCCCGTTCCCCACGGCTTCGGAAGGGTCCCATTGATCGAGTACCGCAACAACGGCGAGAGCACGGGGGACTTCGAGGGCATCATGGACCTGCAGGATGCGTACAACTCCCTCCTGTCCGACAGGCAGGATGACAAGGACGCCTTCGCCCAGGCCATGCTCTTCATCCAGGGTTCGATCATCGGGGCCACACCCGATGAACTGGATGCGGGAACGGAGTTCCTGAAGAAGCACAGGGTCCTGCAGGGTGACGAGGACACCGTGGCATCATGGCTCATCAAGACCATGGACGAGTCGGGCATCCAGATCCTGCAGGAGCAGTACGCCGCCGACATCCACAAGTTCGCCATGGTCCCCGACCTGTCGGACGAGCAGTTCGCTGGTAATGCAAGCGGCATCGCCATGGCGTACAAGCTCTTCGGAACGGATCAGATGATGGCGGAGAAGGCCACACGCTTCAGGCAGGGATTCAGGCGTAGGTTCAAATTGTACGACCACAGGATGCACAACCCCTCCAACGCCGTCGGATGGACCTCCCAGACCGACATCGGGAGCATCGACATCATCTTCCAGTACAACTCGCCGCAGGACCTTTCTTACATGGCCACCGCACTCAGCACCCTCACGGGCTCCGGCATCATGTCCAAGGCCACCGCAAGGCTCCAGCTGGCATCCATCCCCGACCCCGAGGAGGAGGCCGAGCTTGTGGCGGAGGAGTCCAGACAGACCGCCGAGACCATGGCGGGCTCGTTCGAGGACGACTTCACGGGCTCCCTCAACCGTGCCGGGATGACGGAGGATGAGGATGCCGACGAGGGACAGTGACATCGAGGAGGAGGTCGCAGGGTACCAGGCGAGGATGTCACAGCTCGCCAGGATCCTGTACCGCAACACGGGACGCGCATTGGATTCCCTCAAGGCCGACCTCCGTGACATGATGACCAGGGCGGGGTACGATGGAGGCACGTCCTCCATCTTCCTGAACTCCATGGCGGATGCGACCACCCTCCGCCGTCTGGAGGAACTGGTCGCGAAGGCCCCCGAGGGGATGCGCCGTAAGGCGTGGCAGGATGTCATCGACATGGTCGCCAACGGGCGGATGACGAACCGCCGTGCGATGAGGGTCCTCTCCCGTTACTCCGTCTACTCGGTCATCGACGACATGCTCACGGTCTCCGGCAGGATCCTCGACGAGGTGACGACCGACGGATACCTCCACGGCGTGTATATGCTCCAGAAGTCCGCTGGGTTCGGGTGGGCGGTCGGAGACCTCAAGGGCGGACGGATGCAGATCATCGTCCACTCCGCTTTCAGCGAGAAGGATGCACGCAGGTTCGTGTCGGTCGCCGCAGATATGGCGGATGAGCAGGTCATGTACGAGCTCCTCAAGGGATCCCCTCCCGACAAGGCGGTGGCAGGTGTGGACAGGGTCAAGCAGGCTACACAGTATCGTAGCAAGCGTGCGGCGAGGACCATGATCACCGACACGGCTGGCATGGCGCACCGCGAATCATATGAGAGGCACGGTGTCAAGCAGTACCGCTTCACCTGCACCTATGACGAGCGCACCTGTCCCGTCTGCGGATCCATGGACGGCAGGAGGTTCCCTGTCTCCGAGGCAAAGGCGGGGACGAACTACCCCCCGATGCACCCCAACTGCAGATGCACCACCGTGGCCGTCCTCTCCAAGGAGATCGAGGCGGCGATGGCACCGAGGGCCATCCGTGACAGGTCCACGGGGCGCATCGTCGATGTCCCGCAGGATTTCACTTACGAGGATTGGTACAAGAGGTTCGGCCCTGGCAGGACGGACGGCCATCAGTACATCCCGAAAAAGCGCTGAATCCACAGAAACCCTTTAACCCCCTTTAAATAGAGATTCGGGGATTTTTTCACACCCAAGGGGGGGTTAAGCCCGTGACTGATGAGATCGAGAAGACAGATGCAGAGACAGGGGGAACACCCCCCGAAGAGGAGAAGCGCTTCACACAGGCCGACCTTGACGCACTCATAACCAAGCGTCTCGCCGAGGAGAGATCCAGGCGTGACCGTGAGGAGAAGGAGAAGGCGAAGAAGGTCGAGGAGCAGGCAAAGATCGCCAAGCTCGAGGGGGAGGAGCGTATCCGTGCGGAGTATGAAGCGAAGCTGAAGGAGATCCAGGAGAGCGAAGCCGTCGCCAAGCGTGCCCTGGCCATCTCCAAGGTGGAGACCATGCTCTCCTCTCAGGGTATACCGTCGGAGCTCGCACCCAACCTTCTGGGTGAGGATGACGACGCGACCAAATCCAACGTCGACGCATTCGTCAAGGCGGTCTCTGCCTTGGTCGCCAAACAGGTGGCCGAGGGATTGAACCACGGGACTCCTCCCGCATCCGGCGGGACCCCGTCGGCTGAGGATGCCATCGCCGCCAAGCTGGACAGGCTGATGGGCATCAAGAGGTGAGATAACAATGGCAGCAAGCTATTCTGGAACCGGGGTTGCGAATGACGTGACCGCCGTGATCAAGAACATCACGACCCGCATGGACGAGATCGTGATGAAAGAGACAGTGACAGCAGGGATGACCGCATCCCAGGACATCCTCGATGCGTTCGGACGTTCCGCCACCGCCAAGCTGGCGACAGTCAACACGGCTGGACTCGGTAACTACGACACCGTGAAGGGGTACCCCCTCGGACAGACCACCATCAAGTGGGAGGAGTACACCCTCGCATACGACAGGGCCATCAAGATCGACATCGACAGGAAGGACAAGCTCCAGACGGACGGACTCATGTCCACCGCGGCCGCAGCGGCATCCCTCATGAGGACACAGGTCGTCCCCGAGGTCGATGCCACAAGGATCAGTCAGGCCGTCAAGAAGACCAAGGCAGCCAAGGCCGACCACGTGGTCGAGGGCGTCAGCATCACAAATGCCAACATCCTCTCCAAGATCGGCGAGGGACTGGACAAGGTCTACGACGATTACGGCGTGGACAGCGGACTCACCATCTACCTGAACAACTCCCTCCGCGGAGCGCTCAGGTCAAGCTCCGAGGTGCAGAAGGTCAGGCAGGTCAGCGGAGTCCCCGCACTCGACCTCACCACCAACAGCATCGACGGCAACACCATCCAGTGGGTGCCCTCCGCCAGGATGGGTTCCGAGTACACCTACGCAGACCTCTCCGCAACGGGAACCGGAGGAGGGATCACAAAGACCGCCAGCAAGGCCGACATCAACTTCCTGATCGTCGCGCCCGGATGCGCTCAGGGAGTCACCGTCATCGGCGAGCCCAAGTACATCGACGCATCCGTCAACCAGAACAAGGATGCAGACTCCCTCATGTACCGCATCTATCACGACGTTATCGTCGAGAAGAACAGCGGTGCCGCAGGTATCTTCGCGTCCGTCGGAACTGTTTCCTCAAGCTGAGGTGAGGCAGGATGGATGACGACCAGGTGCGCAGATTGGGGAAGATGAGGGTCAGGCAGACGCTCGCCGTCAAGAGCGACGAGTATCTCCTCGCCCTCCTGGATGATGCTAGGGCATGCTTCCTCGATCTGACGCACAGGTCGGTAGACCCGGGGGAGCGCATCGACTCCCTCATCATCCGCATGGCCGTGGTCTACTCCAACCAGGAGGGGGCCGAGGGCAACTCCAAGGCGGAGGATGGGGAGCTCAAGCGCGAGTGGACCGATGCGTTCCCTTCGGACATAAACAGGCAGATCAAGGCATGGCGCTTGGTGGTGGGGATGGATGCAGTGCATGGCGCATGATCTCCGTCTGATGTGCAGGTGGAGGAGGGTCGATCCCGGTGACGGCGATGAGCATGGGGATGCGGTACCGCAGTATGTCAAGGAGAAAGACATCCTCCGCCTGGGGTTCATCCCCCAGGTGCAGGTCCTCGGAGCGGGGGACAACCGCTTCGACCAGGGGACGGTCATCCAGCGTGCCTTCCTGCCCTACAGACACGACCTACAGACGGGCGACCGCCTCGGTCCCCACGATGCGGACGCTCCCACATTGGACGTTTACTCGGTGGCGGACTATCCGACAGGCCAGAACCTGGAGGTCAGGCCGCTATGACCGGATTCGAGGGGTACGAGGCGGTCAACCGCAAGCTTCAGGCCCTGGCGGACATCGCCGACCACATCGAGGACGAGTACGCCGGTGCGATCTGCGAGACCATGCGCAAGACCGCCGTCAGCAGGCTCACCGACCTCGAGGCCGTCGACACAGGGTTCCTCCGCAACTCCGTCCAGACAGTGGATGCGGACTTCGTGGAGAGGGTCGACGAGACCACCGTGTCAACCGGCATCAGGACCACGGTTCCGTATGCGATGTTCATCGAGTACGGCACTGGTCCCCTCGGAGACCCCGAGGTCCCGCACACTGACAAGATGCAGTGGGTCTATCCTTACAAGGACGGGTTCAGGGTGGCGCACTCCCAACCTGCGAGGCCGTTCATGCGTCCGGCATTATACGATAACAGGAAGGCGTTCGTCAGGATCCTCAAGACCGCGGTCAAGGATGTCTTCGAGAGGGCGTGACATGGTCATCAACATCACCGATCAGGTCGTGGCCATCTGTAGGGAGGTCGCGGGTCGTGCTTACCGCGCATGGCCCCAGACCGCACCCAAGACACCCTATGCGGTCGTCTCCTCCATCGGGAGGGGCGTGGAGCTCTACGACAACGACGGCTCCGAGGTCATCGTCCGTCTGACCTACACCATCGGAGTCATGGCCGACACACCGTCACAGGCGGAATCGGTCGCATTATCCATCGGCGAGGCACTCGCCAGATACAATCTCCACACAACAGGCTACTCGGACACCTACGAGGAGCCCAACCATTTCTACCGCGCGAACATCACCGTCGATGGGGCGGTCGACAAGCGCGGCAACACATTCGCGTGATAACATGACAAAGGCAACAACGGCAAAAGGCGTCAAGCTGTCCGTCAAGGTCAACGAGGAGTGGATCGACTTCCACGAGGTCAAGTCCGTCCCCGAGATAGGCCAGTCCGCGGACAAGATCGATGCGACATCACTGGAGTCCGAGATGAAGGAGTACGTCCCGGACATCCCCGATTTCTCCAGCGACCTGGAGTTCACCATGAACGCCATCCCCCACGGGGATACGGAGTCGAACTACGACATAATCATGACCCTCGACCAGGACACCATCTATGAGTGGAAAGTGGTCTATCCCCAGCAGAAGATCCAGGCCACCCTCAAGGGACGTTTCACATGGAAGATGGGAGGAGGAGAGGTCTCCGCCATCCAGGATCTGATGCTCGCCATCATCCCCGCATCCGCACCCACATGGGCCGAGTACAATGCGGTCGTCTCCCTGACCTATGAGGAGGGAACCGCATGAGCGAGCACAGGGTGGGCGACACCGTCGTCATCAAGGACTACGAGGGAACCGTTCCCGAGGGCAAGGTCTTCGTGGGATGGAACACCAGGCCCGATGGGACGGGTGTGAACATCAAACCCGGGAAGGTCCTCAAGATCTCCGAGAACATGAGGTTGTATCCCATGTGGAGGGATGCGGAGTGATAATCACGTCCTCCATCGGGGAGGAGCGTGATGTCGATCTGGACGTTGACCGCATCATCGCCTATGAGAAGGAGCACCCCGAGTGGAGTCTCATGGCGATGATGTCCAATATGGACAAAGGGAGGATGACCGACTTCGACACCCTCGCGTACATGTGCGGGTTCGACGGTCTCAAGGACCTCATATCCTGTGGATTCACGATCAACGACCTGTCCGAGGTCGTCCAGCACTCCAGGATCCTGGGGTTTTCGGGGCAGGAGTAAACCTTTCTTTCACGAGGGTCACGCACCTGCTCCGTCTCTCCGAGGGACTTCCCCCGGAGACGACACCCAAGGACGTGTGGGACGTGGCCCTCCTCCGCAGGGAGCAGCGTCGGTCGGAGTTGGTGGCCCTCGGTCTGTCCATCTGCGCATCGGTCTCGGTCAACCTCGGAGGAGGGAGCACGGCGGAGATCGTCAAGCCGTTCTACACATCCATTGAGTGGGAGGACATCGAGCGTCAGAGGGAGGAATCCCTCGAGAAGGTCGCACAGGCCCAGCAGATCGCTAAGCTCAAGAGGTTGGAGAGATGGCAGAGGAACTGAAGATCAAACTGACCGCGGAGGTCAAGGACTTCAAGCAGAACATGGAGGATGCGAAGACCTCCATGCAGGAAACACAGGAGGAGGCCGAGGAGACCGAGAACAGGTTCCAGCGCTTCGCCCGGCAGATGGGCCAGGTCTCCCCCACTTTCAAAAAGATCACGGACAAGTGGAAGGACCAGCAGGAGAAGGTCGGAGAGGTCTTCGGCAAGAACTCCAAGATGGCCAAGTTGTTCAAGGCCACCGGTGTCGCCGCTGTGGCGGCCATAGGTGTGGCTGTTGCGGCCGCGGTGGTCAAGGCCCTGGAACCCGCCTGGAGGATGGCGAAGGAGACCGCCCGGATGTACGACCCTCAGGCTTACTCCAAGTCCGCGGGTGCGGTGGAGAAGGCCACCAAGAGGATGAAGACGGCCATCGGTTCGTTCACGTCCCCCATCGTCAACGCCATCCAGAAAGCCTTCGCAAAGATCATCGACGGCATCACATGGGTCGTCGAGAAACTGAGGATTGGGGTCGCCTACATCACCGGGATACTCAAGGCCGTGTTCGAGCCCATTGTCAATGGCATCCGCAGTGTAGTTACATGGGTGCAGGGGGCCATCAATGCGATAGGTGTGTTCATCGGTATCGGGGAGGTCTTCAAAGAGGCCACCAAGGATGCTGAGGACGCTGCCGACGGCATCGGCGAGGTGGTCGAGGCCACATCCGCGGGACTGGCTTCGTTCGACAAGTTGACAACCCTGGACTTCTCCGGCATGGGAGATGCGGAGGAGGCCGACAAGATAAGTGAGGCCATCGGGAAGGCGGAGACCGACGGTAAGGACCTCGTCAAGGGCATCAACAAGTGGCTGGAGAACCTGGACCTCGGGAAGGTGTGGGACGATTTCGTGAAGTCCTGCGCCAATGCCAAGGACAAGGTCGTGGAGAAGCTCACCGAGTGGTTCTCGGGTGCATCACGCTGGGCCTCCGACATGTGGGATAAGTTCGTCAGCGCATGCGGGGATGTCAAGAACAAGATCGTGAGCAGGATCACGACATGGTTCTCGGGTGCATCGGAGTGGGCAGGAAATGTCTGGCAGGCTTTCGTAGACAAGCTTGGAGAGTTCAAGACGATAATCACGGACAAGTTCTCGTCTGCGGTGGAGGGCATCCCTCAGATATTCTCTGACGTGTGGGAGCAGATCAAGAAGACCTTCAATGACATATTCTTCAAGCCGATCAAGGATAAGATCAACGAGATCATTGACCTGATGAACAAGATCCCCGGTGTGGACCTGCCCCATCTCGGAGGAGATGACAAGAATGATACAGATGGAGGGGGCGGGGGCAAACCATCATCCCCTGGAAGTGGCGGAGGGTCTGGAAGCAGTTCCGGCTCGGGGAGTGGCATCCTTGGAGGGGTCGGGAATGTGGTCAATAAGGCCGTGACAGCGATCTCCAACACCGTCAACACGGTCAAGGATGCCGCGTCCAATGCCATTAGCGGTGCCGCCAGTGCGATCAAGTCAGGCGCGGAGGCAGCTTACAATGCGGTCGCCAATGTCGGGAGCACCATCGCCAATGCAGCGTCCAACGCATGGAACGGATTCAAGGGATGGCTCGGTCTCGCAGGAGGGGGTGCGGTCGCACCCAATTCACCAGCACCCTACATCATCGGGGACAACAAGAAGGAGTACGAGGTCGTCTCCCCGGTCTCCCTAATGGAGAAGACAGTTATGAGCGCCCTCTCCAAGTCCGGAGTGGGTGGTTATTCGGGAGGATCCTCTTCGTCATCTCAATCCATCAACATCACGGTAGAGTTGGACGGGAAGAAGATCGCAAGGGCGGTCTATGATCCCCTCGAGACCGAGCGCAAGCGCAGGGGGATGAGGGCATGAGCGTTCTCGCGGTATCATCGGGAGGGGTCTACATCGACCTCCCGACCCCTGCATACAGGGGATACAGGACATACCCTAATGAGATCTCCAAGGCCGACAGGAACACCCTCGGAGACCTCATCAAGCAGAGGATCACCGTCAAGCAGTCCATCACGGTCAGCTGGGTGGGATTGTCCCGCGATGAGAAGACGCAAATAATCGACCTGGTGGGCGGAGACCACTTCCAATGTCGGTTCCTGTGCCTGGAGGACGACACCGTGAGATACGGCAAGTTCTACACGGGAGACGACCTCGAGATAACCGGATATGGGCCGTTCGACGGTTCGAGGTTCACATACTACGACATCAAGGCCACCTTTGTGGAGTACTGACCATGTTGGAAACATCAACGGAATACAGGGACGGCATCCAGGCGGACGACCGTCACATCACCATGTATGCGGCCATCGGTGTGGGGGTCGACCAGACCGCAGTCGATGATCTGTCCTCCGTATCGGGAGATTTCCTCCCCATGTCAAACCCGGAGCAGATCATCGATGCCGTCTATAAGCAGACCTCGGGACTGGCCACCTTCGAGGGGGACGGGATACCGACCTCCGCCTCGGCTGGGATGATCGCACCACCCATCGAGGCGACCGACAATCCTCCCGAGGTCGGGGTCTGGTCATCGGCCATCTCCGATGTGGACGGCAACATATCGGTCGACATCACGGTGCAGATGAGCAAGGCCCACACATCCGCATTCCGCATGTACACCACGGGGCCGAACGTTCTCTCGGCGACCTTCACTTTCATCGACGGGGATGTTGAGCAGACGGTGGACTGCGAGGTCGGGTACGGTTATTTCTCCACGGTCGAGATCATGACCTACTCCGCCATAAGGATCCATGTCTCCAAGCTGGACCGTGCATTCTGCCACCTCCGTATCGTGGAGATGGAGTTCGGGTCGGCAAGGACGTTCTCCTCGGCATCCATCGCAGGGGAGTCCGTGTGGATCCGTGAGAGGGACCCGACCGAGAGGACGATGCCCATGGACGAGCTGGACCTCACTCTGGTCAACGTGGACGGAGCCTTCGACACGGATAACCCCGCATCCCGTCTCAACGAGATGGGCATAGGAACGCCCATGACCTTGGGGTTCACGCTGAGGGTTCCAAGCGGAGGCGTGACCATACCGTGCGGACGTTACTACATCGGCGACATCAAGGCCGAGGACACCAGGATAAGCCTGTCGGCCTTTGACAACAGGTGGATCCTCTCAGACACATACACCACCTGGAGCATCGACACGGCCACCTCCTTCGGCGAGTCCCTGAACACGATCCTGCAGGAGTACTCCGTCCCGCACGTCATCGATGACGGCATATACTCGATATACCCGGACAAGGACCACACCTTCGACGATTCGACCAGCATCCTCGATGACCTTCTCTTCATCCAGCAGGCGTATGGCATCTATTTCGTGCCTGGGAGGGATGAATCCATGATGGTCACGACCGTCTGGCCCGGAGGGGACGGGGGGAGCATCCACAAGGATGCGGTCTACAAGTGGCCTTCTCCGAGGCAGACATCAGGATATAACTTCGTGTCGATAGGATACAGTGCCGATGGTGCGTCATATCAATATGTGGAGTACGACCTCAGGGCGGACAGGAACGCATCTAAGAACATCATCCAGATAGTGGACAATCCGCTGATAACGACCGAGGCCCGTGCCACGGCACTCGCCACACGCATCGTGTCAAGGCTGTCCTCGGCGGAGATCGAGGTCAGGTGGGTGGGAGACCCATCGTTGGATATCGGGGACTCTCTGGCGATCCCCGGAAGGTGGACGACCGATACACCCGAGACCTATACCCTCGTGTATTCGGAGTACACATTCGACGGGGCTTTGACGGGGGTGGAGAGGTGCCGTCGCTGATTTATATACATACGATGTGACAAGAGGCATGGCCAATATCAAATTAATCGCCATCGCCATCGCCGTGGGTGTCGTGGCCTTCCTCGGACTCTGTGTGGCCGTCGCAGAGCCGAAGGATACCACCTACCCTCCAGACAGTCCCCCAGACCTCCGTTACGACCTGCGGTATGAGGAGATCGCCACCTCATACGATGTAGTTAAGGATCCCGTACAACCCGACGAAGGCATGAAGTTCATCCTGATGCACTTCCGGTTTGTCAACGACAACGTGGAGGCCGGAGTCAGACTCGACCCGAAATACTCCGCATGGAAGATCGTGTCGAACGGTGTCGAGTACATCCAGCACTGGACGACCTACACCCATCCCGATAGGACGACTGCATCGACACTCTACAAGGGAGGTCAGATCGATGACGTTCGTGTGTTCCAGATCCCCGAGGGCGACGACACAGATTCCGTTCACTTCAGGATTGACATATATGGGTACGGCGACCCCATCAACATCCAGAAGGATGAAACCCTATTATGACAATGGGGGGGAGACCCCCATCTTCATACTATGAGCCCCGCATTCCTTTTGATTTCCTCTTTGCGCCGGGCCACGCGGTTCGTGTCACGGGGATACTCCTCGGCAATGACATCCAAGAGATCTAAGGCGTCATCGATACGGTCGGCCTCTACATAGAGGTCCACCAAGTAGTAACGATCCCTTGAGCAGAGTCCGCATCCCCTCTCCTGATTCCATATTGCCTCGACATCTCTGATGCAACGTTCAATGTCGCCCGTCTCCGAATACATGAGTTTGGCCACATTGAGTTTATTCAAATCGGCGAAGGTCAGAGACCTCCTCTCCTTGATGAACTCATCATCCATGCCTGCCCATAGAGGATCCAGTTCCGGATGCTCATGATATATGGACTTCAACATCAATTCCCTTATCTGATCCTGCAGATCGGAGGAAAGGTCCTGATATTTTGACATATCCACATCAGGAACCTCTGGCTTCGATCTCCTCTTCACATCAGAGCATTTGGCATCCGAATAGACAATGACCTTCAACTCCACCTCCTTGTCGGAGATGTCCCTGCTTTCGAATGAGATCGGCTTCTGTTCGGGCGGCTCTATTTTCTTCTTACGCCTGAGGATGGACAACATGGTTGATGATGTGAAACTGTGCTGATAAAAGTCACCCCTATTGATCCGAATTAACCCCTTTTAAATACTGTTTTGGAAATCAAAATAACATGATTCAGGGGACCACGCCTACGATAAGGCTCACTTTCCCAATCGATGCACGCCTCATCGAGAAGGTGGAGGTGTCCCCATACACCTATGCCGAGAACTGCCGCCCGATCGAGCCGATGCTCGACGATCCTGAGGAACCATGATCCCGGAGATCATGTCCAAGGTCTGGACGGGTGCGGACACGGAGTTCTTCAAGCACACCGATATGGCCCGTGTGGAGTATAACGCGAACCTTTGCGCCAGATATGCGGGGGTCGGGGAGGTCGCATTCCAAGAGGTCTCAAGGGCCGATCAGTTCCGTTACGACGAGGCCCAGAGGTTGGAGAACCTCATCAAAGCTGTCGGGGACAAGGTCGGCGTTTCCGTCACCATCGAATCCGCGTGGAGCTACAATCGCACTTTATCCTATGCGGATTTCGAGAGGTGGGAGTCAAACACATGGGCGGTCTATAAGGCCCTCGGCGGAACAGGGGATAGGATCCCGTCCGGAACCAGCCTGGTCAACTACCACACGACGCTGTTCGCATCGGAGTGGAGCGGCATCGGCCCATACTTCATCGACATGGAGGTGACGGCCGCCTCCGGGGACTCGGAGTTCCTCGCCTTCGTCACCCACACGGCCACATTGGAGCAGAGGGTCGCCGAGTACAACGCCGTCATACGCGCCCTACCTCAGAGCGACCGTATCGTGAGGTTCCAGGCGTTGCATTACAAACCGAGGGTGAACATCCCCATTACAGTAGCATTGGGAGGATTGAACATGCGCACAGAGATCAACCTGCCCGCATCGGCATGGGTCGGCACGGGACCATGGACCCAACAGGTCACGGTTCCGCAGGAAGCCACCGAGGCGGTCATGGGACAGTGGGAGGGCATGACGGCGGAGGCGGTCGGTCAGATGATGGCCGCCATGCTACATGTCTCCGCGATAGACGGAACGACGGTCACGGTGAGGGCCATGGGGAGGAAACCCACGATGGATCTGAACCCGGTGTTGCTTTATGACACAACAGATGTTGAATGAGGAGGATTGAGGACATGACTGGAATAGTTGGGGCGTTCCTGGGAGCTCCCGATGCGACCATATCGGCGGGGTTCGCAGGGATAAGCCTATGCATTAACACGACCGACAGGCAGAACCTGGAAACGGCGTCCTTCACGGTGGTGGCGCAGGGATTCTCCCAGACCGTCCAGGCGGATGCGAGCGGGAGAGCTTATATCGAGGCCCCTTCCGGGAAGACATACACGATCACACTCAACCATCAGGGGATGTATCAGAACGATGGACCTCAGACGGTCATCGCTGAGTCGATGATGAGGTATGGAGTCTACTTCGACCTTTTCACATATCCCGACGTCTCAACAGTCGTCAGGGTGTTGACCGCATCCGCAGGGATGACCGTCACAGGAGTCTCCGGTGCCAATTCGATGACGGTGGTTTCCGACAGCAACGGGATCGCGGAGTTCCATGGGATGCCAACTGGCTCGATATGGACATTCTCCGACGGATCCAAAACGGAGACCGTAACAATCGACCGTCTAATGATAATCGTGGACTTCAGTTACATGCCACAGGTCATCAACGAGGTCAGCTTCGGTATGTCATTCAACTCCTCGACATTCACCTCTGACCCCACAGGATGTCTCGTCTATACCGGGGAGTGTGCAGGGTTCACCCCTGTCAGTTCACCACCGTCCGCCCTCGGCGCATGCTCTGTGCTCGGATCATGGGACATGAATGCGGACGGATCGTCGTCCAATCCCTTCTTAGATTCGTGCTTCTATGCGACATTCGACGAGGATGGAAACATCCATGAGCGTCTGAATCCCAAGAATCTCGCCGAGGTCATAGGACTGTGGAACGCCGATAAGAAGGGATGGGTACCGGCGAGCGGTATCTCCTCGATAGAGTCGGAGAACACCATGTTTTGCTTCCCAGCACTATATCGCAAAGGAGACGCATCGAGTGTGACGATCGGAACCAAGTCATCGTCCGGAACCGCATACGGAGCAACGATCGACGGCCATACCTACCAGTATGAGGCAATCGGAGTCTATGAGGGGTATGTCCAAGGCAGCAAGCTCATGTCCTTGTCTGGAAAGACATCCTCTGCTAGCATAACGCGTCCCAATTTCAGGACATACGCCGCGGCCAACAAGGTCAAGAATGGACTGGCCATGCTCTGGAACTTCCACCAGTGGAGGGATTGGTGGCACCTATATCTGTTCGGTGCCAAATCATTCAATGGACAGATCTCGGTCGGACAAGGAGGATTCACCTATAATGGAGGGGTCGGCCAGGGCCTGTGCAACGCCATGGGACTGTGGGCGGGATCCTCTGCCGCCTCTGTCAGTACCGCAACGAGCGTCAAGGCCCTGATCGAGAACCCATGGGGCTACAAGTACGAGTTCATTGATGATTTCGTCAATTCATCAGGAACGATATATGTCGGACAAAACTCCACGCCGGATGATACAACCTCCAACAAGATCAGCACATCATTCGGGACGGGTTCAGGATGGCAGAGCGGCCTCAATTCAACAGGGGCCTTCTGGGGTCTCAGCACAGGCACGAGCGGATCCAGTACCACATATCAGTGCGATTACCGCTACTCCAGCTCTTCAGGAACATACCTCGGTCTCGTGGGAGCGTTCTCGGGCTCTGTGTCGGATGGCCGCGCGGGTCCTTCGTGCCTGGGTGCGGACGATTCCCTGTCGAGCTCGAGCTCGAGCTGCGGTGCGCGTCTGGCCTTCGTGTTCGACTTGTGAGCGCGTCCTCGCGCGACCAAACCACCCTGATGGAGGCAGAGAGAATAAACCCAAAGGGGCGCAGTATGCGCCCCTGTTCATCAATCACAGTCCACTCCGAAAGGAGAGGATAGGTCTAGTCGGAAGCGACGCGCGCCATGGGAATCCTCGGTAACGTGGGAGCGAACTCGGACAATGTGTCGAATGGCAACGCAGGTCCTTCGTACCTGAATGCGAACAATTCCCTGTCGAACTCGAACTCGAACAACGGTGCGCGTCTGGCCTTTGAGCCAGCGGGACTTCGGTCCTGCAAACCTCTTAAAATCACCTCGATCCGACCATGACCTCGTCCCTCGACGAAACAGAAGAACGCCAAAGGCGGTTTAGTAGAGAGATCGAAAGGACGCCTGAAGCTTGAAGGCAGAAAAATGACTAAAAGACTAGGAAATGTCTGGAATGAGCTCGTCAGCTACGAGAACATAAAGAGAGCCTATCAGAATTCGCGCAGGGGCAAGACGCATCGCCCGGATGTCCGCGCGGTCGATGCCGACCCTGATAAATACATCAGAGAGGTCCAGAGACTGCTCACTTCCGGAGAATATCACACCTCGCCCTATAGGATCTTCCAGATCCACGAGAAAGGCAAGACCCGCGAGGTCGCGGACCTTCCCTATTTTCCAGACCGCATCATACACTGGGCCCTTATGCAGGTGCTGCACAAGACGATCATGAGCAACCTCATCCCTCAGACTTATGCGGCACTTCCGGGCAGAGGGGCACACTCAGGAGTCACGATGCTTAAAAGATACCTGAAAGACCCGAAGGCGAGTTATTTTCTCAAGATTGACATAAAGAAGTTCTTCCCGAGTATCGACAAGGGGGTCATGATGGCTAAATTGGAGAGACGCATCAAGGACTCCAAGGTGCTGGATCTCTGCCACAGGGTCATTTTCGAGTTCGAGGGCGAAGGATTACCGATAGGCAACTATACATCGCAATATTTCGCCAATTTCTACTTGTCAGACTTAGATCATTACATGAAAGAGCAATTTCATTGCAAATGGTATCTGCGCTACATGGACGACATCGTCATACTCGGATGGTCCAAATCATGGCTACGCCGTGCCCTGAAGCGCATCAGGGAGATCGTCGGGGATTGGGGCTTGAAGGTCAAGGATAATTGGTGCATCCGCCCGACGAGCGAGGGCATCGACTGGGTCGGATATGTCACGAGGCCCACACACTGCCTTCTGCGCAAGCGCACAAAGATCAGGATGAAGAGAGCCTGTAGGAGGATCGCACGTAAGTGGACAAAGGGGGCCGAGCCGGACATTCATGATAAAGGGACGATAGCGGCTTACAACGGATGCCTGACATGGTGCGACGGATACAGGCTCGGCAGTCAAACGGTTTACCCATTGATGGAGGAGATGAAATGCAGATCGTGAGATCAAGAAGCAACGAGGCACAGCCGTTCAGGATCATCGGCCCGACCATGATCCTGATAAACAGGGATCAGGAGCTCGAGATAGTACAGGATCCCGACGGACAATCCAGACAGGAGTACGTCTGCACGCAATACAGGATCACGCCCGGGGAGTATGAGCTCGTCCGTGCAGGCATCCTCCCGCAAGGTGCATCATGGGATGAGGAGCTCAGGAGGATCGAGCGCAGCGCACTCCTCGACAGTGCCGACACGCTAATCGCCAAGGCCGAGGACCTCGTGGCCACCGGACAGGGCGACGCATCCCTGGTCCAGAGGATTCGTGAGTACAAGATGGCCGTCAGGGCCACCATCGACCAACCGAACTTCCCCGAAACGGTGGAGTACCCGGAAGTCCCCAGGATATGATTCGGGAACTTAGCAAACCCTTTAACCCCTTTTAAATATCCTATAATTCCGTCTTACAATCATGGTCCAGACCACGGATTATGAGGTCTGTCCTTACTGTAGGAAAGACCTGAGTGTTTACAGCCGTGCCGGAGCTCGGAAGCATGTGGAGAGATGCGGTCGCCAATCGACCCCGACCTACATCTATCGCCAACGCCCCCGCGGTCGTCCCAAACTTCGATATAAACATTACTTAAAATTCCATTATAAACCCTCATTCCGATTTTTTCATTGCCTGAAAAAGGCAGGAGGTGCGACATGGCAGAAGAGCACGAGGAATGGACCCCATACCAGAAGATGGAGGCGGGGATCCTCAAGGACATCAGCTGTGACACCGACGAGATCCTCAGAAAATTGGAGGGAGTTAAGATGGGAGAAGGTTTTGATACGGGTGCCCTCATGGGCATGCTGGCGAACAAGGGCATCGACCCGGGCATCGTGGCGATGCTCAACGACAGATGTAGGGATGGAAACTGGAACGAGGGCGGAGGCATTTGGATCGTCCTACTGTTCCTGTTCCTGCTCGGCATCGGAGGAGGGGGGTTATTCGGCAGGAACGGATTCGCAGGTGATGCGGGTGTCGCGGGAGTCGACAGGACCGTGGTCAATGAGGCCAATTACTCCAGGCTTTTGGATGCGATCGGCACACAGGGAACCCGCCAGGATATGGCCATGCAGGGTCTCGCACAGACCCTCAACTGTGATGTCGACAGCATCAAGTCCGCCCTATTTTCCATCGTCAAGGATCTGGAGGTCAATCAGTGCAGCATCATCAATTCGCTCCAGTCCTGCTGCTGTAACCTTCAGGGCAAGATCCAGGAGTGCTGCTGTGAGACGAACCGCAACATCGAGAGGCAGGCATGCCAGACCCGTGCGGACATCCAGGATGTTCGTTTCCTGATTAGTTCCTCACAGGCCGCACAGGACAACCTCATCCAGAGTCAGTTCGCGGCTCAGAACGCATACTTGGCCGATCAGTTCTGTCAGATAAAGATGAGGGAACTCGAAACAACCAACCAGAGACTCAGGGATGACCTCTTCAGACAGTCCCAGCAGTCTCAGACCGCACAGATCATCCAGGCCATCAGAGGCATGGACACCATCGCCTTTTCCGGTACCGCTGGAGCCACAGCAGTCACCGGGACAGGAACCATCAGCTGATGCTGAACCTTGGTCGGACGCATCGATGCCCGACCTCTAAACCCTTTTCGGAGGTGGAAACATGGACACGAACCCTTACAGTAGCATTCTTAAAGCATTGGAGAAGGAGGATCCTCAGCAGGGAGGACTCTCGTATCAGCAACAGACCGAGAACTACACCGCATTCTCCGACCTCATGAAACAGGGTGTCTACATCCCAGACCTGCTCAAGAGGATCGATGCCCTGGAGGCACAGGTCAGGGAGCAGGGCGCGAAGAAGGACACCATCGATGCCGACCTGTTCTCCGTCATGGAGGCATCCGTCAAGGGGGATGAGGAGGTCAAGGCCGCCCGGCAGAGGCTC
>OBLI01001538.1_pt1 | contig 22177 bp, 20 predicted proteins | sample 1519701 | NCBI WGS metagenome assembly OBLI01 (sample SAMEA3663005, study PRJEB22513) | pig gut metagenome | biome: pig gut; feature: pig-associated habitat; material: faeces | place: France | collected 2012
TCATCGGGCCCTGGTCGTTCTGCAACGTGGAGGTACCACGCAACTGAATCTGAGAGCTGCGCGTCACATCACCCGAACCGGAAGTGATGGTCAAACCAGCCACCTTACCTTGCAACAGGTCGGAAGCGTCGCGGTTGACACCCTTGTTGAAGTTCTCCTCAGAGATGTTTGCCACAGAACCGGTAATCTCCTTACGAGTCTGTGTACCATAACCAATGGCTACAACCTCGCCCAAGTTGATCACAGAGGAGCCCAACTTCACATCCACTGTGGTGCGGCCTTTGACAGCCTCTTCTTGCGTGTTATAACCAATAAATGAGAATTGAAGAACGGCCTTCTTCAGGTCGCTCACCGTCACAGAGTAGTTACCATCCAGGTCGGTAATCGAACCGTTGGTAGTCCCCTTTTCAACAACGTTCGCACCAATGATGGGCTCACCTTGTTCATCCAACACTTTTCCTTTGACCGCACCTTGCTGTGCGAAGGCGGCTGTCAAACAGGAAATCATCAATAGGGCAGAGAGTATGGTTGCCCTCCAGCTTCTGAAAGAATCTGTGTTTTTCTTTCCTTGCATAAATCCTAATTTTTTTAGGTCAACACCTCGTTTAATAATCACAATTGATTTAAATCAAGAGCCAGTAACCTCCCGAAAAAACCGGGGCAATATTAAGAAAAGGAAAGAGATCGCCTCCTGGTTATTCTATGAACGGGCATATTTCATCAATGAAAACAGGAAAACGCTCAACGAAAATTTTCGTGTGTCAAAAAGGGAGTTTCATGGGGATTCCCACTTTCTGCTCCTCCGGAGGCTAAGCGAGACGCACTTGGATCATCGCAGTTGTTTTGCGTGTTTTATTTTTCTTTAGTATGTTTGCAAACCAATTTTAAGACAAACGGATTACTCCATAAAAACGAAACAGACAATGCAATTAGCGATAGACCAAAAAGACATTGATAAGTTCTTGATGATTGGCGATAAGGTGCTGATCAAACCGAAGAATCCCCAGAGTCAGACAAAAACAGGCCTTTATTTGCCTCCAACGGTGCAACAGGGCGAGAAGATCCAGGCAGGCTATGTGATCAAGGCGGGTCCGGGCTACCCGCTTCCCGCACAAAACGAGGAGCGCGAGGTGTGGGAGAAGAAGGCCGATGAGGAGGTGCGCTACCTGCCGTTGCAAGCCCGCGAGGGCGATCTGGCCATCTATCTCCAGAACTCGGCCTACGAGATTACCTTCAACGACCAACGCTACTTGATCGTTCCCCATTCCGCCATCCTGATGCTCGTCCGCGACGAGGGGCTCTTCGAATAGCCGATTCTCTCGCCTCGCGAGCCTCCGTTTCAAATTTGAAATTGCCTCCCGCGCCCTCGCGGGCCTCCGTTTCAAATTTGAAATTGCTCCCCGCGCATTCGCGAGGCCTCGTTTCAAATTTGAAATTGCTCCCCGCGCGTTCGCGAAGTCTCGTTTCAAATTTGAAATTGCTCCCCGCGCATTCGCGAGGCCCCGTTTCAAATTTGAAATTGCTCCCCGCGCATTCGCGAGGCCCCGTTTCAAATTTGAAATTACCGCTTGCAGCGCCGCGAGGCCCCAATTTTTCGTAAAAAATCAGGCTCCGCGTGCTCGCGAGGGGCAATTTTTCGTAAAAAATTGGGGGTCGCGCACTAGCGAGGGGCAATTTTTCGTAAAAAATTGGGGGTTGCGCACTCGCGAGGGGTAATTTTTCGTAAAAAATTAGGGGCCGCGCATTCGCGGGGTGCAATTTTTCGTAAAAAATTAGGGTGCTCCCATTCGATTTGCACTATATTCGCGAAGATTTTCGACAAATTATCAACAAATACAGCATAAAATGAATAAGATTGTAAGCAAAGAACATTTCTCCGCCAACGTGGTGAAATTGGAAGTGGAGGCACCGCTGATCGCTCGTTCCCGCAAGGCCGGTCATTTCGTGATCGTGAAGCAGGGCGAGAAGGGTGAGCGCATCCCCTTGACCATTGCGGGTGCGGACATCGAGAAGGGAACCATTACATTGGTGATCCAGGCTGTGGGAGGTTCTTCCCGCAAGATTAGTCAGTTGAATGTGGGCGATTATCTGACCGATGTGGTCGGCCCGTTAGGCCAGGCTACCCATATCGAGAAGGTCGGTACGGTTGTGTGTGCCGGAGGTGGTGTAGGTGTGGCTCCGCTGTTGCCGATCGTGGAGGCTTTCCATAAGGCGGGCAACCGGGTGATTGTGGTCTTGGCCGCTCGCACGAAGGAGTTGGTGATCCTGGAGGAGCAGATGCGTAAGAACGCCGACGAGGTAATCATCATGACCGATGATGGCTCGTATGGTACGAAGGGTTTGGTGACCAATGGGGTGGAGGCTGTGATCAACCGCGAGCCGGTGAACCTCTGCGTGACGATCGGTCCGGCTATCATGATGAAGTTCGTCTCGCTTTTGACCAAGAAGTATGAGGTGCCGACGATCGCTTCGCTCAACACCATCATGGTGGATGGCACGGGCATGTGTGGCGCCTGCCGTGTGACCGTGGGTGGCAAGACGAAGTTTGTTTGTGTGGATGGCCCGGAGTTTGACGCACACCAAGTGGATTTCGACGAGATGATGATGCGCTTGGGGGCTTACAAGGATGTTGAAAAGAAATAAAGAAGCTGATTGGATCATGACTACAGAAGAATTAATCGCTGCCCGTCGTGCCGAGCCGTGGCGTGAGGCATTGCGTAAGAGCAAAAAGAATAAAGAACGCACGGACTTGGCCCGTGTAAAAATGTCAGAACTGAACCCGGAATACCGGAGCCATACCCGCTTGGAGGAGGTGAACCTGGGCTTGACGAAAGAGCAGGCTATGCAGGAGGCACAGCGTTGCCTCGACTGCCCGAACCCCTCGTGCATGAAGGGTTGTCCGGTGGGTATCCATATCCCTACCTTTATTAAACATATCGAGTGTGGTGAGTTTTTAGAGGCGGCAAAGACCTTGAAGGAGACGAGTGCCTTGCCCGCTGTCTGCGGACGTGTCTGCCCGCAGGAGAAGCAGTGCGAGAGCCAGTGCATCCATGTGAAGATGGGTAAGCCTGCGGTAGCTATCGGCTACTTGGAGCGTTTCGCGGCCGACTATGAGCGGGAGAGCGGACAGATCGCTTTGCCGGAGTTGGCTCCGAAGAATGGCATCAAGGTGGCGGTTGTCGGCTCAGGTCCTGCCGGTCTTTCCTTTGCGGGCGATATGGTGAAGAAGGGCTATGACGTGACCGTTTACGAGGCGTTGCACGAGATTGGCGGCGTATTGAAATATGGTATTCCCGAGTTCCGCTTGCCGAACCGCATCGTGGATGTGGAGATCGAGGGCTTGCGCAAGATGGGTGTCACCTTCGTGAAGGATTGCATCGTGGGCAAGACCATCAGCTATGAGGATCTGCACGCCGAGGGCTATAAAGGTATCTTCGTAGCCAGTGGTGCCGGACTGCCCAACTTCATGAACATCCCGGGCGAGAATCTGGTGGGTGTGATGTCGTCTAACGAGTATCTGACCCGTGTGAACCTGATGGACGCCGCCAATCCGGAGAGCGATACGCCCGTGTTGCAAGGCAAGCGAGTAGCTGTGATCGGTGGTGGTAATACCGCGATGGATTCCGTACGTACCGCCCGTCGGTTGGGTGCGGATCGGGCCATGATCGTCTATCGCCGAAGCGAGGAGGAGATGCCTGCCCGCTTGGAGGAGGTGAAACATGCTAAGGAGGAGGGTGTGGAGTTCCTGACGCTCCATAACCCGATCGAGTATATCGGTGATGAGCGCGGTCGCGTGAAGCAGATGCGCTTGCAGGTGATGGAGCTGGGTGAGCCGGATGCCTCCGGTCGTCGTCGCCCCGTGCCTGTCGAGGGTCAGATCGTGACGATTGATGTGGATGAGGTAATTGTTTCTATCGGTGTCTCTCCCAATCCATTGATCCCGCGTGCCTTCTCCGGTTTGGAGGTAAGCAAGAAGGGTACGATCGTGGTGAGCGAGGAGGAGATGCGTTCCGCATTGCCCGATGTCTATGCCGGTGGTGACATCGTGCGTGGTGGTGCAACCGTTATCTTAGCGATGGGTGATGGCCGTAAGGCGGCTGCTGCCATGGATCGGAATTTGCGGAAGGGCTAATCGATCAGTAAGCGGTTCTAATTGGTAGAGTCAAAAATGCGATTCGTTGAGATTTTCTGGCGGTTCGTCGAAACTATTTGGAGAGGGAAAAGCCGAGTAGTTATATTTGTACCCGTTAGGACTTGGGAAAGCCCGAAGCAACTGCTTGTTCATCATGACACAAACAGAAAATAGGTAAACATTAACTGATGTGAGGGGGCTCTCGAAAGAGGGCCCCTTTCTTTTGTACCCTACCTGTATGTCACCAGCGGACCTACAAGCCGTAGGTTCCTACTTTGTCCGCATCTCTTGCAATCGTTGCGCCAAACGGGATTGGTGGCAACTATCCAATTCGGCCAAAACCGCGGCTTTGACCTGCATGAAGCTGTCTCGCAAAGCGGGCTGTACCGGCTCTGAGGGAGGTGCCTCCAGCTTCAAGGGGTCGATTGGCTCCCCATTCTTATAGACACGGAAATCGAGGTGTGGCCCGGTGGAGAGACCGGTGGAACCGACATAGGCAATCTCCTCGCCCTGCTGCACGTGACTACCGACCTGGATGCCCTTGGCGAAACGGCTCAGGTGCATGTAGGTAGTGGTATAGACGGAGTTGTGACGAATCTTCAGGAAGTTGCCTCCTCCGCCTTCATACCCTTTGGCGATCACCGTGCCTGCTCCAATGCTTCGCACGGGCGTACCGGCGGGAGCGGCATAATCCACTCCATGATGGGCTCGATACCGCTTCAAGATGGGGTGGAAACGGGCGTTGGTAAAGCGTGAGGTGATGCGGAAGAAATCTAAGGGTGCTTTCAAGAAGGCCCGACGCAGGCTACCGCCCTCCTCATCGAAATATTCGAAGATACTGTCTTGCGTGAAGGGAATGGCCACATACGCTTTGCCTTGATGGGTGAAGATGGCTCCCTCGATAGAGGCGATGCTGAGCGAGGTGGTGTCGTCGATAAAGGCCTCGTGATAGAGCACCTGATAGGCATCTCCCTCCTTGATGTCGAAGAAGTCAATCTGCCAGGCATAGACATCCGACAGCTTGATAGCCAAGAAAGGATCGTCGCCATTCGCCTTGATGGCATTCCAAAGGGAGCTATTCAAGACACCCTCGGCATATTTCCGTTTCAATGTGATCGGTTTGCTGAAGGCATGGGCACTGACGCTATCTCCGTAGAGGTCGATGATCGCATAATCGGTCAGCGTCTTGGCGAAAGCGATGTGGCGGATCGTCTCGGTGCTATCCACGGAGGTAAAGGTATAGTAGGGCATACCGGCCCGTAGCTTCGTAGGGTCGAGCACCACGGCAGAGGCCCGTGTGATGCTGTCAGCCAGGGTGCCGGAGAAGCCCAAACGGGCAAAGATAGCAGCCGGATTATCCCCGCTACGCATCCAATGCTCCTGTACGTCGAGCGAGTCGATACAAATACCAAACTGATAAATATGTTGTGAGCTGTCCACCCATTGGGTGTCCATGTCGCTATCCTCCGGCTGTTGTTGCGGTCGTTGGCAAGCAAGCGCAAGACCGATCCAAAGTGCGATCAGACTTCCGATTCCGATAATTCGTTTCATACGTTGTTTCTTTTCAGCCGACAAACTTACGGAAAAAAGTGGAAACTTGCCCTGTTTAGGCGGTTGGCACCCTCCGTTTAGCGATAAATCTTCGCTAACGGTTTGCCTTTCGCCAGTTCATCGACCAGCTTGTCTAAATAGCGGATCTCCTGCATGAGTGGTTCGGCAATCGTCTCTACCTTAATGCCACAAATGCTCCCTTTGATCAGTTTTCGTTGGGGATTGAGGGCCGGAGCCAGCCTGAAGAAATCGCCATAGGCAATGCCTTCACGCTCCATTTTGCGTAAATCAGCCGTCTCATAGCCGGTCAACCAATGGATGACCGCATCCAGCTCCTCTTGGGTTCTCCCTTTGCGCTCCACCTTCTGTCTGAGTAGTGGATAGATCTTTGCGAAAGACATCGCATATACTTTCTCGTTGTCCATAGCTGTTTTTGTTTGAGGATTGATTCTTTTCAGCCGACTAACTTATGGAAAACGCTGAAATAATAATCAACCGAAATCGGAATAATAGTGCATGTCTAACAAGTCTTATTATTCCGCACAGTTTAATTTATTCCAAATATCACGGATGTTTTCCTCTCCTTCAAAATAGCTATGCTGTTCATCACGCTTGAAGGTCTCTCCGTTAGGTACTATTATGATTTTATTGGAGTCAGGATATTCGCAAATGTCATGGCCAATGTAGGTGCGTATATCGAGGAATATACAAGGCTGATCTGTGTGATTGTAGAGTTGGTGAGCACCTGTTTCTCCTGATTCAAAGAAGATAATGTCTCCCGAATGGACTGTTTCTATGCCTTGGGGAGTACGCAATAGAGCACTTCCTTGTTGTATCACAAACAACTCTTCCGCATAACGATGGAAATGATAGGCTGCATTGCATTCTCCGGGATTGAGTTGTCGCACATCAAAGTTAAGCCATTGCGGATTGATGCCTTTTTGCTCTCTTGTTTTATCTGTCAATAACCTGAATCCATCTATCTTGTTTGGATTGGGCTGATAATCTTTCTCTTCGTTCTTAATGATTGTTGCCATATCTGTTTTTATTATTCTGGTATTATTGCATCATCTTCAAGGACTTGTTCGGATACTATTGCAAGCACCTTTTCTCGCAAAGCTTTGGGCGTAACGTTCTTACGGATAACGGTAAAGTAAGAGTGACGGATTTCTCGTTTGACGACACTTTCAGGCAAAGCTGTAACCAACAGGTCGTTCCAATATCGCTTGTTGTAATGCCAGGCAGGTGTTATTGACGGATACTCATCACGCAAAAGCACTGCGCGGTCAGGGTCGCACTTGACAGCGATATAATTCCCTCGCGAGAAGATGATTGTGGCAAACCATTTTCCACAAATCTTATACACGACTATATTTTCGTCAAACGGCTGACACTCCTCAACCCTGGGCAATGTCATGATATACTCGCGGCAATCCATTAAGTCCATAATGACATTTCACTTTAATGTTGCAAATTTAGTATATTATTTTCATAACTCAATTAGTTATCTCTGTAGGTGTGTCAAAATGCAGTATGTATTCTCTCCGTGTCCTGCCGGGCTTGACCCAGCATCTCATACCACATTGATCCATAGTTAAGTATGGGATTGCGGGTCAGGCCCGCAATGACACGAACGCATTTTGACACACCGGCTTTCCTCTTATTGAGTTTGCTCCCATCCGTACAAGCCTTTCCGGCCTGTGATGAACAGCGTCCGACCATTCTTGCCACCGAACTGCAACGTAGAGGGCCGTTCAGGAACTTGAATCATTCCTTTCCGATTGCCGTCTCGGTCGAAGATGTAGATTTCACCATCGGCGACATAGAGATTGCCTTCGCTGTCAACAGTTGAGCCAAACTCACCCTGTTCGATGAAGTAGCGCAAATTAGAGAGTGTCCCATCGGTAGCCACGTCCATCTGTACCATGCGCCGATCATACTCATCGGAGGTGTAGAACGGATGACCCGGGCGTGCCTCCAAGAGCGAAGAACAACGTGACAGGTCGAAGTAATGTGGAATGATGGTCTTACAGTCGGGAGCTACAAAACACATTTCGGGAACAAATATCGACACTTGGTTGAAGTCGTGGAAATCGCGCCAGCGGTTGGACGGATATAGCGCTTTATCCACCTGCTTCACATAGCCCATCGGCATACGGGGCAACAGGCGGATGCTCTCCTCCGGACATTTCGGATCAATGGTAAACATGCGCATCGTATAGCCCGAATTACCGTAGCCGCTGAAAGAAGTTCCTCCAGTGTCGGGCAGGCGAGGCATCACCTCGGGGCGTGCGTCCTCCGGATAACCCGGCTGGGCGTCGTAGCGGAACAGAACCAGCAGATTGTCTTCGCTATCCACAGCCAGACAGGAAGGCTTCCAGGGGAAGTCTGCTAAGAGCGAGAGGGTGCCATGATCGGAATCCCACTTATAGATGCGACGCATACGATGGTCGCAAAAGTAGATATTCCCCTTGCTATCGTGCGTGATGCCTTCAGCGAACTCGAAGCCTGAAGCCAACAGGACTGCCTTAGCATGGCCGTCGGTGGGCTGCTGCAGGCGGCTGGTCTCGCATCCCGTCACGATGAGGCGTGACAACTCCCAGGGGCGAACCTCAATACCTTTATTCATGTCATAGACGGCAATGTCTGTCGTGTATTTGATCTGAGAATAGTTATGCAAATTCAGGAAAGCGATGTCTTTGCAGTTGCGCAAGCGCACCGAGCTGTGATAAGGTCGGTCGATTCGGATGACGCGGAACATGTAAAGATTAGCAAACGTCATGCTGTGGCAATCGTCCATTTCGATAGGCTGGCATTCGGTGCTCTCACGACTCTCTTCTTCTGTCTGCATACAGTAAACTTTCCAGTTAGAAACTCCATTGAAGCGAACTTCATGACGCACGTGGTGCTCGATGGACATGGCATAGATGCGGCCCTGAGTAGATGTATTCTGTGCATAGAATCCAGCGGCAGCATAGCTGCTGGCCGTCCAGATGTCCTTGAACGTACCGCCGCCACCGTTGGTCACCCAAAGGCTCCAGTACTGGTTGTCCCAGGCCAGATCCTTGCCCTGCTCAGTGACCGGCTTGTCAGGTGTGCTGACCTGAGCCGGCCGTTGCCACCAGCCGCGTGGGGCTTCAGCACCCGGGCGCGGTTTCCACATGCCGCCATGGCCACCAACGAACTTCACGTCATTCATGTAAGAGTCGGATCCGGCCATCCACTTCACCCCTACAGCCCGATAGTTGATACCGCCCGTGTTGATGCCGATACCCACTAACATGTTGTCACCTCCTTCCGAGGATTCAACCATCGCTTTAGGGCCGCCGAAGCCGCTGAAGGCGGGCGTGCTCTCTTCCAATCGCAGCTGCGTACCGTAAGGATGCATGCCGATGAGCTTAGTATGGGGTTTTAGTTTCAAGGTCTCGGTGATACGATACCAGCCCTGAGGCACATAAATATTGTCATACCGATCGATGGCAGACTGCAAGACTTTCGTATCATCAGACTGGCCATCACCCTTGGCACCCAGCTCGCGCAGATTCACCCAAGTATCCATTGCCGGCAATGAAGGGATGTCCGTCACGAGGGCTGCTGGCATCTTGTGGAGTGGCTCCACATCCACTGACGTAGCATATTCGGGCTGAGCCGAGAGACTATCCATTTGCAGGCCATGGTCATAGGCTTTAATATGATAGATTTGATGCTGCACCTGTGTGTAAGTATTGCTACGGGTGTATCGGGCCAGCGTCGGGACATGCTTGCAATAGACATTACGGAAAGTAATCTGATTGTTGCTGTTATTTTCGTTGGTTATCACAATGGCCGGACCACTGACGTTCTCCAGATAGCTGTTCTCCAGAAACAGCTTGTCGCAATAATTGGAGTCGATGTCAAACACCGTGGGGACATTTTTGACCTGAAGATTGACCATGGCCAAGCCCGACTCTTGGCAGCGCAGTGCGGCCTTGCGTTGTCCTTCGAAGTAGGCGTCCACTAACATCACTGGCCAACCCGGAGAGGATTTAGTGGTATAAATGCCATAGTCACCCCCATAGAAAGCGACATTCTCCATCTCGTTGCCGATGTCGAAGATACCCGCTTTGCCCTTGCCAATGTAGATGGCCATATGGCTGACAAAGCAGTGCTGTGCGTAGTGGGTGCGCAGGGCCACTGCGTGCGGATTGCCGTCCTCAATGCGCAGGTTAATATTGGACATGGCGCTGTAGAAGGTTCCCGCATTGGCGTCGCGCGGTTCCTGCCCCTCTTCGACCAGTCCGCCGGTGAACCAAAACATGTATCTGGCCTTTCCCTTGTCGCCAGGGACCTCTTTCTGGAATCCAGGTGCATTCTGGGCCAAGATAAATTCCGGACGGCTCTTGCCATAGCCGATTAGGCGGATAGCAGCGGGTATGTAGATGGTCTTGCTGATCCTATACTTCCCTTCAGGGATGAACAGGATGCCGAAATTCTTTTCCTTCTTCACTTGGTTGATGGCTGATTGCAGGGCATCAGACACGTCGGTCCGGCCATCCGCCCGAATGCCGTAGTTCTCCGGTGTGAAATAGAATGCCTCACGGTCATCGGGACGCTGAGGATAGACGGATACCAGTTGTACGGCGTAGATCCGCATACAACAAAGGCTTAGCAGAAGCAATAGGTTAAAACTTAATACTTTCATGAGCGTAAATTTTTAGAGCTGAAACTTCACTTTAGGGGAGTATCTGGCCTGTAGACATGCGGGCGTTGCACAGCGTCGCTGTGATAAGCTATTCATACTCTTGACACGTCGGCCTGTAAGCTGATACGGAAGAGATAATTCTTGCATGGTCTCAACTGCTCAATACATTTTTATGAATCAAAAGTATAATAATTCTACCTAAGTGAGGTCTAAAAACAATCAGATTTGGTTCATTTTCTATCATCCACTATAAATGAACAGGGTACAAATATGCTCTGAAAAGATCATAAGGTTGAATATTTGCTAAAATGGTCGAGGATTTGACATTTTTACAATTCTTTCGGTAGATGCGTTCAGAATTTATGCGCCAGTTCCGCCGCTTGCCTGCAACCGTCTGTCTTGCCAATGTCGCCCGTTTCCAACACGCCTGGGACAAGCACTTCTCCTACGGTGTCCCATTTCAACAAGGCTGCCGATCGTTCGACAGGGATGCGTACTCCGTCCATAACGGTGGGGTCTTGTTCTTCACAACAGGTTATCAGGCCACATCTCTTGCCGGATATGTCTTTGCCGGCCACACAGAATGAATAAATGCGGTCTATCACTCCTTTTATCTGTGCCGGAATGGAATACCAGTAAACAGGCATCGCAAACACCACGGCATCAGCTTCAAGAATTACGGGTGCAATCAGATTGAAGTCATCGTCAAAAGAACATGCTTTACCGGTCTTGAAGCAAGTCTGGCAAGCATGGCAACCGCCTATCTTCATGAATGCGGCATCAAACCGTTTGACCATATGCCCACACCGTTCGGCTTCCCGGATAAACACATCCGTCATGGCAAAACTGTTGCCATGCTTGCGCGGGCTTCCGGTAACAACCACTATTTTCATTTTCTTTCCTCCTTATTTTTGTATCGTGTCCGAGTTCTGGTTATAGGCTTTTGCCACGCATTTCCATTCGCCGTTCATCTTCATCAGCAGGAGGTAATCGGTAAAATCAATGCGGCCGCCCCATTTCTCTTCCAGCACACGGACTACGGCAAGAGTTTCCTCCACATCCACCACGTCTATCCGTGCCTTGAAGTCATTGCCCGCACCTACCGTATCCACATTCCTGTAAAACTGCTCGATGCTGCCATGTTCCAGTTGGCCGTCTAGGTAGCCGAACAGCACAGCCTCGTCAATGAACAGTTCCTTTGCATACTGGCTGTTACCTTCCGCTACGCTTTTCACAAACTTCATGGCAGCTTCTTCCACCGCCTTGTATTCTTCAATGCTTGCTCTCATAATAATCTGTTGTTTAATGTGTTATTAATCGATGCAAAGTTATCGGATAGTTACCATACGCACAAGTACCGAAAAATTATTCATATACTGAAAAATTATTCGGTATATCCTGATTTAGAGCAATTATCCCTATCTTTGTGCCAGTAAGAATCTGACAACGAAAAGCCTATGTACGAAAGAAAGATACCCGTCGATTTAGATTGCCCCTTGCGGCTTACCATGAGTCTGATGGGCTCGAAATGGAAGTCTTGTATCTTGGATGAGTTACGCCACAAGCCGTTACGTCCGAGCGAACTCCACAAGATATTTCCCGAAGCCACACCGCGTGTACTTGACCTCCAACTGAAAGAACTGGTGGAAGACGGGTTGGTGTCCAAGACCATCTATCCCGAACTGCCCCCACGTTCGGAATATGCCATCACGCCGCTGGGCATGACGCTGATACCTATCATTGATGCCATGATAGGCTGGGGAGAGCGGAATACTGAATTGTTTGAAAAGAAATATGGGAAACGAAAATAAGATTCAGCTACTTTTTATACTTTTGCATTGTTAAGAGTTACCCAAACAAGCAAAGCGATGCAGACCACGGCAATTGGGATGGTTGCCAACTCATTACCCGGAAACGGGGTAATTCTTCTAACTATCTTAATTTCAAAGAGGAGTATTCCTTATACAGATTTACGGAAAATCGGAGACAGACTTCCGTTTTTACTTGCATTTGCCCCCAACATGGCTTAACTTTGTATCGCATTCATGGCAAAATTCCTTGGACAAAGGAATAGTTTAACGGCCGTTGAAAATATCTTCACCGATTGATGAAAATATCTTCACCGGCCGTTGAAGTTTTCTTCACCGACCGTTGGAAGGTGGCTACATCCGGATTCAAGGGGTAAGAACCAAGGAGCAGAGGACATTACACCGTACGTTTGGAGGAGATAAATCGTATTAGGTATAGGAGATAGTTTACGGAATTTGCTACCTTTGCGCCTACAATAAGAATGCATACAAAAATGATGTTTACCATGAAAAGAATCAAACAGACTTGGGCTGTCTCTTTATTGGCCCTCTTATCGCTCTTCGCTTCCCAACCGTTGCTGGCCGAACAACCGGTGAATAAACCCCGTGTAATTGTTACGTGTGATCCGGAATTGGATGATCTCAACTCCTTGATCCGTCTGCTATTGTTTAGTACGGACTTCCGGATTGAGGGCTTGATTTATACCAGCAGCCAGTTCCACTGGAAAGGGGATGGCAAAGGCACCTTGTGGTATGTGCCGGGCAGGGAGTATAGCCGGAATGGATTAGACTTAGGCCCAATGACCAGCTGGCGCTGGGCGGAAGGAGAACGGTTCATTGACGAGGCGGTGGATACCTATGAACAGGTCTATCCCAACCTGAAAGCGCATCGGTCGGATTATCCCACCCCTCAATACCTTCGTTCGAAGATCCGCTTTGGAAATATTGAGTTCGATGGCGAGATGAGCAAAGACACACCAGGCTCAGAATTGATTAAGCAGGTGTTGATGGAGGAATCGACCGAGCCGGTCTTTGTCATGGCTTGGGGCGGTTGCAGCACCATTGCCCGCGCCTTGAAGTCGATCGAGACCATCTATCAATCCTCCGCAGATTGGCCTCAGTTGAAAGAACGCATCTCGAAGAAGACGATCCTTTGCCTTTCGGGTGACCAAGATGATACCTATGCCCGTTATATCCATCCCTTCTGGCCGGGTATCGAGCCGATGCAGATTGGTAACGGCTTGGTGAATCTGGCTTATAGCGCACAACATTTCACCGCTGAAGCCAACAAGGTCTATTTCTCACCCGAATGGATGCGCGAGCACATTTCCGCCAAAGGCCCGTTTGGCGCCATGTATCGGGTGTGGGGCGACGGCAAGCAGATGGTGAAGGATGATCGTTTTGACTTCTTTGGATTCGATGGTTTGACAGCCGATCAGTTGCGTGCGATGGGCTATGTGGTTTGGACAAACCCCATGCCGAAAGGCTCTTTCTTGGCTGAGGGTGATACCTTTACCTACCTGAACCTCTTGGATAATGGCTTGCGTGCGCATGAGGATCCCACCTATGGCGGTTGGAGTGGTCGAGCTGTTGAGCTGCCTGATTCTTTAAAGGGAAAGAGTATGCGGGAGACCTTGGCCTATCAACAACAATGGGTAGGAATCCCGGATGGAACGGCTGCGGTCATGAATGGCTTGTCGGCCCGTCTGGATTGGTCGATGACGGCGGATTATGCCCAAGCGAATCATGAGCCTCAGATTGAGGGGCCGCTGGCGATGACCGTGAAAGCGGGTGAGACGGTCTCCTTGAAATACAAGGTGAGCGATCCGGACAAGGATGCGGTCGTATGCCGTTGGTTGACCTTGCCTGCCGGAACCTACAGGGGAGCGGTGCGTGTGGCGGATCCCCAGAAAGCCCTGACGCAGGTCTCCATTCCGCAAGCGATGAAAGCGGGAGAGACGATTCATCTCTTGTTGGAGGTGGTGGATAAGGGTAGCCCGGCATTGACTCGTTACCACCGGGTGATCTTGACCGCACGCTGATGGCGGTCATTGCTTGATTTAGCTCAACTCTCTTATTGGCCTCGCGGTAAATGTTTTCCCAATCCTCAAAAGGTTTGTACCTTCGCGGCGCAAAAAGAAAAGTGAGGTTACAAATCTATGAGGAGCATGGTAAATTTCTTTCGTCGTCCCCAAGGATTGCGAGGCAAGCTGTTTAAGCTGACTGGCCCGATCTTCTTGGAGACGTTGTTGATGCTGACGCTGGGCGTGGTGGACACGTTGATGCTGAGTCATCATTCCGACAATGCTGTGGCAGCAGTCGGTGTAGTCAATCAGTTGCTGAACATGGTCTTTCTGTTGTTCAACATTACGACCGTAGGCACAGCGGTGATGTGCTCGCTCTATTTTGGGGCAAAGGATGAGAAGAGTTTTATCCAAGTGATAGGTACCTCCCTGCTATTTAATGCGGCAGTAGGCTGTCTGATCAGCTTATGCCTCTTCTTGTTTGGTGAGCGGATGCTCCTCTTGATGGATATACGCCCTGATCTGATGCCCGATGCCCGCACCTATATGCATATTGTGGGTGGTTTCGGCTTCTTTCAGGCCATCAGTTTCACCATTTCTGCCGTGTTACGAGCGGCCAACAAGCCGAACTATGCGATGGAGGTAACGCTGTTGATCAACCTCTTGAATATCTTTGGTAACTATTCCTTGATCTTCGGTCATTTTGGATTTCCGGCCTTGGGTGTGCAGGGAGCGGCTATCTCCACCTCTCTCTGCCGAGGAGTGGCGATGACCTTGCTCTTCTTGATGCTCTTCAAGCGATTGGTGCGTCATTTCCCATTAGCCTATTTCCGCCCCTTCCCCTTCGAGAAGTTGAAGAGTGTGCTGCGGATCGGTTTGCCCTCCGCGGCCGAGCAGATCTCCTACGATGTCTCGCAGGTGGTGATTGTCTATTTCATTAATATGTTAGGCAACGAGGTGCTGGCCGCCCGCGTCTATGTGATGAACATCGTGATCATTGGCTATATCTTCTCCCTCTCATTGGCGCAAGCGGACTCGATCTGCACGGGTAATCTGGTGGGAGCGGGAAAGAAGCAGGCGGCTTACCTGCTGAGCTGGTACGCCTGGAGGCGTTCGTTGTTGATCACCTTGATAGCCAGTGTCAGTGTCTATCTGTTTGCCAGACCTTTGTTAGGCTGTTTCACGGAGAATGAAACGATCGTGGGGATTGCCGTTAGTGCCTTGCTGGTAGATATATTGTTGGAACAGGGGCGTGCGACCGTGCTGCTCTACCTGTTCAATCTCCGTTCGGTGGGCGATGTGGTGGTTCCCGTCTTGATCGAGATGGTCTGCATGTGGTTTTTTGCGGTCTTCTGCGGCTATCTGGCTGGCATTGTCTTTGGTTTAGGCTTGGCAGGTATGTGGGTCGCCTTCGCCATGGATGAGGGATCGAGAGGCATCGTGCTCTGCTTGCGTTGGCGTACGCAGAAATGGAAAAAGCGGGCGTTGATTGAACGACCCGCTTTCCAAAAATAATTGGGAGTAATATAATCCACTCTTCACGAGTGGTCATGAAAAAGAGAAATTATTGATTTTTTTGCTGATTACGAGGCAACAGCCCATAGCCATTGGTCATGTGTGCCCGACGATAGCGAATCTCCTCTAAGGTGCGGTTATTGCCGATAGAGGGCAAGGCGTTCTGTCGTGCGTTCTCCAAGGCATTCCAAGCAAACTCAGAGGCGATGGCTGAATCGCGGAACTTAGGCAAGCGTCCGCTTCGCCGACCGCTGTTGATCGAGTCGGCCATCACGTCGATCAATTTATCAATATTCTTTCCGCCATACGGCCGCTCAACGATCTCGGTCGTGTTTACGCCGCGCAATTCTACACGAGCCATCTTGAAGTCGTGCGTCATACGTGCGATACCTTTGGTGCCGATGATGTCAATATAGGAGTTGTGTGTCTGATCCTTGGAGAGCTGGCCATACACAAAGCCTTGCGTAATATCATAGACAATACCGTTCTCGAAGGTGCCGTGACATTGCAACCACCAGGGATCTTTCCAATCCCACATGCGGATGCCCTGCGCATGGCAGGTCGCATATTCGCTCTTCGCATACCAACGAGCGATATCCACATAGTGCATGCCGCAATCATGGAAAACAGGGCCTTCTGCCTCATGCCCCTCTCCCGGAGCCAAGCCGGGCGTCATGTGGCAGACGCGGATGATGGCTAATTCGCCAAGCTCCCCACTCTTGATGAAATCTTTGATGTACCGGTGATACCACGAGTTGCGCAGATAGAGATTCACCGTAGCGAACTGTGAGTAGCTCTCCTCGGCTTTCACCATGCTCCACTCGTTCTCAATCGTGTCAGCGATCGGTTTCTCTGAGATGATGTGTTTGCCATACTTCACTGCGGTCTCGATTTGCTCCTTGCGAGAGTCAGCTAATGCGCAAAGCGCTACTACCTCCACGGTGGGATCCTCGAAGATCGGCATGTAGTCGTCCACAATTGTTGCTCCCGGAGCTTCTTGGGCTGCCAGCATCCGGCATTCCTCGCTTACATCGCTGATGTAGGCCACCTCGTATTTGCTGTTTCGCTTAAATTCTTCAAGATAGAAACGGCCCATACGTCCGAATCCTATCAGTCCTACTTTAATTGACATTGATCTTTTATTCTTTATTATGTGTCTGCGGTTGCCCGCATTTCACGGATGGTTTAACAAAAAATATAGCTAAAAAACAACTCGACACAAATGTACGAATGTCTCTTTATTCAGCCGCTTCCAGAGGGTTAATATTGTATAATCGTCGAAAGGTTTGTACTTTTGCTGCCTCTTAAGCAAAGGCTTGGGAGGGAGTCAATGCGTATAATGTAAATTAAAAGGGTTTGAATAAGATGAGAAAAGTAATGCGCTATGCGCTGCTGATGCCTGCGATGATCGGGCTTTGTGTGTCTTGTGCGGAGGAAAAAACGGACGTGAAGTTGCTGGAAGGAAAATGGAATATCGTGGAAGTATCCGGTGAGGCCATCGGTGAGGACGCGCATCCTTTCATGGAATTTAACCTGGAGGAGAAAAAGATACATGGCAATGCCAGCTGCAACCTGTTTAACGCAGCCCTGGAATTGAGCGAGAGCGATTGCTCGGCGATCCGGGTTGGCAATGCGATTACGACCATGATGGCTTGCCCGAATATGGATATGGAGACCAAGGTGTTGCAGGCGATGGATCAAGTACGTTCCGTGCAGCAAGGCGCTACCGAAGCGGAGATGTGTTTGCTCAATGAAGAGGGGGCTACGGTTGTTCGTTTGACTCGTCCTTGATTTTTTTGTATAAAAATCGTCTTAGTTGCATATTTATTCCGAATAAGTGCGTATATTTGCAACCGTTTTGTATAAATATACAGAAATGAGCGCAAGGAAAGAACGATTGGATGCCATTTGCCGCATCATTCAAGCGAAAGCGATCAGCAATCAGGAGGAGCTACTGAAAGAACTGATGAACAGTGGATTCACCTTGACGCAAGCCACACTTTCACGCGACATTAAGCAGCTGAAGATCGCTAAAGTACATACTGGGGAGGGCGATTATGTCTATCGCTTACCGCAAGATGAAGTAGCGAAAGCGTTCGGCCAGGGGAATCGTCAGTTGCCTTATGTGGAGTTCTCGGGCAATTTAGCCGTGATCCGTACCCGGCCGGGGTATGCGATGGGAATCGCTTCCGACATCGACAACCATTCACGAGAGGAGATCTTGGCCACTATCGCGGGCGATGATACGATCTTGGTGATTCCGCGCGAAGGTATTGGCCGGGAGGAGGTGCTCGAAGCGCTTTCGCATTTTATTTGATGAAACGAAAAACTAAGAACAGACTGTAAAGAAGAAATGGAACGAGAGAAGGAAATTGACGTGATGATCGCTGAAGCGTGCCATGAGGAGTACGTGGATACGATCCTGCATACGATCGAAGAGGCAGCCAAGGTGCGTGGCACCGGTATCGCCAAGCGTACACATGAGTATGTGGCGCAAAAGATGAAGGAGGGTAAGGCGGTGATTGCCTTGTCGGGCACGACGTTTGCGGGATTCAGCTATATCGAGTCGTGGGGTAATAAACAATATGTAACGACCTCCGGATTGATCGTCCACCCTGATTTCCGCGGATTGGGTGTAGCGAAGCGCATCAAAGACATGACCTTTCAATTGGCCCGTATGCGTTGGCCAAAAGCGAAGATCTTCAGCTTGACCTCTGGAGCGGCTGTGATGAAGATGAATACGGAATTGGGCTATGCGCCTGTAACCTTTGCCGATTTGACCGACGACGAGGCTTTCTGGAGAGGCTGTAACGGCTGCATCAATCACGACATCCTGGAGCGGACCGGCCGTAAATACTGCATCTGCACGGCGATGCTCTACGATCCGGAGGATCCACACCGGGCGCAACGTGAGGCGGCGGCCAAGAAATGAGGGAATAGGAATAACGAAAAAGAATAACATTAGATAGACTAATATAATGAAGAAAAAAGTAGTAGTAGCATTCAGTGGAGGTTTGGATACCTCGTTCACCGTCATGTATCTGGCGAAGGAGAAGGGATATGAGGTGTATGCCGCTTGTGCGAATACAGGTGGTTTCAGCGAAGAGCAGTTGAAAAAGAATGAGGAGAACGCTTACAAGCTGGGTGCGACGAAATATGTGACCCTCGACGTCACGAAGGAGTATTATGAGAAGAGCTTGAAGTATATGGTCTTCGGCAATGTGCTGCGCAACGGTACGTACCCCATCTCCGTGAGCTCGGAGCGTATTTTCCAGGCGTTGGCGATCGCACGTTATGCGAATGAGATTGGCGCGGATGCGATTGCGCATGGCTCAACAGGAGCCGGCAACGATCAGATCCGTTTTGATATGACCTTCTTGGTGCTGGCTCCGGGCGTGGAGATCATCACCTTGACACGGGATATGGCATTGAGCCGCCAGGAGGAGATCGATTACCTGAAGGAGCATGGCTTTGAGGCCGATTTCACGAAGATGAAATATTCCTACAATGTGGGACTCTGGGGTACCTCCATTTGTGGCGGTGAGATCTTGGATTCCAAGCAAGGATTGCCGGAGGATGCCTACCTGAAGCAGGTGACGAAGACCGGTAGCGAGCAGCTCAGCATCGAGTTCAAGCAGGGCGAGGTCTATGCCGTGAATGGTGAGGTGTTCGAGGATAAGATTGCGGCGATCCAGAAGATCGAGGAGATTGGTGCCGCATACGGTATCGGGCGCGACATGCACGTGGGTGATACGATCATCGGTATCAAGGGACGTGTCGGCTTCGAGGCTGCCGCTCCGATGTTGATCATCGCGGCACACCGCTTCTTGGAGAAATATACCTTGAGTAAATGGCAGCAGTATTGGAAAGACCAGGTGGCTAACTGGTATGGCATGTTCCTGCACGAGAGCCAGTATCTGGAGCCGGTGATGCGCGACATCGAGGCGATGTTGCAAGAGTCTCAGCGTAATGTGAACGGTACGGCAATCCTGGAGCTCCGTCCGTTGTCGTTCTCTACCGTAGGTGTAGATTCCAAGGATGACTTGGTGAAGACGAAGTTCGGCGAGTATGGCGAGATGCAGAAAGGCTGGACAGCGGAAGATGCCAAGGGCTTCATCAAGGTGCTTTCTACACCGTTGCGCGTCTATTATACCAACCATAAAGAGGAAGAGATATGATCAAATGCGGAATCATAGGTGGCGCGGGCTATACGGCGGGTGAGCTGATTCGCCTCTTGCTGAACCATCCCGACGTGGAGCTGGTGTTCGTGAACAGCACGAGCAATGCGGGCAACAAGATCACGGATGTGCATGGCGGACTTTTTGGAGAGACAGATATGCGTTTCACCAGTGAGCTTCCCTTCGACCAGATTGATCTGTTGTTTTTCTGCACGGCGCATGGCGACACGAAGAAGTTCATGGAGAGTCATGCCTTGCCGGAGGATCTGAAGATCATCGACCTCAGCCAAGACTATCGGTTGATCAGCCCTGAGCATGATTTCATCTATGGCTTGCCGGAGTTGAACCGACGTCGGATCTGCAAGTCCAAGCGAGTGGCTAACCCCGGTTGCTTCGCTACCTGCATCCAGTTAGGATTGCTGCCTTTAGCGAAGCATGGATTGCTCAATTCGGATGTGCAGGTCAATGCGATCACCGGCTCAACCGGAGCGGGCGTGAAGCCTTCGGCTACCTCTCACTTCAGCTGGCGCAACGACAACATCTCGATCTACAAGCCGTTCAAGCATCAGCATTTAGCGGAGATCAACCAGAGCTTATGTCAGTTGCAACCCGATTTCCAGCATCGGATCAACTTCATTCCGGTGAGAGGCAATTTCTCTCGGGGCATCTTTGCGACGCTCTACCTGGATTGTAACCGTGATATCGAGGAGCTGACACGCCTCTATGAGGAGTATTATGATGACCATCACTTTACCTTCATCACCGATAAGAACCCGGATCTGAAGCAAGTGGTGAATACCAATAAGTGCTTGATTCACTTAGAGCGTATCGACGATAAACTGTTGATCATCTCCATGATCGACAATCTGTTGAAAGGCGCGAGCGGACAGGCCGTACATAACATGAATCTGCTGTTTGGCTTGGAGGAGACCGTCGGTCTGCATCTTAAACCTTCAGCGTTTTAAATCGATTGCAGTATGAAATTATTCGATGTATATCCGCTATTTGATATAGAGATCGTCAAGGGAAAGGGCTGTCACGTGTGGGACAAGGCCGGCAATGAGTACCTCGACCTGTATGGCGGTCACGCCGTGATCTCCGTGGGGCATAGCCATCCTACCTATGTGAAGGCTATTTCTGAGCAGGTGAGCAACCTCGGTTTCTATTCTAACTCAGTGGTCAACAGCTTGCAACAGCAGTTGGCCGATAAGCTGGGCAAAGCCTGTGGCTATGACGACTATGCGCTGTTCTTGATCAACTCCGGAGCGGAGGCGAACGAGAATGCCTTGAAATTGGCCTCTTTCCATAACGGGAAGAAGCGGGTCATCGCTTTCAAGCATGCGTTTCATGGTCGTACCTCTGCGGCAGTGCGCGTGACGGATAACCCGCGCATCATCGCCCCCGTCAATGAGGATATGCAGGTGACCTACCTGCCGTTGAATGACGCTGAGGCTGTAGAAGAGGAGCTGAAGAGGGGAGATGTCTCTTCGGTCATCATCGAGGGCATCCAGGGCGTAGGAGGCATTCAATTGCCAACTGATGAGTTCATGCGTCAGTTGCGTGATCTATGTACCAAGTATGAGGCCTGCCTTATTTTGGATGAGATCCAATCGGGCTATGGCCGTAGCGGTAAGTTCTTTGCGCATCAATACAGCGGCATCCGTCCGGATTTGATCACCGTCGCCAAAGGCATCGCTAACGGTTTCCCGATGGGTGGTCTGTTGATCAGCCCGATGTTCAAGCCGGCGTATGGCATGCTGGGCACCACCTTTGGCGGTAACCACTTGGCTTGCGCGGCTGCTATCGCCGTCTTGGAAATCATGGAGCAGGAGCAACTGATCGAGAATGCCGCTAAGGTAGGTAGCTACCTCTTGGAGGAGTTGCACAAGCTGCCTGGTATCAAGGAGATCCGTGGCCGAGGCTTGATGATCGGCATTGAGTTTGAGCAATCTATCAAGGAGTTGCGCTCCAAGCTCCTCTTCGAGGAGAAGGTCTTTACCGGTGTGGCAGGCACGAACACCATCCGTCTCCTGCCGCCGCTCTGCCTCAGCATGGACGAGGCGAAAGACTTTATGGCACGTTTTGCCAAGCTCGTATAAGCTTAATTGTTCTGTGCGATTATATATTTCGTTATTAGAGAGCTCTGTAGGTCGTGATGGTTTACAGAGCTCCTTGTTTTTTTTAGGCGTGATGCTTGGATATTCAAAATAAAGTACTACTTTTGCAGCGCAATTACGGAAGTAGCTCAGTCGGTAGAGCACTGGTCTCCAAAACCAGGTGTCGGGAGT
>OBLI01001540.1_pt1 | contig 22152 bp, 13 predicted proteins | sample 1519701 | NCBI WGS metagenome assembly OBLI01 (sample SAMEA3663005, study PRJEB22513) | pig gut metagenome | biome: pig gut; feature: pig-associated habitat; material: faeces | place: France | collected 2012
TTATTCAGGTGAGTGTTGTTCTCAAAGCAACTGATGTGCATCTGTGTGCCTATACCGTCAATCTTTGTAACCCCGTCAGCCTCCCATTTCTTTATCCAGTTGATGAGCGACTTCAGCTTCTTGTTGTTATCCCAGTCAGACTCCAGGTTGTAGTCGTTGATGAAGAGGACAATATCCTCGGGGCCGTATTTGCGTGCCAGACGACATGCCTGACGGATGTACTCCAGGTCGCCCATGTGGTCTTGCCAATAGAAAGCATCACCACCGACATCCCATGAGCCCTTGTCGTAGCCTTCAGAGTGCTGCAAGTCGTAGTAGCCGTCGCCGTCATTATCTCCGCCTGAGATGGCTTCGTTGACGAGGTCCCATGCTTTAACCTTGCCGCCGCATGCTTCCATCATGCCCTTTATCCACTTGTCCATTGCCCATACGAGCGTGTCGTGGCGTTCCTCTTGGGTGAGGGGGCGCGTTTGTCCCTCATATCCCTCAAACTTGATGTTCTTGATGTAAACGTCACCCACATAGTTGGTAACGTGCAAAAGGATGAAGTTGTTGTCCATAGTAGGCTTCACCTCCACTTTCACATCATTCCATTCAGTGTTGAAGTTAACGCTGAAATTAGTTCCGCCGCCCCAGTCGCCCAGGCGTCCGTCCAATTTTCCCGGTTTAGATCCCTTGACAGTCATTGTCATAGTATAGACCTTGCCTGAGGTGAGAAGGATATCTGACATAGGTACAAACTGCACCTGCCATGGATACGACTTTGTAGTGTTAACGACAAGGCCGTTTGTAGAACTGAAACTGGTGGAATAGCCCCATTCAGATTCCGTGGCCTTCCAGCCTATTGTTTTGTCGCTGCAGAAATCCTTGTTGGCAACAGTTTCCCATACATCCTCGCCGCCCTCAACCTTTTTGTCGGCAAGGAGTTTGAGCAACCAAGCCTTAGGCTGTTGTGAATGCCATGCCAGAGTGTGTCCATAAACACTGATTCCACCCTTTTCGGCAGCATTAACATAGTTCTTTACTTTTGTAAAGTTCATGTTGCCATTGCCATCCACACAACTTGCCATCTTCATGGCATTGCCAGCCACAGTCTCGGTGAAGTTGTTATCAATCATACTTTTATATGTGCTGTTGCTGACATACGTGTCAACAGTAGTCCCCGCACCGAGTTTGAAGTTGGGATACTTCGAATAGTCGATGTATTCCTTGAGAGCCTTATAGCCGTCGAGGTATCGGTAGTTGTCATCATTGGGCTTGCCCAATTCAAATGATTTCTGTGCCATTGTCGGGACAGACAGTCCTGCTGTAAGCAGTAGTAAGTAGAAATTCTTCATCATGTTTTATTGTTATTTATTCTTTTCGGTGTGCAAAGGTAGCAATATTTTTTGTAATATACATATTATATTATACCAAATACTTTTTGTTATGTTACATAATCACATTAACTCAGTGGATTAATTAAAAAATAAAGAAATATTTTGGTGATTCAAATAATTATTTGTAATTTTGCAGCACTAACTATAAGCAAATGATAATAATTATGAGAAAAGCCTTTACAACTGTCGTTGTCGCCATAGTTGCGATGATGAACCTCGCAAATGCCACGGCACAGTCGTGGACTGCTGATAATGGGAATGGCACATTCACTAATCCCCTGTTCTATGACGAATTCAGTGATCCCGACGTAATCAGGGTGGGGGATGACTACTACCTCGCCGGCACCACTATGCACTGTCTGCCTGGAGTTGTCATACTACATTCCAAGGACCTCGTCAACTGGCGCTTCTGCAGCTATACGATGCAGGACTTCTTTGGACTTGGCGACGAGTTCCGGCTCCAAAATGGCAAGGAAGCCTATGGACAGGGTATATGGGCTCCCTGTATCCGATACCATAATGGAAAGTTTTATGTGTTCTCAAATATCAATGGACATGGCATGCAGGTTTTCATTGCCGACAAGGCTGAGGGACCATGGAAACATATCAACATGAAGGGCGACATCTACGACTTGTCTGTTCTCTTTGACGATGATGGTAAGGTGTATGCCATTCATAAGTATGGGGCAGTGCGTTGCACCGAGATTAAGCCTGACTTCAGTGGATTTGTTGAGGGTAGCGACCGCGAGATTATCCCCGACGGCTCGGCTATGGGCGAGGGACATCATGCCTATAAGATTAACGGCAAATATTATATTATTTCCACCGACTACTCACCTATGGGACGCCAGCAGTGTGCCGTGGCTGATAATATATGGGGACCATACGAGACTCGCACCATCAACATGATGGAGACTCTCGGTACGAAGGTTGCAAAATCGGTGCTTAATGTAGGACTTGGTTCTCCTGTCCCGGAGGCTGGATTTAATTTTGATGTATCCAATGGTGCTGGCAACTATATGGGTTGCGCCACCATTCATCAAGGAGGAATCGTGCAAACTCAGAGCGGAGAATGGTGGGCTGTATCGATGCTCGATTTCAATGCCGTGGGGCGCACGGTATGTCTTGTGCCTGTCACTTGGAAGGATAATTATCCTTATTTTGGAATTCCGGGAAATCTCGGACGTGGACCCAGAACGTGGTTTAAGCCGAACGTGGGGAATGAGGAATTAGGAATGAGGAATGAGAAATTCGCTCCTTATGACCGCTGCGATGATTTCAGCGGAAAGACACTGAAACCGATATGGCAGTGGAATCACGAACCGATTGCTGGTAAGTGGTCGCTAAAGGGTGGACGTCTTAATATCACTGCCATGCCTGCCAAAGACTATCTGTGGGCACGCAATACCCTCACCCAAAGAGCTATCGGCCCCGTATCTACGACTACTGTTACCCTCGATGCCTCCAAACTCAAGGATGGAGACATTGCCGGTCTTGCAGTGCTCAATATGCCATACGCCTATATTGGTGTCGAGAAGTCGGGAAAATCGTTGAGGCTCAAATGGTATGACCAGAATGGCAATAAGACCGAGGTCGCCAATCTCAGTGCCACAAAGGTTTTTCTACGTATGACGGGTGATTTCGACAATGCTACGGGTACATTATTATATAGTATTGACGGTAAGGAATTTAAGCAGATGGGTGGTGAGATTCTCATGCCCTATCAGCTCAAGACCTTCCAAGGAGCTCGCCTTTCGATGTTTGCATATAACACTTTGGGTAAACAAGGAGGTGTGGCAGCATTTGATGATTGGCAAGTGGATGAGCCTATGGCCGACCGCTCGGGCAACCTGCCGATTGGTAAGGTAATCCGTCTTTGCAATCTTAACGATGGTTCTTATGCCTTTGTCCACAAGCAGGGCATGCTCCACATGTGTGGTAAGGACTCAAGAGAGTATAACAGCGGTGCCAGCCAGTTCCGGGTTCATGATAGAGGTAAGGGGCGTGTAGTCCTTGAGGCAATGGACGGAGCTGGATTCCTGACTGTTGTAGGTGAGGGCCTTTCTGCCGATGTGCGTTTTATGAAGAAGGAGAGTGAGGGAAGTATCATCCTTTGGCAGGATATGCTTCGCTCTGAGTGTATGCTTCTATCTCTGCACACCAACCGTATGATAGGACTTTATCCTGGCACGGGAGCTCCTTATGGTGCCGACATCCGTGGTGCCGACCCCGACCGCAAGAACGGTCCCGTCTTCAGATGGGAAGAAGTGAAATTTTAGTATGCAACATAAGGCAATAGCCTTTTGATTGCCGTCTCGGGAAAGTCGGGATGGGTGGAGAGCTGTTGCAGACTGCTGATATGTCCGTGAATGCGACGATAATCGGTGATTGCCTTGGCCTGATAGAAGTTAATGTAAGGATGCCGTTTTAGTTCCGACAAGGTCATGGTGTTCACATTCAATTTATGAGGCGTGGGATTGTCGATAATGAAAAATTGCTTGGTTTCAGTAGGAAAACCCTCGATTTCATCGAGTTGATCGACACTGACATATCCCCCAAGACGCTCTCCGTAGCGTATTATTGCCTTTGAATATCCACTGCCGATACCAGGCACTCGCTTGAGTTGCGTGGTGTCGGCAGTGTTCAGTGTAATATGTTCGCCAATGGATATTTTTCTCTGATAGTCAGGTCTTGCAGCCTTTTCCTCATATACCACACCTTTTTTTTCATAGTTATTTTCCCTCGAATTATTGAAAGAAGGATTGTAGCGCTTTACATATTCAGCAGCAGACATGCTATATTCTTCAGCAATACGTATATATGGGAGAAGTTGTTTGTATTTATGTGCAGAAAGACCGTAAAGTCGGGCAAAGTCTTCGGGTTTCTTGTATATTCCGCCGTGCGAGCGATATTTGTATATGTTCCTCACCTGCCATGGGCGGAGTCCGAGTTTCAATAAGGTAGTGCTATCAGCTGTATTGGGGTCGAAGCAGAATAGTTTTTCGGAATTTTGTTCCGAAGCATAATATTGCGCTTTGCCCTCATTGCCCTTTTTCTCAACGACCTCTTCTGGTTTCTGCTTCTTGCCGTATTCACCGAGAAGCCATAGAAAGCCGCACCCAATAAGGATGATAATGGTGAGGGCCACTATTGCCTCCCGGTCTCGTTTGGAAATATATGTTTTAATCATAAGTCTTTCTTCTATTCCATAGATTTAATTAATATATGTGGGCAAAAGTACTAATTATTTTTGAAACAACAAAATAATAGAATATTTTTTTGATGAAACGATTCAGTAAATAGAAAAAATGGGGTGGGTTGTCTCCCGACAATCCACCCCTAGATAGTTGTAAATCAAAACCAAAAAAACTACCTAAATAATCTAAATTTACATTTTTTTTCTATTCAACTGTTATCTTATCTACATAATATCCATGGCCTACGCAGAGGAATCCGTCTTGCTGATTAACAAGGTCAATGATTTCCTGACTAATTACTAATTCGATTGTTCCGTCCTCGGCAAGATCCACCTTTGAGGTACCAGGCAGTTCTGTCCACCATGCGGTAGTGAGCTGCATCTGATGATATTCAGCTGATGGTTCGAGCGAGTATGTAATGATGAGTTTTGAGCCGACGGCAATACCTAAGAATTGCTCCTTGGAGAGGAGGTTGAATGTTTTGTTGGGATCGCCGTCGGGAAGATCCCATGACACATAGTGATGACCTTCCCAAAGGATGTTCTCCTTGATTTCGGGTACATCATTGGAGAGTTCAATACTCCCGCCGCCATATACCATACCTTCTGCGTCAATAAGCTTCACTTTATAGGTGCCGAGAGGGAGATTGGGAACTTCATATTCCACATAGCTCTCCTCTCCTTTGTCAACAAATGTAACAGGCACCTCGGTTTCACCCAATACAATCTTTGTCACCTTATCCATGTTGCTTCCATGTAACTTTGCCTTTGAACCCGGACGCACCTGAAGGTCGTAGATGTCCTTTCCTGGAACGGGGTCGCCTGCACAAGGTCGTACCACCACGCGTCCTGTTCTTGAAGTGCTCTTTCCCTTTGTCGTAGTTGCCACCACTTTCAACATATAGTTTCCGGCAATAAGCGGAATGTCGATATTAAGTCCTTCTGCAACCTCCACATCGTCGATATACCACTTTACTGTAGTGAATTCAGACGGAGTCACTATTACGTAGGCTTCCAGATTGACATCACGAGTGATGTTCTTAAACTCTCCCGGCTCGCCATTTGTCCAGTCGGGGAAATAGGGGTCGAGGATTCGGGGCTCATCGTCCTCGTTGGCTGTGATGAACGGTGCGTCGTCAGAGCTACAGCTTGTAAGTGCGATATTGCCTGTCATAAGCAGAATAAGTATCGCGAGATAATATATTTTTTTCATAATTATTCAATCTTTAATCTTCAATCTTCAATATTCAATCTTCAACTTATTGAAAGTTTTGTTCAGCAACATCCCACCACATTCGTTTGTGCCAGTCGTCAGTGCCACCAAGGCGCTCGATAGCCTCCTTGTAGTTGACACTGTTGTACTTAGCCTCGAGATTAGGATACTTGAGGCGTACGGGAGTGTTGAATCCATCTACACAGGTATATGTGAAATTGCCAAACTTGGCTCTATCCTGAAGTACCGGATAATCAGATCGACGCAGGTTTGCCCATGCTTCGGCAGGGTTTGTCAGATGAAGGATGTAAGCCTCCTTGTTGATCTGTTCTTTGGGATTGTCGCCAAGAGGATTGGCAGCGATGTAGTCGTTGATATCCGTCTCAGAAATCTTGCCAACGATGTCATAGCAGTCGTTGAGCAATTGCATGGCAGCCCTGATGCCTGCCTCATAATGACTCTCTGCATCTCCCTGCACTGCCCATCCTTTGGTAGCAGCCTCGGCGAGCAGGAATTCAACCTCGGCAGAAGTGATGAGAATACCGGGACAGTTAGGCTGTTCGAATGCCAAGGCAAGGAAGGGACGTGTCATACGGGCAGGATAGTTGCTCTGGTCGTAACCCTTGTCAGGATAGTTGTTCACAAGCTGTTGGAGAGTAGGAATCTCTGATGTTGCAGGAACAGTAGGCCACTGGTCCCACCATGCAGCTCCCGGGTCATTAGCTTGCACACCAGTACCTCCGGCGTTTTCCCAAGCAATCATGTCGTCGGTTACATCAAAACATCCTTCGGGCTTGGTCTCGCTGCGTGTGGTATTGATATAGTTGCGACATATCTTAAGAAGGCGAGGGTCGTTGTTGTCCTTTAGCATATTATATAATGTAGAGCATACGAATGTAGGAGATGTAGGATCCTGGCCATAGAGAATCGCACTAAGTGCATTGGCTCGGAAGTCAAGGTCGCGCGAACCATCATACAATGTAAATGGAGCATCCAGATACTTCACGTATGCATTCTCATTAGAATTGCTGATATATCCAGATTCAGATGCCAAGACACCCTCAAATTCCTGCTGTGCCAGTGCTGGGTTGACATCTGATATGCGCATAGCAAAGCGCAATATCAGCGAATTTGCATATTTCTTCCACAAATCTGTGTCGCCGTTCAGACTTGTCACGTCGCCGCTGATGCGGTCAGAGCCAGTGCCGAGTTGTGACACACAGTCCTTCAATTCGGCGAAGAACCAGTTGTAGATATCCTCCTGTTTGTCATACTTGGGATTAGAGATACCCTCGATGAAACCAAGTCCAGCCTCTGAGCAAGGTATATCTCCGTAAGTGTCGGTAAGTATCGACATGAGATACACTCGATGTATGCGCAGGGCGGCATTCGTGTTGGGCATATCCTTGGAGTTGTGGATAGCATCAACCAAGTTCTTTATGCCAACAGAGTAGTACTGGTCCCAGATAAGGCGCATCTGGTCATTGTCGGGGTTGACTGCCCCGGCATAGAAAGATACGTTCCAACCTCCGGCGAAGTATTGTGTGAATCCGGTGATATAACTGCGGTATGTGTCCATCAGTCCGAAGTCGCCGTAAGTCTGCAACAATGCCGTCGTCAACTGTGCATTAGGGTTGATAGTCGGCGATTTTGTGTCATCAGTGTTTACACTCTCCATGTGGTTGTCACTACATGAAGTGAATGTGCCGCCCAATGTGAGGGCAGAAAGCAACATTATATATAGTTTCTTTTTCATTGTCTGCTGAGATGTTAGAATTTCATATTAACATTAAGACCATAACTGCGGCGCGATGGGAGTGAACCATATTCGAGGCCCATGCCCGATGTGTTGTAGCCTGAATCGGGGTCGATGTTGGGAATATTCTTCCACACGATAAATGGGTTGCGTGCAACGAATGACACGTTGAGTCCTTTCACATATTTGCCCAACCACTTCTCGGGGAATGTATAACCGAATGTTATTTCACGGCACTTCACGTATGAATTGTCATAAACGAACATACTTGGTGCATTGCGTGATACACTCTCCCAATATGTCTGTGGGTCGATGGGTATGTCGTTAGGACGGAATGTGCCGTCGGCATTCTCTATGACACCTGGTGCGAGGAATCCCTTGCAGTTGCCCATGGCGCGCCATTCATCAATGGTCTTACCGGCAGCCATGCGCATCTCTTCTGAGCTGTACCATTCTGCACGGCCTTCGAGTGTCTCGGGGGCTTTTCCTGTCTGGAATGCCGAGCGCATTGACATTGAGAAGATGTCAGCACCCACCTTGACGTCGAATGCTGCAGAAAGACGGAAGTTCTTGTATGATAATGTGTGATAGAATCCACCTGTCCAGTCCCATGTGGCATTACCTATGGTGCGAGGTGTCTCGTCATAGATAGGCATACCAGTCTCACCATTGATCAATATGTCACCATTGGCATTGCGCTTGAAGTCGGGAGCGACGATGGAACCGAAGTTTTTGCCCACCTCGGCGCCTACTGACACGTTGCACCACATTGCCTTTTCAATCTCAAAATAGTCCATTCCATCGGTCAACGACTTAACCTTGTTGCTGTTCTTTGAGAAGTTGATACCGAAGTCCCAGGCGAAGTCCTTTATCTGAAGGGCACGCCCATTCAGGGCTATTTCTATACCTTTGTTCTGAATTTCTCCTGCATTGATAAGGCGATAGTTGTAGCCAGAGGTTGACGACGATGCAAGACCGATAATCTGGTTCTTTGATGACTGGTTGTAGTATGTTACGTCAAGACTCAGACGGTTGTGGAAGAACTTCATCTCCAGACCCAATTCGTAGGATGTTGTCATTGTAGGCTTCAGATCCTTGTTCGGTTGGGTGTTGTTGTTTATCATACCGATGGTGAAACCGGAGTATGAATATTTGCCAGTAGAGTAGTTGAGGGCAAGCTGATAAGGGTCGGTGTCGCTACCTACCTTTGCCCATGAAGCACGGAACTTACCATAGTTGATGATGTTCTTGTTCTTCAGATACTCCGAGAATACCCAACTTGCCGATACCGACGGATAGATGTAGGTGTTGTTGGATGTGGGCAGGGTTGATGACTTGTCGCCACGCACCGTTCCTTCCAGGTAATATGTGTGGTCGTAACCAATGCTGGCACTACCGTAGATAGAATTAATCTGCTTCTTATATGTATTTTGCTGAACACTCTGCTCCTGATAATTCATAATGGCAATCACACCAGGCATCTGCTCGCCAAGACCTGTGAAGATAGTGGTCTTGTTATCTACTCTGAAGATATTGCCGCCGAGTGTGGCATTAACGTCGAAACTACCAAACTGGTTGTTGTAAAGTGCGAGGATCTCGGCATTGAGAGTGCGGTTCTTGAATACGCTTTCCTGTAGCTGACCGGCAGATTTTCCAGGTGTTGTACGTGCAATATAGTCTTGGAAATTCATGTCGTTTATGTCAGTACCGATAGTTCCTTGTATTTTCAGGTTTTTATCAATATTATAGATAGCCTTGGCAGTGAAGCGGAAGACATCCTTATCCGACTTGTTTTGGTTTTTGTACAAATCCCAGTATGGGTTGCGGTTGTATTGGTCGAGACCATTCCAGTTGGCATACTCGCCATTTATCGTTTCGTAGTTCTTCAACCATATCTGATTATATGTATTGGCAAGGGTCATAAGGTTCTTGCCCACATTGCTCTGTGAGTCGCCAAGAGCCGGACGGTTCTTCACGTTCTCGCGTGTGTAGTTGGCTGTGAAGTCGAAATCCACCTTCCCGAGCGATGTGTTTACTCTCAGGTTGAAGTTGTCGCGGTTCATGTTCGTATTTGGCAGAATGTCTTTGTTGCGCATGTCAGTGACAGAGAAGCGCATACCAGTCTTTCCGCTGTTTGCCGAGATGATAGCAGTGTTCTGTGTGGTGAAACCTGTACGGAAGAAGTCGGAGGCATTGTTTGGATATATCATAAACTGACGCTCTTCACCGTCGAAATAGTTCATGGTGAAGTAGTCGGCCTTTGGTCCCCAACTCATATTGGTGCCTGTGGTGGCAGTGGGAGAGTACTTACCATTGTTACCCATACCATATACCTGCTGTATGTTATCCCATTTTGCAAGCTGGGTGTCGAAGGTGAACGAACCGTTGTATTCCACAGACAACTTGTCCTTGTCGGCCTTTTTGGTGGTGATAAGAATTACACCGTGAGAGGCACGGCTACCATAGAGAGCCGATGCGGCCGGACCCTTAAGTACTGTCATTGTCTCGATATCGTCGGGGTTGATGGCTGAGATTCCGTCGCCGAGGTCATATCCGCCTTCAGTGCCTGCCGAACCGAAGTTGGTGTTGTCCAATGGAACACCATCCACTACATATAGCGGTTGGTTATTACCTGTCATCTCGGTGTTACCACGAAGAAGAACACGAGTGGAACCAGAAGCGCCACCGGCAGTATTCTGTACCACAAGACCTGCCACCTTGCCCGAAAGTGAGTTAATGACGTTAGTTTCCTTAGCCTTGGTGAGTTCCTCACCCTTTACCTCCGAGAGACCATAACCAAGAGCCTTGCGGTCGCGCTTCACTCCGAGAGCTGTTACAACAACCTCGTTGAGTACCTTCCCGTCTTCTTCGAGAATGACGCTCATGCCATTCTGAGCCTTCATGGTCTTAGTCTTATATCCTACGTAAGAGATCTCGAGTGTAGTGCCAGGGGCACATTGAATAGAGAAATTACCTTCGAAATCAGTCACTGTACCATTGTTTGTTCCTGCCACTTTTATAGTGGCACCAATCAGAGGTCCTGTTTTGTCAGTTACAGTTCCTTTGACAACTTTGTTGTCGGGAGCTGCTTTGATTCCTCTTGCTGCCTCACTTGAATGAGAGCTGTTGGCAAGTGAAGGAATCGCCGTCATGCCTAAGGCTAATAGGCATAATAGTAATTGTTTCTTGTTCATTTAAAATTGATTTTATTAGTTGATAATTCCATTAATAATCCATGGGGCCTTAACCTTCATGCCACGGTTGCGGTCGAAGATTCCGAATTTCTCTGTTCCACTTCCGAATGTGTTGTTGTCCCAAATGAAGGTGGAAAAACCTCGTTTGCGTGCCTCGGTGACGAAGGTTTTGCAATAATATGTCATATTCTCGTGCATGCGGTCGATGTCGCTTCCTTTGTAGTGGTCGGTAACACCCCATTCGCCGATGCAAATGCCAAGTCCCTGAGATGCCCATGTCTTTTCCACCTTATCGAAGAAATCGGTCAAAGTCTTCTCGTTGCTCGGTGAAATCTCGCCATATTGCTTATATGCTTCGCCCCACCAATAGTACTTACATTCGCCGCAATAATCGTAGGGATTGTAGAAATGAAACTCCACACTCATATAGTCGTTGCCATTGCCCTCAATATCCTGAGGAACGATAAACTGTCCATTGTTGATACCGAAATCAGGATTGCACACGTAGGTTTGCACCATCAGATGGCGCTTGTCGTTCTTTCCGCCAGTGGCACGCACCATATCCACGAACACCTGGTTGTAGGCATTCTGCACAGCAAGGTTCTCCTCTGTTGGAGCACCCCAGAATCCAGGAACATGCACCTCGTTATGTCCGGCGAAGGCGAGACGGTAGTCATAATCCTTAAACTCGGTAGCGATATTATTCCATAACAGCGCCAACTTTTGGCAGTTCTCATCCTTATATTTATAATAAGGTCGGCTTTCGAGCCATTTCTCATGGTGAACATTTATGATCACTTTCAAGTCGTAGCTGAGACACCAGTCAACCACTTCCTTTATACGAGCCATCCATGTCTTGCTCACCGACATGGCCTTGTCGTTGGTGATGTGGCACTGCCATCTGATGGGGATGCGAATTGCATCAAATCCTGCATCTTTCACTGCCTTAATCACCTTTTTGGTCACCTTAGGGTTGCCCCATGCCGTTTCGGCATTGTCGGCATCGTCAGGATTGCCGATAGCCATTGATTCACCATCTTGTCCGGGAGCAGAACATTCAAATTGGTTGCCTAAGTTCCAACCGGCTTTGATTTGTCCATTCCAGTCCTTTGCTTTGATTTGAGCTGTACTTGTTGTAGTGACAAACATAGTTGCCAATACAATAGATAATAATACTTTCATGTTTTTTTTGGTTTTAAATTTCGCTGCAAATGTACAGTGAAAACTTAAAACCAGGGTTGGAATACTGACAATTTGGGTTTCTATTCTATCAAATCACGTGTGTTCACGCACACACAGATGATGTGATTATTAGAACTTGCTAGGTGAGACACCGAATTGTTTTTTGAAAACAGTACTGAAATGCTTACTATTGGTAAAGCCGCAAATGGCACAAACATCGAGAATCTGTTTGCCCTCGCGCAGCAGATTGGCGGCACGGTGTAGTCGAATGTTCCTTATAAAATCCTGTGGAGTCTGTGCAGTGAGGGTCTTAATCTTTCCATAGAAGAGTGTGCGGCTCATTGCCATCTCGCGACAAAGATTGTCGATGCCGAAGTCGGTATCTCCCATGTTTTCCATGACAATAGCTGTGGCTTTGTCAATAAAGTCACTGTCTTCGTTGGTTTCTGGGGTATTGATGTCTTGTTGTACAGCCTTTCCTTCTGTTATGATATTATCAACTCTGTTTTTGTAGTATTCGCTCATCCTGCGTCGATTGGCGAGGGTAGTCTCTATCTTGCTCTTGAGTATCTCGGTGTCGAATGGTTTGGTGATATAGTCGTCAGCACCTGTTTCAAGACCTTCGATAATAAAGTCCTTACTTGCCTTTGCCGTAAGCAGTATCACAGGCATCCATGATGTGTCGTGGTTTTCCTTGATCCTGCGGCATAGTTCGTCGCCCTGCATCTCAGGCATCATAACATCCGAAACAACAATGTCGCACTCGTTGTCTTTGAGATAATCGAGCGCTTTTTTGCCGTTTTCAACGGTGATAACCTTATAATCTGCCGAAAATGACATCTGGAAATATGCGCGCAGGTCGGCATTGTCATCCACAAATAGGATGATGTCGGTTGAATGTTCATTATTCCCTTGTACGTCTGATTTTATGTCTGGATTCATTCTGGCAGGTTCACGTCTAATTATCGGCAATGTAACAGTAAATATGCTGCCCTTTCCTTCTTCACTACTGAATGAGAGCTCACCTTTATGCAATGATGTAATTCGGCGGGCAAGCATTAATCCCAGTCCCGTTCCAATAATGTTTGAGTTTTCTGCATTCTCCGCTCTGAAGAAGTTATTGAATATATTCTTCTGTGCAGATTTGGGTATGCCGATGCCGTTGTCTTTAACGTCTATCTTCACCTTATTTCCCTCCGTGCGTGCACTCAATTCGATGCAACCACCGTCGGGGGTATATTTTATGGCATTGGACAGAAGGTTGTCAAACAGTTTTGCACAGAGTTTATAGTCAAGACTGACAATAATGTCTTGTGGACATTCCGTAATATTTATAGCGATATGTTTGTCCTTCGCCATTATGCAAAACTTATCTACAATGCCTTCAAGTATGGTGATAACCCTCACTTCTATCGGTTTCATCAGGTTGTTTGCCACGTCTGACTTTTGGAAGTCGAGCAGTTCGCTTATCATGTTCGACAACTTGTCACCATTTGTTATGGCAATATCAAGGCATTTGCGACTATTGTCGCTGAGTTGTTTGTCGGCAGCGATATTCGATAGTGGAGCAAGCACCAGACTGAGAGGTGTGCGTATATCATGTGCCGCATGAACGAAGAAATCAATTTTTTCGTTAAAGTACTTCCTTTCAAGTCGGTCTCTATATATTTTTACTATAAGATACGTTATGGCAATTAATGCCGTCAGATACACAATCCACGCCCATATTGAGTTCCACCAAGGTTGTGCCACAGTTATTTCAATGTATTTTTCGTCGAGCACTTTCTTGTTGTTGCGGCTTATGGCCCTCACCTTTAATTTATACTTTCCGGCAGGCAGATTGGTGAATTGCACTGTGTTGTTGTGTGAGGGGATGCTCCACACCTCAGTAAATCCTTTTAGCAAATATTGGTAGTCGATGTCCTTACTGTATCTGTAGCAAATGCTCTCGAATGATACACTAAAAGAATTGTCATTGTAGCCCAAATGAATATTTCCCTCCTTGATTTGCTTATTGAGCGAGATTTTCTTCGAATCTTCGATTTGCTCTTCTGAGTTTATGATAATGTTGTAGAATCTTATCCGGGCATCATATTCGAGTTTGTCGATGAGTTGGGGGTTGATGCTCACAGCTCCACTGTTGCTACCGAAAACAGTTCGTCCTGAGCGAGTCTTTTCCATTGCCGCCCTGTTGTATTCACGATTTGCCCCTTCGATAAAGTTGATATTGATAGCCTCCATTGTCTTGGGGTAAACAATGGCGAGTCCTGCATCCGTACTTGCGATAATTCTGCCCATTTCATCGAAACAAATGGCACTTACACTGTTCGATGGCAATCCATTAGACATTGTTATTGTACGGAGCTTTCGTGTCTTGATATTATAAAGATATAATCCGCCACCGTCGGTGGCAACCCATGCGGTTCCGTCATTATTGAAAAGTATGGAACGGATGTAATTGTTGATATCCCTGTCCTTACATTCCTCAAAACCGAGGTGATACGAATATGTATGAGTGATGGGGTCAACAATATAAAACCCGGTTGCTGTACATACAGCTACCTTTCCGTTAGGAGCATCGGATATACTCTCAACAGTAACGATATTATATTTATATGTCTTATTCCCGTCAATCTGCACCAACGGTCCGTCGAGGCAGCCTATCCAAATGTTGTTTCGAGGGTCGAGATGAATGCTATATACATAGTCGGTGTCAAGTGTTTTATTGTCTGTATTGTATATCTGATTGTAGTGCCCCTCTGATGTCAGTCTGAACACGCCGTCTCCGTATGTTCCTGCAAGTATGTCTTTGCCTGTATTGCAAAGTGTCAATACTACTTTACCTATAAGAGTGTGAGTCCAATGGCGGGTTGTTCGGTTGAGTATGCTGACGCCGCCATCAGTGGCGAAATACAGACAGTCGTCCACTTCCAACACGTCATTTACACCATTGTTTATCAACGACTGGTCAACACCTCGTTTGTGCTCAAATGATGTCATTACACTGCCAGTGGGATATGCGATGTCAATACCACCGCTATAGCTACCTATCCAGACATTGTCTCGTTTATCCCGCAAAATGTCATATATTCCATTACCGTGAATGACATTATCAGTCGTTTCATCGTCATTCCATAGCAAACGTACGTCATTACCTTTCCTGTTGGCTATATATACTCCGTTTCCATCGATACCCAGCATGATTGTAGTGTCGTTCAGAATCTCAATAGCCCTTACTGGTGTATGGGGAAGAATGCTTTCCATTCTTGTTCCAATCTTCTTCCAGGTCTTCATGTCGATGATTACAGCTCCCTGGTTGAATGTACCAAGCCACAAACGATGGTATTGTGTATCAACAAACGCACTCTCGGTATTTCTGTTGTACAAGGTGCGGATGTGTTTCCCCGTTTTTCGGTCAATAAGCCTGACGCCGGATGTGGTGCATATAATAAGATGTTGCCCCACGATAACGGAACGGTTTACATTAAGTTTGTCGAAATGGCGTTTTATGGCCTTTCCATCGATGGAAACGAAGAAAATGCCCTTGCTTGTCGCTGCCCAAAGGTTGTTCTCTTTATCAACCACTACATTTTGCAGTATGAGTCCACTGCCATGTTTTTTTATTTCATTAATTCTTTTCGTAAACTGCAGGGCAATGGGAATGAAGCGGTCGAGATATTCGGAATATTTGAAGATTTCTCCTTTATTATTGTAAGCAAGAATATTATCTTCTGAATCTTTGGTCAACTTGATTACCATTCCTCCAGTGTCACTTCTTTTGTCTGCCTCGCCAAGTGTATAGTTAGTCAGTGTGCGACCGTTATATCTTGCCACTCCATTCTTGATGGCAATCCATATTCCTCCATATTTGTCCTCCTCAATCGAATATACTCTTTGACTGCTGAGTCCGTTTTCTGTTCCAAGGTGATCATACATAAACGCACGATGGTCAATCTTGCTATTGGCATGAATGACAAGACTGACCATTGTGAATATTATGATAAAAACCTTCGATTTCATCGATGTGTTATAGTCGATGCGACATTATTTTATTATTATTCCACCGTTAGGTTGGATGGTTACTTTTGCCTTACCCTTGGTGTCCACCTTAATCTTTCCGAGTGTAGATTCAGGCCAAAGGCTCTTCTTTGATGGTTTGTCGTAGTAATACGAAGGTGTCGATCCTGCAAACATCGGGAGGTCAATGTCGAGTTTCAGCGGTTCCTTGGTGGCGTTCAGTCCTACGATATACCATTTGTCTCCACTGCGGCGTGCCATTACAATATATTTACCTGGATAACCGTCGATGAATCGGGTTTCATCCCATGAAGTGGGCACTTCGCGCAGGAAGTCGAGTTCCATCTGTGGCAAGTCGCTAAGGTTGTTCGGTTGCATTGCGATGCATTGAACGCTCGTCTGAATCACGATGGAAGCGGCCATTTCGAATATATCCGAAGTATATCGGCGATGTCTGCTCTTGTTGTCGGGCGACATATATCGGTTCATGATAGTGCCTCCCCAGTCCATTGATGCCACGGCATTGCGGCAGAAGGGGTGCATGGTGAGTTCGAAGCCTTCATTGATGGCGTGATGCTCATTGAAGAAGGTGTTCTCAGATGCCAGCACCGCTTCACTTGCCACATAGTTGGGATACATTCTCTCCCAACCGCGGGGCAGTGTGCATCCGTGGAATATCACTTGAATACCAAAGTCATTGGCATCTGTCAGTATGTCCTCATAGAGTTGCATGGTGTGCTGCTTGTCGCCAGCAAAGAAATCCACCTTTATACCCTTCACGCCTATGCTTTTCAGCCAAGCCATCTCCTTGCGGCGGGCGAGGGTAGTGTTCATGCACTGCTTAGGGGTTTGGGGTGCGTCGCTCCATGCTCCATTACTGTTATACCATAGCATCAGACTCACGCCTTTACTCTGTGCATATTTGCTCAGTTCCACAATCTTGTCTCTGCCAATTTGCTTATCCCACCAGTTATCCACCAACACATATTCATATCCCATCGCAGAAGCTAGGTCGATAAACTTCACTTGGTCGTTATAATTGATGGAGTTGTCTTGCCAGATCAGCCAGCTCCAAGTGTAGCGTCCGGGGCGATATTCGATGGAAGCGTCATATTTCTGTTCAACAACATCCGTAGCAATAGTGGTCTCAACAATCGGTTTGAGGTTGTTGCCCACGGTGATTGTGCGCCATGGAGTGCTTCCTGGCAGTGCAAGGGCAGCATCCGTCGTACCGTGTCCGTTAGCCTCTCCAGCCATAGGGAAGGCAATCTTGTAGAAGCTCCCCTGCCACTCGGTTGAGGGTTTAGCAATGTGGTAATCACTCAAGTGGCTACCTACATATTTGCCGTCAACACCAGTTTCAGAAATCAGAACCCATATAGCATTGTGCATCCCCGCCTGTGGGGCCACCTTAAACAGACAAGGAAATGTATATCCCTCACCATACGCCGATTTATCTGTCAGCGGTGCGTCGGGCTTATATTCTTCCTCATAACTCGGTTTTGTTCTCATCCATCCCACCATCGGACTCGACTGTGGACATAAAAAAGAGGTGGTTCCATCGGGAAGAGAGAATGACGTAGCCTCGCTCTTTACGATGATACTTGCCGTTTCTCCCCATTGAGGCATGGAGTAGCGGAAAGCGATGTTGTTGTCCGAAACGCGGAATGTGACTGTAATCTCGCGGTCCTTGCTGTCAGCGTATGTTGCGTTGAGTTCATTTGCACGATATTCCACGTTGCGCGCCTTGATGTTGCGGATACTGTAGCTGTCGTTTACCTCGTGGGTTTTCGACTTTTTGAAGGTCAGTCCCGCGGAGAAATCACCTACATTGCTTACGAATCCCATTTGAGAAGGTTTGATTACTTCCTGGCTGTCGTAGGTCACGGCATAAGTCACTATGCCTCCTTTGTCGTTAAGGTTGACAATGAGTCGTCCGTCAGGTGATGTCACTTTTAGGTTTTCCGCATTTGCTGTAATCATGGCGAGCATTATAGCGGCAGAAATCATTAGTTTTTTCATCTTTCTAATAAGTTTTAATAATTCTTTGAAATATTGGCATTGATTATTATTTGCAAAAGTACTTATTTTATTTTAAATCTCCAAACAAATTGGGATAAAACTGCAATTTTTTTAAAAATAACAAAAAATTATAGCTTTATTCCATATTAAATAACATCTATAAATAAGGAGTCATGAAATGGCGGGTTCCCAATAGCTTTTTGAGCATAATAATAATGCTGCTAGTACATCAATATCACTCTCGGGTTGTGCATCGCCTCGAGCTTCCGAACCATACAAAATGGCAGTTAATTAATATTCCTAAAAGATTTATTGCGATGTATTATAATAATGGTGCCGCCTATATAAGTAATAGGCGGCACCATAGTGATACAATTATACTAAAAGGATTGATAATTGAAACTTATTTTCTTGTAAGAGTGCCATAGTCTTCCCATACTTCTCCTGGTCTGTCGCCCAATGTGATATGGTTATTGTCAATCCAGTTTACATAACAAGTCACGATACCATCATCTTCTCCTTCAGTCGTTTTGCCATCATAAACGTAAATTGTCTTGCAGTGGTGAGCTGTGATTTTTTTTGTAGATTCATCGTAACTGAACGAGTCGTAAATCTCAGTCTCAGACTCGTCGTCATAAGCCCATTGAATTTTCATCGAGTTTTGTGCAATGACAACAGTAACCACTTCGCCATCTTCGAGTGTAGAAACCCACGTTCCATAAATCCCTGATCCGTTGCTTCCACCATTGTCATCATCATCGTCTCCACATGAAGCGACCACCATGGCACTCATTGCAATAACAACAAGTGCCATCAGATACTTGAATATAATACTTTTTTTCATAAATAAAATCTTTAATAATCAATTTTATTTGTATTTTGAATAACGCAGACCATTTCTCACAAGGTCTGAGCCTTGTATCACATAAATATCTCCATTTTCGAGAACTAGTTTTCCGTCATATTCCACATAAGAAGCGGTACATTCAGAACCACGTTCGACATACCATCCTGAAGCTCCGGGGACGGCTATGCCACCTGCCCAATAATTACTATTGTTAACTCCAGCGGATTTGTAGTATGTCACCATGTTTTTACTGATAACTATAAACCATCTGAAGTTTTGTTTAACCAATTTGTCATACTCGCTTGGTGTTGCATAAGTACCAGTGATTCCAGAACCTGTATCATTATTATCGTCGTCATCACCGCATGCTGTAAATGCTATCGCACAAAATATCATGGCGAGCATCAAGACAATTTTCTTTGTATTCATTTTATCAGTTTAATCGTTTATTTAGTTCAGGACCGTAGTAAAGCCAATACCCCAACTTCCGTTCTTAAACAAGTCTGTTGTCTTAAACTCGTAAGCATCCAGATAATATCCAACTGTGATGAAAGTAGAATTTCCTTTTTTTGTTTCCCATAATTTAACACCTACTGCAAGATTAGCATTTGCACCATATATGAACTTGTCTTCTTTGTTGATACTTCCATATCCAGCATAAGGACCAATCTTTCCTTGAATAAGCAGACTTTCACCAATTTGGTATCTCTTGCTTAAACCAAGGCTAAAGATTGATTGGTAGGTGTCGAATCCATCTACGTCAGCTGCAAAATGCAAACCCATGTACAGAAAGTCATTTAAGTCTGACATAAACGACAAACCCGCAATTTTTGAATCGCCATTGTAGGACACGTTCAGGTCAGTTCCCTTGACGAAACTGTTAGCATTGTCGTTACTTTTCGTCTCGTTAAGAGACGAAATAGGAGACTCATAATTGTTGGTGATAACAGTCTGAGCATTCATGCCCAGGCATGCGAAAATGGCAAATGATGCCGAAACTAATAATTTTTTCATAAATAAAAATTTTTTAATTAATAAAACTATTTTATATCAACTTTGTTCAATAGAATGGTAGTAACACTGTTTTTCCTGTCCCCATCTTTCCTTATTTCATATTTCACGAAACCGATACCTCTTGCAAGCCACCATGTATAGTTGTATGATACAGAGCCTGCACTCGTTTCAGTAACCTTTCCCGTGAGTCGGATGCATTTAAATGTACCGGCAGGAGTTGTCACATCTTCCTCGCCAACTACCGCAAAATCCTTATATTCAGCCTTTGCCTTGACTTTGCCGCCAAATAAGTTTTTTGCATCGTCATTTATGGTAGAGCAATTTAGTCTGCTGCCAATATCTATTTTGCCAGGCACTATCATTGCATAACCATTTCTCTTGGATAACATAATAAAATCACGTGATATGTCATGCGTGAGATGATAGTTTCCCGCCGTGTCTATCTCAGTTGGATAGTAATATGATTTGAATTCTGCTTTAATTCCCTTTGATGGTTCATGTTTCTTGTTGAAAAGCAACTGCTGAACGTATGATACCAACAATCCGTTTTCAATCTTTTCATTTACTACCACTTGCTGTACATAAGTAGGACCACCAAAGAACTGTGCTTGTTTTCCATTTATATATATAACATATTCCGCTACAGAACCTTTGCGGAACAAAGTGTATGGCATTATGCTATTAACCTTGCTTTCAAGTTCTGCTGCCGGGAGTTCTGGGGCAGGATAAAACTGTTTGGGAAGAGAGGTGGTAGAAGTTGCAAGCAAATTTGTTGCCGCACTGTTGGATGCAGGAGCGGATGCGGAAGCAGAGGCAGTAGGAAGAGTAGTTGCGGGAGTTTGCGCTGCCGGAGCCTGTATCTCATTTGTTTTCTTTTTACTATGGTTCTTGATATAATTGTCATTGAACAATGTTGAAGTTCCGTCATTGTTCCTAAGCATAAAAACTTCGTTCTTGCCCGACTTGTAATAAGGGGCTTTTTTCTTGTCCTTTAACTGATAAACAAGTTCGTCTTTCTTAATCGACAGATTATATATTGGGAAATAACGTCCGTCGTTCATAAATAAGTAGGTCTCCTTTTTCTCAAGTTCACGGGCGGGTTGAGTGGTCTGGTTTCCTTTTTCGTCAAAACAGATATTGTTCCCTTTATCCTTCATGATCATAAATACATAGTCAGCAGGTGCCTTCAGTTCACCTCTCCGACGATGGTCCAAATCTATGAAAACAACCTCCATCTGGCTCATTCTGATAATCTTTACTCTTAGCATCGCACCATCACGAGTAATCATGATGTCATCATCTCCTGCAAATGCCATTGAGGCAAAGACACCGAAAAACAAGAATAATAATAAGAATCTCCTCATAATTCAAAGAATTTCCGCCTATAAACACCCCTGATTCGGCAACTATACTTAACTATGTTTATCATATATACGAAAAAAGGCGTAGGTGCCTGTTCTGTCCATTCTGGGACTACAGGCCTTCGCATTGCCTCACCCACACAGGATAGACAACGCTACAGTTAGCCCACGCCAGTACGTATATTACCACTTAGAGAGACGTAAAAAATACCTATGTAGGTTTTTCACGTCTCGATAAAGTATGCATAAAAGCGTACCTCGCAGACATCTTCGTTGTCCATTTATCCGTTGTGGGTTGGGAAGTTGCGAAGTTCGTAGTCCACAAAGATAAACGTTTGAAAACGTCTTTCTTAATATATAAGACCGCCCGCTCACCCACGATGGGCTAACGTACGATGGTGCAAAGGTATGCCAAATTTTACGAACTTCCAAACTTTTTGCCAAAAAAAATTAATTATTTAACATTTAGAAACGTTTATCATGACAAATCGATAAATACACAGTATATACTATTTCTCACAGCTAAGTGCTTATTATGGTAATTACCTTAGATTTTCATTGATGTATGATTTACAGATTTTGATAGTCGGGAGAGAAAGTGTCGCCAAGTGACAGGTCGCCAGAATGTGCGCCACGTTTCAGCCATTTGCTTCGCTGTGCGGATGTACCGTGGTTGAATGAGTCGGGCACTGTGTATCCTCGGGCTTTCTTCTGCAGATAATCGTCTCCAATCTTCCGTGCTGCCTCAAGTCCCTCATCGATATCGCCATCCTCAAGGCTTCCGAAGATACGGTTGTCGTGGTAAGCCCATATCCCGGCATAGAAGTCAGCTTGCAGTTCAAGGCGCACACTGAGTCGGTTGCTTTCCTTTTCATCCACCGATGCCATCATCTCGTGCACTCGGTCGAGGTCGCCTAACAGGTATTGCACATGATGTCCCACTTCGTGTGCTATGACGTAGGCATAAGCAA
>OBLI01001541.1_pt1 | contig 22151 bp, 16 predicted proteins | sample 1519701 | NCBI WGS metagenome assembly OBLI01 (sample SAMEA3663005, study PRJEB22513) | pig gut metagenome | biome: pig gut; feature: pig-associated habitat; material: faeces | place: France | collected 2012
CCTTGTTCATCTTCGGAGTGACAAGACTTACGACGAACACTACGATGAAACCGCCCACCATAGCCACTGCACCGCAGTCGATGGGGTTCATCAGTGCATTGCCGAGCATCATGTTAACGACCGTCAATCCCACTCCCCATACGAAGCATGCCCACACGGCAATACGGGTGACTCCTTTCCAATAAAGACCCAACATAAACGGGGCGAGGAAGGCACCGGCGAGGGCTCCCCATGAGATACCCATCAACTGGGCAATAAACTGCGGGGGATTGAGGGCAATCATCAGTGAGAGCACGATGAAGAACACTATGAGTACTCGCATCACGACAACCTTGCGTCGCTCAATTTTTTCGGCAACGACATCGTCAATCTCACCGCCTTCCACCTCGCCATCGGCTGATTTCTTATCGCGATAGATAAGGTCGAGGGTCATTGTGGATGATGAAGTGAGAACGAGTGATGCCAATGTTGACATAGAAGCCGAGAGAACAAGTAGCACAACAAGGGCGATGAGTACGTCGGGCAGGGTTTCGAGCATAGATGGCACAATACTGTCGTAGGCATACTTATGCTTGGCGATGCTAAATGCCGGTTCGGGGAACAGGCGACCGAAACTTCCAAGGAAATAGCATCCACCCGACACCACGAGGGCGAAGATGGTGGATATGATGGTGCCGCGGCGGATGGCAGACTCGTCGGTGATGGAGTAGAACTTACCCACCATCTGGGGCAGTCCCCATGTGCCGAGAGATGTCAAGACTACCACACCAATCAAACTAAGTGGTGCAGGACCAAACCAAGAGGCGAAGTCGCCTGCCTGGAAATTGGCGAAGAGCCCCGACTTGTCTTCCAGATCGTGTGCCGTCGGTACAGCCTCACCCATCTTGTTCACTGCCTCTACGAGTCCGCCCTGACTATTGAGCACAACAGCGATTACGGTAGTGATACCGAAGAGCATGATGATGCCCTGAATGAAGTCGTTGATGGCAGTGGCCTTATATCCACCGAGGATGACATATACGGCAGTGAGCAATGCCATGATGATGGCGCAATACTCGTAGGGTATGCCGAATCCCATCTCAAAGAGTTTGGATATTCCCATATACACTCCTGCGGTATATGGAATAAGAAAAACAAAGGCGATGATGGATGCCACCACGCGAAGCCACTCGTCGGAGTATCGCGTACCGAAAAAGTCGGGCATGGTGCGGCTCTGTATGTGCTGTGTCATCAGTTTTGTGCGTCTTCCAAGCACTATCCATGCCAACAAAGAACCGATGATGGCATTGCCCACACCTATCCATGATGCCGACAAGCCGTATTTCCATCCAAACTGTCCGGCATAGCCAACAAATACCACTGCCGAGAAATAGGATGTGCCATAGGCAAAAGCTGTAAGCCATGGACCTACAGAACGACCACCGAGAACAAAGCCGTCAACCGACTTTGCCTGTTTTCTTGAATATATTCCCACTGCCACTGTGATGCAGAGGAATATTATTGTCAATAATATCTTTATAAACATAATTCCTAATCCCTAATTCCTAATTCCTAATTCCTAATTAATCATTAAAACGCCACCTGTATCTGTGTTTGGATAATACTTTGATTAGCCCCCTCAAGTGCTTTCATCGCGGTGCTTCGCGCACTGTAGGTGTATTGTGCCTGCAGGCGGCATTTTTTGAATATCCAATATTGCAAACCAGCCATGAGATTAGTCTTCTTCAATCCCATGTCGGTGTTATAGTTCATATAATCAGCCATCCACACCAGGTCGAGCCCCTTGTAGAGTGGGATAGAGGATGACACGTAAGCCCCAAAGCTCTTGCATCCGCCGTCCTTGCCTCCGAGCACCTCGGTGCGCACCATTGCGCAACGGTTTTTGTGGAAGTCATTACCTGTAGCCTTTGATTTCCATTCTGCACCTGCAGCATAGCGGTTTTGGCGGTATATCTCGCCCTCCCTAACTGTCAGATTATATTTGGAGTCAGCCACTGCAGTGCCATATCCTATTTGTCCCGACACCGACAGTCGGAGGTTGGGCATTGGTTTGAATTCCAGTTTGCCGATAACGTTTTTGCGGTTGTCACGGTCGGAGGCATTAGTCTGTCCTCCGTTCACCACCTCAAGCACATATCCTAACTTGTTGTTGAAGAGGTCGCCATACACCATCAGTCCCATGTCGCGTCCGGCAGGATTGCCGATGAGCGGGTCATATCCGCAAAGCCAGAATACTCCCTGGGCCATTGGACCGATACTCTCGAGAACGCATGGTGACATCGGGTTCTCCATCGTATATTCAATCTTCGACTGTCCAAATCTTAGATTAAATGCTTTCGACGGACGGTATTCGAGATAATACTCCTGCATGTCCTTTAGTTTGAACTCGTGCATAAAGAAAGCATAGAACTCGGGCGTAATTTCCGCTCCCACCATCAATACCACACGTTTCATGTCAAACGTGTTCTTCTTCTCGCCCTCCTCGGGCAGAGTGGCGGTATATCCGGCCTGTGCATAACCTCTCACCTTCACTCTCGAAGCCAGTTCCTTAGCCCAGTAGTTAAGGTCTTTTCCTTCATTGACATTTTGTGTCTCTGTTGTTTCTGCCACTCCCGTAGAAGCTATCAGTAGGGCGGCAATGGTTGTAAATAGTTTTTTCATTAAATATGAAGTATTTGGTAAAGCAAATAATTGTTTCAGGACGCGTTTCTTACGCGTCCTGAAGTTCTTTCTCGATGATATAATCCATTTTTTCGAGCATAATCACCTCCTCGGCCTTGTCGTTGTTGTCGGCACGGAACACTACGATACCATGCCCGCCGAACATAAACGAGTACATATACTTGATGCCTACGCCCGACTTGGTAATCTTTGCCACTACGTCTGCGGCAGCACCCGGTTTGTTGTCTGACAGTCGGATGGCATACACGTTGGATATTGTGGCGGATATGTTCTTGTCGCGCAGCATCTTGAATGCCTTTTCGGTGTCGTCGCATATCAGGCGATAGATACCGAATCCGTCGGTGTCGCCCAATGTGCTCACCACGATGTTGATGCCGTTGTCTCGCAGCATCTCGAGAATACTGAGCAGTGCTCCACTCCTGTTCTCGACAAAAATTGATAATTGTTTTATAGTCATAATTCTTTTTATTTTTGAACACAGAGGTACAGAGATACAGAGGTGATATGATTATCAGTTTTAAGAAGAAACAGAGATAAGACTCTGTGTCTCCGTGTCTCTGTGTTTTAATATCACTTGTAAACGGTTCGTTTATCTACAACTCTCACTGCCTTGCCATCGCTCACGGGCAGTGTGCCCTTGGGCACGAGCTTCACAATTGGAGTAAGTAGTATCTCGTCCTTCAGTGCCCTGATGATAGACTTCTGCAGTGCCGTCAAGCGCTGGTAATCGTCAGTGAAGAGCTGTTCGAGTTCTACTTCGACTGTCATATTGTCGTTGTTCTCGTCGGTGGTAAGAGTTATGAGATAGTTATTAGCGAGTTCCTTGAACTGCATCAGTATCTTCTCAATCTGTATCGGGAAGATGTTCACTCCGCGCAGCACCATCATGTCGTCGGAACGTCCGCGCATACGGTCGAGGCGCACATGGTTGCGTCCGCATGGGCATGAGCGTCCCAACACCCTTGTGAGGTCGCGCGTGCGGTAGCGCAGCAGTGGCATTGCCTCGCGGCATAGTGTGGTAAGAACCAATTCACCTATCTCACCGTCGGGCACTGGCTCTAATGTCTCGGGGTCCACAATCTCCACTATATAATAGTCCTCCCAGAAGTGGAGCCCGTTCTGCTCCTTGCACTCAAATCCTACACCAGGACCGCACATCTCCGACATACCGAAGGAGTTGTAAGCCTTTACTCCCATCATATCCTCGATGCGCTTGCGTTGCTCCTCTGAATGTGGTTCGGCTCCAATGGCGAGCACCCTGAGCTTTGTGTCCTTGCGAGGGTCGATACCCTGTTCCACCATCACCTCGTGCAGGCGTGTGACGTACGACGGAACAGCATGCACGGCTGTGGTGCCGAAGTCGGTCATAAACTTAATCTGTCGCAGCGAGTTGCCTGCAGCAGCGGGAATAGTGAGCATTCCGATGCGCTCTGCTCCATATTGGAATCCGAGTCCGCCGGTGAACATGCCATAGCCTGATGAGTTCTGGAATACGTCATCAGGACGCAGGCCTACCATCCAGAGGTTACGTCCCACCTGGTTAGCCCATTCGTCAAGATCCTTCTGGGTGTGGAGGATTACTGTTGGATTGCCGGTTGTTCCTGATGATGAATGTAGGCGCACGCACTCCGTCAATGGCACCGATGCCAGTCCGAAGGGATAGTTGTCGCGCAAGTCCTGTTTTGTTGTAAAGGGGATGCGTCGTATGTCTGCCACCGACGTGATACTCTCGGGAGTAACTCCTGCCTTTTCCAGTCGCTCTCGATATACGGGATTGTTCATGCAGCGTTTCACGGTGTCTCTCAGTCGTTCCACCTGCAGTCTCTCTATTTCCTCCCTCGACATCGTCTCTAATTGAGGGTCGAGGTATTCTGATTTCCAGTCGGGTAATTCTTTTCTGTACATTTTCTTATTTTATATTGAACACAGAGGCACGGAGGCACAGAGATAATAATTATAAGTTTTACAAAGAAACATAGAGAAAGAACTCTGTTCCTCTGTGTCTCTGTGTTTTATTAAAAATCACCGTGCTCCCATATCAAACGCCTTGAGGTTGGCCTCCACCACAGCCTCTCCTTTACGGGCGAAGATAGTGGCAACAGCATCCCTCAGAGCTTCTGAAGATATAATCTCTATATATTTCGCTGCCATACCTAACAGCACCACGTTGGCCGAGCGAGCCGATCCTGCATCCTTTGCCACTGCCTCGATGTCGAGCATCACCACCTTGTTGGGCAAGGCATTGAGTTCGTCAAATAGAGCCTGTTCCTCGGGGTAATTGGGAATATTCACAAATGGCTTGTTGCTTGTCACTATAACTCCGTCCTTAGCCAGGTAAGGCAGATAGCGCAGGGCTTCCATTGGTTCCATTGATATGATGACGTCGGCACCGCCCAGTGGTATGAGGTCGCTGTAGATTTCATCGTGTGAAAGGCGCAGGTTTGACTGCACGTCACCGCCTCTTTGGCTCATTCCGTGCACCTCTGCCTGTTTCAGGTTGATGTTGGCCTTTGTGGCGGCCTCGCCTATGATTGTGGCGATGGAGAGGATTCCTTGTCCTCCCACACCGCAAAGTATAATGTCTTTCTTCATATTGTTTTTGAACTCCTCAAAAATTATCCTTTAGCCTTCCTCTCCCTTGCATGTCGTGCAGCTGTCTGTATGCACTCCCTTCTTGGTATGATTACAGATACTCCGTTGTATTCAATTTCTTCGCGAATGGTGCGTGTAATCTCCTCCATGTTCTTTGGCAGAGGTACCACCACGCGCACATGCTCCGGTTCAACACCCAGACCGATGCAAATAGCCTCAAACTTATTGGTGCCTGCAGAGTCCTGTCCGCCAGTCATTCCCGTTGTGAGATTGTCGGAGATAATCACCGTGATATTCGACTTGTCGTTGACGGCATCCAGCAGTCCCGTCATTCCCGAGTGTGTGAATGTAGAATCGCCGATGACAGCTATTGAGGGGAACAATCCGGCGTCGGCGGCACCCTTGGCCATTGTGATGGATGCACCCATATCTACACAACTCGACAGCGCTTTGAATGGAGGCAGTGCACCCAGGGTATAGCAACCGATGTCGCCGAAGATGCGGTGGTCGGGATATTCCTCTGCCACCTTGTTGAGAGCGGCATACACGTCGCGGTGTCCGCATCCCTGACAGAGTTGTGGGGGGCGTGCGGCGAGATTCTTTGCCTGAGGCAGGATAGCCGGTGCCTCCACACCGAGAGCTGCAGCCACCGAGTCGGGAGTCAGTTCGCCAGTGCGTGGCAGAGCTCCGGTAAGTCGGCCGCATACGTTATAACCAGTGCCGAGCATAGCCTTCACGCTTTCTTCCACCACCGGTTGGCCATCCTCCACTATCAGCAGTCTTCCGCTCTCCTGTGCGAGCATCTCTATGCGCTGTTGGGGAAGGGGGTATTGCGACACCTTTTCTATATTATATAAGGTGCGCTTATCCTCGGGCAACTGCTCAAGCGCTTCCTTCACATAGTTATATCCAATACCGCAAGCCACGATGCCGATTTTCTCTTCTTTCTTTCCCTCGTCAGAGTATTCACTGCGGTTGAACATCGACATATTACTTGCCATCATCATCTCCTCCTGTTTGTCGATGAGGGCATCGTATTTCTTGCGGGCAATACCCGGCAGCAGCACCCATGCATCAGTAGAAATGTTGATGTCATTTTCCTCGCGTGGTTCTCTCACCACAACGCCTGAACGCGAGTGGGCGAGACGTGTTACAACGCGCAGTAGAACCGGTTCCTTGATTTTCTCCGAGTAGTCGAATGCCGCCGCCATCATGTCGTAAGCCTCCTGTTGGTTAGACGGCTCAAAGATGGGCAGTAGTGCGAATTTGCCGTAGAAGCGCGAGTCCTGCTCGTTCTGACTGGAATGCATCGACGGGTCGTCGGCGGCAAGCACCACCAGTCCTCCCTGCACACCCGTTATAGCACTGTTGATGAAAGCGTCGGCACATACGTTCATGCCCACATGTTTCATGCACACCAAGGCGCGTTTACCGGCATACGACATACCCAAGGCGGCCTCCATGGCAGTCTTTTCGTTGGTACACCATCGTGAATGAACTCCGCGCTCTTTGGCAAGCGGGTCATTCTGAATAAATTCCGTAATCTCGGTAGAAGGAGTACCGGGATAGGCATACACACCGCTCAGTCCGGCATGTATGGCTCCCAATGCGATAGCTTCATCGCCGAGAAGAAGTCTTTTTTCCATGTTGCTCTAATATGTTATTATTTTAGTTATAATTATCAAGTTGTAATGTTGACACATCAATTCGGTGCAAAGATACATATTATTATTGAAATAAACGACAAATTACTTGTTTTTTTTTATGTTTACTGATGTTTTGTGTTTCAATTGCAAATCTTAAAGGTGCTTTTACAAAAATATTTAGAAAATATGCACTTGCAAGTTGAATCCGCAGTTGTGCTACTCCTCTTTATTTGCGTTAATTTAGTATAATCATGGGAAAAAACATTGTATCTCGATTTTTTTTATTATCTTTGCACCGAAATAGCAATTTATTACAATAACTTACATACATAATTATGACAAAGTTAATAAAAACCATTATTGCCTTGATGCTGACTGCAAATGCAGCATGGGCAGCTGACAATACTAAGAAAACGATAGTGACATCGCCCGACGGCAAACTGAAGGTTTGCGCAGAGAGCGGAAACGGTTTGAAGTGGAGTGTGGATTACAACGGAATAGCTGTGATCGAGCCATCAGCGGTAGGAATCACCATTGGTGGCAAAGAGGCCATCGCTGGTAAGGCAAGTTCGTCAAAAGTGAAATCGGTGGATAAAACATACGACGTGTTCTATGCCAAAAGAAAAGAGATAAGGGATAGTTATAATACTGTCACTCTGTCGTTTAAGTCGGGGGCGAAGGTGGAACTGAGGGCATACGACGGATTTGCCGCCTACAGGATTCTGCCGGGAGTGAAGAAGAACGCCACTGTGGATGCTGAGACGGTGGAACTGAGATTCCCATCTGACTGTGAGGCCTTTGTGCCCTACGTTAATGACAATCGTGGTGGTGAGCGATGGTGCTATAGTTTTGAGTCATATTACGATGAACAGTGCCTCTCGCAAATGTTCCGCGACTCGCTTGCCATCACTCCACTTGCAGTGACCGTGCCAGCTGTGGGAAGGGCTGTGGTGATGGATGCAGGAGTGGAGAACTACCCCGGAATGATGCTAGTGAAGGGTGAGGGCAACTCGCTGAGAGGGCAGTTTGCACCATATCCCACAGAGAGTGAGATAGGAGGATATGCAAGGCTCAATCTTGTGCCGACTAAGAGAGCCGACTATATAGCCCGAATCAGTAAGGGGCAGAGCTTGCCTTGGCGAGTGGTTGTAGTGGCAAAGAATGACGCAGAGATAATGAACTCCGACGTTGCGCAGTTGTTGGCTCCCGAATGTAGGATTGCCGACACATCATGGATAAAGCCGGGAAAGGTGGCCTGGGACTGGTGGAACAACACTAATATCACGGGAGTGGATTTCAAGTCGGGAATGAATACGCCCACATATAAATATTATATAGACTTCGCCGCCAAGCACAACCTTGAATACATCATAATCGACGAAGGATGGAGTGGAGGAGAGTCGCTAACCGACGGACTTAATCCCGACATCGATTTGGAGAAACTCATTGCCTATGGACAGCGCCGTGGCGTGGGCATCATCCTATGGTCGAGTTGGCGCAACCTTATTGGCAGTAACCCTCAGAACGACATGGCTCTTACCGATGCGGTGATGAAACGATATGCCGATATGGGGATAAAGGGATTCAAGGTGGATTTCTTCGACCGCGACGACCAAGAAGTGATAGTATCTGCATATAAGATTGCAGAAAGTGCCGCACGACATCATCTTCTGCTCGACTATCACGGACTCAAACCCTCTGGCATACAGCGCGCTTATCCCAATATCCTCAACTTCGAGGGCGTGAAAGGACTGGAGAACTCAAAGTGGGAACCGAGAGTGGGCAACGGACCGCTGCACAACCAACCGAGATACGACGTGACAATACCATTCCTGAGAATGTTGACCGGTCCGATGGACTATACCCCGGGAGCAATGGAGAACGCACGACGCGACAATTTCTTCGGCAATAACGACCATCCGATGAGCCAGGGAACAAGGGTGCACCAAATGGCTATGTATGCCACTTTCGAGGCTCCTCTGCAGATGCTTGCCGACAGTCCTACGAAATACGAGCGCGAACAGGAATGTACGGATTTCATCGCACGCATACCTACAGTGTATGACGAGACGGTGGTGATAGACGGACGTATGGGCGAATACACCGTTGTGGCAAGGCGTAAGGGTGAGACATGGTATGTGGCAGCTATGACCGATTGGACAGCTCGCAATCTGACCATCGACCTGTCGTTCCTCGGCGAGGGTACATATCATGCAGACATCTTTGCCGACGGGGTGAATGCGGAGAAGGAAGCCACCGACTACAAGCATACCAAGCAGGACGTGAATGCAGGAGATAAACTCGACGTTCATCTTGCTTCAGGAGGTGGATGGACAGCCATAATCACCAAATAAACGTTTTTTAGCAAATATTTGCTAATAAATTCGGCTATTTAAAATAAATAATGTATCTTTGCACATTGAAATATTAATATAGCAACATTGGAAACGAACGATATGAGCCTTTTAGGCAAGATAAATAATCCCGACGACCTCAGAAAACTGTCTGTAGATCAACTACCGGAAGTATGCAGACAACTGAGGGAGGATATCGTCAGAGAGGTGTCTGTGAACCCCGGACACCTTGCCTCCAGTTTGGGTGTGGTGGAACTTACCGTCGCACTGCATTATGTGTATGATACACCGGAGGACAGGATAGTGTGGGACGTGGGTCATCAGGCTTATGGACACAAGATATTGACAGGACGAAGGGATAAATTCTCAACTAATAGGAAACTGCATGGTATTAAACCATTCCCTTCTCCAGAAGAGAGCGTATATGACACATTCGAATGTGGTCATGCCAGCAACTCTATATCCGCTGCCCTCGGTATGGCTGTTGCCAATAAGAACGAGGTGGATCGTGGAGCCGACCGACAGCGACATGTGGTGGCTGTGATTGGCGACGGAGCCATGAGCGGCGGATTGGCATTTGAGGGTCTGAACAACGTGTCGCAATATCCTAATGACACTCTTATTATCCTCAACGACAATAATATGTCGATAGACCGCAGTGTGGGTGGAATGAAGCAGTATCTGCTTGGACTTAATACCAACGAGACATACAATGCCTTGAGATTTAAGGTGTCGCAGTGGTTGCATTCCAGGGGTTATCTTGAGGAAGACCGTCGCAAGGGTATCATGCGACTGAGCAATGCCCTGAAGTCGGCGATAAGTCATCAGCAAAATATCTTCGAGGGACTCAATATAAGATATTTCGGTCCGTTCGACGGACATAATATCAAGGAGTTGGTGAGGATATTGCGCCAATTGAAAAACATGCCAGGTCCCAAACTCCTTCATTTGCACACTGTCAAGGGTAAGGGATATGCTCCTGCCGAGAAGACTCCGCAGATATGGCACGCCCCAGGAAAATTTGATGTCGATACGGGTGAGAGAATACTTGAGCACAAGCCAGGACAGCCTCTGAAATATCAGGTGGTGTTCGGACGTACACTGCTCGAACTAGCCAAGCAAAATCCCAAGATTGTGGGCATTACCCCAGCCATGCCTTCTGGTTGTTCGCTCAATATCATGATGAAGGAAATTCCTGAAAGAACATTCGACGTGGGAATTGCCGAGGGACATGCCGCCACATTTGCGGGAGGAATGGCAAAGGAGGGACTCGTGCCATTCTGCAACATATACAGTGCCTTTGCACAGAGGGCATACGATAATATCATCCACGACGTGGCAATACTCAACCTGCATGTGGTGTTCTGCTTCGACAGGGCCGGTCTTGTGGGTGAGGATGGTCCAACGCATCATGGTGCTTTCGATATAGCCTCGCTGCGCCCTGTGCCCAATCTCACCATCTGCTCGCCTATGGACGAGTGGGAACTGCGCCGACTGATGTTCACCGCGCAACTTGATGGTATGGGACCTTGGGTGATTCGCTATCCCCGCGGATGCGGAGTAAAAGAGGAATGGAAATGTCCGTTGGAGAAAGTGGAACCGGGAACGGGACGCAAACTCAAGGATGGTGATGACGTTGCTGTGCTGACACTCGGACCGATTGGCAACGATGTGGCTGAGGCCATTGCCGAAACCGAAGGCAGCGGGAAGACAACTAAGACTGCAGCTCATTATGACATGAGATTCGTGAAACCTCTTGACGAAAAACTGCTCGACGAGATTGGACGCAAGTTCAAGGTGGTAGTGACAGTGGAGGACGGCGCACGTAACGGCGGATTCGGCTCGGCAGTCATGGAATGGTTGCAAGACCATGGATATCAGACAATGGTAAAACGTATTGGACTACCCGACCATTTCGTGGAGCACGGCACTATTGCAGAGCTGCGCGAGATAATCGGAATGGACAATGCGTCAATCGTCAATACTATATATAAATAAGGTGTAGAGATATGAAGATTGTTATAGGAGGAGCAGGTGCAGTGGGCAAGCATTTGGCCAAACTGCTGTCAAAGGAACATCAGGACTGTACGCTGATGGACGAGGACGGTAGTAGGCTTGAGGGGCTCGACAGCGACTATGACATAATGACCATGCAGGGGTCGCCTACGAGTATCAAGGATCTTGAGGCGGCGGGTGTGAAGAATGCCGACCTGTTTGTTGGGGTCACTCCCGACGAGAGCCGAAATATGAACGCATGTATCATAGCCCATGGTATAGGTGCCAAGAAAACCGTGGCGCGAATAGACAATTATGAGTATCTTGACCCGAAGCTCAAACCGTTCTTTGAGAAACTCGGTATCGATTCGCTCATCTATCCCGAGGTGCTTGCCGCCGCCGACATCATCAATGCCTTGAAACTCAGTTGGGTAAGGCAGAGATGGGATGTGCATGGAGGGGCATTGGTGATGCTCGGTATAAAACTGCGCGAGACATGCGAGATACTCAACCAACCCATCAAATTGCTCTGCGGTCCCGACGATCCATATCATATAGTAGCATTGAAGCGCGGAGGCGAAACGATTATTCCTGGCGGTAACGACGAACTTCTCAATGGTGATTTCGCCTATTTCATGACTACCAAGGAGTATATACCTTATATCAGAAAGTTGGTAGGCAAGGAACACTATGCCGACGTGAAGAATTGTATCATCATGGGTGGCGGAAAAGCCACCGTGAGAGTGGCGCTCACCATCCCCGACTATATGAATGTGAAAATCATCGAGCAGGACGAGAAGAGATGCGAAAAACTCAACACCTTGTTATGCGACACCGATTGTATGGTGATTCATGGCGATGGGCGCGACTTGGGACTGCTCGTTGAGGAAGGAATACGAAATACACAGGCCTTCGTGGCTCTCACCGACAATGCCGAGGCAAACATCCTTGCATGCCTCACTGCCAAACGATTGGGAGTGAGAAAGACTATAGCCCTTGTAGAGAATCTTGATTACGTCAGTATGGCGGAGGGACTCGACATTGGTACAATCATCAACAAGAAAACCATTGCCGCAAGTCACATCTATCAGATGATGCTCGACGCCGACGTGAGCAACATGCGCTCACTGATGCTCGTGGATAGCGACGTGGCTGAGTTTACCGCTGCCGAGAACTCACCCGTGACCAAGAAGGCGGTGAAGGATCTCGGTCTGCCATTTGGCGTGGCCATCGGAGGACTTGTGAGAGACGGACATGGAATGCTTGTCAATGGTAATTCGAGAATTCAGGCAGGCGACTCGGTGATGGTGTTCAGTCATGAGCACGACATGAAGAAGGTTGAGAAATATTTCAAGCAACATCATTTCTTCTTATGATAAACTACAGGTTGTTATTACGCATACTCGGTCAGTTGCTGTTCATCGAGGCTGGATTCCTCATGATATGTCTGATGGTGTCGTTGGCCTACGGCGAGGACGACTCGTTCTCATTCCTCACGGCTACATTGACCACCACCTTGGCAGGACTGCTCGCTCGATTTGCCGGTCGCAACTCCGACAACAACCTGTCACGTCGTGACGCATATCTTGTTGTTACGGCGGCATGGGTGATATTCAGTGTGTTCGGAACATTGCCCTATCTCATCGGGGGATATATACCCGATGTCACCAATGCCTATTTTGAGACAATGTCGGGATTCACCACCACCGGAGCATCTATCTTGGACGATGTGGAGCATCTGCCGCATGGCATTCTCTTTTGGCGCACCATGACGCAGTGGATAGGTGGATTGGGAATAGTGTTCTTCACTATAGCCGTATTGCCATCGATAGTGGGAGGAAGCATGAAGGTGTTTGCTGCCGAGGCAACGGGCCCTATCAAGTCGAAGCTCCATCCCAGGCTCTCAACGAGTGCCAAGTGGATATGGAGTATATATCTCGTGCTCACCATTGCCTGTGCACTGTCGTTCTGGGTTGCCGGAATGGGTCTCTTTGATAGTGTCAACTATTCGATGACAACAACAGCCACAGGAGGTTTTGCTCCCCATAACGACTCTCTGGCGCATTTCCATTCGCCCCTCATGGAATATCTTGGCATATTATTCCAGTTCCTTTCAGGCATCAACTTTATGATGTTGTATATGTCAGTGTTCAAGGGCAAGATATTCGAATTGTTCCGCAATTCGGAGTTCCGCTTATATATATCGGTAGTGACAATAGCCACGGTGTGGATAATGTCGCTTCTTATTACCACAAGGGGATATGAGTTGGAGCAGGCATTCCGCAGTGCATTGTTCCAGGTGGTGTCGTTCATCACTACCACCGGACTTTTCAACGACGATGCTGGTCAGTGGCCACACATCACGTGGGTGGTGCTTGGGTGCTGTATGTTCATCGGAGCATGCGCAGGCAGTACGAGTGGTGGATTCAAGTGCATACGTGGTGTCATGGTATTAAAGGTGATACGCAATGAGTTTCAGCATGTGCTTCATCCCAATGCCGTGCTGCCGGTGAAGGTGAATGGTCAAAACGTCCCCCAGTCCAAACTGCCGTCGCTGCTCTCCTTCCTCGCCGTGTTTGTACTGATGACACTCGTGTCGGCTACGATAATGATATCTGTTGGTATCGACAATACCAATGCAATAACAATTGCCCTTAGTTGCGTGAGCAATGTGGGACCGACACTTGGTACCGAGATTGGACCGGTGATGTCGTGGAATGTGCTGCCCGATGTGGTGAAATGGATCAGTTCGCTGCTCATGCTCATGGGGCGTCTTGAGATTATGACGGTGCTGCTGCTGTTTACTCCCGCATTCTGGAAGGACAACTGATACACAAAATCAAAGACCGAAAACAAGTTAGAATAAAAGATAGAACCGAAAACAAGTTAGAACAAAAAAAATAAAACCGAAAGAAATTATTAGTATGGAACTTTTTAAATTCGAACCACTGCTGAAACAGACAATCTGGGGCGGCAGCAAAATTGTAACTTTTAAGCACTTGCAGTCCGACCTCGACAATGTAGGCGAGAGTTGGGAGATTTCTGGTGTCCCGGGCGATGAATCGGTTGTAGCCAATGGCGAGTGGAAAGGCAAGACTCTCAATGAGGTGTTGACCGAGATGAAGGAAAAGTTGGTGGGTGCAGATAACTATCAGCGCTTTGGCAATAGATTTCCGCTGCTCATCAAGTTTATAGATGCCCGTCAGGACCTCTCAATCCAGGTGCATCCTGACGATGAGACCGCCCACAAGCAGGGCAAACCGATGGGAAAGACCGAGATGTGGTATGTGATGGACTCCGACGAAGGTGCATCGCTGAAGGTGGGACTCAAGAAGAAGATTACCCCCGAGGAGTATGCGCGCATGGTGGACGATGACACTATCTGCGACGCTCTCGGCAACTATCAGGTGAAGAGCGGCGACTGTTTCTTTATCCCAGCAGGACGAATACATGCCATCTGCAGCGGATCATTTATTGCCGAAATACAGCAGACCAGCGATGTCACTTATCGTATCTACGACTATAAGCGCAAGGACAAGGACGGCAATTACCGTCAACTGCATACCAAGGAGGCTGCCGAAGCTATCGACTATACAGTGCTCGACGACTACCGCACGGATTATACCCCTGTAAAGAACGAGGCAACACCGCTTGTGTCGTGTCCCCTTTTCACAACGGCAGTGTATGACCTCACCGAACCGATGACGCTCGACTACTCCGAACTAGACTCCTTCGTGATTCTCATCGCAGTCAAGGGCGAGGGGTCGATTCTCACTTCGAGTGGTGATACCTACACATTCCGGGAAGGGGAGTCTGTGCTCTTGCCAGCTACTACAGATATTGTGAAGGTGGAGGGCAATATCAAGTTCCTTGAGACATTTGTGTAAGTTTTTACTATTTTTTTGCATCTTTTTCCTCAGAAAGTTTGGTAGATAAATATTTTCTTTATAAATTTGCATCAAAATTATAACACACAGACCAAATTTTTAAGAAAACATATGAAGTATATCGCCCTTCCTGAGGAAAAGACGCGACGTTTGTCGTTCTACCTTGCCATGGAGGAATACGTGGCTTACCACATAGACGAGCAAGACAGCTTCTTTATGTGGCAGGTAGAACCAAGTGTCATTTTCGGACGCAACCAGTTGATAGAAAACGAGGTAAATATCCCCTTCTGCCGTGAGCGCGGCATAAAGACATACAGACGAAAGAGTGGGGGCGGTTGCGTGTATGCCGACATGAGCAATATTATGTTTTCCTACATCACCAAGGATGAGGCTGTAGGGTTTACTTTCAATAGATATATTAATATGGTGGTGCTCGTGCTCCGCAAGATGGGAGTCGATGCCAAGGCCAGTGGGCGCAACGACGTGATGATTGGAGACAGGAAGGTGTCGGGAAATGCATTCTATCATGTGTCGAAGCGTGGACAGATGGGGTCGGGACGAAGTATTGTGCACGGCACCATGCTCTATGACACCAATATGGAGAATATGGTGGGAGCAATCACTCCGAGCGACGAAAAACTGGTGAGCAAGGGTGTGGAAAGCGTAAGGCAGCACATCGCATTGCTAAAGGATTACACCACTATGGACATCGAAGAGTTCAAACAGTTTGTGCGCGACAATCTATGTGAGGGCGAGATAAGGCTCACCGATGCCGACGTGCGTGGCATTGAGGAGATAGAGAAGGAATATCTGACCGACGAGTTTATCTATGGCAACAATCCTAAATACACCATCACACGCAAGGGCAGAATCGATAATGTGGGTGACTTTGAGTTGCGTATGGAACTGAAGAATGGCGAGATACGCAGTGTGGTGATGCTTGGCGACTATTTCATCGTAGGGGATGTGGATGCCATGATTCTTAAGCCTCTCAAGGGTGCAATGCTCGAAACTGAGGCTCTGCGTAAGGCTTTACCCGACAATCTCGAAGAAGCGATACTCAATCTGAAAAAGGATGATTTCATCCGACTGATAATTGACAGGCAATAATTAAAAATCAAAATATACAAACTATGGAAGAAAATAAAAGAACGTGTCTTTACGACAAGCATGTTGCTCTTGGAGCACTGATCAGTCCATTTGGCGGATTCGACATGCCTATCCAGTATTCCGACATCAAGGACGAGCACGAGGCTGTTCGAGGAGCCTGTGGCGTGTTCGACGTGTCTCACATGGGTGAGGTGACTGTCAAGGGGCCAGATGCCGAGGCATACGTTAATCATATCTTTACCAACGATGTTAGGGGAATGGAACCGGGAAAGATTCTCTATGGCATGATGTGCTATGAGAATGGTGGAACGGTAGATGACCTGCTCGTGTATAAGATGGGTGAAAACGACTTTTTTATCGTCATCAATGCCGCAAACATCGATAAGGATTGGGCATGGATGACTGAGCATGCCAAGGGTTATGACATCGACATACAGAACCGCTCTGACTTCTACGGACAGTTGGCTGTGCAAGGCCCCGACTCGGAGAAGGTTGTTGAGGAAGTGCTTGGATTGAAGTGCGCCGAATTGACATTCTATACTGTTAAGACCATCTGTCTCAAGGGCGACTGCTCGTGCAACGACGATTCATGTACTGTAATCGTGAGCCGTACGGGATATACCGGTGAGGACGGATTTGAGATATACGGCACACACGAGTATATCCGCGAGTGCTGGGACAAACTCATCGCAAGCGGACGCTGCAAGCCCTGCGGACTCGGATGTCGCGACACACTGAGATTCGAGGTGGGACTGCCGCTTTATGGCTACGAACTCTCTGCCGACATCTCTCCCGTGATGGCAGGACTGAGCATATTCTGCAAACTCGACAAACCAGAGTTTATCGGTCGCGAGGCTCTCGTCGATCAGAAGGAGAACGGTGTGGAGCGTCGTCTTGTGGGTATCGAACTCGAGGGCAAGGCTATTCCGCGTCACGGATATACCGTTGTTAAGGACGGAGAACCAGTGGGCGAGGTGACAACAGGTTATCACACTATCTCCACCGACAAGAGTGTGTGTATGGCTCTCGTCAAGGTGCCGTTCAACAAGCTCGGCACTCCGCTTGAGGTGCAAATACGCAAGAAGACATTCCCGGGAGTGGTGGTGAAGAAGAAGTTCTACGAGAAACACTATAAGAAAGATTGAAGATTGAAAATTGAATATTGAATATTAAAAAATTAAAGATATGGCAAAAGTTATTGAAGGACTCTATTATTCAGAGTCACACGAGTATGTGAGAGTAGAAGGCGATTATGGCTATGTAGGAATCACCGATTATGCGCAGCACGCCTTGGGTAATGTGGTGTATGTAGATATGCCCGAAGTGGATGACGAGGTAGAAGCTGGTGAGGACTTCGGTGCCGTAGAGAGCGTGAAGGCAGCCAGCGATCTGTATTCTCCTGTCAGCGGAACAGTTGTTGAGGTGAACGAGGCTCTTGAGGATGCACCAGAGCTTATCAATCAGGATGCCTTTGCCAACTGGATTATCAAGGTGGAGCTTTCCGACAAGTCGGAGCTCGACAACCTCATGGATGCCGCTGCATACGAGAAGTTTGTAGCTAATCCCTAATTCCTAATTTTTTAAGTAATGACATACAAGTTTTTCCCCCATACGGAAGAAGACCTGAAAGAGATGCTGGCAAAAGCCGGCGTTTCTTCTTTGGATGGTCTTTATGCCGAAGTGCCTGAGAGCATAAAGTTCAAGGGCGACTACGACCTGCCCGAGGCAAAGAGCGAACTGGAGATAAGACAGTGGTTTAAGGCCCTCGGAGAGAAAAACACCACTCTCACCTGCTTTGCCGGTGCGGGTACCTACGACCACTATACACCCTCCGTTATCCCGAGCATCGTGGAGCGTTCGGAGTTTCTCACATCCTATACTCCCTATCAGGCTGAGATATCACAAGGCACACTGCATTATATCTTCGAGTATCAGTCGATGATGACCGAGCTCACTGGTATGTATGTATCCAATGCCTCCATGTACGACGGCTCAACCGCCACTGCCGAGGCAATGCTCATGTGTATCGCTGCAGCCAAGAAGGCCAACAAGGTGCTCTTGTCCGAGACCCTCGACCCGAAGATTATTGAGGTGGTGAATACCTACGCTCATTTCCATGGTGTAGAGATTGAGATGGTGAAGGCTAAGGATGGAGTTACAGATCGTGCCGACTATTCTGCCAAGATTGCGCAGGGTGGAGTTGCGGGAATGATTTTGCAGCAGCCCAACTATTATGGTAATGTGGAGGATTTCACCGGTATGGCCGACGAGGCTCATGCCAACAAGGCTCTCTTCGTTATCAATAGTGTGGCAGCCGATCTTGCCCTGCTTAAGACACCGGGCGAGTGGGGTGCTGACGTTGCTGTTGGCGACGGACAGAGTCTTGGTATTCCCATGTCCTTCGGCGGTCCGTCTGTCGGATATATGTGTTGCACCGAGAAACTCATCCGTAAGTTGCCTGGACGTATCGTCGGCATGACCAAGGACAATCGTGGTCAGCGTGCATTCGTTCTCACCCTGCAGGCTCGCGAGCAACATATACGTCGTCAGAAGGCTACGTCGAATATCTGCTCCAATCAGAGTTTGATGGCCCTCTACGTCACTATCTACATGTCGCTTATGGGTAAGGAAGGACTTAAGGAAGCCGCCCGACTTTCATACGCCGGTGCGCATTATCTCGCCGAGCGTCTAGTGGCTACGGGAAAGTTTGAGATGGCTTTCCCTGCTCCCTTCTTCAATGAGTTCTGCGTGCGCTATAATGGTGATGTGGATGCCTTGCAGCAGAAGTTTATCGACAATGGTATCTTTGGCGGCGTGAAGGTGGCTCCCGACACAATTATGTTTGCCGTCACCGAGAAGCGCACCAAGGAAGAGATTGACAAACTGGTTGGTTTAATTTAATTCGCTACGACTATGAACAACAAATTATATGGTAATCTGATATTCGAACTATCCAAGGAAGGCCGTCGTGGCTATTCCCTGCCGAAGAACCAGTTTGGCGACTACGACATCCCCGCTTCTCTCTGTCGCAATGAGGACGCAGCCCTGCCTGAGTGCGACGAGATGACCGTGGTGAGACACTATACCAATCACAGTGAGAACAACTTTGGCGTGAACAACGGGTTCTATCCCCTGGGCAGTTGCACGATGAAGTATAATCCTGTCATCAATGAAGAGGTGGCAAACATGCCGGAGTTCACCGGTTTGCATCCCCTGCAACCTGCTGCCACTGTTGAGGGAGCCCTCGACGTTTGCGAGCAGCTCCAGCAGCATCTCTCATCTATCGCCGGCCTGAGCCGTTTCACTCTCAATCCATTTGCCGGAGCACATGGCGAGCTCACGGGTCTGATGATTATCCGTGCATATCATGAGAGTCGTGGCGACTTGAAGCGCACCAAGGTGATTATCCCTGATTCAGCCCACGGCACCAATCCTGCTTCAGCTTCAGTATGCGGACTTGAGGTGGTAGAGGTTAAGAGCACTGCACAGGGTTTTGTGGATGTCAACGACCTGCGTGGCATCCTCGACGATACCGTGGCAGCAATGATGATGACCAATCCCAACACCCTCGGAATGTTTGAACAGGAGATTCCCGAGATAGCCAAACTCGTGCATGAGTGCGGCGGATTGATGTACTATGATGGAGCTAACCTCAACCCGATGCTTGGAGCATGCCGCCCAGGCGATATGGGATTCGACGTTATGCACATCAATCTTCACAAGACATTCTCCACTCCCCATGGTGGCGGTGGACCAGGTGCTGGACCTGTTGGTGTGCGTGCCGGATTGGAGCAGTTCCTTCCTGAGGCATCCGCTGCCAGTTCTTTGGCAGATGTCAAGGCAATCGACTTTACAAATGCTGACGGCGGAAAGATTTCCGTAGGACCATACCACGGCAACTTCGGTGTGCTGCTTCGTGCCCTCACCTATATCCTCACTCTCGGTCGCGAGAATATGAAGTTGGTGGGACCGCTTGCCACTCTCAATGCCAACTATATCAAGGAGTCGCTCAAGGACGAGTATCTCCTGCCCATCGAGGGACTCTGCAAGCACGAGTTCGTATTCGATGGTCTGCGCGACAAATCCACAGGTGTCACCACCATGGATGTGGCAAAGCGTCTTCTCGATTATGGATATCATGCCCCGACAATCTATTTCCCTCTGCTCTTCCACGAGTCGCTCATGATCGAGCCCACCGAAAACGAGAGCAAGGACACTATCGACGGTTTTATCGCCGTGATGCGCAAGATTGCCGAGGAGGCACGCACCAATCCCGATATAGTGAAGAGTGCTCCTCACAATACTCCCATCGGACGTGTGGATGACGTGTTGGCAGCCAAGCAGCCTGTTGTTAAATTCAGGGACATGGTTTAATTGAAACACAGAGGCACAGAGACATAGAGGTGATAATTTTAAGTTATTCAAAGATACTGAGAAAAACTCTGTGACTCTGTATCTCTGTGTTCAATAATACAATTTGAATATGAATTCAGACATTATTATTATAGGTAGCGGTCCGGGTGGATACCGTACCGCTGCATACGCCGCTTCAAAGGGCAAGACTGTGACCATCTTCGAGGAAGGCCATCTCGGTGGCACATGTCTCAACGTGGGATGCATCCCCACCAAGACCTTTGCCCGCTCGGCTGAGGCAGCTGGTGAGATGCGTAATGCCGCTGCCCTCGGATTGAAAGCCGTTGAATCGGAGTTCTCGCTTGCCGACATAGTAGCACGCAAGGACGGTATTGTTGAGCAGTTGCGTCAGGCTATCGCTGCCGTACTCTCAGCCCCTGGTATCACACTTGTCAATGCCAAGGCATCGTTTGTTGATGACCACACCGTTGAGGCTGCACGTGAGCACTACACTGCCGATACCATCATTATCGCCACAGGTTCCACTCACAAGTCATTGCGTCTTGAGGCTCTCGACGAGGACATGCTGCTTACATCCGACACTCTTCTCTCACTCACTACCTTTCCCCGTCGCCTCTGCATTGTTGGAGCAGGAGTGATAGGAATGGAGTTCGCAAGCATCTTCCGCCAGTTGGGAGCTGAGGTAACGGTTGTTGAGTTCCTCAAGGAGTGCATTCCAGCCCTTGATTCCGACATAGCCAAGCGTCTTCGCAAGCAGTTGGAGAAGCAGGGCGTGGAGTTCTATATGCAGTCGGCAGTGAAGAGTATATCCGATGGCAGAGTCACCTTCGAGCGCAAGGGCAAGGAGCAGAGTGTTGAGGCCGACAAGGTTCTGATGGCAGTGGGACGTCGTCCTGTTGTCGAGGGATATGGACTTGAGAATACCACGATTGAGCATGATGCCCGCGGTATCGTAGTAGATGACAACATGCAGACCAATGTTCCCGGTGTATATGCCATTGGTGATGTCAATGCCCGTATGATGTTAGCCCATGCAGCCACAATGCAGGGCCTTCATGTAGTGAATCATATACTTGGCATTCCCGACAACATCCGTCTCGACATTATGCCAGCCGCTATCTTTACCAATCCCGAGGCAGCCTGTGTGGGCAAGACCGAAGATCAGTTGAAGGCTGAGGGCGTTGAGATAGAAGTGCGCAAGAAGATGTATCGCACCAACGGTCGTGCCCTTGCGATGAACGAGGCAGAGGGATATATCAAGCTCTGCGTCTCCACCACCGACGGACTCATCCTCAGTTGCCATGCCTTTGGAGCGCATAGTGCCGACATAGTTCAGGAGGTGAGTGCCTTGATGTGCAAGAATACCACCCTTCAGGAGTTGCACGAAATGGTGCATATCCATCCCACATTAGGTGAAATGTTACAGGAAATATAGTCAAAATTCCCCTGTTTAACAAAAAATAAAGCAGAAAACTGCAAAAAAACTGCAAATTATTTGGTAGTCTCGAATA
>OBLI01001542.1_pt1 | contig 22147 bp, 22 predicted proteins | sample 1519701 | NCBI WGS metagenome assembly OBLI01 (sample SAMEA3663005, study PRJEB22513) | pig gut metagenome | biome: pig gut; feature: pig-associated habitat; material: faeces | place: France | collected 2012
GGGTTTGTGCAAAAGCTGTCTGCGTGGAAAGAAAACAGGATTTGAAACAGAAAAGGCAGGTGGGAAATATGCCCTTTGAAATTGTAAGAAATGACATTACCCAAATGAGGGTGGACGCCATCGTGAATACCGCCAATCCGAAGCCTGTGATCGGCAGCGGTGTGGATGCGGGGATTCATCAGGCAGCTGGGCCGGAGCTGCTGACGGCACGGGAGAAAATCGGCAGAATCGGCGTGGGCGAAGCTGCCATTACCTCCGGCTTTGACTTGAATGCGAAGTATGTCATCCATACGGTTGGCCCGGTGTGGCGGGGTGGTCTGCTGGGAGAAGGGAAACTTCTGCGCAGCTGTTATGAATCCTCCCTTGCGCTGGCTTTGGAAAATGGCTGTGAATCCATTGCGTTTCCCCTGATTTCATCCGGGAACTACGGTTTTCCCAAGGACAAGGCTCTGCAGATCGCCTTGGATGCCATCCGGGGCTTTCTGAATGACCATGAAATGATGGTTTCCCTGGTGGTGTTCGACCGGGAGGCCTTTCAGCTCTCCCGGCAGCGCTACAGGGAAGTTGCCAGCTTCATTGACGACAACTACATACAGGAAAAGACTGCACAGCAGATTTCGCCCCGCCATGCCCGTCCAGAAAGAGTTCTCCGGGATCGGGATGCGCTTGATGACTTCTGTGCGCCTGTGGAATGCGCAGAACCTGCCCCGCCGCGGGCTGCAAGGAAAAACATTCCCCTTCCTTACGGGAAACCGAAGCCCAGCCTTGCCGACCTGCTGGCGGAGACGGATGCCGGTTTTTCCGAAACCCTGCTGAAGCTCATTGATAAGACCGGGAAAAAGGATTCCGAAATCTACACTAAAGCCAACCTGTCCCGGCAGCATTTCTCCAAAATTCGAAATAATCCCCACTATCAGCCCACCAAGCCCACCGCCATTGCTTTGGCGCTGGCATTGGAGCTGAATCTGGAGCAGACCCGGGATCTGATCGGTCGGGCGGGATATGCCCTGACCAACAGCAGTAAGTTCGACGTAATCATCATGTGCTTCATCCGGGAGAAGAATTACAACCTGTTCGATATCAACGCGACTCTGTTTGAGTTTGACCAGAGCCTGCTGGGAGGATGACGATGACAGATTTACAATTCAATGCGGCTGAGGTTTTGGAAAAGAGACTCGCCTCCAGCTTGGGACTTGATCGGTATGCCGAGATTATGCAGAAGGCGAAAACAACGAGTATCTCAGAGGACAGAGAGTTTCAGCACTTATTTAACGCGTTTTACCGTGTGCGCAGAAACGAGGCTTGGCGGAAAACATACTACTCCCTGTTCGAGGAAATGAGGCAAGGGTCGCCGACCTTTGAATCCATCCTCCGCTTTTTGTATGAGAAAACAGGTAACATTGAGGCATCGTTTTCCAGCAAAATGCTTGCAACGCTGTGTCCTGAGAAACCGATTTGGGATCGTTATGTGCTGGAAAATCTGGGCATGAAATTGGCTGGCAGCAGCAAAGAACAGCAACTGCATAATGCGGTGCTGCTGTACAAAGAAATCGAAAACTGGTACTTAAGTTTTCTGACCACAGATAACGCAATGGCGTGTCTTGAAACATTCGACAACACATTCCACGGATATACCTGGATCAGTGATATTAAGAAAATTGACTGCTTCCTATGGAGCATTCGGTAGAAAATGTCCCCTGACAGTTGACCACTGGACACGAAAAACCTCCTATACTATGGGTGTAAACAAAAACACCACGGTATAGGAGGTACTTCATATGAAAAAGAATCTGACGGAACTGGTATTCATCTTAGATCGCAGCGGCTCCATGGCGGGGCTGGAAGCAGATACCATCGGCGGCTTCAATGCCATGATTGAAAAGCAGCGGGGCGAGCCGGGAGAGGCGGTCATCTCCACGGTGCTGTTTGACAACGAAACGGAGGTTATCCACGACCGGCTTCCTCTGGACAAGGTGCCCGCTCTGACGGAAAAGGAATACTACGTCCGGGGCTGCACCGCCCTGCTGGACGCTGTGGGCGGTGCCATTCACCACATCGGCAATGTCCACAAGTACGCCCGTGAAGAAGATCGTCCAGAGAAAACCCTGTTCGTCATCACCACTGACGGTATGGAGAATGCCAGCCGCCGCTACAGCTATGACCGTGTCAAATCCATGATTGAACGTCAGCGTGAAACCTATGGCTGGGAGTTCCTGTTCCTGGGCGCCAACATTGACGCTGCCAGAGAGGCTGCCCGGTTCGGCATCCGGGCGGACTGCGCCGCCGACTACCACGCCGACAGCATTGGTACGGAAGCGGTCTACGAATCCGTCTGCGAGGCAGTGTGTCAGGTGCGCCGCAGCGCTCCGCTGAAAGCCAGCTGGAAGCAGAAAATTGACGCGGACTTCAAAGGGAGGAAGAGATAATGTACGGAGCGATTTTGGGCGATATCATTGGAAGCCCCTATGAGTTTGACCGGGGAAACAAGAGCAAGGATTTTCCACTGTTTTCCCGCAATTCCACCTACACCGACGACAGCGTGATGACTCTTGCGGTCGCGGATGCTTTTCTGACGCTCCCACCCGAAGCAACAGACGAGAATATCCGCCGTCAGCTCGTCTTTTTCCTGCAGCGCTATGGGCAGGCATTTCCCCACGCCGGATACGGCGGAATGTTCCGCCGGTGGCTGAAAGACCCCAACCCCCAGCCCTACGGCAGCTACGGCAACGGCTCTGCCATGCGGGTATCCTCAGCCGGCTGGCTGTTTGACGATCTTCAAACCGTCCGGCACATGGCTCGCCTGTCTGCGGAAGTCACCCACAATCACCCCGAGGGCATCAAGGGTGCGGAGGCCACTGCCAGCGCCATTTACCTTGCCCGTACCAGCAGTATCAAGGCGGAAATCAAGGCCTACATCGAAGCCAATTTCCATTATGATCTGAGCCGCACCTGTGACGAAATCCGTCCAGCCTACCGCCATGTGGAAAGCTGTCAGGAAACCGTCCCGGAATCCATCACCGCGTTTCTGGAGGGAGAGAGTTTTGAAGATGTGATTCGAACCGCCGTTTCCCTGGGCGGCGACTGCGATACCCTTACCTGCATCGCCGGTTCCATTGCCGAGGGCTTCTACGGCGTCCCGGAGGAACTGAAGAAGCAGTGCCGGGAGCGACTGCCGGAGGATTTGCGCAAAGTTCTGCGGCGGTTTGAGGAAACTCTGCATTCATAAAAACACAACCACCGGCCTAGTGAAGATGTAAGATAAAGGTAGACACATGGAAAACCACCATGTTGTCTGCCTTTTCTTTATGCTAAAATACAGATGGAGGTGGGAACAGTGAGAAATTGATGAGGCGTTGGAAACCTGTTTGTCAAGGTTCACGCTACGACTTATTTTCGTAGCAAGATTCATGTTTAGGGTTTTCTTTCATGCAAATTGTACTGGTTTCATCGCTTTCCAACGGGGACGGGTTGTGTCACTTGGCTGACACAAATAGTGTTAGCTCCGCCTACCTGGGGGTAACGGACTGCACGATCAGAACGTTCGCTCTGGTTGCTATTATCCTATCGCACACATTTATTTGGTGAGTGTGTGCGAATTTTTGTTGCAATCTTGTCACCTGGTGGATATATTAAAATAAGGACAAACAAAACATTCTGAGGGTGATTGAATATGAGCATTTTTTACAAGCTGAAGAACACGGCACAGCAGGCGGCAAACACCGCCGTCCAGTCGGCGGGCAGTAAGCGGGAGACCTTTACCTTTGCCGCCCTGCCGGAAAGCCTTGCCGAGCTGCAGGCGCTCCCCGAAGCTAGTCTCGACACGCCGTTCAAAACGGCGGCGCTGACAGTGCTGGCGCTCTGCGCCTATGCCGCAGATAAGAATATCGGTACCGAGATGTTAAACTGGCTGCGCGGCCCCCGTCCCCTGAACGGACAGGAGATATCCTTCCTCAATGACCGTTTCCGTGACGGCAAAACCTATCTGCCGTTCACCTATTTTGTCGGCTCTACGCCGGACAATCATTACACCCCGACTACACCGTACACGATCATCATCGAGAGCAACCATGTATCCGATGATGAAGCAGGATATAGGAAGCTGTTCATTCCCTGCGGCGGTGCGGACAATCCCCGCCCTATCAAGCTCCGCCAGCGGGGCAGCGACGGCAAGTGGTTTTTGTGGGAACAGTATCTGCTCACCGGCGTACGCACTCCTAAGGCTTCCGACCCGTGGGCATAGCGGAGACTCTCCTTGCCGTGTGGGAGAGCCGATAAAACGAACCACACGATCAAATCGATCGGCAAAATGCGGAAAAGAACCAGGGAGGGAGAGAATATGAAGCGATATATTGCTTTTTTCTTGAGTATTTTGGTGGTGGCGACCATGACTGCCTGCGGTGGACAGCCAGCGGTCAACAGTTCGCCAAGCGGCGGGGAATCGTCCCCTGCTTCTGGAGCAGATCAACAGATTCCGGAACAGGGAGACAAAAAGTCGGTGGGCACGAAAGACCCGGAGCAGACATCGGAGCCGGCCAACGACCCCGACCTGGCCTACAGCGAGCTGGTGGAGCGATTCCGCACCCTGGTGTCCGACCCCTTCGGTCAGGACAGTGATAAGCCCGGTGAAATGGGTGTTTTGGAGACCGCCCGGGCCGCGGGGGACAATGCCGTGTATGAGATGGGCTATCTGATAGAAGACCTCAGCGGCGACGGTATCCCGGAGCTGGCGGTAGGAGGACGCAACGGAATGACCAACGCCCTCTATACCCTGGTGGACGGCAAGCCGGAGTTGGTCTTTGAGGGCTGGTACCGCAGCAGCTACGTCTGCATGGGCGATGGATACTTCTACTACTACGGCTCCAACAGCGCATGGTTATTATGAAAACACTAAACGAAATTGTGCAGGCTAGGGCGGTATACAAATGGTGTAGAATCAAAAAGCATGGGCTTTACTGTCGTCCCCTTTTTCGAGAACTTAGGTCTACAACGACCGGAGCGCTTTATTTATATGATTAGGCATTACGCTTACCCATTTTCATATCCCTGTTGACACGGCGGCATAATTAGAATATAATATGACTACTAAGTGCAGGAGGTTTTTTTATGAGTCCAAGCATTTCTATCCGTCCTTCAAAGGATATTCGCACAAACTATGCTCAGATTTCTGCCCTTACCAGACAGAATCCTGTAGCCATTACCGTAAATGGCAAGGAAGATACTGTTCTTCTGAGCCATGAGGATTTCCAGGATCAGCTTCACTATATCAACGAACTGGAAGCAAAGCTGAGTGTGTATTCCCATCTGGCACAGGCGATGGATGATATCAAGCTCGGCAGAGTGCAGTCTGCCGATGATGCTTTCGCAGACATTCTCGGTGAATTGGAGAACCTGGAGGTATGAATTGTAAAATTGTATTTACGGATACCGCCAAAACAGATCTCCGGGACATTGCTGTCTATCTTGCGGAGCTGTCAAAGGATAAGAATCTGGCCATCCGGTTTGTCAGGGAGCTTCAGGAAAAGACAAAGATTCTGGAGCAGTTCCCGGAATGCGGTGCGATTCCCAGAGACCGGGTGCTGAAAAGCAGCGGTTACCGTTTCCTTGTCTACAAGGATTATCTTCTTTTCTATCTGTATGAAAAAGAAGCGCACACGGTTCAAATCATGGCAATTTTTAACGGGAAACGCGACTATATGCGAGTGATGAAGAAATTCCTGTAAACACAACATAGTCTCCAAAGCGTCTATCGGAAACGGTAGGCGCTTTTCTTATGCCTTTTTCAGAAGGAGTGATGTCAATGGGCATTTTCAAGGGGCTGTTCCGCACAAGGGATGCACCCCAAAACCGTACCGCAGGCAGCAGCTACAGCTTCTTCATGGGCGGCTCTGCTTCCGGCAAGCAAGTGAATGAACGCACCTCCATGCAGATGACGGCGGTGTACTCCTGCGTCCGTATTCTTTCCGAAGCGGTGGCAAGCCTGCCGTTGAATGTATATCGGTATACCGATACCGGTGGCAAGGAGAAAGCCTTCGACCATCCGCTGTATCGGCTGCTCCACGATGAGCCAAACCCGGAGATGAGTTCCTTTATCTTCCGGGAAACTCTCAAATTTTACATACAAAACAAACAGGAGGTTTTATCATGAGTGAGTACAAACTGAAAACTGGCAAACTGGGCGAAAAGATTGTGAACGCCTACAAGGGTATCGAGGACAAGTTCGTGGATACTTTCCTTGAAGAGGATGGTTCCCTGAAAACCGGCGGTATGGCAGAAAAGGCCACATCTGCTTACCAGAAGATCGAAGATGCCGTGGTCGGCGGCTACAAGAAGGTGGAGAATGCCTTCGTGGACGCTTTCCTGGAAGAAGATTAGTATAATATGAAAGCCCGGGACGCGCCCCGGGCTTCGAATTATAAATTATGGATGCCGCCGGTTTCCAAAACTTTCTGCATGATTGCGGTCGCTTTATGAGCTGCGGACATTTCGTTTCATCCCCGTTCCTCCAGCGTAACATCCAGACCGAGAAGATTGGAAAGCAGCAGCACTTTTCCCAGCTCCACGGTTGGTTTTCCATTCTCCACATCAGAAATAAAGCTGACGCTGAGACCCGATACCTCGGAAAGAAAGGATTGCGTATAATTAAGCTGCTTACGGCGTTGTTTGAGATACGCGCCGAATTGGGTGGGATCAGAAATAGCCATCAGAACCTCCTGATAATGCCGTACGAACTGTTTTTCAAGTTCTTGAAACAAAATAAGCCGTTCGGCGAAGTTTGGATAAGTTCATTATAAATCAAGCCGTACGGCTAAGTCAAGTGAAAATAGGTGCAAATGGAAATGCAATCAAATTGATCTGATACCGAACTGTTGGGCATCCAAAATCCAGCCTCGGGCTGTGACAGAATCGCTTTGCCGGATCAATGTCAAACATGGAAAACGGGGAATGGTTTGGGGATGATTCCTTTTAAGTTAATCGCGTTATTTTTCTGGCCAGATGCCGTTGTTTTTGGCAAGCAAGTGCTCTGGGCCGCCCAGGGAGAATGTATTCGCATGGCCCAGGTGACGGGCGTATTCCGCTACGGTGTCTGCCTGGGTGCCGGAATGGCAGAAGAGGAACAATGGCGTGTTTTTGGGCAGCTTTTTTACCCGCAGGAGGGCTCCCTGAATGGAGTCGTGAACGGCATAGGGCAGCTCCCGGCCCTCGTCCTCGCCGCGCAGGTCAATGAGCAGCCCGCCGGCTTTCAGGGCAGGCAGGGCGTAGCTCCAGCTGGTGCGAAGCTGCTGCAGAGCGGCCAGAAGCACCGACACAGTCCCGCCGCCCTGACACTGGATTTCCAGCGTGGAATCGTGGATGGCGGCGGAAAGAAATTTCTCCGGATAGGCGCTCTCTTTCACGCATTTGGGGCAGCCGGGCAGGGTAATGACATAGCCGTTCTCGCACACCAGATACAGGTGGGAATCCGTGGGGGAGTCCAGAATGGACAGGATTTTCCCGCATTGGACCGGTAGCTCCGGGTGGCTCTGGGGCGAGATGACCGTCTCCACCCAGGTGCTTCCGGTGGCGGAGCAAAACAGGTGGGCCCGGCCGGTGTCGTCCAGCCCGGCCAGGTAGTAGCCGGATTTGCACCGTGCCGCGGCGGTAAAACGGCAGCTCGGATAAAGCCCCCGGTATTGGCCGTTGAAGTCCAGAACTTCCCGGCCGGAGGCGGTGCACTTCACCGGGGTGCCTTCGTCGGTCAGAATGATTTCCATCAGATGTCCCTTTACAGATTGCTGGCGATTCGGATATCCAGCTGGGTGTGGTAGATTTTGTTTTCCGGCAGCTCTCCAAAGGCAAGATAGCGGAACAGGGCATCCAGAGGCATGGCGCCCTGCTTTTCCGGCTCCTGGGTGATGGTGGCGGAAATGATGCCGTTTCGCAGCATCTCCTCCTGCACGGGCACCAGGTCGTTGGTGATGATGCTGACTTTCTTTTCCGGGTCCAGCTCCCGGATGATGCGGCAGACATCGTAGTTCCCGGGATTCACCAGGTACACCGCAGTGATCTCCGGGTTGTCCCGGAAGAAATCCCGCAGCAGCCTTTCGTCATAATCGGGTTCGTTGTGAATGAACAGAGGGGCAGCAATTTTGCAATAAGGATACCCCTCCTCAATGCGATGGCGAAAGCCTTCCACCCGGCGGTGGTAGCTTTCTACCTGGTGGTTGCTCTGACCCTCGGTGATGATGGCGATTTTTGCGTGATCGCCACCGGTGAGGGCGCACAATCCGGCCGCAATGGAGCCGGACTTGAAATAATCGCAGCTGACGGACAGAATGCCGTCGTGCTCCGGGGGGACAATGTTATAGTAGACAACGGGAATATTCCGCCGAGTGCCGTCCTCCCGTATCAGAGCGGAGGTGGGGCCGGGAGAGACGAGACCGTCCAGTAAATCAAGGTCCACATCTTCCGGAATGGTGAGGACTGCCCGGAGAAAACCATCTTCAGAGACATAGATGTCATTGTGAAGGAAAGAGACGGTAACGCCAAATTCCTTTAATTCCTCCGCCTTTTTCCGGGCCGCCTGGTTGATATCGTCAAAGAAAGGGTGGGCCTCATGGCGCTGGGCGATAAAGCCCAGGTGGAGCTTTTTCTTCCGCACGGCCAGACTTTGGGCTGCCCGGTTGGGGACGTATTGAAGCTGCTCCGCAGTTTCCAGAACCCGCTGCCGGGTTGCGGGATTGACCCGCCCCCGATTATGGAGCACCCGGTCCACCGTGCCGATGGACACACCGCATTTCTCCGCAATTTCCTTTACCGTTGCCATATAAATCACCTGCTTCCTCTGCATTTCATTCAAAAGTATAGCAACATTGACTTTGGCCGTCAAGAAATAATTCAGGGGCTTTCCGGAATCGTTGACAAAAACTTTGGATTGGATATAATGGAAACAGAAAGAATCGGCCTTCGCGGGGCCGGGGCAGAGGGTGAAAACCATGGCAACCATGATGGAAATTGCACGCCTGGCCGGTGTGTCCAGGGGCACGGTGGACCGGGTGATCAACGGCCGGGGCGGTGTGGGCCCGGAGACCACGGAGCGCATCCTGCGAGCGGCGGCGCAGCTGGAATACTCTCCCAATAAGGCAGCCCGGGCACTGTCATCGGGAAAGCGGAACTTTTTGATTGAGTTTATTCTGTTTAATCCGGGGAAGGCCCGTTATTACCTGGACATTCGGCAGGGAGCCCTGTCCGCTGTGGAGGAGCTTCAGGCCAGCGACGTCATCCTGAAATTCCGTTATCTGGAGAATTGGAGCGAACAGGAGATTTTGACCCGGCTGAATGAAGCGGTGGCGGACGGGGCTGCCGGCATCGCGGTGTTCGCCACCAGTGCCCCGGCGGTGGTGGAACGGATTCGGGAAATCACCCAGTCCGGCATCCCCGTGATGACCGTGGGATCGGAAATCCCGGAATGCGGCCAGCTGGGCTTTGTGGGCAGCAACGCCTACCGGGCCGGACGGACGGCGGCGGGGCTGATCCACCTGATTCAGCGGCAGGAGATTCACCTGGGAGTGATTCTGGGCTTTCGCAGCCGGTTCTACCACAACCGCCGCCTCACAGGACTGACGGCCGGGCTGGAAGAGCAGGGCAGGCCCTGGAGCCTTTCCTTTGTGGAATGCAGCAATGACGACGAATTTGACTGCTTCGACATTGTGAAAGAGCAGATGCTGCTGCACCCGGAGGTGAACACCCTGTTTTTGTCCACCAGCAGCTCCTACGGTGCCTGCCGGGCACTGGAACGGCTGAAGCTTCCGAAGCTGCCCAAGGTGGTCTGCTACGATAAAACCCCGGGTATCCGGGAGATGCTGCAAAAGGGCGTTATTTCCGCTACCATCGGCCAGGAGCCGGTTCGCCAGGGCAGGAAGGCAGTGCTGATGCTGTTTGACTATCTGGCCTTTGGCGCAGTCCCCAGGGAGAAGAAAATCTACACGGAAAACAAAATCATTATCCAGGAGAACCTGTAGCTTTCCCCATCCACCCCTTTCAGCCTGGCATCCCAGCACTTTGGGATGCCAGGCCCCTTTTTTGTGTTCTGCGTGTAATGTTACATGATTCTAATGTGTGCACGTTAACGCATCCTAAAACCGGAACCGACCCAAACAGGTACCGGTTATTGTGCAACCTGCATATTTTTAACAGAATAAAACCATGTATAACTGACAAAGTTTTTATTTGAAAGCAGAAAATGGTTGACGTTCTGTAAATGCAATGATATATTTCGGTTATACACGTACACGCAACGCACTGAATGACCAGATGGACTCTGCGGTATTGCGTGAACGTATCCGAGCGGCCAGCGGCCGTCAGGATGCAGCAAATTCCGGTGAAGGAGAAAGATGTATGATTTACTATGTCAACGCGGCAGCTTCCCGCCAGGGAAACGGCACCAAGCAAATGCCTTTCAAGCACATCAATGATGCAGCGAAAATCGCCATGCCCGGCGATGTGGTCTCCGTCGCCCCCGGCGTTTACCGGGAGTATGTCAACCCCATCCACGCCGGACGGGAGGATGCCCGAATCGAATACCGCAGTGAGGTGCCCCTGGGGGCCCGGATCACCGGCGCCGAGCTGCTCACCGGCTGGGTGCCCTATGAGGGAACCACCTGGATGGCCAAGGTGGATAACGGCGTGTTCAATGGCTTCAATCCGTTCAAGGAGCCCGTCATCGGCGACTGGTACTTCTATCCCAAGGACCCTGCCACCGGGAAGATCCTGGACATGCACCGGGGCGCGGTGTACATGAACGACCAGATGTTCTACGAGACCTTTACTTTGGAAGAATGCGTCAAGGGCGAGGTGTTCAAAAAATCCTGGCAGCCGGAGCTGTCCATCTATAAGTGGTTTGCCCAGGTGGACGAAAAGGAAACCACTATCTACGCCAATTTCCAGGGCAAGGATCCCAATGAAGAGTGCGTGGAAATCAACGTCCGCAACAACTGCTTCATGCCCGATAAGAAGGGCGTGGGCTACATCACCCTCAGCGGCTTCGTGGTGGACAAGGCAGCTACCAACTGGGCCCCTCCCGCAGCATTCCAGGACGGCATGATCGGCGCCCACTGGTCGAAAGGCTGGATCATTGAGGACTGCGACATCTCCAACTCCCGCTGCTGCGGCATCTCTTTCGGCAACTACCATCAGACGGAAAAGGGCAACGACAACTACTTCACCTACAAGCACGTCAAGAGCCCCACCCAGATGGAGCGGGACGCCGTGTGCATCGCCCAGTACGACGGCTGGACCAAGGAGACGGTGGGTTCCCATATCGTCCGCCGCTGCCACATCCATGACTGCGGCCAGGCCGGCATCGTGGGCCGGATGGGCTGTGTGTTCTCCATCATCGAGGACAACCACATTCACAACATCAATAACTCCCAGCAGCTCACCGGCGCAGAGATGGGCGGCATCAAGTTCCACGCCGCCATCGATGTGATCTTCCGCCGGAACCACATCCACCACTGCACCATGGGCATCTGGACCGACTGGCAGGCCCAGGGTACCCGGTTTACCCAGAATCTGATGCACGACAATCATGTTCCCGCCGGTACCGATGCCGGAATGATGGACATGTGCCAGGACATCTTCGTGGAAGTGGGACACGGCCCCACGCTGATCGACAACAACGTGCTGCTGTCCAAGGCCTCCGTTCGCTGGGCTACCCAGGGCGTCGCTGTGGTGCACAACATCCTGGCCGGTGCTTTCACCTGCGTGGGCGCGGGTACGGATATGGTCACCTCCAAGGGTGCCACCCAGCGCCGCTACACCCCCTACCACATTCCCCACCGCACCGAGGTGGCGGGCTTCATGACCATCCTCCATGGTGACAACCGGGTTTACAACAATATCTTCGTTCAGAAGTATCCCCATGTGGAGAAAGAGGGCGGCTCTGAGTCCATGGGCTTCAAGGCTGTGGAAAACGACTGGGCCGGCAATGCCGTGTGGGATGAATACCCCACCTATGAGGAGTGGATCGCCAAGTTCAAGCTGGGCGAGCGGGCCGACATGATGACCATGATGGAGCTGATGGATTACCACTTCGAGCACCTGCCTGTTTGGATCGACGGCAATGCCTACTTCGGCGGCGCCCGGCCCTGGAACCGGGAGGCCAACAAGCTGGTGGACAACGAAAACCAGGTCAAGCTGGAGCTGGTGGAAAAGGACGGCAAGTACACCCTGGATACCAACGTCTATGACTTCCTGGGCGACTTTAAGTGCGGCATCATCAACAGCGACATTCTGGGCGAGGCTTTCGAGCCGGAGGAGCGGTTCGAGAATCCCGACGGCACCGACATCATCTTCAACGAAGACTACCTGGGCGACCACCGGGGCGTTTCCACCATCCCCGGACCCTTTGCCACAGCGGAAGGCTGCGCCAAGCAGATTTGGTAAATTCGCAAGCGCTCCCCCGGGGAACCGGGGGAGGGAGAAAACCGTTCTTCATGAGGGAGTGAGAATTTGGAAAAAGAAGTATTGTTAAGCTGCAAAGGCATCTGCAAGGAGTTCGGCCCCACCCGGGCGCTGATCAACGTGGATTTTGAAATCCGCCGGGGTCAGGTCTGCGGCCTGATCGGTGAGAACGGCAGCGGCAAATCCACCCTGACCTCCATTTTCGCAGGTGCACAGCCACCCAACAAGGGCGAGATGTTCTGCAAGGGCCAGCCCTACAAGCCTGCCAACATGGTGCAGGCACAGATGCACAAGGTGGCCATGGTGGTCCAGGAGGCGGGCACGCTGCCCACCGTGGACGTGGCAACCAACGTGTTCGTGGGCAACCTGGAGCGCTTTAAGAAGCATGGCTTCCTGGATGTCAAGAAAATGAAATCCGAGGCCGACCGCATTCTGGCGGAGGTGGGCGCCCCGGAAATCAAGGCGGATATGCCCCTGGCAGCGCTGAATTTCGAGGACAGAAAAATCGTGGAGATCGCCCGGGCCATGTATTTGGAGCCGGATGTGCTGATCATCGACGAGACCACCACCGCCCTGGCCACCAAGGGCCGCAACATCATCTACAACATCATCCGGAAAATGCAGGAGGAGGATAAGGCTGTTATCTTCATTTCTCATGACCTGGATGAGCTGATCGAGGTGTGCAACACCATCACCGTGCTCCGGGACGGCGTGATGATCGATACCCTGAATGGCGACCAAATGACCGTGGACAACATGCGTAGACTGATGGTTGGCCGGGACCTGCAGGGCGACTATTTCCGCAGCGACTGGGGCGGCCGCCTCACCGATGAGGTGCTGCTGGATGTTCGCCACGTTACCTCTGCCGACGGCTACATTGAAAACCTCAGCCTCCAGCTGCACAAGGGTGAGATCCTTGGCCTGGGCGGCCTGGCAAACTGCGGTATGCACGAGCTGGGCAGGATCATGTTCGGCATCGACAAGCCTGTCACCGGAGAGGTCATCGTCACCAAAACCGGCAAGAGCGTGGGCGATCCTGTCAGCGCGGTGCGCCAGGGCATTGGCTACGTGTCCAAGGACCGGGACAAGGAATCTCTCATGCTCCAGTCCAGCATCGAGGACAACATCGTCCTGCCCAATCTGGACCGGCTGCAAAAGAATTTCCACCTGTCCCAGAAGGACTGTGACAAGGAAGCCAACGAGCAGGTGAAGAGCCTTCGCATCAAATGTGTCTCTGCAAAGCAGTTCTGCACGGAGCTGTCCGGCGGCAACAAGCAGAAGGTGGCCTTTGGCAAGTGGATGGGCGCGGGCTGCGACATTCTGATCCTCGACTGCCCCACCCGCGGCATCGACATCGGCGTCAAGGCGGATATGTACAAGCTGATCAACGACATGAAAAAGCAGGGAATGGGCATCGTTATGATCTCGGAGGAGTTGGTGGAGCTGATTGGCATGAGCGACCGCATGGTCATCATGAAGGACGGCCACATTGCCACGGAGGTCATGCGTTCTCCCGATGTGACCGACTCCCAGCTGATTGAGTACATCATCTGATGGGAGGAGTGCAATATGAGTAAGCAAACAACGGTTGATACTTCCATTCAGGATACCCTGAATCAAAAAGCCAAAAGAAAGCAGCTGATCACCAGGCTGCTTCCCTACTGCGGACTGGTGTTCATCATCATCTTCTTCTGCATCACCTGCGGAAGCAAATTCATGGACGGTCAGAACGTGGAGAACCTGGTGAATCAGTGCTTTACCAGCGTCATCGTGGTGGCCGGCGCCTGCTTCATCTATGCCACCGGCGCCATGGACATGTCTGTGGGTGCCATTTTGGGTATGTGCTGCTTCTCCGCCGCCGTCACGCTGCGGGCAGGAGCACCCTGGTTCGTGGCGCTGCTGGTGGCCATGCTCACCGGCGCGGTGCTGGAGCTGATCACTGCCCTGATCTTCCAGTATTTGAAGGTGCCTGTCTTCATTGTGACCATGTGCATGATGTACGCCCTGCAGGGTGTGCTGATCACCCTGGTGCAGAAGGAGTACACCATCGATTTCCGGGCTACCTCCTGGCTGAATGACGCCTCCGTCCGTGCAGTGGCGCTGGTGATCGTGCTGGGCATTACCTACTATCTGTTCCACCAGACCAAGCTGGGACCCAAGCTGAAGGCCATCGGCGCCAACCGGGAAACTGCCATTCAGGGCGGCATCAATGTGGTGCTGGTCACCTGCATCGGCTTCTGCATCCTGGGTGCCTGCTGCGGCATCGGCGGCTTCTTCACCCTGACCCGCATGGGCTACACCACCGCCTCCGCCGGTGCCGGTATCATGCTGAACGTGATGATCGGCATGGTGCTGGGCGGCAACCCCCTCACCGGCGGCTCCCGGTTCAAGCTGATCAACGCCATCATCGGCGCACTGATCGTGACCATCCTGACCAACGGCCTGACTCTGATGGGCCTGATTCCCGCACTGCTGGAGACCTTCAAGGGTGTGCTGTATCTGATCATCGTGTTCTCCACCTACGACAAGAGCAAGGGCGTGCTGGTCAGCTGAGAAAACTCATCTAAAGACGCGGATGCGTTTTAGAAAAATTTGAAATGGAGGAATAAAAATGTCAAACTCTACGCTGAAAAAGATTCTCTGCGCGATGCTTGCAGTCATGATGTTCCTTAGCATCGCCGCCTACGGCACCACGGCCATGGCCGAGGATGCCTACCCCATGGGCGAAACCTCTGACTACGTTCTGGACTACGGCAAGTACGCTGACGTAGACTGGAGCACCAAACCCAGCTTCAAGATCGGCTTCTCCTGGATGTCCTCTGCCGACCTGCTGTGGTCCATGTACGAGCGCTCCGTGCGCTATGCCTGCGATGTTCTGCACTGCGAACTGATCTTCGTGGAGTGGGATGTGAGCTCCACCACCTTCGTTTCCGACGCCATTGAGAACCTGTGCCAGGCCGGTGTGGACGGCATCGTCTCCGGTATGATGGACGGCGCTTCCATTGACGCCTGTATCCGTGCCAATGTTCCTTTCGTGGGCGCCCTGAACCAGATGAATGACGAAATGCTGAAAACCGCCAATGAAAGCGGCCTGTTCTGCGGCAACGTCATCGACGACGACTATGTTTCCACCTATAACTCCGTCAAGGCTCTGTATGAGGCTGGCTGCCGCAAGATCGCTTGGGTCGCTCCTCAGCCCGGCACCACCCAGGCCGAGATCCGCTCCTCCGGCATCATGGATGCCCTGGAGGATTACCCCGAGCTGGAAGTGCTGACCTCTTACCGTTACTCCACCTCCGGCGGTGACGAGTCCCTGAACGCCATCGAGCAGATCCTCTGCGCCTACCCCGAGCTGGAAGGCCTGGTTGTCTCCAACGGCCTGGACGTCACCTCCATCTGGTACAACACCGGCGCTGCTGACCGTGGCGTGAAGCTGGCTGTCACTGACCTGTGCGAGAGCTATCAGGACCTGTTCCAGGATGACCTGATCGCCTACTGCGCCACCGACCAGTTCCCCTCCCTGGTGATCGCCACCCCCCTGCTGTACAACAAGCTCACCGGCCATGAGATTCTTGCCGATACCTCCGTGCAGATGCGCCGTCACTTCCTGGAGCTGCACAACTACGAAGAGATGTGCAACATGTGGAACATGTCCTTCCTGAACATCTTCCCCATGACCGCTGAGCAGGTTCTGGACCTGTGCGTGGAGTTCAACCCCGATGCCGATGAGGCCCTGTACATGCAGTACGCCGAGGATTACACCATCGAGAACGTGGCTGCTTCCAATGCTCATCTGCTGGAGGCCTGCCCCGTAAAGGATCGTCTGGGATAATCGGAATCCAAAAGACTGAATTGCTTCCTTTTTCAGTCCGGAAGCGATCCCCAATGTTAGGAGCAACAACATGAAATTTGTAAAAAAACTACTGATGACGATTGCGCTCCCTGTGCTGTTCTACCTGTTCTTCCTGGTAGCCACCGGCGGCCGGTTCGCGTCCTCGTCCATCATGCTGGCAATCCTCCGCACCTCTGTGTATCCGTGCATCCTGTGCATGGCAATGTCCATGAACATGACCATGGGCATGTGGGATTTCTCCATCGGCGCTGTGGTTACCGTCAGTGCCATCCTGGGCGGCAACCTGGCCCTGAACCTGGGCTGGGGCGTTCCCGGAATCGCTCTGTTCTGCATCCTGATTGCTATCTGCGTTTCCACCATCAGCGGCCTGGCTTACAATTTCTTCAAGGTTCCCTCCCTGGTGCTGTCCATCGGCCTGGCCATGGTGTATGAGGGCCTGCCCCGGCTGTTTGTCTCCGGCGGCCTGAGCACCAAGCGGGCCCATGGCATCCTGTCCACCAGCCCCTATTGCTTCATTGTGCTGGCGGTGGCGTTTGTGATCTACTTCGTCATCCAGACCTTTACGGTGCACGGCAAAAATATGGCGGTGATCGGTGCCAACCAGGATGTTGCCTACCGCTCCGGCGTCAGCCTGCCCAAGACCAAGCTGCTGTCCTACATGCTCACCGGCCTGTTTGCGGGCATCGCGGCGGTCATCTATGTGGGCAACCACACCAGCATTGCGGTTCCCAGCAACCTGTCCTCCGTCAGTTCTATTTTTGACGCCATGATGGGCTTCTTCGTGGCCTCCTTCCTGGCTCGCTACTGCGGACTGCCGGTAGGCATTATCGTGGGCGTTGTGACCATGCGGATTCTGAATACCGGCCTGGTGTCCTGCGGCCTGAGCAGCTCCGTCAACCAGATTCTCACCGGCGTCTTCCTGCTGGCGCTGCTGGTGTTCTCCGCCAATCAGAACCTGATTACGGAAATCAAGACCAAGCGGGCGGTGGCCAAGGCTGCCAATGAGAAATATTCCGTAGTGGCATAATTCCCGTTCAAATCCATTCTCAAGGCTGCGCCCTGGGGGGTAAGCCCCCAGGGCGCACAAATTCTAACTGGAAAGGTTTTCGTGCTATGAAGAAAACTGCCTATCTCATCGCCATCGCCCTTTGCGGTGTGCTGATTGTTCTGCTTGTACTTTCCATGGTCCTGCCGCCGCTTTTCCAGTCCCGAAATCAGGAACAGCTGGTGGGGGAGTGGTTCTGTGACGCCTTCAATGGCAATGGCGGCAAATACGCCACCTTTACAAAGGATGGCCAGGTCAAGCTGTATGAAGAGGTGACCGCCGCGGACGGCACCAAGGTGACCCAGGACTCCGACTCCTTTGGCACCATGACCTATGAGGTGCTCCGGGGCGGACGGCTCCGGCTGACCGTTAACGTGATGGGTGTTTCCAACACGGAAATCTATGACTTTTCCATCAAGGGCGGCGATACCCTGATCCTGGGGGAGGATGTTTATACCCGCCGCTGATAACCGTAATTTTGAAGCTTCCGCCCCAAGCCGGGGCGTGACGGTGGGGAGCCCCGGGGCTCTCCCAATAAAAGGTAAGGATTTTTCATGAATTTGAACAAGCTTTTTGCCGCCCAGGACATGACTGTGGGCCCACCCTGGAGGCGCATCACCGAATTTGCTGTGCCCATGCTCATTGGCAACCTGGCCCAGCAGCTCTACAGCACGGTGGATACCATCGTGGTGGGCAAATATGTGGGGGACCTGGCCCTGTCGGCAGTGGGCAGCGCCGGGCCCATTCTCAATTTGATGCTGGCTCTGTTTGTGGGGGTGGCCACCGGCGCCGGAATCGTGGTGTCTCAGTATTATGGAGCCAAGGATCGGGAGAACCTGGCAAAGGCCATCGGCAACTGCCTGACGCTGTCTCTGATTGCCTCCATTGTCACCATGATTGTGGGGCCATTGGCGACCCGCCCGCTGCTGGAGCTGCTGGGTACGCCGGAGTCCATCATCGACTGGTGCCAGAGCTATCTGACGATTTTCTTCCTGGGTGCCGCCGGGTTCACGTTTTATAACATCCTCTCCGGCATCCTCCGGGGCATGGGGGATTCTCTGTCCGCCCTGGCCTTTCTGCTTCTGTCCACGGTGCTGAACATCGGCCTGGACATTTGGTTTGTGGCCGGATTTCACATGGGTGTTCCTGGGGTGTCCCTGGCCACCATTCTGGCCCAGATGCTTTCGGCGGTGTTCTGCTTCCTCAAGCTGATCAACATGAAGTCTGTGTTTGAGCTGAAACGGTCGGATTTGGCCCTGGCCAAGGCCCATGCCATGAGAATCATCCGGCTGGGTGTGCCCTCCGGAATCACCCAGGCCATTTTCTCCGTTTCCATGCTGGTGGTGCAGAGCCTGACCAACAGCCTGGGGGAAATGGTCATTGCCTGCAATGTGATCGTCATGCGGGTGGACGGCTTCGCCATGATGCCCAACATGACCTTTGGCAACGCCATGGGCGTTTACGCCGGGCAGAACGTGGGAGCCGGTAAGGTAAAACGAGTCCACGATGGGGCCAAGCAGGGCGTTGCCCTGGCCACGTCCACTGCGGCGGTGATTACCATTGTGCTGGTGTTTTTCGGCAAAAATTTGATGTATCTGTTTACGGATACGGAGGAACTCATTGAACTCTCCATCCGTATGCTTCGGATTCTGGCCGCAGGCTATATTGCCATTTCAGTGAGCCAGGTGCTGGGCGGCATCATGCGGGGCGCGGGGGACACGGTGAGTCCCATGTGGATCAGCCTGTTTACCACGGTGGGACTGCGGCTGCCCCTGGCCTATGGACTGGCCTACCTCACCCGCTGCCCGGAATACCCCAACGGAAGACCGGAGGCCCTGTTCGGCTCCATGCTGATCACCTGGACCCTGGGCATGGTCATTCATTATGTCGTTTATCGGGTTGGCCCGTGGAAAAAGAATTTACCCATGGAATCAAACGAAAGGAGTCACTCATGATGGAAAAATTTAGAGACACATCCCTTTCCTTTGAGGAGCGGGCGGCGGACCTGGTCAGCCGCATGACTCTGGAGGAAAAAATCACCTGGTGCGGTGCCTGGACGGCGCCGATCCCCAGCCTGGGCATCCCTGCCCATCACTTCGCCAATGAGGCCAGTCATGGCATCAACGCGCTGAACTATTTTACCGACAACCGGTACAATGTCACCTCCTACCCCACCTGCTTGGCCATGGGCCAGAGCTGGGACCGGGAGAAGATCAGCCAGGTCACCGCCCAGATTTCCGATGAGATTCGGGCCGCCCACAATATCTCGGGGGAGAGCCTGAGCTTCTGGTGCCCCACCATTAACCTGAGCAAGGACCCCAGAAACGGCCGCAGTGACGAAAACTTCGGCGAGGACCCCTTCCTGGGGGGCAAAATGGCCGCCGCCTACATCCGGGGCTTCCAGGGTGACGACGAGAAATATGTGAAGGCCGCTGCAACGCCCAAGCATTTCATGCTGAATTCCTCGGAGAATAACCGCAACACAGGCATCTCCTTTGCCGATGAGAAGACCCAGCGGGAATACTATGCCCGGGTGTTCGAGTATGCCTTCCGGGAGGGCAAGGCGGAATCGGTGATGATCAGCTACAACCGCATCAACGGCGTTCCCGCCGCGGTGAATCCCTTTGTGATGACCACCCTGCTCCGGGAGGAATGGGGCTTCGACGGCTATGTGACCTCCGACTGCGGCGCCGTGGCCCAGTGCTATGTCCAGCCCATGATCACCATGATGCAGGGCAATGCCAAAATGCCCCTGGCCCACTACTATTTCAATGATATGGACGAGGCAAGCGCCGCCTCCTTAATTGAGGGCTGCGACCTGTCCTGCGGCAACGAGCACCTGACCAACCTGAGATCCGCCTATGACCGGGGCCTGATCACGGAGGATCAGATCGATCATGCCGTGGTTCGGAATGTGACCTCCCTGTTCCGCCAGGGCCTGTTTGACCCCAAGGGCAGCACCCCCTGGGACGGCCTGGGCGCCGAGAGCCTGAACAGCAAGGCCCATGCCGACTTGGCGACGGAGATGGCAAACGACACCATCGTGCTGCTGAAAAACGAGAAGAATCTGCTGCCCATCAAGACCGAGGGCCTGAAAAAGATTCTGGTGGTGGGCCCCAACGCCAACTATCGGGAGCTGGGCGGCTATTCCGCCGGTCAGGGCGGCCTGTTCAGCAACCTGGATACCACCGTGGACTACATGGCCCTGGACGGCATCCGGGACGCAGTGGCGGGCACCGGCATCCAGGTGGAGTACGAAAAGGGCTGGTGCGCCCAGAAGGAATACGGCGGCGGCATCATGGAAATGATGGAGGCCGTGCCCGGTGTGGATGTGGGAGACATGCTGAACTCCATGATGGGCGTTCAGAAATCCGCCTCCGCCGACCATTCGGATATGCCGGAATTCATTCCCCATAAGGACCGTCCCGACCCCGACCGGAAGGCGGACAATGCCGTCCTCCAGGCCCGGGCGCTGGAAAAGGCCAAGGACGCGGATTTGGTCATCTTTGTGGCCGGAACAGACAACTGCACCGCTTCCGAGGGCTCCGACCGCCAGACCATTGCCCTGCCCTCGGGCCAGGGAGAATTCCTGGAAAAGATGCTGGAGGTCAACCCCAATACCGTCACCGTCCTGGTGGTGATGGGCACCATCGGCGATCCCGCGCTGGACAAGGCCCATACCCTCCTGTGCGCCACCTACGCCGGTCAGTCCCAGGGCGCGGCCATTGCCAATGTGCTCTTCGGCAAGGTGAACCCCAACGGCAAGCTCACTGCCACCTGGTATAAAGACGACAGCCAGCTTCCCCAGATCAACGACTACGGCATCCGCAAGGCGGACGTGCTCACCCAGGATCATGGCCGTACCTACTGGTATTTCGACGAGGAGCCCCGGTTCCCCTTTGGCTATGGCCTGCATTATACCACCTTTGCCTACAGCAATCTGAAGCTTTCCCAAAAGGAAATCCAGGCCGGCGGCACCCTGAAGGTCAGCGTGGACGTGACCAACACCGGTTCCATGGCCGGCAAGGAGATCGTTCAGCTGTACATCAGCCGGGTGGTGGAGGGGGAGGTCCCCGGCGCCCACCGGCCCATCAAGCAGCTCAAGGGCTTTGAAAAGGTGGAGATTCAGCCCGGCCAGACCAAAACCGTCACCATCGAAGTGCCTTTGAAGGACGTGACCTTCTGGAGCAATTTCTACAAGAAGATGGTCATTGAAGAGGGATTGTATCAGGTCTGCGTCGGCCCCGACAGCGCAAACCTGCCCTGCCAGGATACCTTCACGGTGGTCGGCAAGTGGGATGCGGAGCTGTCCACGGTTTATGCGGATCAGGATAAGACGGTGTACACCCCGGGGCAGACCGGCCGCTTGAAGGTCGTCGCCACCCTGGAGGATACCACCCGCCTGTGCCTGCAAAAGAACAAACCTGTGTTCACCTCATCCAACCCTGCCGTGGCTGCTGTGGATTCCGACGGCATCATCACCGCCAAAGCCCCCGGCACCGCACTGATCACCGCCGCTGTGACCTACAACGGGAAAACAGTGAAGGCCAGCCGCCCCGTGGCCGTAAAGTAAACAGGGATAAAAAATCAAACAGCGCCGTCGATGTGAGCAATCCATTCACATCGACGGCGTTTTATGCAATGCGCCTCCACAATGGGAAGTTTCACCAATGATCACCGCACCATTCGTAGGGCTATCAATTCAGGTTTCTGGGTTTCATAAACATATTGACAAATTGGAATTTGTAGGTATGTGTTCGTAGGGAATGCATTCATGCATTCCGCCCTGGTCGCAAATCACCGGGGGTTAT